>WNGK01002647.1_pt1 | contig 47823 bp, 48 predicted proteins | sample 5400601 | NCBI WGS metagenome assembly WNGK01 (sample SAMN13153376, study PRJNA577476) | soil metagenome | isolation source: 60 cm soil or saprolite under Garry oak tree replicate 1 | place: USA:California | collected 2016-06-15 | reverse complement strand
GGCGTCGATGCGGCGGGCCTGCCGATCGGGGTCCAGCTCGTCGGCCCGCCGCGCGGCGAGGCGCTCATCCTCGGCCTGGCCGCGCAGCTCGAGCAGGCGAGGCCGTGGAGCGGCCGCCGCCCTCGACTCAACTGAATCAGCGTGTCCAGGCTCCGTGTCGGCGGCGGTGAGGCGCGCGGGCGCAAGCTCAAGGCTCCGAAGGGCATCCGGCCCACGCAGGGGATCGTCAAGGCGGCGATCTTCAACATCGTGGGTCCAGGAATAGAAGGCGCGCACGTCCTCGACCTGTTCGCGGGCTCTGGGGCGATCGGCATCGAGGCCCTTTCGCGCGGTGCGGCAGAGGTCACCTTCGTGGACCGGGAGCCACGCGGTCTTGCTATCCTGCGCCAGAACTTGGACGCCCTCGAGCTTAAGGAGCGAGCCCATGTCGTCCGTGGTGATGTCGTCCACTGGCTCGAGAGCTCGCCTGCCGAGGTCGGGCGCGCGGGCCTCGTGTTCCTCGATCCGCCTTACGAGGACGTGATCCTCGACCGCGCGCTGCGGGCGCTCGACCGCGTGCTGACCGATGCGGTGGTCGTGGCCGAGCACTCGCGGCGCCAGACGCTGCCATCGCTGGACCGCCTTCGGGTCGACCGGCAGCGCCGCTATGGCGACACGGTGCTGACGGTTCTTCGCGCGCCGGGGGCGCGCCGGGCGCCCACTACATGAGCGACAAAACCGCCGTCTATCCGGGCAGCTTCGACCCGTTCACCAAAGGACACCTGGACGTGGTGGAGCGCGCACTGGGCATCTTCGACCATCTCATCGTCGCGGTGGCGGCGAACCCGGACAAGCGCCAGCCCCTGTTCACCGTCGAGGAGCGTGTGCAGCTGATCAACGACGCGCTCGAGGGCCACGACCGCGTCGAGGTCGCGAGCTACACCGGCCTGACGGTGGAATATGCGCGCTCTCGCGGGGCCACGACGCTGGTGAAGGGACTGCGCGCCTACTCCGACTTCGATGCGGAGCTGCAGCAGGCCCTCATGAACAGGAAGCTGGCGCCCGACATCCACACGGTGTTCCTGATGTCGAGCTTCGCCCACATCTTCGTTTCGTCAAGTATCTTGAAGGACATCGCGAGCTACGGCGGCAACGTTTCCGACCTGGTGCCGGCGGGCGTCGCCAGGGCATTGAAGGAGAAGTTCTCATAAAGGTCGACGAGCTGCTTGACCGCTTCGAGTACCTGATCCAGAACGCGCGCCACGTTCCGCTATCGACCCAGGTGATGGTCAACGAAGACGAGATCATGGAGCTCATCGACCAGTTGCGCTTCAACCTGCCCGACGAGATCAAGCAGGCGAACTGGACCGTGTCGGAGCAGCAGCGAATCATCACCGAGGCCCACGCCGAGGCCGCCCGCATCATGTCGCGCGCCAACGAGCGCGCCGAGGAGACCGCGTCCGACCACGAGATCCTGCGGCGTGCGGAGCGCCACGGGGCACAGGTCGTCAAGGATGCCCAGGCGAAATCCGACGAGATCGTCCGGCAGGCCGAGGCTTACGCGATGGAGCAGCTGAAGCAGCTCGAGGCTCATCTCGGGCGGACGCTGGCGACCGTGCGCCGCGGCGTCGAGGCGCTGCAGTCGAGCCAGCCGGATGCGGATGAAGGCGACCAGGCCGCGTCCACGTAGCCGAGCCGCCATCCGGTAAAATTCGGCAGCCATGGCTCTGCCGAAGGTCAAGCTCTCCAAGTCGAAGAAAGGTCGCCGGCGCTCGCACCTCGCGCTCGTGCACGTGCAGCTCCAGCCGTGCCCGAACTGCAAGAAGCTGATGCGACCGCATGCGATCTGCCCGAACTGCGGCCACTACGCCGGCCGCGAGGTCATCAAGGCAAAGGAATAGGCTCTCGCCTCCCCGCCATGCGGGGAGGTCGGCCCGAAGGGCCGGGTGGGGGGACACGATAGCCTTGAGCCGTGCCGAAGATTGCGTTCGTCTTCCCTGGCCAGGGGTCGCAGCACGCCGGCATGGGCGCCGAGCTCCTCGCCGACCCCGAGGCCGCCGACCTCGCCGATCGCTGCTCGAGCGCTTCGGGCGTCGACCTTCGCCGCCTGTTGACCCGCGCCGACGACGATGAGCTGAAGCTCACGCAGAACGCACAGCCGGCCCTCTGCTTCATGGGGGTGGCGCTGACCATGCTGCTCGAGCGGCGAGGAATCGAGCCCGCGGCCGCCGCGGGTCACTCGGTCGGGGAGTATGCCGCACTCGCGTCTGGTGAGTCGGTGCGTGCGCCGCAGGTGATCAGGGCAGTGGTCGAGCGCGGCCGCGCGATGGCCGAGGCCATCCCTGCGGGCACCAGCTCGATGGCGGCCATCCTCGGCCTCGATGCGCAGGCGGTCGAGGCGGCGCTGGCGGGCATGAACGACGCCTGGCCCGCCAACTACAACACGCCGACGCAGACCGTTATCGCGGGCACGACCGCCGGCCTCGAGGTGGCGGCGCGACGCTTGCAAGAGGCCGGCGCCAAGCGGGTGATCCCACTCAACGTGAGCGCCGCCTTCCACACCCCGTTGATGGCCCCGGCTGCGGAGCGGCTGCGGACGGCGCTCGACCGCATCGAATGGCGCTCCCCGCGGGTGCCCGTCATGGCCAACCTCACAGGCCGGCCGCACCAGGGCGGCGATCGCATCCCGCATGTCATGGAGATGCAGCTCCGGTCGCCGGTCCGCTGGGCCGCATGCGTCGGCTCGCTGGTGGCGATGGGCTGTGACACATTCATCGAGGTGGGTCCGAAGCGCGCCCTCACGGGAATGATGCGCGAGCTCGCTCCCGCCCCCAACGGGGACCTCCTTCTGACCCTACCCATTCCAAGCGCACTTGCTCTCATGGAGGTGAGAAATGCACGCAGGCGTGATCCGATCCAGGCTCAAGAAGTCAGAGTTGAACCAGGCTGTCAAAGAGTTCAAGGAATTGGGGCTGACCACCCTGGCCGGCCACCCAGGCAATCGCTCGGGAATGCTGCTGGTGAACCATGAAACCGGCGACTCGATCTCGATCGCCATGTACGAAGATGAAGCCTCGGCCAAGGCTTTTGGGCCGAAAGCCGAGAAGCTTGTCGAGTCGTTCAGGAAGTACCAGAGCGAGAGCACCGAGCCGAAGCGAGAGCTTTACGAGATCGCTGCTTCGACCATGCTCGACTCCAAAGCGCTTGTCGAGCGCGGCATGAAGGCTTTCAATGCACACGACCTCGAGGCGGTGGCGCGCGATGCTGCGCCGGATATCGTCGGGACGGCCCCTGGCGGAGTAAAGCTCACCGGGCCGCAGGCGGTCAAGGAGTACAACCAGGGCTTTATCACGGCGTTCCCAGACGCGAGGGTCGACGCCAAGAAGATCATCGTCCAGGGGAGGACCGTGGTCGTCGAAGGTGTTTTCAGCGGCACGAACAACGGCACGCTCAAGACGCCGATGGGGGATATCCCGGCGACCGGCCGCAAGGTCAGCGGGGAGTTCATCCAGATCTTCGAGATCGACCGGGGCCTGGTGAAGAGGAACCACCTGATGTACGACCAGGTGGATCTCATGACCCAGCTGGGCATGGCGCCTGCCCCTCAGCCGGCCGCCAAAGCAAAGTCGAGCGCCTGAGGGCGCGTCGTGGGGAAGGGGGGCTCGGGCCGCTGGAGCCCGGGCCCCCGGCGCGGGAGGCAAGTGCTGGTAGAGTAGATCGGCAAACCCCCACAAGCGATGTCGCGCTGGAGGCGAGATTGGAAACCCAGAAACTGAGCTTCGAAGACTTCAAGAACATCGTGGTGGAGAGGCTTGGCTGCGAGCCCGAACAGGTGACGATGGATGCCTCCTTCCAGGAGGACCTCAACGCCGACTCGCTCGACCTCGTCGAGCTGATCTACGCATTCGAAGAGAACACGGGTCTCGAGATTCCCGACGAGGACGCCGAGAAGATCACGACCGTCGGCCAGGCCTGGGAATACATACAGGAGAAGGCCGGCTCATAGCACAGAGCGTCGCTCCTCTCGCGCAGTCGTTACAAGAGCTCCAGCAGAAGATAGGGGTTCACTTTCGCGATCCGGGCCTCTTGCTCGAGGCGGTCACGCACAGCTCGTTCGCGAACGAGAGCCCGCACCAATCGCCGCGTGACAACGAGCGGCTCGAGTATCTCGGCGACGCGGTTCTGCAGCTGATCACCGCCGAGTACCTGTACAAGCACCATCCCGGAGCAACCGAGGGCGAGCTCACGCAGACGCGGTCGGCGATGGTCAACACCAACACGCTCGCCCAGATGGCCGAGCACCTTGACCTCGGCAGCTACCTGTACCTGGGCAAGGGCATCGCCAAAGGTGGCGGGCGGAATTTGAAATCGCTGCTGGCGAACGCGTTCGAAGCCGTGCTCGGCGCGGTTTTCCTGGACGCCGGCTATGACGCCGCCTACCACTATTACCTGAACCGCTACCGATCGCTGCCCGCCCCGGCCCGCGATGAGAACTTCAAGGGCCGGCTCCAGCAGGTGGCGCAGGAGCGGTTCGGCCAGACGCCGTTCTACGACAGCGAAGGTGCACGGGTGGGTGGGCAGCGCGAGTACACGTCGGTGGTCTTTGCGGGCGCCGAGCCGCTGGGCACCGGGCACGGGGCGACCAAGCAGGAGGCCGAGCAGGAGGCCGCCCGGGCGGCGCTGCAGAAGCTCGGCGACACTGGTCCCGTGGTGGCGGCGACGGCCAAGCCCGGGCGGGTGCCGCGGCCGCGCAAGCGCCGCGCACCGAGCCCGCGTTCAGCACCGGCCGCTGAGATCGTGTCGATCGTGCCCGAACCTGAGCTGCCCCCGGCGGTCGAGCCTGAGCCGCCCGGCGAGCCGGGGCGCAGCCGTCAGTTCGGAGAAGCGGTCGACTGAGCCACAGGTTGTGCCTGGGGTTCAGTTGAGCCCCACATCTGCTACTTTGGTGCCGATTTGTTCCTCCGCTCCCTGAGCCTGCTGGGCTTCAAGACATTCGCCCGCCCGACCGAGATCCAGTTCGAAGGCGGCGTCACGGCGATCGTCGGGCCAAACGGCTCCGGCAAGACCAACATCGTCGACTCCATCAAGTGGGTCCTCGGCTCGGGGCAGGCGCGCGACCTCCGCAGCAAGAAGATGGAAGAGGTCATCTACGCCGGCGGCGAGCGGCGCGCGCGGGCCTCGTACGCCGAGGTGACGATGGTCTTCGACAACACCGCTGGACGGCTCCCGGTCGACTACCACGAGGTCGCCATCAAGCGCCGCATCGAGCGCGACGGCGAAAGCGATTACTTCCTCAACGGCGCTCGAGTGAGGCGCCGCGACCTGATCCACATGCTCGCGTCGACGGGTCTCACGGTCGACTCGTACGCGATCATCGACCAACGCGACATCGAGACGATCGTCGTGTGCTCGCCCGCGGAAAGGCGCGCCCTGTTGGAGGAGGCGGCGCAGGTTCGGGGCGTCAAGGCAAGGCGCCAGGAAGCCGCCCAGAAGCTGGCCGAGCTCGCGCAGAACCTGCTTCGGCTCGAGGACCTGAGATCCGAGATCGAGCCCCGGATGGAGGTGGTGGGCGTCCAGGCCGCCTCAGCGCGGGAGGCGGCCGAAACGCTGGCGCGTCTCGAGCTCCTGCGGGGCAGCATCGTCTGGGAGGAATGGCGTGAAGCCCGCGATGCGCACCGGCGTGCGTCGTCCCAGGCGCAGTCGCTCGAACGGCGCCTGATCGAGGCGCGAGAGCAGGCGCAGTCCGCCGAAGCCGAGTTCGCGGGCTGGCGGGTGGAGATGCAGGCCGCGCAGGACCGCAGGCTCGCGCACCAGGACACCCTTGGGCGACTGCGCCTGGAGCTGGCGGCGGCCGATCATTCGCTCGAGCTCGCCGACGAGCGAGCCGAAAGCCGGAGGGCGCTCGTGGCCGCTCTTCGTCGCGACGAGGCTGAGAACCGCCGGCTGGCGGGCGCGGCGGAGGCGCTGCGGGACCAGCTGCAGGGCGAAGCGGCGCACGCGGCCGGCGCGCTCGAGTCGCTGGTCGAGCCGCCGCCGGCTCAGCCACAGTCCGACCCGGCCGGCGCACAGCATGCCCAGCGCGCCGCCGAGCAGGCGCGGCGAACGCTCGCCGTCGCCACGAGCGGGGTCGCCGGATCGCGTACCCGGCGCGAGTTCCTGGAGCAGCAGGTCGGCAGGCTGGAGGCGGGGGCCGAGGCCGCCCGGCGGATTCCCGACGCCGAGTCGACGCTGGCTGTATACAGGGCGGCGGGCCGCGCGGCGGAATCGGCCGCGATCTCGATCGCCAGGCTGCGCTCCGAGCTCGAAGGCCTCGAGTCGCTTCGCCCCGCCACGGTCCCTGGCCTGATGCGGCTTGGCGACGTGCTGACGGCCGAAGCGGGTTACGAGCGGGCGCTCTCCGCCGTTCTGGGGCCCCTTGCGGATGCGCTGGTGGCCGCGGACGCGGATCGGGCAGCGGGTGCCGGGGACGCGCACGGCTCTCAGCGCACGGTGCTGTATCCGATGGACACGGCGCCGGCGCCGAAAGCCGGATCGATGTTCCATCACGTGCGGATCCGCAGCGGCTACGAGCTCGTGGCGCGCCGCCTGCTGGGGCACGCGGTCGTCGGCGTGGACGTGACCATCGCGGGCGTCTATCGGGAACCTGGGCTGATCCGCGCGGGGTCTGACCCCCGGGTGGAGATCGACGCGCGGCGCGCCCGGCTGGAGGAGCAGATCGACGCCCTGGCGCCGGCGGCGCCAGGCGCGGACGAGATCGCACGGCGGGTCAAGAAGGCTGAGACCGCCCTTGACGACCTGCGTACACAGGCGGCCGGCGCGACCACCCTCGGAGAGGCGAAGCGCCAGCTCGAAGCCGCGCTCGAGGCCGAGAGAGTGGAAGGCGGCAGGCTGCCGGAGCTCGAGCGCCTGGCCGCGGACGCGGAAGAAGCTGCGCTCGAGAAAGCGCGCGAGCTGGAGGCGATCGCGGCGCAGCGGGCGGCCGCGCAGCACGCCGACCTGCAGAGGGCGCGCCGGCGCGACCGCCTCGAGGACCTGCGGCGCCAGCTCGCGGCGGTGGAGCAGGACCTCGCCGGGCGAAATCGCGCCGCGGAAGAACGGACTCGGCGGGTGGCCGACGCGGAGAAAAGCGCCGCCCTTTCGGCTGAGCTGCTGCCGCGCCTCAGAGAGGCGGTCGATGTCGCCAGGGTCCGGCTCAGCGAGGCCGAGGGCTCCTCTCCGGCCCAGGAAGCCGAGATGGCCGAAGGCGCTCGGCGCCTGGTGTCGCTGGAAGAGGCGCGCATCGACGCCCGGCTCAAGGCCGGCACGCTGGAAGGCAACCTCGAGCTCATCGCGCGCGAGGCCGAGCTGCTCGCCGCGCGCATGGAGGAAATCCGCCTGCGCATGCCGGACGGGGTCGCCCCGGAGGAGATCCCCGGCGGCAAGGCGCGAGAGAGGGAGATGCACGCGCTGGAGCGGCGTCTGCAGGAGATCGGCCCCACCAATGCCCTCGCAGAGGCTGAGTGCCGCGAGCTCGAAGAGCGCATAGAGACCCTGCGCACCCAGCTCGACGACATCACGGCCGCCCGCGCCGACCTGGAACAGCTCATCAACAAGCTGCGCGAGGAGGAGGAGTCGCGATACGAGGCCGTGTTCGGGGCGGTGGCCGCCAACTTCCACGAGTACTTCGCTCAGCTGGCTCCCGGCGGCCGCGCGGCGCTGCGGCATGCGGACGGCAACGAGGGCCCGCGGTCCGGGGTGGAGATCCTCGTCCAGCCGCCGCGCAAGCGGCTGCAGAACGTGACACTTCTGTCGTCAGGCGAACGGTCACTAGCCGCGCTGGCGCTGGTGCTGGCGCTGGACGAGGTGAACCCGAGTCCGTTCACGATCCTCGACGAGGTCGATGCCGCCCTGGACGACGCCAACGTCGGCCGCTTCGGAGAGATGCTGGCGCGCCTAGGCGCTCAGCGGCAGTTCCTGGTCATAACACACAACCACGTGACGATGGCGCACGCATCCACGCTCTACGGCATCCACCTCGACGAGAGCGGCGCCTCGCACATCGTCTCGGTTCGATTGGAGGACATCCGCAAGCCGGCGACGGCCCAGGGCGCCCTGGCGATCAACCATTCGACTTCCGCCCAGGCGGGCTGAAAGCTTCCCGCGTGGGCGTCTGGAGCCGCGTCAGCGGACGCACGCGCAAAGTTCTCGCCGACGGGCTGCGTGCGCTCAGCCCGCCGCTCGCAGCCGGCTACTACGAAGAGCTCGAGGACCTTCTCGTCGGAGCCGACCTGGGACCGGCGATGGCGGCGCGCCTGGTGGCCGCGGTGCGGGCCCGCGCACCACGGACGCGAGAAGAGGCGGAGGCCGCTCTCATCGACGCGGCGCTGGCGGTGATGTCGAAGCGGCCGCGCGGACTCGATCTCACCGGTACGCCCGCGACCGTCCTGTTTTACGGCATCAACGGCGCCGGCAAGACGACGACGATCGGCAAGGTGGCGCACAGGCTTCGCGCAGAGGGCCGGAATCCCCTGGTGGTGGCGGCCGACACCTATCGCGCCGTAGGCGTCGAGCAGATGATGGCCTGGGCCGAGCGGGCGGGCGTGGCGGGGTTTGCCGGCAAGGCCGGGGCGGACCCGGCGGCCGTGGTTTTCGACGGCGTGCGGCACGCGCGCAGCCGAGGCCATGACGTCGTCCTCGTCGACACCGCGGGGCGGATGCAGACGCAGCACAACCTCGTGCAGGAGCTCGCGAAAATCGGACGCGTGGCCGCCAAGGCTCTCGATGGCGCTGCCTACGAGTCGCTGCTGGTGCTCGATGCGGTGCTCGGCCTGTCGAGCCTCTCGCAAGCACGCGCGTTCAAGAAGGCCATCTCCATGACCGGGCTCGTGCTCGCCAAGATGGACGGGAGCGCCAAGGGCGGCGCGGTGATCGCGATCGAGGCCGAGTTCGACGTCCCGGTCAAGCTGGCGGGGATTGTTCGAGGATTAGGACGCATGCGCCTCGCCGACCCTCACTGCCACACGCTCGCCTCCGATGGGATGGTGACCCCGGCGGAGCTGGTCGACGCCGCTGTCAAGGCAGGTCTCGATCTCATCGCCGTCACCGACCACGACACGATGGCCTCCGCTCGCGAGGTCCAGGAACGCGGTGAGGCGGCCGGCCTCGCGGTCGTCGCCGGGCAAGAGCTGACGACCCGATGGCCCGCCCAGACGCACGTCCTCGGTTGGTTCCTCGAAAAGCCGATCAAGCGGTCGATGTCGGTGGTGGACACGGTGGCGGCGATCCACGACCAGGGCGGGCTCGTGGTCATCCCGCATCCCTTCATGCCCGTGTATTTCGGGTCAATCCAACCCGCCATGCTTCGCCGGGTCATCGAGAAGGAACCGGTCGACGGCATCGAGGTTCAGTTCACGGCGCCGACTGGCCGGCGTCGCAGGAGGACCCTGGATGACTTCATCAACGCCAATCGCGAGCGCGTGGGAGCGTTGATCGGCGCGAGCGACTGCCATTTCGGAAGTCGTGACATCGCGCAGGTCGTGACCGCTTACGAGGGCGATTTCCGCAGCGCGGTCCTGCAACGCAAGACCACGCCGCGCCGGGGCCAGGCGAAACGGCCCGTGCCCATGGAAATGTCGCTGCGCCAGCAATGGCGGTCGCTTGTCGACCTACCGATCAAGCGGCTGCGCGGACAGATCTAGGCTGAATAGCTATGTGGCGACATCAGGGCCTCCCCAAGCCGAGGCTCTCGGCCACTTTCTTCATCACACCAGCGATCCTCGAGTCGCAATCGACCTCAATGATGCGCAACTGCAGAGCGGCCGCCTCCTTGACCAGCTCGTCGGTGAAGAGCTCATCGCGGGCAAGTAGATTAGCCAGCGCCTTCTCGGGGTCGCTTGTCTTCAGTGGAATGTCCCAAGTCGATCCCCGGCTGTCGAAGGCGGCGCGCCGGACCTCAGGCGTGGGAACAAGCCAGACGGTCTGTTCGGATTGGCTCATAAGTGGCGAGACCAGCCGAGGCAACAGCTTGAACCCCTCGGCCAGGATGGGAGGCTCCTCGGGCAGAGCCAGTAGGTCCTCTAGGATCAGATCGAACCCCTCGCCTCTGAAACCGTGGAATGTCTCGAGCATCACGGATGGGGGGCGGTCCACCCATCGCTCGTCCATATCCATAGCTAGGAAGCCATGGAGCAGCGGGTCATCGAAGGGGTTGGATCGGCGAACATGCTCCGACCCCATTGCATCGCAGCTGTAGAGATGAAGTCCATGGTCGGCTGCGAGCCGGCGGGCGATGGTCGATTTGCCGGCGCCGCTTCCGCCTCCGATCCAGCGAACGTGTCGCAGTCGAGCGCGCAAAAGGTCAGGTGATTGGAACTGTCGCCTCATCCTGTGCTCGATACAATCTAGGCCTCAGATCATCTAGGCCTCAGTCCTCTGAGGAAGCGAGGGGTGGCGCCACTCCCCGCAGAAGGCCGGAGTAGCGGCCCATCCACCATGGCTTGATCGCGATGATCTCGCCGGCGGCGCCCCATCGCAGCTGCCAGCCCAGCTCATGGACGAATCGATGGTGGCGCCTGCACAGCAGGCAGGTGTTGCCGAGGTTCGTTTCGCCGCCGTCGATCCAACTGATGAGGTGATGGCCGTCGCACCAATCCGCCGGCCGGTCGCAGCCCGGGAAGCGGCAGTGCTTGTCGCGGACGACGAGCGCCCGGCGCAGTGCGGGTGGGAAGGTGCGGGTGCACCGGCCGACGTCGATCGGCTCCGACCTGGCATCGAGAAGCACCCGAGTCATGGCGCAGTCGCAAGCGATGCGTCGCACCGTCTCGGCGGTGATGGGCTGCGACCATTCGAGGTCACCTGCTGGCGCACCTGGGTCCTTCATGAGGGTCGCGATGGATGCGGTGACCGTGAGGTGAGGCTTCTGGCCGCCGACCTCGGGCAGGTTGCCCGCGTCGAGGCGCTGGCGGGCGAGCTCGACGAGAGCATCAGCCCGGCGCTGGCTGCCGCTGCGCTTATCGTCCGCCTTGAAGGATTCATCGAGCGCATTGAGCGCGGCTCGCAGGGTGGCACCGCCTTCGGCATCGAGCCGGCCGTCGATGACGAATACGCCGTCAAAGGTTTGGCTCAGATGTAGGTAGCGGCGCTCGTAGTTCTTGTTGGCCGCAGCCAGCGCGCCGTCAGGATCTTCGCAGTGGCGAAGGTGGAGGGTGACGTAGCTAAGGTACTTGGGATCCAGTGTGTGCGCGGCCTCGAGCAGCGTCGACTCTTGGCGCGCGACCGCCTCCACACCGATCTCGGTTACCGAGTGGGCGATGACCGCAGCGTGGTGGAACCCGATGTCTCCGGCCGCAAACGCGGCGATGGTGTCCTGCAGCGACGAAAGGTTGCTGGCCATCTCGGCCCGCTGGGAGGCGGCGCCGGGCATGAGCCTGCAGGCGCGACGCAGCCAGGCGACGACGCTGACGAAACCCAGCCCGGCGTATCCCTTTCGGCGTGCGAAGAGGTCGAGGCGCCGGCTGAACTGAAACTCGAGCCGGTCGATCGTTCTGCGCACGTCGACGAGGTCGTCGCCAATGGCCGCATCGCTGAGAGGATCGATGTCCTCTTGTTCGAGCTCGGAGATGAAGGCTTGAGCCGTAGGCGAACACATGTTCGTTCTTAGCGTACCGAGTTCAGTTCGCATGTCAACGGCCTTAACGGCCGTCGGCAGTCATTTTTTTGCGAAGCCCGGCCGCGGCAAGGCCGCGAGGCAACTAGACGGGTTTGTCTTCCATGCCGAGGCCGAACATCGCCTCCAGGTCGTGGGCGGAGAACTGCTGGAACGCGACCATCGTCGCCGTGCGCTCGATGCCGTCCAGCTTCGTGAGCCGTCTCGTCACGACCTCGGCCAGCTGGTCGTGCTCCCGGACCCTGACGATGGCGACGAAATCCCACTCGCCCGTCACGGTGTAGACCTCCGACACGCCGGGGACGTCGGCCAGCCTGGGCCCAAGATCCGTCAGCCCGCCCCGAGTCGACTTGACCAGGATGACCGCGGTGAGCATGCCTCAGGCCGCTCCGACGGGCGCGATCTCACCCATCACGCGCCCATACGCCCAAACGTCCATGTCGCCGTACGTCACGCCGTGGTGGCCCAGGATCGTGCAGATGTGCGTCCGGTGATCGTTGCCGTGATGCAGCGCCTGGACGACCACCACCCCCAGGTGCAGGATCACAGGTCCAGCCTCGAACTTCGCCTCGCGCGTCTCATCGGGCGCGATGCCCGGCGCGATGGCGATGAGCTCGTCACCGCTCAGGACGGCCTGCTCGGCGAGTGCCGCCATGCCTGGGAAGTCTTTCCGCTCGTTGATGCGCGCCTCGCTCCCGCCCAGGCGGTACACGTATCTCTGCTCCGCCGCCAGGAGGTGCAGGAATGTTGCCGCCAGGGTCCCATAGGTCCCCGGCGCCGTCCACTGAAGCTGCTCCTCCGTGAAGGCTCCGCAGACATCGAGCAGGTGCAGGTTCGCCCACCTGTTGTATCGGAACGCTTCGATCAATAAAGGCTCCATGACACCCAGAGTTTAAGACTTGGTAAGCTGTCAAGGCATGCGCCTTGACACCCTGGCGGCCAGAAGCCGCAACCTGGCCCTTTTCGAGCGCTATGGAGCGCTTCTCACCAAGCACCAGCAAGAGGTTCTCGACCTCTCATTGAGAAGCGACTGGTCGCTTGCCGAGATCGCCGGCCACAAGCGAACCTCGCGTGCGGCCGTCCACGACATCGTCAAGCGCTCGGTCGGCGCCCTCGAGGAGTTCGAGCGCCGCCTCGGCCTTCTCGCTGAAGCGGGCCGGCGTCGGCGGAAAGTGGCCTTGCTGGAGAAGGAGCTCGCAAGCGTCAAGCGCCGGCTCGTGGCCCTGGAGACGGCGTGATGTTCGAGGCCCTGAGCGACAGGTTGGCGGCCGTCCTCAAGAAGATTTCCGGGCGTGGGGTCCTGCGGCCGGAGGACGTGGAGGCAGGGCTGCGCGAGGTCCGGCTGGCGCTGCTCGAGGCCGACGTCAACTTCAGGGTCGTCAAGGAGTTTGTGGATCGGATCCGCTCGAGGCTGGTCGGGGTCGAGGTGGGGCCGGGATTGACCGCGCCCCAGCAGGTGGTGAAGGCCGTCAACGACGAGCTCGTCGAGATGCTGGGCGGCAACTCCGAAGGCCTGCGCTACGCTCCGGCTCCTCCGACCGTGATCATGCTCGCCGGCCTGCAGGGATCGGGCAAGACGACCACGGCCGTCAAGCTGGCGCTGCTCGCCCGGCGAGACGGCCACAAACCGGTGCTGGTCGCGCTCGACCTGCGCCGCCCGGCCGCCGTCGAGCAGCTGAGCACGCTGGCGGAGCGCGAGGGCATCGCCGTCCGTTCTGGCAAGGGGGCAATCGAGGACCTCGCGCGGGGGGCCATCAAGGAGGCCACGAGGCTTGGGCAGGACGTCGTGATCCTGGACACCGCCGGCCGGCTGCATATAGACGCCGAGCTCATGGACGAGCTGAAGAAGCTCAAGGCCTCCATACCGGTGACCGAAACGCTGCTCGTGGCCGATGCCATGACAGGCCAGGAGGCAGTCAAGGTGGGCGAGGCCTTCGCCACGGCGATCGGTCTCGACGGCGTGATCCTCACCAAGCTCGACGGAGACGCGCGCGGCGGCGCGGCATTGTCCTTGCGTCTCGCCACCGGCCAGCGGATTCGCTTCGCGGGCACGGGGGAGCGGCCGCAGGACATCGAGGCGTTCCATGCCGAGCGCATGGCGTCGCGGATCCTCGGCATGGGCGACGTCCTCACCCTCATCGAGCGCGCCGAGCGGACCATCGACCAGGAGGCGGCGAGGGAGGTCGAACGAAACCTGCGCTCCGGCCACATGACGTTCGACGACTTCCTCGTCCAGGTACGCCAGCTGCGCAAGATGGGCTCGCTGGAAGGCATCCTCGAGATGGTGCCGGGAGGGGCGGCGCTGAAGGGACAGGTCGCCGGCGCAGATACAGAGCGCGAGGTGCGCCGCATGGAGGCGGTGATACTCTCCATGACCGCGCGCGAGCGGGCGCACCCCGAGATCATCGACGGCGCCCGCCGGCGCCGCATCGCCCGAGGCAGCGGCCTTGGCCCGGCGGACGTCAATCGCGTGCTGAAGGCGCGGGACGCGATGCAGAAGCTGGCCAGGCAGTTCGCAGCCGGAAATCGCGGAGGCAAGGCCGGCCTGAGCCGGCTTTTTGGACAAGGAGGTCCAGGTTGGTCAAGATAAGGTTGAGGCGGATGGGGGCCAAGAAACACCCCTTCTACCGCCTCGTGGTGGCGGACTCGCGGTCGCCGCGAGACGGCCGGTTCATCGAGCACCTCGGGTACTACGATCCGATGACTGACCCGGTAAAGGTGAAGATCGACGTCGACAAAGTGGTGCGCTGGCTCCAGCAGGGCGCTCAGCCGAGCGACGCCGCGAGGAGCCTGTTGAAGCGGGAGGGGATTCTTGAGCGACGTACAGAGAAGTCGACCGATACGGCGTGACCAGCGGCGGAGTGGCGGCTACAACCGGGGCTTCCGGCGCGAAGGCCCGCCGGGACCCGCGGGGCCTGCCGTCGACTACCGGGCCCTGGTCGAATACGTAGCGCGCTCCCTCGCCGAGACCCCGGATGAGGTGCATGTCGAGGCTTTCGAGCGAGGCGGCGGCACGGTGGCCATCAAGGTGAAGCTCGCGGACGCCGACGTCGGCCGGTTCATCGGCAAAGCCGGTCGCAACATCGAGGCGATCCGTACCCTGGTCCGAGTCGCATCGCTGCGCGATCACAAGCGCGTGTTCGTCGACCTGGCCAACCCATCGCTGGCGCATACCCCACCGCGCGAACGAGGACCGCGCGGCGGAGGTTCGCATTCGTGATCCGCGTCGGCCAGGTGACTGGTGCATATGGATTGGACGGTGCTGTCAAGGTAATGCCCTTGACAGATTTCGACGATCGTTTCAGCCCTGGCGCCGCGCTGGTGCTGGATGGGCGCGAGTGTGAGGTCGAGTGGAGCCGCCCCGGCATGCCGGGCCTGGTGGTCAAGCTCCAGGGCATCGACAACCGCACGATCGCGGACCTGTTCCGCGGCCGCTATCTCGAGGTGCCGGAAGACTCGGGGCGGACGCTGGCGGAGGGACGCTTCTACCACCACCAGGTGGTCGGGCTGCCGGTGCAGACCGGCTCGGGGCAGTCGCTGGGCACGATCGCCGAAGTCCTCGAGCGGCCGGCCAACGACGTGTGGGTGAGTCGGGAAGGCTCCATCGAGCACCTGATCCCGGCCACGAAGGATGCCGTGCTCGAGGTGAACCTCGAGGCGCGGCGTGTCGTGGTTGCCGACTGGCTCGTCCAGGTCGAGGACGCGTAAGCAGGACATCGGTGATGAGATTTGACGTCGTCACGATCTTTCCGGCCATGTTCGGACCGGTGTTCGAGCACGGCGTGGTCGGTCGTGGCATCGAGCGCGGGATCGTCGAGCTCCACACGCACGACCTGCGCGACTACACGCACGATCGCCACCGGCAGGTGGACGACATGCCGTTCGGCGGCGGTCCCGGCATGGTGATCAAGCCGGAGCCCGTGTTCGAGGCGGTGGAGTCGATCCGCCCGCACAATCCGGGTCCGGTTGTCCTGATGGAACCCTGGGGGGAGCGCCTCGACCAGCGCCTCGCCGCGGAGCTCGCGGCGGAGCCGGGCCTGATCATCGTGTGCGGCCGGTATGAGGGCATCGACGATCGGGTGCGCATCGCCCTGGCCACGCGCGAGATCTCGATCGGCGACTATGTGGTCAGCGGCGGGGAGATCCCGGCGATGGTGCTGATCGACGCTGTGGCCCGGTTGGTGCCGGGCATCGTCGGCGATCCCCAATCGTTGGCGCAGGACAGCTTTTCGGACGAGCCCACCGGGTGGCCCCAGTTCACGCGCCCAGCCGACTACCGGGGATTGACCGTCCCCGAAGTGCTCCTCTCGGGCGATCACGCCCGCATCAAGCAATGGCGCCGCCGCCAGGCGGCCGAAAGATCTTCCGTCCATACCAAGGAGTTGAAAAAGTCATGAACGTCATCCAGCAGCTCGAGAAGGAGCAGCAGAAGGAGAAGGTCCCCGCGCTGCGCGCGGGCGACACGGTCAAGGTGCATGCCAAGGTCGTCGAGGGCACGCGTGAGCGCATCCAGGTGTTCGAGGGGACCGTCATCCGCGTGACCGGTGGGGGCCTGCGCCAGAACTTCACCGTGCGGCGCGTCACCCACGGTGTCGGGGTTGAGCGCACGTTCCTGATCCACTCGCCGCGCATCGACAAGATCGACGTCCTACGCCATGGCGACGTACGCCAGGGCCGGCTCTACTACCTGCGGGGCAAGGTGGGCAAGGAGGCGCGCATCCGCGAGCGCCGGCAGCTTGCCCGAGTGGCAGAAGCCGAGGGCGAGGCCAAGGAAAACGGCGACCAGGAAGAGGAGTAGGCCCTGTAAAGGGGCTGGTGCCGAAGGCCCCTGGTCGGTAATCTCCGGTTGGTGATCGAAAGGTGACCCGGCCGATGCTCTGGCGCTACGAGCGCATGGCCGGGTCCATGGGCTACACGGTCGTGGCCGGCGTCGACGAGGTGGGCATGGGACCGCTGGCGGGGCCGGTCGTGGGCGGCGCCGTCGTGCTCGAGATCGGCACCAGGATTCCCGGGCTGGACGACTCCAAGCTGCTCACAGCGTCCGAGCGCGAGCGCGTGGACGCGATCATCCGGCGCCGCGCACTGGCCTTCTCCGTCTGCGCTGTCGACCACGCCCAGGTCGACCGGCTCGGGCTGATCAAGGCCCGCCACCTTGCGACCGCCGGCGCCGTGGCGGGACTGAAGATTCCCGCGGAATACCTCCTCGTGGACGCCTGGGACGTGCCCGAAGCGCCGTTGCCGCAGATGGCGGTGGTGAGGGGCGACCGCACGTGCGCATCCATCATGGCCGCGAGCATCGTCGCCAAGGTCGCGCGTGACCAGACGATGGTCGAATACGACCGGATCTATCCCGGTTACGGTTTCGCATTTCACAAGGGCTACGCGACGCCGGAGCATCGGGCGGCCATCCGCCGTCTCGGCCCGAGCCCGATCCACCGCACCTCGTGGGCGCCCTTTCGAGAGTTCGCCGCCAATTGACGATCGGCGGCGGCACGGCTGGTCCACCCGTTCCTTCGCCTCGGCGCCCTGACCGGCGCCCCTCCGGGGCGCCTGCCGCGATCTGCGAACCATCCGGCCGCCTCCGCCCGTTAGACCTTGGCCGCGCCGGGGAGGCGGCGGCGGCCGAGCTCCTGCGGCGGCGAGGCTACGAGGTCGTCGGCCGCGGCTTTTTGGCCCGGCGCGGCGAGATCGACCTGGTCTGCCGCCGAGGAGGTGAGCTCGTCATCGTCGAGGTCAAGACGAGGGCGACCGATGCCTTCGGGACGCCGGTCGAGGCAGTCGGGCCTCGTAAGCGGCGGGCCCTGGCCGCGGCCGCGTCGGAGTACAGGCTGCTGGCGGGCTGGAAGGGGCCGATCAGGTATGCGGTGGTCGGCCTGCTCAGCAGGCCGGACGGGGGCTTCGACAGCGAGCTCCTCGAGGACCCGTTCGAATAATGAGGGGAAACCCAGATGGTTTCCCCTCATCGCGGCGTTGGCAAAGCCAACCCGGACACGTTGCGTCCGGGCAAGCGCCGCTGCTCCTTTTCCGAATGAGGATGTGTCTATCACTAAATAGGGATCAGGTCGTCGAGATGTTGCCCTCGAATGAGCGCAGGCGGGCGTTGGCGATCCAGAGCAGGGCCCCGACCAGGAGGCAGCCCGCGGCCACGAGCAGCACGCCACCAAAGAACATCGCGGCGCCCACCGCCGGCGTCGACGGGATCGGCCCGAGGTCGGCCGTGCCGGTGGCCACCTCGCCGCCGAACAGGAAGAGGGCGAGCGCGCCGATGCTCATGACCGCAAAGACGAGAGAGCCGCCGATCGATATGAGCGTGCCGACCAGGCCGACGGCCTTGCGGTCGTCGTTGACGTCGAAGTGGGGATCGATGCCGCCACCCGAAACCGCGATCGACACGAAACCGGCCGCCAGCCACACCCCGAAGACGACCAGCTGGATCAGCTGCGCGGGCCCGCTCCTGCTGAACAGCGCGACCGCAAAGCTGAACACGAGCATGGTCAGCAGCACTGGTGGAAGGGCGATGAAAACCTTCGCGCGGATGAGCTGCCACATCGGCAGCGGGGCCATGCGCAGCAGCTGGAACCCGCGGCGCTCACCGGGAATCGAGGGAGCGGCCAGGGCCGAGGACATGAACATCGAGAGAAACGTGACCAGGGCCACGTTCCACCAGAAGCCGGACAGGCTTCGTCCCGGTTGGCTGAGCGCGACCGCATAGCCCAACGGCAGCAGGAGCGCCGGCAGGAGCCGCGTCAGGCGCCGTACGTCCCGCCGGAAGCCAAGCCAATCCTTGCGCGCGATGGCGAGGGTCGGCGAGCCGGCGCCCCGGGCCGCGCCGGGCGTGACGGCACGAGCCACTCTTCGGCGCCACGACACGGCCGGGACCCCGAACACCCCCAGGCCGGCCAGCAGCGTCCGCTCGTAGAGTAGCGCGGCCGTGGCGACGAGCAACGCTGCGAGGGCCACGGTGGCGCCCAGCCAGATGACGGCCCCCTCGAAGCTCCCCCCCACGATGGCGTTGAGCGCATGTCCCGGCCACGTGGTCGGCAGCCAGTCGATGCGCTGGACGGTCGAGGTGAGGCTGGAAAGGTCGGGACGACCCTTGCGGGAGAACGTCTGACGCAGGCTCAGGTTCCAGGCCAGGTAGAGGGCGGCGCCGGTGAGGCCGGCCACGCCGGCCGCCACGTCGCGGGCCAGGCGCGCAGGCACCCAGCGAACGATCAGGGTCATCAAGATCGCCTGCAGGGACGAGATCACTAGCACCTGGACCGCTATCAGGACCAGCGCCAGCGGGAAGTAGACGAGCGGCGCCCCGGCCCCGGCCCCCACGCCGAGCACCACCGCCACCAGGACGGCGCTGATCAGGAGGTTGGCGGTCATGGCGACGGCGAGCCGCGCGATGAAGACGTCGCGCGTGCGGACGGGGGCCACCACCAGCTGCAGCAGGTCTCGGCCGACGAACAGGGAGGCGATCACCGTCGGAAAGCCGATCACCAGCATGAGCAGCGACAGTCCCGTGAAGGCGGTCGCGAGGATGGTGTCGACGGCGAAGGGCAGGAAGTGGCCCGTGGTGGCCCCCAACGTGAAGGCGCCGCCGCCGACGACAGTGCTCGCCAGGAGGAGGACGATCGCCAGCGCCGCGAGGCGGGTGGGACTCATCTTCAGAACACGGTTGCGCAGCGCCGTGAGCTCGGCGCCGACGATGACGCGGAGCACGCCGGGCCTGCTCAGGTGCGCGCGTCGAGCAGCCGCTCGATCATCTCGCGCGATTCCGGCCCGCCGGTCAGCTTGAGGAACAGGTCCTCGAGATTCGCGCCCTCGCTTCCGGCCTGGACGCGCAGCTCGTCCATGCTGCCGACGGCGACGATGCGGCCGCGGTCGATGATGGCGACGCGACGGCACAACGCCTGGGCCACCTCGAGGATGTGGGTCGAAAGGAGCACGGTGGTGCCGCGGGCGGCGAGCTCTTCGAGGAGGTCCTTGACCAGTCGAGCCGACCGTGGGTCGAGCCCGTTGGTCGGCTCGTCCAGCAGCAGCACCGAGGGTTCGCGAATGAGCAGCGACGCAAGGCCGATCTTCTGCCGCATGCCGTGGCTGTAGCCGCCGATCAGCTCGCCGTCTTTCTGGGCCAGGTCGAAGAGGTTGAGCAGCCGCGCCATACGTTCTTCGCGCTGGGGCCCGCGGGGCATCCGGTAGAGGTCGGCGACGAAGTTGAGGAACTCCCGGCCCGTCAGGTGCGGGTGGACGAACGGCTCCTCATCCAGGTATCCCAGCCTTGCCTTGGCCGCAAGGGGTTGGGCCACGATGTCGATCCCATCGATCAGCGCTGTCCCTGATGAGGGCTGGAGCAGGCCGCACAGCATGCGCAGCGTGGTCGTCTTGCCCGCGCCGTTGGAGCCGAGGAAGCCGAAGATCTCACCGCGCAGCGCCTGGAAGCTGACGCCGTCGACCGCCACCAGCGCGCCGTATCTCTTCACGAGCTGCCGAGCTTCGACCGCGGGCGAGCGATCGACCAAAGGCGTGGTCATCCCACAGGCAGGTTACAGGGGAGGTGCGGCCCGGAAGTGTCGATCCAGCTCCGACGCGTATGACTTGCCGAGGCCGTCCGCGCTGCGAAGCAGCCAGTCGTCCAGGCGCATTCGACCCCGCGGCGCCTCGCGTGACACGAGCAGCTCGTCCATCAGGCCGGTGAGCTCCTGCGGCGTCAAGATCACGTCCTTCACATACCTGCCCAGGACGCGGCCCGCGAGGAGCGTCAGCCCGGGCGGGGTGAACACGATCGGCCTGGTGTGGTGGATGGCGATCGCGATGGCGTCGACGAGCTCGGCGTAGGAGATGATGTCCGGCCCGGCCGCGTCGACGATGAGGCCGTCGGGCTGGGCGGCGGCCCAGATCGCGATGTCGGCGACGTCCTCCCCGGCGACCGGCTGCACCCGGTAGGCGCCGTGGCCCGGGATGAGGTACACAGGCAGCCGGCGCAGCAGAAACGCGATGTTGTTGATCAGGATGTCGCCCGCCCCGAAGATCAACGTCGGGCGGACCACCGCCCAGGGCAGGCCCGATTCGCGCACGACCGCCTCGGTGCGGGCTTTGCCGGCGAAGTAGTCGAGCGCGGAGTCGGCGCTTGGATTGCTCACGCTGATGTGGACGACCTTGCGCACCCCGGCCGCGGCGGCCGCGCCCATGAGCCTCCGCGTGTTGGCGATCGCGTCGCCGAACCCCAGGCCGTTGTGGGGGAAGCGGATCCAGTACGTGTTGTAGAGGACGTCGACCCCGCGGAGGCTCTCGACCAGCTCGTCGCGGTTGGCAAATTGAAGAGGAAGAATCTCGACGTCGACTGCTTCCGAGCCCGGTCGGTGCGGATGGTTGGTCAATGTGCGCACGCGCCGTCCGCCGGCGAGCAGGCGGCGCGCGATGAATCCGCCGGTGAAGCTGAACGCGCCCGTGACGGCGTCGAGGTCGTCCGCCATCAGAAAGGAAATCGAGTCAGGTCGTACGCGAGCGTGCCCGGCTTGACGTGTCCGGAGATGACCACGCGCGGCCGGTGCCTCACCGCCTCCGCCGGGTGCACCTCCGGCCGCAGTCCGTTGAAGATCGGAAAGCGAAGGGTGCCGTCCGGCGACCATTCGGAGTAACGCACGCTGACGACGAGCTCCGGCCGCACCCAGCGCACCGGCCTCGTCATGATCGGCGGCGGCTCGAGGGTGGGGGAGTCGCTCGCCAGGTCTGCGAGTCTTTGCCGGATCGTCTGCATGACCGCCTCGTCGTAACCTCCGCCGACCGTTCCGCATGGCAGGAGCCGGCCGTCTTCGTGGTAACCGACCAGGAGCGCCTCGAATGGCTTCTCGCCGGTCCAGCCGATGACGACGAAGTCGTCCGACTTCACCGCCTTGACCTTCAGCCAGAATGGGCTGCGCTGGCCCGGCACGTACGGGCTCAGGCTGTGCTTTGCGACCACCCCTTCCAACCCGCGTTCCAGGCAGGCCTCGAACAGCTCGACGCCGTCCTCCTCGATGTGGTCGGGCACGAAGATGTGGCCTCCCGCCTCCACCGCCTTGCGCAGGCGGGCCCGCCGGCGTCCCAGCGGCTGGCGGAGCAAGGGTTTCTCGTCCAGGTACAGCGCGTCGAACGCGAGGTATGCGACCGGGATCTCGTCCTTGCGCCTGGCCCCGCCGGCAAGGCGTTCACGAAGCCGTGTGTAGTCGGGTCGACCATCCTGGTCCGTGGCCACGACCTCGCCGTCGATCACGCTCCCAGGTGGGACCCGTGCGGCCGCCGCGGTCACCTCGGGCAGGTCGGCGGTGAGGTCGTTCAGACCGCGATCTTGCAGGTGCACCCTGCCTTCGGGGTCGCGAAACAGCATGCAGCGCAGCCCGTCCCACTTCACCTCGAACAGGTATTCCGGCGAGCTGAACGGAGCCTCGGCAGAGGCGGCCTGCATGGGACGGAGCTCATTCGGAAAGCTCTCGAGCTCGATCTGGAGCTGGTTCGAATCCACCGCTCCCAGATTAGATCGGGTCGTCAGGAGGCCTTTCTGCGCGCCTTCTTCGCTTCGGCGGGTTGGGCCTTGCCGCGAGTCGCCCGCTGCTTCTTGGCCGCGTCGACGGATGCCCGCAGGGCCTCCATGAGGTCCATGACCTTGGCCGGCTGCGGCGTCGGCGGCGCCTCGATGACCTCACCGTCGATCTTCCCCTGCACGACCTTCATGACGGCTTCGCGGTACTCGTCCTTGTAGCGCGCGGGGTCGAAGGAGTCGGCCAGGCTTTCGATGAGCGCCTTGGCCATCTCGAGCTCCTTCGGGTTGATCTTGACCTCGCCCTCGAGGCCCTTCAGGCCCTCGGCGGTGCGGATCTCGTCGGGCCAGTGCAGCGTGTTCATCAGGAGCGCGCCGTTGGTCGGGTGAAGAGCGGCCAGGTGCTCGCGGTCGCGCAGCGCGATCTTGGCGATGGCGAGCCTGTCGGTCGCCTCGAGAGCCTTGCGCAGCAGGTGGTAGGGCTTCTTGCCCAGCTCCTCGGGCTCGACGTAGTACGCGCTGTTGTAGTAGAGGCCGGGCTCGATGTCGTCCCTGGGCACGAACTCGGAGATGTCGATGCTGTGCGCGGTCGCCAGCGGGATGTTGTCGAGGTCCTTCTCGTCGATGATGACGTAGCGGTCCTTGCCGACCTCGAAGCCTTTCAAGATGTCGCCATAAGCGACCTCATGGTCGCCTTCCGCGCACCAGCGCTTGTAGCTGATCGGGGATCGGTGGTCCGGGCAGAGCTGGCGAAACGAGACCTTGGCGCTGGATTCCGTGGCGTTGTAGAGACGGATGGGGATGGAAACCATCCCGAACGAGACGACTCCCTTCCACATCGATCTTGGCATGGCGTGGAACTATACCTCCAATCTCATTTGCTGGCTACTTTTCGTAAGTCACGGTGTCACGCGCCGACGTCTCGGCGCTCCATGAGCATCGCTGAGGCGGTGAGCCCGGCCACCACGATGGCGAGCATGATCACCAGACCAGTTTGGTCTACTCCGGCGGTCAGGGGCTGGCCGTACAGCTTGAACGCGGACAGGTCGTCGATCCAGGTGGGCAGCTTGAAGATCGGGCCGAGCTGGACGAGGAGATAGCTGGCAAAAGCCAATGCTCCCAGCAACCCGACCGTCGCTCGCGGAATCCTGGACGCGAGCAGGGCTCCAAGGGCTCCGAAAACCAGCGTGAACGGCACCAGCAACAGCGAGGCCTCCGCCAGCCGGCCGCGGTCGAGGTCGATCCCCTGGTTGTGAGCTTCAACGCCGACGGCGACGCCGCTCACAGCCGCGATGACCAGTGCGCCAAGCGCGAGCACTATGACGCGCTCGACGACGATCCGCGCTCTCGAAACCGGATTGCTGAGGATGAGGTCGAGTCGCCCGTCCGAATCCTCAGCGCTCCACCGCGCCACCTGGGTGATCGCGAACCCGGCCATGAGCAGCTGCGCGAACCCGAACCAGATGTAGCTCAAAAAGGATGGAAAGACGTCGCCGTTCAGGAACCCCGTGAAGTAGCGAGCCAGGCCGGGGATGGCCAGGAGGGGCTCGACGACGTTCTTGGTGAGCACCACGAAGATCGCACCCAACGCAGAAATGCCTGCTGTCCAGGCCAGGAGACCGATGCGGCGGTCGTACAGGTCGCGCAGTACCGGGACGCGCCACACAGCAGTACGTGACACCTCATAGCTGGCCGGGCGGCTGGGGATGGGAAGGCTGAACAGAGGCGATCCGATGTCGCGAAACCGGAAGGCCAGGGCGGCCAGCACGGCCGCGGTCGCCGCGATCGCGAACAGGGTCAGCGTCGCCCTCACGTCCACGCTGCCTCCCGGCACGAGAGGCGAGCTCTGCTCGTAGTAGTGAAACGGGGAAAGCCACCGCCAGCGCACCAGCCCGTCGAAGGTTCGGCTGAAGCTGTTCAGCAGGAAGAGCCCCAGCAAGATCACGCCTGCGACGGCGGTGGCGCCACGGGCGCTGCTCAGCTGCGCGACGAACAGAGTCAACGCGTAGCAGCACACCGCGAGCGCCATCAGCACGACCGCGGCACCCAGAGCTGCAGAGGAGCCTATCGACTCCCCACCGCTTGCCACGCCGACCAGCAGACCGGCGCTCGCCGCAAGCGATGCGATCGTCGCCGCGGTTGCGAAGGCGCCCAATCGAGATGCGATCAGCGCCAGCCTCGACGTGCCCGCGGCGAGAATCGCCGGGACGATGCCGCGCTCTTCGTCGCCTCTCACAGCGCCGGTGGCGGACGCGAGCGCCCAGATCGCGAACAGGATCGCGAAGAAGCCGAAGGCGCGCCACTCGACGTAACCGCCCACCGTCTCGGGGTGGGTCGGCGGCGGGACGATAACTGTGAACTGCGCGGCGAGCAGCGACATGGAGCGGCCGAACACCTGGCGCTCGGCCGGGGTGTGGCCGGCCACCTGGTAGAAAGCCGCAGCCTGGAGAAGCGAGACCAGGAATGCGATCGCGGCAAATCCCGCAGCTCCCCAGCGGCCCAAGCGCAAAGCGAGCAGGTATGCGGCCATCAGCCGGTCAGCGCCTTGGCCGGGTTCTCCTTGTAGTACTCGAGGAAGATCTCCTCCAGGCTCGGCTCGTGGCTGACGAGGTTGGTAACGGTCGAGCCGCGTATGGCATCGAGCAGCGGCTCGAAGCTGCCCCTGACGGTGCACGTGATCAGTCGATCCTCAACCGCTACGTCCTCAACACCCTGCGCAGCGCGCAGGGCTGACACGGGTGGGTCGTCACCCGGCGCGAACTCGATCTCGACGCGATGGAACCTGATTCGGTGCAGCTCGTCGAGATCCGCGATGTTCACCAGGTGTCCCGAGCGGATGATGCCCACGCGGTCGCACGCGCGCTCGACCTCCGAGAGGATGTGCGACGACAGGAAAACCGTGGCCCCGTCGTCGCGTGTCTCGCCCACCAGGTCGTAGAACTCCCTCTGGTTCAATGGGTCGAGCCCGGCGGTCGGCTCGTCGAGGATGAGCAGCGGCGGCCTGTGCATGAAGGCGAGGACGATGCCGAGCTTCTGCTTGTTGCCGCTCGAGTACTCCCTGTAGCGCCGGCTGAGGTCGAGGTTGAACCTCTCCGCCAGGCTGCGCACTGCCTTCACGTCCGCACCGCCGCGCATCGCGCCGAGGTAGGCCACCACCTCCGAGCCGCGAAGGCTGGCGAACTGTGGCATCTCGCCGGGGACGTAACCGACCTTGCGCTTGACGGCGACGTAGTCGCGGATGCAGTCGAGGCCGAAGATATGGGCGGACCCGGCGGTCGGCCGGATGAGCCCCATCAGGCAGCGGATCGTGGTGCTCTTGCCGGCCCCGTTGGGGCCCAGAAAACCGAAAACCTCCTGCGGCGCGACATCGAGGTCGAGCTCGAAAAGGCCGCGACCCAGGCCATAGTCCTTCGACAGCTTGGAAGTGCGGATCGCCGCGACAGCCATTGCCGCTGCATATTAGTGAGCAATGAGGCTTGGTGACCTCGAGCTGTACATCATGATCGCCGGGCGCTGGAAGGCCGACGGCGGCCTGATGTTCGGCGTCGTCCCCAAGGTGTTGTGGGAAAAGCAGAAGCCCGCCGACGGCAACAACATGATCGACATGGCGTGCGTGGGCCTCATCGCGCGGGTCAATGGGAAGGTCCTCGTCTGCGAGACGGGCATCGGCACCAAGCTGAGCGAGAAGCGAGCTCTGCAGGTCGCCCTGCGCGAGCCTGAGGGACTGCTGCATTCGCTGCGCCGGCTCGGCATCCGGCCGGAAGAGGTCGACGCCGTCATCCCGACGCACCTGCACTGGGACCACGCGGGCGGGCTCACCCGAGTCGAAGGTGGCTGCCTCGAGCTCACCTTTCCGAAGGCGCGGCATTTCATCCAGCGCAGCGAGTGGGATTTCGCGCTGCGGCCCGACATACGGAGCCAGTCCGCGTATGTCACGGACGACTTCACGCCATTGGCCGATGGCAATGATCTCGTCGAATTCCTCGATGGGGACGCCGAGGTGTTGCCGGGGGTCCACGTCCGCCATGTCGGGGGCCACACGCCTGGCAGCCAGGTGATGGTGCTGCGCTCGGGCGAGCTTGCCTGCGCGGTCACCGGCGACCTCGTGTGCCAGACCCCGCACCTGCGCGTGCCCTGGACGATGTCCGCCGACATCGAGCCGCTGAGGGTGCTCGAGCAGAAGGCGCGGCTCTTCGACGAGGCGCAGAGGCACCGATGGCTGCTGGTGCTGAGCCACGAGCCGGACCAACCGGCCGGGTACATCGAAGACGACGGCCGCTGGCGCCCCGAACCGCGCCTGGACTGATTCGGGGGAGTGGGGGAGGTTTCGCCTCCCCGCCGCGCGGGGAGGTCGGCGCGCAGCGCCGGGTGGGGGGATCCGAGTCCGCAAGAACCTGGAAGAGGGAGTTAAATAGTGGCGCTGAAGGCTAGAAGCCCTGGCTAGACTTGTCGGCCACATGGACCAGACGGTCGCAGGCTGGATCATGTTTGCGGGCGGAGTCACTGGATTCGTCGCAGCCCAGGCCGGTTGGATCCTGACGTTTCGCTACATCCGCGCTGGGCGCAAGTCCGGCGATCCAGCGAAGCGTGCTCTCATTCTGCTCGAGGGCGTGCAGTCGGTGTTGAGGGTGGCCATGGTTGTAACTCTGGGGATTCTCGCAATCGTTCTCGGAGCCGTCTTGGGCAACGGCGCTCCCCCGTGGACGCTCGTCTTGCCGATGATCCTCCTGGTGAGTGTCGTCGGGGCTGCATGGTTTGTGCGTCGGAGTCTCGGACAGCTCCGTAGGGCCGCGTAGCAAACTGCCGGCCACCACATCAAGCATTGGGCCGATGGCGGTCCGACGACGCTCTACAACCTCGTACTTTTGTGCCGCAGGTACCACGGCTTCGTGCATGAAGGCGGCCGGACTCTGGAGCTCGGGCCGAATCGCGAGCTGGTCGCGATCGCGCCTCAGCGTTCCCTTCTTAACAACCTGGGCTGTCGTCGCCTGATCTCTCGTTTAGGGTCAGCCGCGTGCTCGCCACCGTCGATTCCTGCGTGCTCGCCGGCCTCGAGGCTCGCCGCGTCGAGGTCCAGGCCGACAGCGCCAACGGCGAGACGAAGTTCCTCCTCGTGGGCCTCGCCGCCACTTCTGTGAAGGAGGCACGCGAGCGGGTGCGTTCCGCGATCAAGAACTGCGGGCTCCATTTCCCCAGCCGGCGCCTCACCGTGAACCTCGCGCCGGCGGAGATGCGCAAAGAGGGGAGTGGGCTCGACCTGCCGATCGCGGTCGCCATCGCGCTGGCCGAAACCGGCGGGCGGGCTCCGGCGCGCAGCGCGTTCCTGGGCGAGCTTGCGCTCGATGGCGCCATTCGCCACGTGGACGGGGTGCTGGTCGCGGCCCGATGCCTCAAGAAGGCGGGCTTCGATCGAGTCTTCGTGCCCGCGGCCGACGCCGGTGAGGCGGCGCTCATCGAAGGCCTCGAGGTCATCCCGTGCGTGCACCTTGCCGAGCTCGTCGCGCACCTGGCCGGCGGAGCTGCGATCGCTCCGCAGCCGTTCACAGACGTAACCATTGATTCGACCGCCTTACCTCCCGAGCACGACCTGGTCGAGGTCCATGGCCAGGAGGAGGCGCGAAGGGCGATCGAGGTCGCCGCCGCGGGCGGTCACCACCTGCTGCTCAGCGGTCCGCCGGGCTCAGGCAAGACGATGCTCGCCCGCTGCCTGCCGAGCATCCTGCCGCCGCTGGAGCTCGACGAAGCCTTCGAGGTCGCGCAGGTGAAGAGCCTGCTCGGCGACCTGTCGCCCGGACGCCCGCTCGACTGGATCCGCCCGTTCCGCGCGCCTCATCACGGCGTTTCGATGGCCGGGCTCATCGGCGGTGGCTCGGGGTTCGCACTCCCGGGAGAGATAAGCCGCGCGCACCACGGCGTGCTCTTCCTGGACGAGCTCGCCGAGTTCCAGGCCTCGGTGCTGCAGGCGCTGCGGCAGCCGCTGGAAAGCGGGCGGGTCACGATCACCAGGTCGGGCGGCTCGGTCACTTATCCGGCGCGGTTCACGCTCGTCGCCGCCACCAATCCATGTCCATGCGGCTGGCTTGGCGATCCGGTCCGCACGTGCCGCTGCACGCCGGCCGTGATCGACGCCTACCACCGCCGCCTCTCCGGCCCCCTTCTCGACCGCATCGACCTCCAGGTCGGCGTGCGCCGGGTGGCGCTGGCGGAGCTGGCCGCCGAGCCCCGAGGCGAGGCCTCGGCGCCGGTGAGGGAGCGCATCCAGGCGGCCAGAAGGCGCCAGCTCGACCGGCAGGGATGCCTCAACGCCCAGCTCAAGCCCACGCTCGAACGCTGGTCGGAGCAGAAAGGGCTCACCGCGCGCGGTTTCCATCGGGCCTGGCGCGTGGCCCGGACCGCCGCCGACCTCGAGGGCGCGGAGCTGGTGGGAGACCGCCACGTCCTCGAGGCCCTGGGTTACCGGCTGCAGGATGTCGCCGCCTGACCTCTCGGCGCTGAACGCGCGCGGGGGCTGGCCGCCGCCCGACGGCCCGCGGGTGGCGATCGTCGGCTCGCGCCGCCCTTCGCCATACGGCGAGGCCGTCGCCGAGCAGCTGGCCGCGGACCTCGCGAGAGCCGGCGTCATCGTCGTCAGTGGCCTCGCGCTGGGCTGCGACGCCGCGGCCCATCGCGGCGCCCTGATCGGCGGCGGAGTCACGGTCGCGGTCATGGGCACCGGGGTGGACATCGTGTATCCGGCCGCCCACTTTCGACTCGCTGAAGAGATCCTCGCCGCAGGCGGCGCGCTCGTGAGCCAGTTCCCGAACGGGACGGCTCCACGCCGCCATAACTTCCCGGCCCGCAACCTGACCATCGCCGCGCTGTCCGACGTCGTTGTCGTCGTCGAAGCCGTGCAGGGATCAGGGGCGCTGATCACCGCCGAGGCCGCGCTCGACCTGCATAAAGAGGTAATGGCGGTGCCCGGGAGCATCTTCTCGCCTCTCTCGGTTGGCACCCATGCGCTGATCCGCGACGGGGCCGGCCTGGTCCAGAACGCACGCGACGTGCTCGCGGCGGCGGGGGTTGGGCGGGAGGTCCTGGACGACCCGCTGGGCGCCCCGCGGCGCCTCGGTTTCGGGCTCCCGGCGGAGCGTGACGGCATCCTCATCCACCTCTCGGACGTGCTCGCCGTGAGCACCGCCGAGCTGGCCCGAAAGCTCCATCTCCCGGTCGCGGAGGTGTTGGGCCGGCTCACCTCCTTGGAGCTGGACGGCGCTGTGCGCCGTCACGGGCCGGGTTACGTAAGGGCATTGCGTCGCGGCAAAGAACGAGCGTAGGATGCCCGCCTCAGACGCCGGTCGGCCGTCCACCGACACCCGGTAGGAGAACAAAAGCGGCCGATGGGGAATATAGGAGTAGCTGTGCCCGAGGGTTTGATCATCGTCGAATCGCCCGCCAAGGCTCGGACTCTGAAGCGGTTCCTGGGTGACCGTTTCGACGTCCGAGCCTCGATGGGCCACGTCCGCGACCTGCCCGGGAAGGAGATGGGCGTCGAGGTCGAAGCCGGGTTCAAGCCCCACTACGAAGTCGTCGAAAGCCGGCGCAAGACGATCAACGAGCTGACCTCGGCGACCCGAAAAGACCGCGGGAACGTCATCCTGGCCTCGGACCCCGACCGGGAGGGCGAAGCGATCGCCTGGCACCTCGCCGAGGTCTTGAAGCTCAAGTCCCCGAAGCGGATCGAGTTCCACGAGATCACCGCAGATGCCGTGCGCAAGGCGCTCGAGTCTCCGCGCGAGATCGACATGCGGCTGGTCAACGCGCAGCAGGCGCGACGCGTGGTCGACCGGCTGGTTGGCTTCAGGCTGAGCCCATTCCTGTGGAGCAAGGTCCAGAAGGGCATCGGCGCGGGCAGGGTGTCGTCGGTCGCCCTCCGCCTGGTCGTCGACCGGGAGGAGGAGATCCGGAAGTTCGTCCCGGTCGAGTCCTGGACGGTCGACGTCGAGCTCTCCAGGCCGACCGATGACCGCCACTTCCTGGCCCGGCTCAACCGGCTTCGATCAGCTGCCGGGAGCGCCGACGCCGAACCCAAGATAGAGGTCAAGACACTGGCCGAGGCCGACGCCGTCGTTCGCGCGCTGGAAGGCGCGACCTACCGTGTCCTCGGGGTCGAGAAGAAGCGGCGCACCAAGAGCTCGTACCTGCCGTACATCACCTCCACCCTCCAGCAGGACGCGTCCAGCCGGCTCCGCTTCCGGCCGCGGAACACGATGCGCATAGCCCAGCAGCTGTACGAGGGCATCGACCTCGACGAGGGCTCGACCGGCCTGATCACCTACATGCGCACAGACTCGACGCGCATCTCCGCCGAGGCGGAGGGAAAGGTGAAGGGCTTCGTCAAGGACCAGTTCGGCGAGAGGTACATCGGCGGTCCTCGTGCCGCGAAGGCGAGTCCCGGCGCGCAGGACGCTCACGAAGCCATCCGGCCGACGGACGTCAGCCGCACCCCGGAGTCGATCCGGAAGCACCTGAGCGCCGACCAGTTCAAGCTCTACGACCTCATCTGGCGCCGGTTCGTCGCCAGCCGCATGGCGCCCGCGGTTTACGACCAGACGCAGGTCGAGATCGAGGGCGGCGAATACATCTTCAGGGCCACGGGTTCGGTGCTGGCGTTCGACGGCTTCTACAAGGTGTGGGAGCAGGGGGGGCGTCCGGGTGGAAGGCCTGTGGCCGGCCCGGACAATGGGGGGGAGTCCCCCCCACGAACAGACGAGAACGGCGAGACCGAGCTTCCCGAGCTCGCGGCCGACGAGGACCTCGAGTACCACGGCATCAAGCCGGAGCAGCACTTCAGCCAGCCGCCCCCGCGCTACTCGGAGGCGACGCTCATCAAAGAGCTGGAGCAGCGCGGCATCGGTCGGCCGTCGACCTACGCGCCCATAGTCGAGACGATCAAAGACCACGGATACGTCGAGATCAAGGAGCGCCGGCTGCATCCGACACGCATCGGCGAGGCCGTCAACGCGATCATGGTCGAACACTTCAAGGTCATCTCGGACGACGACTACACGGCCACGCTGGAGCAGCGGCTCGACCAGGTCGAACAGGGCGGCCAGGAATGGGTTCCGGTGGTGAGCGACTTCTACGGGCCGCTGCAGAAGATGCTGTCTGAGGCCGAGAAGGCCATGCCCGCCGACACGGACGAGGAGTGCCCCCTGTGCCACGAAGGCCACCTGGTGCTGAAGGCGAGCCGGTTCGGTCCGTTCATGGGCTGCTCGCGCTACCCGAAGTGCAAGTTCCGCCGCGCGATGTCACCGAACGGCGACGTGGCCGAGCCCAAGCTGCTGGACGAAGCCTGTCCCGAATGCGGCAAGCCGCTGCAGCAGCGGACCGGTCGCTATGGGGAGTTCGTCGGCTGCTCTGGTTATCCCGACTGCAAGTACATCAAGCGCGACGCCGCGCAGGCCGAGGCGAAGCCGACTGGCGAGAAGTGCCCTCAGTGCGGAGAGGGGCAGCTGGTGGAGCGGACGGGACGCTATGGGCCCTTCGTCGCATGCTCGCGCTACCCCGAGTGCAAGTACCGCGCGAACATCGGCAAGGACGGCAAGCCGCGGGAAGGCCCCAAGGTGCTGGACGAGCCGTGCCCGGTTTGCGGCAAGCCGTTGGTCGAAAGGCGCGGCCGATACGGGCCGTTCAAGTCGTGCTCCGACTACCCGAAGTGCCCGGGGCCGAAAGGCGCCAAGAAGGTCGAAGCCGCCTCTTAGATTGCGAATCCCGGGCCCTGGGTATACTCACCCTGCCAGTCCAAGCGACTGAGTTAGCACGCCCGGGGCAACGCTCCTGTCCTGAACCACCCCACAAAATCTGCGATTTTGCGGGGACCCCGGTTGTCAAGCCGGGGCGTGGTGAGGCCAGAACCGGGCGGAAGTGGAACAGGGAGGCAATCGAAACGTGGCTCAGGTAACCCTGAAGCAGCTGCTGGAGGCGGGCGTCCATTTTGGGCACCAGACCAGCCGCTGGAACCCAAAGATGAAGCCGTACATCTTCACCGCGCGCAACGGCATCCACATCATCGACCTGCAGAAGACGGTCCGGCTCCTGGACGAATCCTGGGATTTCGTCCGCGGCGTGGCGGCCAGCGGCCGGCCGGTGCTTTTCGTCGGCACCAAGAAGCAGGCGCAGGAGACGATCCAGACCGAGGCCGCGCGCTGCGGCATGTACTTCGTCAACCGGCGCTGGATGGGCGGCATGCTCACCAACTTCAGCACGGTGAAGAAGCGCATCGATCGCCTGCAGGAGCTGCGCAAGATGCAGCAGGAGGGCCAGCTCGAGCAGCTGCCCAAGAAGGAGGCCAAGAAGCTCCAGGACGAGCTCGACCGCTTGATGTTCCACTTCGACGGCATCGCCGACATGAAGCGCCTGCCGGGCGCCCTCTATGTGGTCGACCCGCGCAAGGAGCACATCGCGGTCACCGAGGCCAACCGCTTGAAGATCCCCGTGGTCGCGATCGTCGACTCCAACTGTGATCCCGACCTCATCACGTACGTCATCCCCGGTAACGACGACGCTATCCGCGCCGTCAAGCTCTTGACCGGGAAGATCGCCGACGCGTGCCAGGACGGACGCCAGGAGGCACAGGCCCGCGGAGAGATCCTGCCCGAGCCGGAGGAGCGCGAGTTCCTGGAGACGCCGCGCTACGAAGAGATCGAGGAATACCTCGAGGACGAGGAGGACTACCTGCCGACGGTGTCCGAGGAGGAGTTCATCGGGCGCACCGGCGACGAGGAGGAGCCGCGGTAGTGGCGGGGGTACCCATGGAGCTCGTCAAGAAGCTCCGCGAGATGTCGGGCGCGGGGATGATGGACTGCAAGAACGCGCTCGAGGAGGCCGAGGGCGACCTCGAGAAGGCATACACGATCCTGCGCGAGAAAGGCATCGCGAAGGCGGCCAAGCGCGCCGGCCGCGCCACCGGCCAGGGCCTGGTCGAGACCTACCTGCACCGGACGACGAAGGACTATCCCCCGCAGGTCGGGGTGCTGGTCGAGGTCGACTGCGAGACGGACTTCGTCGCCAAGGGCGAAGACTTCGGCAAGCTGGCGAGGGAGCTCGCATTGCAGATCGCGGCCACCAGCCCGAGGTGGGTGTCGCGCGACGATGTGCCCGACGAGGTGCTCGTGGAGGAGCGTGCCCTCTACGAGCGCAAGGCGGAGCAAGACGGCACGCCCTCACAGGCGTTGGCGAAGCGGGTGGATGGCCAGGTCGAGACCTTCATCAAGGAGAACTGCCTTCTGGAGCAGCCATACTTTCGTGAGCCGAAGCACACGGTCAAGGACCTGGTCGCGGAGAACATCTCGAAGCTGCAGGAGAACATCACTGTGCGCCGGTTCGCGCGGTTCAACGTCCGCGAAGCCGACCAGTGAGGTCTGATGGGCGATAGAACGCCGAAGTACAACCGCATCATCCTCAAGCTGAGCGGCGAGGCCCTCGGCGGCGCGCGCGATTACGGCATCGATCTCGCCGTGGTGCAGACGATCGCCGGGCAGGTCAAGCGCGTGCACGAGATGGGCGTGCAGATAGCGCTCGTCGTCGGGGGCGGCAACATCTTCCGCGGCCTGGCGGCAAGCGAGCGCGGATTCGACCGTGCGACGGGCGACTACATGGGCATGCTCGCCACCGTCATCAACGCGCTCGCGCTTCAGGATGCGCTGGAGCGCACCGGCATCCCCGCGCGCACGATGACGGCGATCCAGATGCCGCAGGTCGCGGAGCCCTACATCCGCCGGCGCGCTGTGCGCCATCTCGAGAAGGGTCGCGTGGTGATCCTGGCGGCGGGAACGGGCAACCCTTACTTCACGACGGACACGACCGCCGCGCTGCGCGCGGTCGAGATCGAAGCTGACGTGATCCTCAAGGCGACCAAGGTCGACGGGGTCTATACCGCCGACCCCAAGCTCGACCCCAAAGCGGTCAAGCTGGAGCATCTCGACTACCTGGAGGTGCTCAACCGAGGCATCGAGGTCATGGACAACACCGCCCTTACGCTCTGCATGGACAACAACGTGCCCATAGTGGTCTTCAATCTCCTCGAGCCTGGAAACATCGAGCGCGTCGTCCTCGGCGAGGAGATCGGCACACTGGTCGGGGCGTTGGGATGATCGATCCGGTCCTTCGTGAGGCTGAGACGAAGATGTCCAAATCAGTCGAGCACTTCGCGGCGGAGCTCTCGACGATCCGGACGGGCCGCGCCAACCCCGCCCTCATCGACAAGGTCATGGTCCCCTACTACGGCACGCCGACCCCGCTCAACCAGCTGGCCCAGATCAGCGCTCCCGAGCCCCGGCTGCTGGTCGTCCAGGTCTACGACAAGAGCCAGATCGGAGCCGTCGAAAAGGCCCTGCGCACCGGCGAGCAGGGGCTGAACCCGGCCAGCGACGGCCAGGTCATCCGAGTCCCCATCCCGCCGCTGACGGAGGAACGCCGAAAGGAGTACGTCAAGCTCGTGCGCCACAAGGCCGAGGAGGCCAGGGTGGCGATCCGCAACGTACGCCGCGACGAGCTGCACCAGGTGGACGCGATGCAGAAGCAGGGCGAGCTGCCCGAGGACGAGGCCAAGCGCGCCCACGCCCGGCTGCAGAAGCTGACCGAGACCCACGTCGAGAGGGTCGACGCCCTCGCCGCCAGGAAAGAGGCGGAGGTCATGGAGGTCTAAGGACCTCCGACCCGAGCTTCCCATCCTCGCGCGTACTCTTTCAGGGCTTGGAAGGGTCAGTTCCCCGCCACATCGGGATCATCATGGACGGCAACGGACGCTGGGCCCGGCGCCGCGGGCATCCGGCCAGCTTCGGCCACCGCGCCGGCGTGCGAGCGATCAAGCGGGCTCTTGAAGGGTGCGAGCAGCTTGGCGTGGAGGTGCTCTCCGTCTACGCGTTCTCGACCGAGAACTGGTCGCGTCCCCGCGCTGAGGTGCGGGCATTGATGCGCCTCTTCCACGAGACCATGCAGCGCGAGATCGACGAGATGCACCGCCGGGGCGTGCGCATCGTCGTCAGCGGCCGGCGCGAGGGCCTCTCGCCGCGCATGCGCGACCGCATCGACGAGGCCGTGGCTCGCACGGCGCGCAACACCAACGGCGTCCTCAACGTCTGCCTCAACTACGGCGGGCGCGCCGAGCTCGTGGATGCTGTACGCAGCCTGGTGAAGGAAGGCGTGCCGGCAGGGCAGATCGACGAGGCCGCGATCGCTGCGCGGCTTTACGTCCCGGATCTTCCGGACCCCGACCTGATCATCCGCACCGCCGGCGAGAGCCGCGTGAGCAACTTCCTGCTGTGGCAGTCGGCCTATTCGGAGATGCTGGTCACCGAAACGTTGTGGCCTGACTTCGACATCGATGATTTGCGTGCCGCCATCGCCGAATACAGCTCGCGAACCCGCCGGTTCGGTGGGCGACCCGAGCTCGCATCTCCGGCTGCCGGAGCCTCAGCGCGATGACGACGGGCAACCCCTATCTCGCCGGCATCAAGCCGAGTCCTCTCATGGTCCGGATCCTCAGCGCGTTCGTGTTCCTCGGCGTCGTCCTGGCCGGCGTGTACGCCGGCGTCTACGGGGTCTACGCGCTCGTCCTGCTCCTGGGCGGCCTGGCCCTGTGGGAGTTCCTCGGGCTGTCCGAAGGCATGGGCTCGCGCGCCCCTGCCTGGGTGCTGTTCCCCCTCGGCGCGTTCTTCGCCTTCAGCGGCACGGTGCTCAAGGAGATCGACGTCGCGCTCGTGCTCTCGCTCGCTCTCGTGGGCGGCCTGGCCGCCTTCCTGGTCGTGCCCGGGCGCAGGCAGGGTCTCGGCCGCTGGGCGATGGGGCTCGCCGGCGCGCTCTACATCGGGATGCCGTTCAACTACTACCTGCTGCTGTACACGTCGCAGCCGGATGGCTTGAAGTGGACGCTGTTCACGATCCTCGCGGTCATCGCCAACGACGCGGCCGCGCTGCTGGTCGGGAGCCGCATCGGCCGGCACGCCTTCTTCGCGACCATCAGCCCTCACAAGACCGTCGAGGGCGCGGTCGCGGGAATCGCGGCTTCGGTGATCGTGATGCTCCTGGGCGTCCTGGTGATCACGGGCCTGTCGCCGCTGCACGGCATCGTCATCGGCGTGATCATCGGAGTCAGCGCGCTTGTCGGCGACCTCGTCGAGTCGCAGATGAAGCGCATCGCCGAGGTCAAGGATTCGTCGCACCTCATCCCTGGCCATGGAGGCGTCCTCGACCGCCTGGATTCGATCCTTTTCCCGCCGATCCTCGTCTACTTCTATGTGTCGATGTTCCACCTGATCCACTGAGGTGACGCGCCCCGTCAACGTCGCGATCCTCGGCGCCACCGGCTCCATCGGCCGGCAGACCCTTGACGTCATCGACCGAAACCCCGGGCGGCTGCGGTTGTTCGGCCTGACCGAGGGCCGGCGCACGGCCGGCCGCACCGTGGAGCACATGATCCAGGGCCAGGCCGGCGAAGCCGATTTCGACGCGCGAGTAGGGGCGATGGTCACGGATCCCCGATGCGACATCGTCGTCGTGGCCATCCCCGGCGCTCGGGCGCTGGCGCCGACCCTGGCCGCGCTCGGGGCGGGGAAGGAGGTGGCGCTGGCGACGAAGGAGGTGCTCGTGATGGCGGGCGCGCTGGTCATGAAGGCGGCCGGCCCGCGCGGTATCCGGCCCGTGGATTCGGAGCACAGCGCCATCTGGCAGTGCCTGTGGGGCGAGGAGCGCGAGAGCATCCGCCGCCTGGTCATCACGGCCAGCGGCGGACCTTTCTGGGCCCACCCCGACCTCGACCTGGACCAGGTGACCGTGGAGCAGGCGCTGAACCACCCGCGGTGGTCGATGGGTCCGAAGGTCACGATCGACTCGGCGACCCTCATGAACAAGGGCCTCGAGCTGATCGAGGCGCATCACCTGTTCGGAGTTCCCCTCGCGAAGATCTCCGTGGTCGTCCATCCGCAGAGCGCGGTGCATTCCCTGGTCGAGTTCGTCGACGGCTCCTTGAAGGCGCAGCTCGGACGTCCTGACATGCGCCTCCCGATCTCCGTCGCGCTCGGTTACCCCGACCGCCTGGCCGGCGCCGTGCCGCCGACGGAGCTGGAGGATCTTGGACCGCTCGAGTTCCACCCCCTCGATGAGGCCCGGTTTCCGGCCGTCGGGCTGGCCAGGAGCGCCGCCGAGGCGGGCGGAGGCCGGCCGGCGGTCCTGAACGCCGCCAACGAAGAGGCCGTGAACGCGTTCCTGGGCGGCGAGATCCCGTTCAGCGCCATCATCCGGACGGTCGGAGGGACCCTGGACGCCTTCCCGGGCGGCGGCGAGACTCTCGAGGACATCCTCGAGGCGGACAGGTGGGCCCGGGAGTACGTGAAAATCTCTAGTCTGAGGACGTGAGCCTGCTCCTGACCGTGATCGGCATCGCGGGCGCCTTCCTCGTCCTGATCGCGCCTCACGAGGGCGGGCATTTCCTCCTCGCCAAGCTCTGCAAGGTCCGTGTGATCGAGTTCTCCATCGGCGCCGGGACCAGGCTGCTCGCGTTCACCCGGGGGGGCACGCTCTACGCCCTGAGGCTGCTTCCGATCCTGGGCTACGTGCGCATGGGCGGCATGGAGGCGGACGACTTCGACGAGCCCAACGGCTTCCACTCCAAGGGTCCCCTGCAGCGGATCGCAATCCTCGCGGCGGGCCCCGCCGCGAACTTCGTGGTGGCGATCCTGCTCGTTGCCGGCTACGGCCTCACCCAGCTGAACGACGACCCTGGCAAGGTGATCCGGGTGATCCCGGGGACCCCGGCAGCCATGACGGGAGTCGAGCCGGGTGACCGGATTCGGGCGGTGAACGGGAAGCCGGTGACGGGCCCTGGCTACGTCCAGCAGCAGGAGAAGGCCGCCCCGGGCATGCCCATCGCGCTCAGCGGCTTCCACGCCGACGGCAGGCCGTTCACGTACATCATCATGCCGGTCTGCGATCGCAAGAACGCCTGCTATGTGGGCATCAGCGTGGCCGGACTGGTCACGGTGCAGTCCGCCGTCACCAACGGCGTGAAGTTCCCCTTCGACGCCATCGGCGGCATCGCCCAGGGCCTGTGGCAGCTCGCGACCGGTCAGATCCCGGGCGGGCTCTTCGGAAACGAGGGCCTCACCGGCCCCATCGGCATCGCCGCCATCACGGAGCAATCGGTCCAGCAAGGGCCGGCTGACTACGTCCTGCTGGTCGCGCTGCTCTCGGTGGCGCTCGGCTTCACCAACCTGCTCCCCGTGCCCGCCCTCGACGGGGGGCGCATCGTCGTCGTCATCGCCGAGGTGCTCAGGCGGCGGCCGTTCGACCGCCGGAGCGAGCTGAACTTTCAGCGCTGGGGCCTTGTCGCCCTGCTGGCGCTTGCCGCGGTGATCAGCTTCCTGGACGTCCAGCGCATCGCCACCGGCCAATTCCTGGCAGGCCACTGATGGTCCAGAGGCGCAAGTCGATCCCGGTCAACGTGGGCGGCGTGGTCATCGGCGGGGCCGCGCCCATCGCCGTCCAGACGATGACCAAGACCGACACCCGCGACGTCAAGGCGACTCTGCGCCAGATCCACGAGCTGAAAGATGCAGGATGCGAGATCGTGCGCCCGGCGGTTCCGGACCATGAGGCGGCGGAGGCGCTCAAGGAGATCGTCAAAGGGTCGCCCCTGCCCGTGATCGCCGACATCCACTACGACCACACGCTGGCGTTGATGGCGATCGAGGCGGGCGTCCACTGCCTGCGGCTCAACCCCGGCAACATCCCCGATCGCGACAAGGTTGCGAAGGTCGTCGCGGCGGCCAAGGAACGCCAGATCCCGTTTCGAATCGGGGTCAACGCGGGTTCGCTGCCGGAAGAGGTGCACAAGAGCCTGCGCGAACAGCACCGGATCGATCGCGACGACCGCGAGCGGACGGCTGACCGCATGGTCGAGGTTGCCCTCGGCCACTGCAAGATCCTGGAGGACCTCGACTACGGACCGGGTTTCATCAAGGTCTCGCTCAAGGCGACCGACGTGTGGACGAACGTGATGGCAAATCGCAAGTTCGCAGCGGCGCGCGCTTACCCGATCCACCTGGGTGTGACCGAATCGGGGCCGGTCCAGGCGGGCAGCATCCGCAGCGCGGTGGGTCTCGGCATCCTCCTGAGCGAAGGCATCGGGGACACGATTCGAGTGTCGCTGGCCACATCGGACCCGCGCGAGGAGGTGCGCGTCGCGCACGAGATCCTCAAGACGCTCGCGATCCGGAACGAGAGCGCGACCCTGGTCGCGTGTCCGACATGCGGCCGGCTCGAGTACGACATGGTGCCCACGGTCAGGGCCGTCGAGGCGCACATCGCCACGCTCAAGGTGCCGATCACCGTCGCCGTCATGGGCTGCGTCGTCAACGGCCCGGCCGAGGCTCGCCACGCCGACATCGGCGTCACCGGGGGGCGCGGCAAGGGCGTTATCTTCAAGAAAGGTAAGCTCTACATGACCGTGGCCCAAGAAGAGCTGCTCGCAGTGCTGCTGGCTGAGATCGACGCGGTCGCGGCCGAGCACGCCCCCGCCCCGGCTCCGCTCCCGTCCTAGCCCTGGCCTCCCCACTCGTGGGGAGGTGGCCCGAAGGCCGGTGGGGCGTGACTAACTCAAATCATTTGATACTTGGGAGCTACTTAAATGAAAGAAACCGTGGAGGAGCAGCAGGATTTCGTGAAGGACATCACCAAGATGTCCGACGACTTCGACCGTTGGTACACCGACGTCGTCCGCAAGGCGGAGCTGGCGGATTGGTCGGGAGTCCGCGGCATGATGGTCGTCCGCCCTTACGGCTGGGCGATGTGGGAGGCGATCACGCGCGCCTTCGACGACATGATCAAGGAGAGCGGCCACGAGAACTGGGCGTTCCCCCTGCTCATCCCACGCTCTTTCCTCATGAAGGAGGCGGAGCACATCGAGGGATTCGCGCCCGAGGTGGCGTGGGTCACAAGGGCCGGCGCGGGTATGGAGGAGCTCGAGGAGCCACTCGCCGTCCGGCCCACGTCCGAGACCATCATCGGCTCGCTCATCAAGCGCTACATCCAGAGCCATCGCGACCTGCCCAAGCTCACCAACCAGTGGAACAGCGTCGTGCGCTGGGAGATGCGCTCCCGGCTTTTCCTGCGCTCTCGTGAGTTCTGGTGGCAGGAAGGTCATACCTTCCATGCCTCGGCTCGAGAAGCGATGGACGAGACAGACCTCATCCTCGGCTATTACCGATCCATCGCCGAGGACTGGCTTGCCGTTCCCGTGCTCAGCGGCAAGAAGTCGCCCGCGGAGACATTTCCCGGCGCCGTCTACACACTGACCCTCGAAGCGCTGATGCGGGACGGCCTCGCCTTGCAGATGGGAACGTCGCACTACTTCGGCCAGAACTTCTCGCGTGCCTACGACATCTCCTTCTCGAACACCGAGAACGAGCGCGAGCTGTGCTATTCGACGTCGTGGGGCATCAGCACGCGGATGGTGGGCGCGCTCGTGATGGCGCACGGGGATGACTCAGGTCTCATCGTGCCGCCCAAGGTGGCGCCCGTCCAGGTCGTCGTGGTGCCCATCTTTCGAGACGCGGACAGCCGCTCGAGGGTCGAAGGATTCATCGACGGGTGGGCGCGAGATCTCAAGGCTGCGGGCATCCGCCACCGCATCGACTGGCGTGACGAGCGCCCCGGCGACAAGTACGCCCATTGGGAGCTCAAGGGCGTCCCCTTGCGGCTGAACGTAGGCGGGCGCGACGTCGACGCCGGCCAGGTGGAGCTGGTCGACCGCCTGTCTCGGGAGCGCAGGGCGGTGCCCGTCGCCGGGATCGCCGACCGGCTGCGGGAGGAGCTCGACACGTTCCAGTCGAGGCTTTTCGAGCGCGCTCAGCAGTTCCAGAAGCAGAACACGTTCGAGCTTTCGACCCTGGCCGAGGTCGTCGCCCATTTCAAGGAACGCGGCGGTTTCGTGTGGACGTCGTGGTGCGGAGACGCCGAATGCGAGGCGAGGATCAAGGCTGAGGCCGGCGGGGTCACGATCCGGACGTTCGATCCGGACGAAAAACCTTCAGGAAGGTGCCTGGTGTGCGACAAGCCGGCCAGGCACCGGGTGGCGCTGGCGAAAGCCTACTGAGTAGGGTTCTCGAACGCGCCAATCGACGGCGCGTCGTGATACAGCGATTCCTGCGGTATGAGCTTCAGCGTGCCGGCGCTCGCCGCATCGAGGACGGCCTCGGCGACGTCGGGGTGGAAGTGGCTGCCCGCGCCTTCGCGGACCTGCTCGACCGCGACGTCGAGGGACATCCCCTTCCGATAGGGCCGGTCGGAGGTCATCGCGTCGATGGCGTCGGCGGCGCTGACGATCCACGCGAACATCGGCAGCTCATCTCCCTTCTTGTGGTCGGGATACCCCTTGCCGTCATAGCGCTCGTGGTGTGAGCGAACGATCACCAGCTCGTCGGTCAGCATCTTCAGCCGGCTGAGGATGCTGAAGCCGAGGACGGTGTGCTCGCGCATCTTCGCGAACTCTTCGTTGGTCAGCTTTCCGGCCTTCTGCAAAACCGCATCAGGTACACCGATTTTGCCGATGTCGTGCAGGCGGCCGCCGCGTTGGAGGCGCACCCACGGGCCCTGGTCATCGGGCGAGTACCTCATCTGCCGGGCGATCATCTTCGCGTACTCGGTCACGCGCACTGCGTGGCCGGCCGTGTATGGATCGCGGGCGTCGACCGCGGCCGCCAGGGCCTCGAGGGAGTCGAGGATCACCTCTTCGCGGTCTTTGAAGAGGCGGGCGTTGTCGATCGCCACCGCCGCCTGCGCGGCCAGCTCGGTGACCAGGTTGCGGTGATCCGGCGTGAAGGCGTGGTCGGGCTGGTAGTGCGCCAGGAACAGCACGCCCGTGGGCTTGCCGCGCAGCGTGATCGGGACGCACAGGACGGCGCGCGGGTTGAGCGGACTGTCCTTCTCGTGATCGATCCCCATCACCTCCATGTAGGGGTTGCCCGAAGCCATGACGTCGCGGCAGATATCACCGCCCACGCCGAGGGCGAGCTTTTCCGCGGTCGACGAGTCGGTGCCGAAGCCTCCCTTGAGGATCAGGCGGCCCGACTCCTCGAGGGCCAGGCAGCCGATCTGGGCCGCCGACGCCTTGGCGGCGCCGGCCAGCACCTGCTGGAGCACCTGGTTGAGGTCGAGCGTCGAAGTCGCGGCCTGCAGCGCCTCCTGCAGGTTCTTCAGCTCCCAGATGCTGCGCTGGTTGTTGTCGTACAGCTCGGCGTTGCGCACCGCGACGACACCCTGGTTGCCGAGCGTCGCGAGCACGCGCTGGTCGTCGGTCGTCCACTCGCGCTTCTTGACGTCGAACACCGAGAGCGTGCCCCACAGGTGCCCGTCCTCGAGCATCGGAACGCAGATCGCCGCGTGCAGCCCGAGGGCCACGAGGTCAGGAGGGGAGGACAGGTCGGGATTGGCGGTCAGATCGGGAACGGCAGTCGTGCGGAGGCTGAGCATCGTCGCGCCGACAAGGCCCTGCCCGTTGTGAAATTCCACACCGTCGACTTCGCTGGGAAACCCCAACGATGAGATCACGGTCTGGCGATCGTCTGGTGTGGTCCGTGTGAGCAGTGCCGCGGTGCCGATCGTCACTCCGACCGCGGTTTCCAGAGTCTTCTGTTCCAGGACCTTCGATCCCTGGGTCACCGTGGTCAGCGCCTGTGACACCTCGCCAAGAGCGTCGAGCGCGGTGTCCAGCCTCGACGCCTGGCCGGTGACGACCTGAAGGATTCGGGAGTTCTCTACGGCAACACCCGCCATCGATCCGAGATCATCGAGCGACCCGACGTCCTGCTGGCTGAAACCGGACGTTCCGTTACGGCCAAGACACAACGCCCCGATCGCGCCCGTCTTGCCGCGAATCGGCGTCAGCGCCTCGTTGACCGTCCCGCCAAGGCTCGCGGGACGGATGCCGCTGTAGATCCCCTCGTCTTCGGTGACAAGATTGCGCACCACGGTTTCCCCGTCGCGAACCCTGGCGAGCGGACCATCGATGGGTTCGCCCGCAGCTGTCCCGTCCAGCACGACGTACGTGTCGTCGGGTTGAAAGAGAAGCGCGCGACCGGTGTCGTACCGAATGATTTCGACGCCACGCCCCAGGACCAGCTCGAGGACTTCGTTCATCGTCTTGCCCGAGGCTTCTTTCACGAGCTCGTTCATCAGCGAGTAGCGCGCCGACTCGTGATGGGTGAGCTGAATGAGATGTGCGCTCGCCAGCTGCGCTCCGGCGCGGACGGTGAGCATGGCGGCGAGGCGGCCATCGTCACCGCTGAAGCCGCCGGCCTTCCTGCCCAGGACGACGAACCCTCCCACGTGCTCACCGATCGGCATCGGCACCGCCATGAGGCTGGCGAGGTGAAAGTCGTCGGGTACGTAGCTGATCAGCTCGACGAGGTCGCTCTCGCCGCTCGCCACGAACGTCCTGCCGGCTTCGATGGCGGCGAGCAGCCGGCCGCCGTTCGCGTGCTGCCTGGGCACGGCCTGCGGCCGTAAGCGATCGACGCCGACTCCGGGCGGCTGAGGGACGAAACGGCGGCCGTCCGCAGATGTGAGATAGCAGCAGGCGAAGTCCGCGCCTGACTCTCGGGCGACCGTCGAAGTGAACGTGGCCATGTCACCGAAATGGGCTCCATCGAGATCGGAGGTCGCGGCCATGAAGGCGTGGTGCTTCTGCGCAAGCTGAGCGTTCAAGCCCGCCAGCTCGCCGGCCTGACGACTGATGGCCCCGGTAAAAGTGCGGTACGCGACTCCACCAAAGACGCCGCCGACACCAAGCGTGACGAGACCGGCGAGCTGCACCAAAACGTCGCCCTGCATTGGGTTGAACTGGGCGACTGCCAACGTGACCACGAGCGAAGCGGCCGCGAGGGGGACCGCCACCCGCCAATGGGCGTAGATAAGGCCCGCGGCGAGCGCCAGGGCGCCGGCGACCACGGTCCAAAAAGCTTCCCAGCCCACCCGGCCGCCGATGTTGAGCGACGACCCCGCGAAGATCATGGCGGCAGCGGCTGCGAACCATCCGGCCCGAATGGCGAAGGTCCGTCGTTGTGAATTCATCCCAGCCGAGTGAAGTATGGGAACTTGACCGCCGAGTTCATCCCAAACTCCGCCTCAGACGCACTCCTAAACTCTGTCCCAGTGACTGTTTCCGAGCTGCTGAGGATCGCCGACCACCTCGAGCCGAAAGACCGCGAGCTGGTCCGGAAGGCCTACGAGCGTGCCGCCGTGGCCCATCACGGCCAGCGCCGGCTGTCCGGCGAGGAGTACGTCAATCACCCGCTGGAGGTGGCGGCGATCCTCGCGGACCTGCAGCTGGACGCGCAGACGCTCGCCGCCGCGCTGCTCCACGACACCGTAGAGGACACCGCGCTCACCGCGGATGAGGTGGAAACCGAGTTCGGCCCCGAGGTCGCGCGCCTGGTCGAGGGCGTGACCAAGCTGGGCCGCATCTCGATCCGGACCGACCAGCAGCAGCAGGCCGAGAACATCCGCAAGATGATGGTGGCCATGGCGGAGGACCTCCGGGTCGTCCTCATCAAGCTGGCGGACCGCCTCCACAACATGCGTACGCTCGATCCTCTACCCGAGGTCAAACGCCGCAAGATCTCACGCGAGACCCTCGACATCTATGCGCCCCTGGCGCACCGCCTCGGCATCGGCCAGCTCAAGTGGGAGCTCGAAGACCTGGCCTTCCGCAACCTGGAGCCTGAGGCGTACGACGACGTCATCAAGCGCATCGCTCGCAAGCGCCAGGAGCGCGAAACGCTGGTTTCCGACCTGCGCGAGATCCTCGCCCGCGAGCTCGACAACGTGGGCATCCACGCAGAGATCACCGGCCGGCCGAAGCACATCTACTCGGTCTGGCAGAAGATGACCCGCGAGCAGAAGGAGTTCTCGGAGATCTACGACCTGTCGGCGATACGCGTGCAGGTGGAGTCGGTGCGCGACTGCTACGGCGTGCTCGGGGTCGTCCACTCGCTGTGGAAGCCCGTGCCCGGGCGATTCAAGGACTACATCGCCATGCCCAAGTCGAACGGCTACCAGTCCCTGCACACGACGGTCATCACGCACACCGGCGAGCCCATCGAGATCCAGATCCGCACGCACGAGATGCACCGCGTCGCCGAGTTCGGCGTCGCCGCGCATTGGACTTACAAGGAGGGCGGCAAGGACGCGAGCTTCGACCAGAAGCTGTCATGGCTCCGGAGCCTGCTCGAGTGGCAGAACGAGATCGGCGACTCGGAGTCGTTTCTCGACACCGTCAAGGTCGACCTGTTCCAGGACGAGGTCTACGTGTTCACGCCCAAGGGCGACGTGCTCAACCTGCCGGCGGACTCGACCCCGGTCGACTTCGCGTATCGCATCCATACCGAGGTCGGCCACCGGTGCATCGGCGCCAAGGTCAACGGCCGGATGGTGCCACTCGACTACGAGCTGCAGAACGGCGAGATCATCGAGATCCTGACGTCGAAGGGGCCACACGGGCCGAGCCGCGACTGGCTCAACTTCGTCAAGAGCGCATCGGCGAAGGAGCGCATCCGCAAATGGTTCAAGAGCCAGCGTCGCGAGGAGAACGTGGCCAAGGGACGCGACCTTCTCGACAAGGAGCTGCACCGCATGCACCGCGTGAGCCTGGTCGACCTTCCGGAGGCGAAGCTGGTCGAGATCGCGGGCGTGCATCGCTACGCGGCGGTGGACGACTTCCTTGCGGCCATCGGGTATGGCGATCTTTCGCCCCACTCCGTCGTCATGCGCATGTCGCTCGCCCCGGACGGCGCAGCCGGTGACCTGCGTGCGATCCCGCTCATCCCCAACGTGCAGCCCACGCCGCGTGTGTTGGTGCGTGGCGAGAAGGGAATCCTGACCAAGATCGCGCCCTGCTGCCAGCCGGTGCCGGGCGACGCCATCGTCGGCTACACGACGCGCGGACGAGGCGTGACCGTCCATCGCGCCGACTGCATCAACGCGGTCAACGCCCAGGACCAGGCTCGGGTCGTGGGCGTGGACTGGGACTCGGACGCGACCCACATCTACCCTGTCGCCATCAAGATCGAGGCCTGGGACCGGCAGGGGCTGCTGCGCGACATCGCCACGGTCGTCGCGGAGAACCGGGTCAACATGTCTGCGCTCGAGGTCCACGTCTACGACGACAAGACGGCGGTCGTGTCGGCGACGGTCGAGATCGATTCCCTGGCCCAGCTCTCGCGATTGATGGAGAAGCTCGAGGGCGTGAAGGACGTCCACACGGTCGCACGCGAAGCCTCGTGAGCCTCAGCGGATCACATTCGATCGATCTGGAGGTGACGCCGGACGAGGTCTGGAATGTCCTGGTCGCTCCCGGCCGGCGCGACTGGTACTACCGGCTCACGCCGCAGGGCGAGTTCAAGCCAGGGTCGCACGTGAGCTGGCTCGACGTGCGTGGTCAGGCGGCCGAGGAAGCGGACATCGTCGAGGTCGAGGCGCCGCGACGTCTCGTGCTGCGCACGCGCTTCGTGTTTGCGCCCAACTTCGCCGCTGCGCCGCCGCATGAGGTGACCTGGGAGGTCTCCGCGATTGATGGCGGCTCGCGGGTCCGCATGTCGTGGATCGCGGCCGAGCCCGTGCATAAGCTCATCCAGGCGGAGGGCGGCGCCCAGCTCCAGGGGCTGCGGCTCGCGGCCGATCCGGCCGCGCGCGCCGAGCTGGAACGCCTCCCGCAGATCGGCGAGGTGGAGATTCGCGACGTTACGCCCGACCTCATCTCCGCCTATCAGCACTTCTTCGACGACATCGCGTTTCGCGACTACCCCGCCTGGCAGAGCTGCTACTGCATGGAAACGCATCGCACCCAGAGCGACGAGGACTGGGCGTTGCGCACCGCGGCGGACAACCGCCGCGACATGTCCGACTCCATCCGGCAGGGCCGGGTGACCGCCCTTCTCGCTTTCGCCGGCGACCGGCCCGTGGGCTGGTGCAATTACGGCGAGACCACGCACCTTGCCGGCGTGATGAGCCGCTTCAAGCTCGAGCCTGCCGACCAGGAGGGAGTTGGATCGGTGGCCTGTTTTGTGATCGCCGCGCCGTATCGGGGACATGGGGTTGCGTCCAGGCTTCTCGAGGCTGCGATCGACAGGCTGCGGGCGCGTGGCGTGCGGGCGGTCGAGGCGTACCCAACGCGTGAAGCGGACGATTCGGCGCAGGCGCACTATCGCGGACCGCTGTCCATTTATGTTCGCGCAGGCTTCGAAGCCTACCGCGAGCTGGGGGACAGCTACCTGGTTATGCGCAAGAGGCTGGCCTGAGCGTTCGTATCGGTGCCACGGCCGACCGCCGTTATGGCACCAACTCTTACCTCGTCATGGACGAAGACACCAGGGACGCGGTCGTGATCGACGCCAATCTCGAGCCCGAGCTGGTGCTGGACCTGGTCCGCGAATGGGGCGCGAAGGTGAAGGCAATCGCCCTGACCCACACCGACGTCGACCACATCGCAGGCCTGGCTGAGCTGCTGAAGGAGCTTGGGCCGTTGCCGGTGGGGGTTCACGACGCCGAACGCGACGTTCTCATCGAGGGCAAGCCGTTGCGCCGCGAGTTCGCCATGGAGTCGCCACGCATCGGCAACGTGGCGAGTCTGGGCGAGGGCCGGCCGTTCAGCGCCGGGTCGCTC
>WNGK01000326.1_pt1 | contig 47897 bp, 43 predicted proteins | sample 5400601 | NCBI WGS metagenome assembly WNGK01 (sample SAMN13153376, study PRJNA577476) | soil metagenome | isolation source: 60 cm soil or saprolite under Garry oak tree replicate 1 | place: USA:California | collected 2016-06-15 | reverse complement strand
GGATTCGGCCGTTCTGACCACGACGACCTCGCCCGGATGGCCGGTCATCTGTCCGCTGACACCGCGGGCGCGCTCGGCCGCCGCCGCGAAATCAGCGCGCGCAGGCGCGCCGCCGAGCGGGAACTCGAGGCCGCCGAGGAACGCCTCGGCGCCGCCCAAAAACGGGCCGGCCATTCCGTCGCGTTCGCCGAAGTGTCCGCGACCCTTGAGGTCAGCGCCGCTACCAGCGCCGAAGTGGAGCTTTCCTATCATGTGTCCGGCGCTTCCTGGCGACCGCTGTATGACCTGGCGCTGGATGGGGAGCGGCTGGCCGTCAGCTACCTGGCCGAGGTCACGCAGCAGACTGGAGAGGACTGGCCCGCCGTCGAGTTGGTCTTGTCCACGACCCGGCGCGGGCTGCACCAGACCCTGCCAGAGCTGGATCCCTGGTACATAGGGCGCGCCCAGCCGGTTCCCCGGCCGCCTGCGGGCGGGTCCATGGCGCTTGCGAGGGCGGTTCCTCAGCGCGCTGCGCGCGCTGCCATGTTTGCCGCATCGGCCGGTCCCGGCGCTCCGGAGGCCGGTCTGGAGGAGGCCGCGCCGCTTGCCGCCGAACCCGGCGAGTCGGGGGCGGGCGTGGCATACCGGGTCCAGCGTCCGCTAGCCGTGCCCGCCGACGGCGGGCCGTACAAGACCATGGTCGCCCGGTTCGCACTCGACGCCGCGCTCGACCACCTCGCGGTTCCGGTTCTCGCTCCCGAGGCATATTTGCGGGCGACCGTCACCAATACCTCGTCGCTGCTGCTGCTCCCTGGTCCGGCACGTGTCTTCCATGACACCCAGTTCGTCGGGGAGACGTCCCTGGAGACCGTCGCCGCGGGCGAGGAGTTCGAGCTGCAGCTCGGAGTCGATGACCAGATCAGGGTGGAACGCGAGCTGCGCCGCCGGAGCACGAGCAAGGCCGTGATCGGGGGCACGCGCACGATCGACGTGGCCTACGAGATCACGGTGGAAAATCACCGCCCGAATAAGGCACGGGTCAGCGTTCATGACCATGTCCCGGTGTCCACCGACGGTGATATCAAGGTGCGGCTGCGGGAGACCAGCCCGAATCCAGCCGAGCAGAATGACCTGGGCGAGCTCACCTGGGAAATTTCGCTTGAAGGCGGGCAGACTGCAACGATACGCCACAGGTTCACCGTCGAGCATCCGGCCCAGGTGACCATCGCAGGGCTCTGACCAGCCGCCGCCCCGGCGCTGCGCAACGGCATCGGCGCTCCGGTTCCGCAATGCCGATGAGGCCCGCCGGGCTGGTCACCTTCGTGCCTCCAGCACTGATCATGGTGCTGTTCTGGCTGCTCCCCGAAACCCGCGGGCGTGAACCGGAGGATCTGTGGCCCACCACGTGAACCGGCCTCCCGCACTTCCAGCACCTGCACAGACCTGACTAGTCGATGGCCACGAGCGACCAGGCACTCCCTTTTCGCACCTCGATGCCGCGGGCGGCAGCCAAGCGGGTCCTCGGGCTGGGCGAGCACCACACGCCGGCTGCGCACCATCGCATGATCAGTAATAGCCAGCCGGGCCTGGTCACAGTCCCCGGAGCCCGCGGAGCGCGGGTGTATCAGGCGGCATGCTGTCTCCTCTGGATGGTTGAGTGGAGGGGATGCCTGGCCGCTCGCGGGGGTCTTGTCCGCTTGCATGCGGCGATACAAGGATGGCCAACGGCGTAACCATCGCTTTCACGGGGCGAAAGCAGGGACGGCATGCGGCAGTCCTCGTCGGGCAGGGCCAACCGGGCTGTACACCGCGATCGCGTCGGCGCGGCGCGGGACACCAGGTCGCGGCTATCGATGGCGACGGGGCTGGGCATACCGTCGGCTCCGGCATGACTCGGCCGGGAAAGGAGAGGCGACATGAACGAGGCGTGTGATCGATGCGGACCTGCGGTCCGTGCCGCGTACCGCGTGGAGCGGTGCGGCGAACTGTACCTGTGCAGGCACTGCGCGAGCCAGCAGTGGGCAGCGCTGTCTGCCCAAGGCTGGATTATCTGGCCCGCTGAGGTGCTGGCGGTCGCTCCGCAAGCCAGCGAATTCCCCAGCGCGGCGTGACAGCACTTGCGTGCCCCTGCGGCCGGGCAGGGCACCCAACCCGAGCCGCATTGCGTCCGAACTGGTTGATCTGTATGGCGCAAAGCTGACGGACGACGTCCGCCTTCGTCCTGTCAGGGCCGATCGTCAGGAACACCCGCCTTGCCGCGAGGGTCTGGGGCAAGGTTCAGAAGAGAGTCGGCGGTCCGGAGGGGATCGGCTCTGGGAGCGGCTCGACCTCGGGTACCTGGGCTCGCACGTCGTAGTGGAATCGGCGGGCCAGCTCGAGCGCGCCGACGTTGTCGGGCGTATGGATGAAGACGGTCGGGGAACGCCCCTCACGCAGCCAGTCGGCAACTGCGCCGAGCCAGTGCTGCCATCCCGCGACTGTACGTGCGGCGTCGTCCCGGCCGATGTAGCGGACTACGGGATAGGCAGTGAGTGCCCGTGACCGGCGGGGCAGGCGTGGCTTCTTCGTCCGCGCCTCCCGTTCGGCGTCGCTCACCGGAGGGCTCCCGAACAGGACGGTGGTGTCAAAGGTCACCCATTCGGCGCCGATGTCACCGAGAGCCCTCTCGAGCTGATGTTCCGATCGCGGGTCCTCGAAGAACGCGCGGTGCCGTACCTCGACGCAGTACCGGTACTCGTGCGGGAGACGGCGCAGGAAACTGGTGAGAGCGCCGAGGTCGGCAGGGCTGAAGGACGGCGGCAGCTGGATCCAGAGGGCGTGGGCACGCCGCCCGAGGGGTTCGATCGCGGCCAGGAAGGCGCGGAGGGGGTCGCCAACGTCGGCGAGGCGGCGCTCATGGGTGATCGGTTTCGGCAGTTTGAGGATGAACCGAAAGTCCAGGGTGGTCTGCCCGGCCCACGATTTCACCGTGTCGAGGGTGGGTGTCGCATAGAAGGTCGTATTGCCCTCTACGGCGTTGCACCAGGTCGCGTAGGCGCTGAGGCGATCACGCGGTGACAGGGAGTGAGGCAGGTAACGGCCTTGCCAGGGTGCGTACGTCCACATCGCGCATCCGACGTGGAGTTTCATGGCCCGAGGGTACCGGAGCTCAGGCGGGCCTATGCAGTTATGACATCTAGATATTAGCCGCCGGAGTCGTGGCTTATCTGGTTGTCCCCTTGCCGTAGCGGCGCGCCAATTCCCCCATCCCAGTTCGGGTTGGATACCCGGACTGCGGCAGGAGGGGCATCTCAGGCTTTCTTTTGCCTTTGGATACAGGGACCGGAGAGACCGACTGGACGCTGGCGGCGCTGCAGACCGCGGCGGCGTCGGTGGCGGGCCCCGGCACCTGACTGCTGGTCGGGATGAGACCCGGGGGGACAGGGTGCCGGGCTTCATGGTGCAGGACCTGACGTAGGTCCACGGCATTGGCATCCCGGGCGGTGAGCGGGTGCAGCCCGAAGGTCGACTCGATCATCTTCAGCGTGGACGTGTGCTCGAACGGGCCGTCATGGATGACCCTCCGCCTTGCCAGGTTGGACACCACGATGGCCGGCACCCGGAACCCGAGCTGGGTGTAGTCGGGAACCAGGCGGCCGTCAGTCGGCGTCGTGCTGTTCCCGGTATGGTCGACGTCCGCCGGATTGGTGTCGTCGATCACCCGAGGCGGCCGCACGTGCTCGAAGAACCCGCCCCACTCGTCGAACGTGATGACCAGCACCGTATTGTGCAGGTAGCCCGCGTCGGCGAGGGCGTGGTAGACATCCGCGATGAACCGCTCGCCGCGCCTGATGTCGGCCTTGGGATGGTCGTCACCGCCGGTACCGTCGTCTGCAAGGGCGAACTCCGGGTCGACGAAGCTAATGTTGGGCAGCAATCCCTCCGCCACGGTGTCGAGGAACGACTTGGTGGTGACCGGGATCCCCAGGACGTCGCTGTCGCCCGGGGCGAACAGGTGCCAGAACGGGTAGTACTTCAGCCCCCACAGCGCCAGGAACGGCAGGTCCCTGAAGAAGTAACCGGCCGTAGGGATCCCCTTGTTGTTGGGGATGGGCGAGAGCTGGTCCCAAATGGTCGGCAGCGTGGAGATCTTGGTGATGTTGTGGTCCCGGTCCGTTCTGGCGGCGTGCTGGTACAGACGGTTGGGGAAGGTCTCCCCGGCGAACGAGCAGAAGTAATGGTCCAGGACGGTGTAGTTCTGGGCTAGGGCGCCGAGGACGGGCAGGTCGGGAACCGCCTTGGGCGTGCGATCGGGGTTGAGGTTGGTGTAGAAGCCGATCGGGAAGGTGTTGGTGGCGGCCGCTGTCACCCCTGAGTTGAGATCCAGGGGGGTTGGCCGCTGGAGGAAGCCGTCCATCTTGCCGAAGTTGTACTCGACGAGGAAGCCCTCCCAGCTATGGTCGGGGTCGCTGTACCCACAGCCCTGGAAATCAGGAGCCAGCGGGTAGTTGGGATAGAAGTTGCCGTCCGTCGCCAGGTAGACCCTGTCGTGGAGGCCACGGGCGCCCGGCAGCCAGCCGAGGAAGTGGTCGAATGACCGGTTTTCCATCATGAGCAGAACAACGTGCTCGATGCCGTTCGAGCCGTGCGGGGACAGCGCAGGGGCGGCGTTGGCGACCGTCTGGGACAAGAACTCCGCTCCGGTGAGAGCTACGCCGGTGGAGGCGCCCATGAGCTGGAGAAAGCTTCGTCGGGTGAGCATAGGCCAGTATGAGCCAAGCCTCAGGAGCCGGACAAGTACCGGAAGGTAACTTTGACATTTCCGTTCTGATCAGCTCAAAGGCGAGCAACGCGCGGGTGGCAACGAGGTCCTGTGCAGATAGCTCTAAAGCAGTCACATCAGAATCAGGTATCCCATACACCACTTCCGTGAACGTGAACGACATCCGCGCCGCAGAGCGCTGCAGACGATAGCAGCAGCAGGAAAGCGCTCGTACGGGGCGCTTTCCGATACCGAGGACGGCGCCGGCACGATCTACCTGGCCTGGCAGGACTGCCGGTTCCGGCCGCGCTGCTCCGCCAACGACATCGTGATGACCACTAGCAGCGACGGCATCACCTGGAGCCCGGTCCGCCGGGTGACCAGCGGTACCGGCGACAACACCCTGCCCGGTATCGGCGCCGACCCGCTGTCGGCCAGCCCTTCCGCCCGGATCGGGATCACCTACTACCACTACGATCCCCGCTGCGCGCCGGACAGCTGCCTGATCAGCGTCCGGTTCGTCTCCTCGGCGGACGGCGGTGCCACCTGGAGCAGGCCGGGGCAGGTCGCCGGGCCGATGCGATCCTCCTGGCTGGCCAGGATCGGGCAGGGCACGGCGCTCAGCTCCTTCATCACCACCACGGTGCTGCCTGGCGGGCACGCCGTCACCGCCTTCCCGCTGGCCAGCCCGCCCACTGGTAGCACACTTCACCAGGACATATACACAGTCTCCGGCGGGCTGCCGATCCGCGGCCCGCTAACGCCGCAGACGACCGGTCTCCAAGCGGAGGCTGCCTTTCGATAGGAAGCAGGCCGCAACCAGGGAGACCCGCCACAGATGTGGATGCGCCGCCACGACGAGTACCAGACGGAGCCTGACTCGTTGCGGCCCCCGGCCGACGTGGTTATCGTCACGGTATGGAGACGCTTGGGGAGGATCTCCTCCTGCTCGCGGTGCGCCCGAACGGGACGCTTGGCGTTGCCGCGAAGCTGCGGTTCGCCCTGTCCGGCTCCGAGCTCGTCAGGCTCGCAGCCGCCCGCCGCGTCGACATCGTGCGCGGCCGGATCGTCGTCCTGGACGCCGCGGCGACCGGGGATACGCTGCTGGACGCGGCGCTGCAGAGCATGCAGGGTGGCGGGCGGCCGGCGGCCGCCAAGGCGTGGGTAGCGCGCCAGCGGCCGGGGTTGGTCGAGCGTTACCTGGACCGCCTCGCCGCCCCCGGGGTGATCCGCGCCGAGCGCCGCAAGGCGCTGGGCATCTTCCCGGCGACCCGGTGGGTGGTCGTTGACAGCGCGCGGCTGGCGCAGGCGCGGGAAAGGCTGGATGCCATCGCGTCCGGCTCCGGCGTCCTCGGCTCCGCGCAGACAGCGTTCGCCGGACTGGCCGACGCGATCGGTCTTCCCCCGCTGATCTATCCCGGGTTCGCGGGTGCCGCCGCGCGCAGGAACCTGAAGAAAGCCGCCAAGCGCGACCGGTCGGGTGGTCCCGTGGCCGACGCCCTCGACGCCACCGACGCAGCGATGCGGGCCGCAACCAGCGCGGCTGTGGACGCCTCCATCCAGGCGGCAACCGACGCTGCGGTTGCCGCATCGATCGACGCCGCCACCCAGGCCGCGGTCTCGGCCGCGACCGAGGCCGCCCACCACGCGGCCGCTCATCACGACGGTGGCGCCGCTGGCGGCCACCACTGATCCGCCCAGCCCGGCGGCGATAGATTACATTCGCGACGTCGCCCATACCAAGCTCGAACCGGTGCCCCGCCCACCCGCCGACGTCCATTCAGCCAGTCTGCTCTACCGCCGCCACCCCGCCGTACCCGCCTGCATCGGGTTAGGTGCTGTCCCGCTGACAGCACAGTGTGACCTGCGTCTCGGGAGGCAGCCCGGCGCTGGCAGGATCATAGGACACGCTGTTCTCCTGGAGTACTACGAACCCGGCGGCAGTGACGACATCCCGTAGCGCGCTGCGGGCGTAACCGGCGACCCTGACCTGAGCGCCCAGGAATGGTATCGGCATGTCGTCGACGTCGGCCTCTACCATTCCCAGCACGAGCCAGCCGCGGGGCACGAGGATCTGACGGAACCGAGCCAGAGCCGACGGGATCTCCCTGTGCGGGAGCATGAGAAGGGAAAAGAACGCCACCACCGCATCAATTTCGCCGATCCCGGGGTCGAGATCCGTGATATCCATTTCGGTGAACGTGGCCCCGGGCACGTTCTTCCGGGCCAGGCTCAGCATCACCGGGGAGATATCGATACCTATGACGTTCATGCCCGCTTCGGTGAGCTGCCAGGCCGTCGGCACACCGGTCCCGCACCCTGCATCCAGAATCCGCGCACCGGGCTTGAGCTGGTCAGTCAGCCAAGAGACAGCTCTTACCTGCCCTTCTTTGTGGGGAAATGCCTCGTCGTATCGCTCACCAATCTGGTCGAATGCGGCAGCTTGCGCCCGGCGGCGGTCGGCCCAGGCAGTTTCAGTTCCGGGATCACGCGGCATGATCATTTTCCTTGAGTAGCCCTCTTGCCTGATTATGCATCGGGGCCCGGCCGGTCACCAATTTCCTGGCCGGAGTGATTCTGAGGGCAGACCGTCGCACTCCGCTCACATGAGCGGCTGAGGGCTGACCGCTTGTCGCCGCGGCAGTACTTGCTGCGCGTAATCTGCTCCTCCTTGCCAGCAGTAACGTGTTGCACTAATAATGCGTTGGCGGCGGCCCACGGGTCAGCTGAGGCTAGGGCAGGCCGGGCAAAGAGGCGAGGGTCCGGCCGAGTCCGCGCCGTACGTCCAGGCTAAGGCCGGAATTGGCCAGGGCAGTGAGCGGCAGCCAGCGGAATGACTCGTGCTCGGCGGGGTTCACGCGGACCGACAGGTTACCTGCCACTTCAACGAGGAAATTGAGTTGCACGGTGACTCCTGCCCGGGAGGGGTAGGTGAAGTCAAACAGGAACGGCCCTGTCGCCCTGATAATTAGCCCAGTCTCCTCCCGGACCTCTCGGGCTAGGGCCTCGCCGAGAGTCTCCCTGGGCTCGACACCACCGCTGGGCAGTTCCTCCAAGTCGCCGTACTCGTCGCTGGCCACCCGTTTTAGCACGAGAATCGCGAGGTCTCCGTCGATGCGGCGGCGCAGCACGCCGCCTACCGCCATCCGGGTTATCTGGTCAGCGCGGTAGCTGCCTAGCAGATCCTCACTCTGCATGGCCAGCAGGTTATTTGGGGGAGCGGTCATGTCACCTCCTGGGCGGGTCGGCTACTGCCGCCCGGACAGGCCGCCCCCGACCTTGCTGATGGCATCGGCGACCACCGTCGGGCTGGTGTTTCCGGTGAGATCTGATGCCGTGGCCGGGACGAAGAACTTGACTGCGGTCGCGGTGATGCGCCGGGACACCTCGAGCCCTCCGGCTACCCGGGCTTTCGTGCCGGCCAACCCGGCCTGGGTGAAGACCGGGTAATGCGACATCGAGTTCATCTGCCGCGGGATGCTAATCGTGCGGATGTTCTCCGCATGCATCGCACGGGTGAAGGCTTCCCGGTCGAACCCGCACGCATCAGGGTTGATGAGCGCAACGAGAGCGTAATAGCCGTGCACGATTCCTGGCTCCGAGTTCCGCACCAGTTCAATACCGGGGATGGAACTCAGCGCATCGATGAGGACGGTGGCGGCCGTCTGCCGGTCCTCGACTAGTTGGTCCACGGTCTTGATCTGGGGCAGCGCCAGGGCCAGGCCCAACGGATGCGCCCGGTATTTCAGCCCTGTCCCGGTGAATGCGCTGGCGAAGTTCGGCGACGACTGCGGTATCTCATGGAGCGCGCGGAGATTGAAATGGCCTAGCAGTAGTGCCCGCTCGTACAAGTCCGGGAGGCTAGTGGCGAGAACCCCGCCCTCTCCGGCCCAGATGGTCTTCTGCGCTTGGAGGCTCCATGCCGCACCGTCGCCCAGGCTGCCCACCACCTGCCCGGCGAAGCGTGCCCCGTGCGCATGCGAGCAGTCCTCGAACAGCAGCAGACCCTTCTTGTCGCAGAGCGCCCTGAGGGCATCCATCTGGGCTGGCTGGCCCCACATGTGAGTGACCATGATGGCCTTGGTCTTGTCGGTGACCGCAGCCTCAGCGCTGGCCACCGAAATCGTCCCGTCGGGAGAGCAGTCCACAAAGACCGGCGTGGCGCCGAGTTGAAGCAGCGGCGTTACCGTCGCGAAGAAACCATAGTCACAGCAGATGACCTCATCACCAGGGCCAATCCGGGCACCGTAGTACAGAGAGTGGAGCGCGACGGTGCCTGAGGAAGTGGCCAGGGCCCGGGGCACGCCGACATACCCGGCGAATGCATCTTCGAACTCCTGGACGATGCCACTGCGGTCATAGATGGACAGGCTGTCACGCGCCTGGACCACCAGACAGGCCTCCAGATCCGGGGTCAACCGGGGCCAGACCTCGTGCACCGGTTGGGAGGCGACTGGCGAGCCGCCGTGGATGGCTAGGTCGCTCCCGGCTCCGCTCATGCTAGTGTCCTCTCCCGCAGCCCGTCAGGTCCGCCAGACAGGTCATGTCCGGCAGGCGCGGTCCCGGGCAGGCAGGCCATATGCTCGGCGCCGGCGTACAGGTCGTCCAGCAAAAGCATGACCGTATGCTGCCGACGCAGGGCACGGTACCAGTCGCTCTGGCCATCCAGGAACCCCGACATCACCAGCCCCTTGAGTTGCGCCGCCGCGGGTGTCGGCGGCAGCGGACCGTGTTCCCGCTCCCGTCTGGGCGTGGCCCGGGCTGGCCCGCCCTCTGAGCTTTGGTAGAGCACCGCGCCCTCCCGGGTGATAGACAGCTCGCTGCCTTTGCAAGCCTCGGTCCCGGAGAACAACCGGAGCTGGACCTGCAGCCGCCGCTCCGCGAACCACAGGGACACCCGTGCCTCGCCCTCCACCTCGCAGCGGGTCTCGGCTGCTCTAGTCAGCAGGACTGACTTGCCGTCGGGTGCCCCTAGGCACGCGATGAGCAGTTCCAGGTAGTGGTAACCCAAGTCAATGAGGACACCGCCGCCGGCCCGCTCGCGGGACAGGCGCCAGCTGTCGGTGCCCTGCCAGCTCGGCACACTGGCCCGGATGCTCACCTCGGCGTCGGTCAGCCCCGGTGAGCGGAGCAGGCGGATGAAGCGCCGATGGTGATCCTTATAATGCAGTGGCACTGACGTGGCTAGCGGCGTCTGCAGATCCTGGCTGAGCCGTAGCAGCGTGGCCAGTTCCGGCGCGCTACGGGCAGGTGGCTTCTCCAGCAGGGTAGGCACCCGGGCTCGGAGCAGCTCTTCGGCGAGCGGGACATGGCTGTCGTGCGGCGTAGCTACAATGGCGAGGTCAGGTCTCGGGCTGACGAGCACAGGATTGAGGCTGTCATACATCGGCACGGTGAGGGCTGGAATTTCCTTCAGTTGCGCGATCCGCTCTTTGGTGTCGATAATTCCGGTCAAGCGCAAATAACCGCAGGCGTCAAGGGCGGGGAGATGAGCACTAAGCCCGCGTCGGCCGGCGCCTACCAGGATCACCGAACGTGGCGAATTCGTAGCTCTGTGGGCAGTGCTGGCTCGGCCGTGTGACACCGTTTCCCGGGGCCGCGCAGACAGACTATTCACTGGCATCCGTTCGGGTGCTTAGGATCGGACAAGCCTAGTTGACTCTATAGCGAACTCGAGCCACTCACGCACGTGCGACGGGTACGTCCGTGAGATGAACTTCTCCCCGGTGAAGTAGGGGAGCACGGCGCCGGATCCGTTCGGTATCCGGAGGTGGACGCCCCTGTCAGCCCAGGGATCGCGCTGTACGACCTCTCCTATCACAGCCGCTCGCGGATTGCCAGAGCGGGGCGTCTTACTAAGGTTATTCAGGGCATTTTGTCGTGATTTAGGGACCGTGCATACCATCTCCCAGTCATACCCGGCATTGAGGGCAAACAGGAATGGTGCGATGCCGAGCGATTCGGCCAGTCGGATTACGTCCCGGTTAACAAATCTCTCCAGCGTTTCCGGGAACAGTTCTATACCCACTCCTGCCGCATCGCCGATGAGCTGTGCGCAGGCGAGTATGCCATCGCTGGTGTCTATGGCCGAATTTGCTAGCCCTTCGGCGGCGATCGTCCGCATGATCTCGTTTGGCAGGCCTAGGTCGGCGAAGGTGGCATCTCTGGCGATCAGGTCAGCGATGAGGCCGGCCTCATTCCGGGACAGGCTCGGTCCGAGTTCCTGAGCCCACCGGGTACCTAGCCCGGCGAACTCCTGACCCGGCCCGGAGGACAAGGTGAGGACGACCATGTCCCCCGGTCTGGCGCCGCGGCGGGTGAGTGCCTGGTCCCTGCGGACGCGGCCGACGGCGGTTACGGTCAGCGCCTTCTGCGGGCGTTCCCGGAGGTCGCCGCCGACAATGACTGCGCCGTAGCGAGCCGCCTCCTCAGCCACGCTGCGCAGGAAAGAGCGGGCCCACGATGCAGTGGTGGTCCGCTGGAGATGGAGGTTCACCAGGATCGCCAGTGGCTCGCCACCCATTGAAATGATGTCGGACAGGGCGCTGACGACCGCGAACCGAGCGGCGTAGCGTGCGCTACGCTCGCTGTCGGTGGCCACCAGCCCAGGTGGTACCGAGTCAGTACTGACGATCAGGTCATCCCCGGGGCCTGGGCGCAGCACCGCACCGTCATCGCCCGCTCCAAGGACCACGCTGTCGCCCCGTACGCCGGGTGCGTGGAGCAGGCCTGCCGCGATCCACTCGTGCACCGAGTACTCGCCGACATCGATCATCTCTGTATCGGCAACGATCTGGCCCTGCGTGACCCGACGAGTGCGTAGCCGCGCAATCTCGGCCCGGATCTCGGCCTGGAGGGCGTGCAGGCCGAGCTCGTTGAGATGCGCGAGGAAGTCCTCCAGCATGCCAATGGCGCCCGCCAAACCGTCGAGCCGCGCGTCGCACTGGGCCATGGAACGCAGTGTCCCGGCGAGTTCCGGGTACTTGCCGAGACGGTTGAATTCCCGGCTGGCTTCCTCGTACTGCTCTAGGGCTGCGGCGAAGCGGCCGAGGGCGAATTCTAGATCCCCCAGGGACTTGGTCGTCCTAGCGATCATGTAATCGTGGCCGCGCAGGCGGCGGACCCGTCGGATTTTCTCCAAGGTGGCGCGCAGTTCATGCGCCGAATCGTTGCGCCCGCGCAGGAAGTCCATTTCGAGCTGTACCAGCGACTCGAGGACCGTGGCCAGCCGGATCGGGTTGTCAAATTTCTGCAGCGACCGGTAACTCGCCTGCAGTATGCCCAAGGCCGCCTCGTAATCATGCTCGGTGGAATAAGCGATGCGGGCGGCCTGGTAGTCGATGACCCGGCGCAGATACTCTGCGGCCGGCTTGTCACTTATCCGCCTCAGTGCCTGGCTGGCCTGGGCGAGATGTTCCTGGGCCAGCGCTGAGTCCCCGGCCCGCCATTCTGCGGCGGCCAGTTCGCGTAGGCAGTCCGCCCGCAGCGCCACACGCGCCGGGTAACTCCGGATGCGGTCTGCCAGGAACGATGTCTCCAGCAAGTCCTCCGCGTAGTGGCAGGCGCGGTCCAAGTGATCTCGCGCCAGCGAGTAATCGCCGCGTTCCTCAGCCAGCATGCCGATCTGCCGATGCATGGCAATAATGAGCGGCCAATCGCCAGCGGCTAGCGCCCGTGACAGGATGGTCCTCGCGCCGCTCTGGGTCTCGGCGATGCGGCCAAGTTCGAAATCGAGAGACAGCCGCTCGGCGGCGATAGCCAGCGCAGCCGGCGGGTAAGCCGACCCGGCGACGTATTCCGGGACCGGCTCGGAGCCCAGCAACTCGGTTGCGCGCCGCCAGTCACCGCGGAACCGGCATACGGCTGCGTAGGCCAGGACGGCTTCCAGCCGAGCGTCGTCGAATGGGGGAAACTGGTACACGGCCAGTTGGTAGGCTGCGGCCGCAGTCGCGGCGGCGTCCCGGCTGGCGCAGAACTTATCGCCCAGCAAGTGGAACGGAACACCATCGTTCATCCTGAGAGCGTCGGCGAGCTGGGCCCGTAGCACCAGGCGGTCTCTGGCCAGCGGCTGGCTGGCCTTTCCGAGCGCCCCGGGATGTCTCCGAGCGATTCCAGCCGCATGAAAGCCGCGCCGTCCGGGCAGGGCGGGCTGTCGGGAAGAAGCAAGTACAGGAGCTTGCGCTGGGCGGCGAGTGCGCTGATGACCGTTTCGGCCACCTCGGGGCTGCCCTGGGCGGCCATGGTCCACGGCACCGCGATGTGCGCCTCCGGCGGGGCCTGCCGCATCGCCTCCGGCGTCCCCGCCGCCACCATTTCCACCACTGTCAGGCCCGCGTGCGCACACTGCCTGGCTATGCCGTCGGTGAGATGGCCATCTTCCCAGTCGTAGATCAAAGCGATGCTCAACTGGCTGGTGTTCATCGGGTCCGGCAACTGAACCACACGTTGCTCCCTGCGCCCTGCTTTCCTCCTTACCTGCCTGGCCAGCTCGTCAAACGACTTGTCCGTCATCTCGGCGAGCAGGTACGTCCGGCCGTTCAGGATCGTCCAGAGATTCCGCCCTTTGTCCGTGGCCGGGGCCGGGTGGCTTTCGATCAGAACTGGCAGGAACATGCTGTCCTGGCCGAGCATGACCGCCGCCGACACTTCTAGCTGGGTAAACGGCCGGTCCAGGTAAGCCGTCGAAATAAGCGGCAGAAAAACACCCGAGTTGATCGCATGCCCGATACTGATTAGGACGTCCTGGCCAGGCTCGAAATCGACGTCCATCAACACGTTGATGCCGCGCTGCTCGAGGGCGGCCCTGACTTGACGGGCCTGGGCGCGTTCTGGGCTCGCGTAGCTCAGGAAGACGACTGGTGCGACGTCATCCGGATCCATCGTGAGCGGCCCCCAATCTCTGAATCTGACGGCAGCGTAGTACCTGCCCGCCATCCTGTGGCGATTCGCCGTCGCGATCGTGATGTGTCCGGGATCGGCCGACTTTTTTTTCGTTGGCCAGCCCGGACGCTCGCCCAGTTCGTAGAACTCATCAAGGACAGCGACAAGCTGAGCAGGGATAAGCACACCTAACTGCGTGGCGTCATCTCCACGAAACCGGGCGCGATCGATACCTGCGTATCACCCCAGCGGGCTGCTATGCACCAAGCCAGCTGCAGAATCGCCAGATGGCTCTCGCGCAGACACCGCACCAAGAACGCCCTAGTGATCCCCGCCCGCATCCGCCCCGGGGCGACGCTGGTCGCCGGGAACCGCCAGGCGCAGGCGGTCGTCCGGGGCGCCGGCCAGCCCGGCCAGTGACGTCTACGCGGCCACGGCCACCTTCTACGAGTGCCTCACCGGTCGGCCGCCCTTCCACGGGGACGCCGACGACCTGGTCCGCCAGCACCAGTCCGCGCCGGTGCCGCTGGAGCCGGTGCCAGAATCCCGTGGGCAGTCACCTGGACGGGAGCTGGCCGTACACCGGAGAACTGTGGCTCGCCTTCAACGACGACGCCTACAGCGGCAACACCTCCGACAACTCCGGCCAGGTGACCGCGACCATCACCGTCACGCACGCCTGACGGCGCACGCATCGCGTTGACCACACTGCTCACCCGGCCACATACTGGGCCTCACTGTCCAGATCCAGATAACCGGGGCACTGTGCAGCATATCCTGGCTCTTTCCCGCTCGGCCGTTACCATCCGGCACTGGTTCGAGATCAACCTGGACGACGCTTCCATGGAGCACGGTGCCCGGATCGAGATCCGGGAGCTGCCTCACCATCCGCATCGAGGCAGCGAGTCCGCGTCCCAGCTCACCACCGTCGATCGCCCGCTGTGGCGGGCCGATCTGTTCGACCGGCTCGCGGATCCTCCCGGCACCTTCTCCGCTGCCCACTACCATCCGCAGTTCACGGGCAACGAGCCGTCTGCCCGGTTCTGGGATGCCGCATTGAGCGCTGACCCTTGGATCTGGCTAGGTGATCAGATCACCAGCCTGGGAACTGCGGCCGAGGGAGTGGGCTGGCCGCTCGATCGCGGGGACGCCGCAGAACTCCCCGGCTTGGCGAGCGCTGTGGTGGCGGCGGCGCGGCAGTTCGGACCAGCCGAGTGCCGATCGGCGGCGGAGTGCTTCCAGCTGACCAGGGATGTCCAGGAGGCTGTCCAGCTCATGATCGCTACGTTGCGTGCACCGGAGCATCTGGACCGGGACTGGGCGGTACCCTGGCTGGCGCGCTCCTGACGGCGTGACGTTAGCTCGCTGCCACAGACTCCAGTTCTTCTGGCGTATGGTAGCGGGTCCCGACCTGAGCCGCCTTCCCGGGATTCCGCGCCTGCCAGATCGCGTAGTAGACAATGCCGATCGCGGTCCAGGCCAGGAACACGTAAGGCAGCCAGACATAGGCACCGGTGAGGGCGGGGAATATATTGCCGGGAATGTACTGCGGCAGCCAGTTGGCCCAGAATACGAAGGCCATAATGGCGGCGCCAAGCAGGCCCAGTACCCAGGCCAGCGAGGCCGGCAAACCGGCCCGGCGCAGGAAGATCGGGGCGCCGATGCCAACCAGTGCGTACCCGAGCATAAAGCCGAAGGTCGCAACCGTGCCGACCCACCCGGTGGCGTTCACCGCAGACTGACTGAGGATAGTGGTCACGATCGGGATCGCGATCATAGGTACCGCCGCGATGGCGATCGCGATGTGCGGCGTGTTCCGGGCGCGGTGCACGCTGCCCATTGTCCAATGACCTATGCCGTCACGCGCCATCGAATAGAGCAGGCGGGAGCCGGCGTTGATGCAGGCGAGCGTGCAGGCGAACATACTGGCGATAATCCCCAGGTCGAGGATGTAGGCGAAGAAACCAATTCCGGTGTGTGTGGCCAGGTCGGGCAGCGGGGCGGTGCTGCCCAGGATGCCCCCCTTAACATTCTGGAAGCCATAGATCTGGGAATAGGAGACGACGACGTAGAACAAGCCCACGATCAGGCAGCTCCAGAGGATGGCGCGGGGCACGTTCCGGAAGGAGTTTCTCGATTCAACACCCAGGGAGCCAGCGCTCTCGAACCCGACGAACGCGAAGATCGCCAGCACCACGCCAACGAGGATGCCGCCAGGCTTAACGCCCGCCAACGTGAGCTGGTGAGTGTCGAAGACAGTGCCATTATGCACCCAGATGTTCACCGATAGTATGAGTATGATCGTTACCGAGATCGACTCGAGAATCAGTGCCGTTCTGGCGGACAGGCCAATATCGAAGATCGCGACACTCGCGGCGGCGAGCGCGTCTATCAGGAAGAGCGCGACCATGATCGCTTCGTTGTTTCCAGGGGCGCCGAGCCGGGTCAGGAGGTCGGCGCCGTAGATCGCGAACCCGTAGACGGTAGCCATACCGGTCGCGAGGTAACCGAGTATCAGGCCCCAGCCGGCGGCGTGTCCGAAGGCCGGCCGGAGTGCCTTGCTGACCCACACGTAGAACGAGCCCGCTGAGTTGATGCGGCGGGCGAACTGTGCTGCGCAGTAACCGATGCACAGCAGAGCGAGCAGGGCGATAAGGAAGGCCACCCACGTCCCGTTCCCGGCGCCCGCAAATACGAGCAACGGCAGTAGCGCCATCGCCGCGCTGGGAGCCATGTTGGCCACTGACTGGGCCAGCACTTCCGGCAGGGACAGTGTGCCATGCTTGAGATCAGGAGAGACGCTGGTGTCCGCGGGGAGTGCCGTCACTCCGCGATCGGCCGCTCCATCAGCACTTCGGGCCATTTCTCTTGCTCCTCATTGTTGCCGCTAATTACAGGCCCCCGTTTGTCATCCGGCGGCAAGATCCTGCCGGCGGCGTTCTCCCCGTGCCCGTCGGGTGGGGCTGGGAGGTTACGTCATCCATCTGACCTCCTGCCAGCGCGCGGCCGGGGGCTCAGCCCTGATGGTGGCAGTGCTCCGCGGGTGGCACGTCGAGGGCGGGGTTGCCGTCGAAGAACCCGTCGGCCCTGAGCTGGAACCCGACGCGGGTGACCGGCATCACCGGCCAGTCCTCCGGGCGCACCACGTGGTGAGCGGTGAACGTGTGCCAGAGCACTAGGTCGGCGTTCTCCAGCGGGCGGTCGGCCGCGGTCCATGCCGGCAGGCCGTCCCCGCCGGGGTGCTGGTTGGGGTAGTCACCGGCCGGGAACCGCTCATCGGGGTCGTACGCGGTGACCCACAGGTGCTTGGCGGCGAACTGGGCTCGTCGCATGACGTGGCTGTCGGGCTGGCAGAAGGGCAGCACGCTGTCCTGGGGCACCAGCTTGTAGGCGACCGGCTCGCCGGTGGCGTTCCGCCGGCCGGGGTTGGTGATCTTCCAGTAGCGGGCGGCACGCCCGTCAGCCACCCGCTGCGCCTCGGACTCGCGGCGCAGCGGGGTCTGCCGCACCACCCAGGCGTTGCCATACGGGTTCTCCGGGCCCGGCGGCAGCGCCACCGAGTCGCACTCGTAGACGGTGTTCTGCGGGCCGTCGACCATCATGTCCAGCCGTACGCAGAAGATGTGCTGGTGGTTGGGACCGTAGAGCTGGGGGGCGACCAGGGTGCCGTGGACCGGTTTCTGTCCCTCGGGCAGGGCTCCGTTGGAGATCACGCCGGTCAGCTTGACCTCGTATTCGATGGTGCCGTCCTGGTAGAGGTACCAGAAGTAGCCGTACTCGTAGTTCCCGACGGTGGCGATCATCGAGATCACCAGCCGCCGCGAGCGCCGGACCTCGGTCTTGCCAGTCCGCCAGTCGGCGTGCTTCCACAAGATGCCGTGGTCTTCCTCGTGCAGGCAGATCGCGTTCTTGATCAGCTGCGAGTGGCCGTCGTTGTCGTTGAGGCAGGCGTCGAAGTAATGGATCTCGCCCAGGCAGTCGCAACCCAGCTCCAGGCTGTTGGCCAGCACCCCGATGCCGTATTCACCCATGTCGAAGACGTTCTTGCGGTAGTGCGTCGGGTTCGGGTCGCCGTAGGGGATGAACATCTCGGCGAGCGAGGCACGGTAGATGACCGGCCGGACTGTCCCCTGATCCTGGTAGCGCACCAGGTAGAGGACCAGCCCCTCGCGGGGGGTGAAGCCGACCTGGAACCGCCATTTCTGCCAGCGCACCTCGTGCCCGTCCACAGTGAAGCTGGTGCCTTCCGGCTGGGTGATCTCCACTGGCTTCAGATCCTGCCGGGGGCCATCCGGGAAATGCGGGACGTTTCCGGCGTCGCGGATCCATTCGGCGGTGTAATTGCCGCTGCGGGGCGGCAGGGGCACCACACCGTGGTCCTCGATATCCACTACTTCCATGCGGTCGAGGTCGAAGCGGACGATCAGGCCCTCCACCGGGCGGGCGTATCCGTGGTCGTCGGGGTCCCCCTGGCGCACCCAGGTCAGCGGCCGGACGAACCGGCCCTGGCTGGCGTCGTCCTCGGAACCGTTGTAGCCGACCGACCAAGGGTCGATCATCACCATGTCGAAGTCGGTTATGCCGCGCCGGCGCATCGCCTCCTGCCAGCGGGCGTCCTTCCTGACCGCCTCCTCGGTGGCCAGGAATTCCTCGAGCATGACCGCCGGCTGGACACCGGGCACCTCCCGCCACAGGCGTACCTCGCCGGCGGTGATCGAGACCACCGCCTCGTAGGTCCGGCATTCGGCCCGCTCCCGGAGCACGATATGCGCCTCGCGCTCGAATGCCTCGCCCCGCTGGTAGCGCAGGACCGCGTCCTTGGCTGGTTCGCGCAGCGTGACGTAGACGAAGCGGGCGCTCGGGGCCAGGTCGCGGTCCTGTCTGAGGATCCGGCTGGCGGCCTCGATCTCCTCCGCCGTCAGCGGGTCCAGCGGATGCAGCACCCCCACCCTGACGTGCTCGGCCGTCTTCATCGTCCGCTCCTTCCCTGGCTCCCGAAGCCACGGGCACTCGCTGACGGCAATGGCGTCACGCCGCCGGCCACGGCGAGAAGTTAGCCGGAGCGGCTCACGGTCTCCATGCGCGCCGGGAACCATGCAGATTTGGGCGGTTCCTCCCGGTCTTACCGCAGACAAATTGGTACGTCAAGAGGATGAATTCATCCTTCACAGCGCGTTGACCGTGTACGCGGTTCCTTAGCATGAGGTTGTGACGGGAAACATCGGCCTGACGGGCCCGGGGCGATCCGGCGACGCCGCCCCGCTGCGCCGGATGCCCTTGTATGCACAAGCCGAGAAGGTACTAGAGGACCTGCTGGTACACCGGCGGTACCGGATCGGTGACCGCATCCCCCCAGAAGCTGAGCTGGTCAGGAGCCTGGGCGTCTCTCGGGCGACCATCAGAGCAGCAGTGGGACGACTGGTCGGTCGTGGATTGCTAGTCAGGCGCCAGGGCAGCGGCACCTTCCTCGCCCGGCTCCCCGAACGGAGCGATCAGCCGAGCCCGGTAGGGATCAAACTGGGCAGCAGCGTCGCCCACCTCGGAAGGCTGGACACCTACACGAGCATCGCCGAACGACTCGGGCTCAAGACCGACAGCGAGCAACTGCGCGTGGAGGCGGCCCGAACCACCCCTGAAGAGGCCGATGCGCTTGAGCTTCCCGTGAACGGTGAGGTGACCCGCGTCTCTCGCGTCCTGCTCCTCGACGGTGAGGCCGCTGCGTGGATGATTGACGTGCTCCCGGCGGACCTTATGCCTGCCGGGAAAATCAGGGGGCGCCTCTCATCCCGCCAGATGGTGCTCGACCTGCTCTTCGATGAGGGAATCCCGGTCGCCTTCAGCGAAGTCGAGGTTAGTACCGCGCTGCTCGACCCCGGCCAGCCGGCCGGAAGATTCCTCGGGCTGAATCAGCCAACGGCTGCGCTCATGCTGACAGAGACCATGTACCTCGACAGCGCCGTTTCCGCCGAGGGCCGTCCTGTGCAATGGAGCCGAAACTTTTTCCTCCCGGGCAAACTCAGCCTCCGGCTGATCCGCGACACGCCGGCCAACCGCGACCCGGCAATAGTCCTCCAGTTGTTCGCGGATACTTGACCGGCTCAGGCAGTGCGCTCAGGGTCGCCGTAGCCGCGCCCGGGCATGCGCGGGCCCGGCCCGGATCGAATGATCCTGGGCCGGGCCGGCATTCGCCTGCCGGTCAGCCCGTCATGCTGGCAAACATGCCGGGCTCGTAGGAACCCCCCTTCTGGCGTACGATCACGCCGAGCCGGTTGGCCGCGTTGATCATGGCGACCAGGGAGACCAGCGCGGCGATCTGGTCGTCGTCGTAGTGCTTGCGCACCTGGGCCCAGGTCTTGTCGGACACGCCGTGGCAGGCGTCGGCGAGCCGGGTGCCCTCTTCGGCGAGCGCCAGCGCGGCCCGCTCGGCCTCGGTGAACACGGTGGCCTCGCGCCAGGCGGCGACCAGGTTGAGCCGGACCGCGGTTTCACCGGCGGCCGCGGCCTCCTTGGTGTGAAGGTCGACGCACCAGCCGCAGCCGTTGATCTGGCTGGCGCGCAGCGACGCCAGCTCCTGCGTGGACTTCGGCAGTGGCGACTGCGCGATCACCAGGCTGGCGTTGGCGAACCGCTTGGCGAACTTGGCGCCGATCTCGTTGCCGAACATGTTGAATCGGGGTTCCATGACTGCGTCCTCACTCGTGGTGTTGCGTGCTGCTGGACTGAACGAACACGAGACGCCGGCGGCCCGGTCCCTGTGACAGCGCCGGTGACGGCGCAGCAAGGTTTGCCTCACAGCGCTGATCCGGCTGGCTTGTGCTGGCAAGAAAAGGCTTTGCGGTGGCGGGCCTAGCCGTGCGCAGACTAGAGGCGTGAGCGGTTCGGTGGAATCTCGTGCGGGCGTTCTGCTTGGCGGTCGGCTTGGGCGGGCGATGCTCGCCGATCTGGCCGGGCTGGATACGCTCACGTTGCTGGCCGCGGAGGGCAAGCCTCCCCCGGAAGGAGTGACCTTCCTGAAGTCGTCTTCATCCGGCGGTCTCAGCGCGCGGCTCCGGAGACGGCTTCGCCCGCGTCGCGCTCACCGCGACGTGGGAACCTGGCCGGAGTGGATGAACCCGGGCGGGAACGATGCTGCCACGATTATCGGGGCAGCCGTGGCGAGCGCGGTCCAGGCATCGGCGGAACAACCCTGGTTCACCGATCCGCCGGCCCTGCTTGTATCAGTGGCGCGGGCGGCTGAGCAGTGGGAACCGCCATTGCCGGGTGGTCAAGCCGGGCTGTTGAGACCACTGGCCGAGGCCGTGGCCAGCGCGCCAGCCGCCAGTTGGTGGTGGGAGCCGGCTGACCTGCGGCATCAGCGCTGGCTTGGCTGCGATCACCACAGAGCGCTGGCGCGTGGCGGCGATGTCGCACGTGCTGTCGAGGTGGCGGAGGAAGATGCGGCGGCCGAGGAAGAGGCCATGGCGAGGGACCGGGCGCTGGCACCGCGGGGGCGACGGGGCGGCGCCGAGGTGATCGTTACCGGAACCTGGTGGTCGGGCCCCCTTGGCGGCACGGTGTGGACCAGCTGGGGGAACATCGGTGGCCTGCCCGCGGTTGGGCTCGCCTGCGCCGAGGATCCGCTGGGGGAAGAAGAGTTCGAGGTCTGGGCGGTGGGGATAGACCCAGCCGCACGGGTGTATGAGGTGCACGAGCCCGGCGACTGGGGGCGGCTGGCCGCTACCCACCCCAGGGACGTCACAGCCTCGCGATGGCATGACTGGAGCCGCTGGACTGGGCGCGAGGGGCGGTGGATCCTGCCGGACTGGCGGTCTGTGGCCGCCCAGTGGGATGGCGTGCACGTCAGCGTGGCAGGCTACCTAAGCACCGCCGGGATGGCGGTAGACAGCGGGGGCGCGGCCGCGACGCTGCTGGCAGGCTGGGACGCCGACCAGACCCTCTGGCTGCGAGACGTGTTCACCGACACCCGGCAACTGACGACATGGCATGGCACCCCCGGGCCCGAAGCCCTTTCCTGACATCCGAGCTGCATGAAACGGTCTTGATCTTGCTGCGGATCGGTGCGGAGGTCCGAGGATGGCCGTCAGAGGGCAGCCGCGTTACGCTGGCCTTTCATCTTCCTGGTGGGAGGTGCCGTGATGGCAGGGTCGGGAGACGGAACGGCGGCCCCTGCGGCAGGGCGCGGCCACCTGCGGGCGTCGCATGCCGACCGCGAGCAGATGATCGACGTGCTCAAGGTCGCGTTCGTGCAGGGCCGGCTGGACAGGGACGAGTTCGACGCGCGAATCGGCCAGGCGTTCGCCTCACGTACGTACGCGGAACTGGCCGCGGTCACCGCCGACATCCCCGCCGGGCTGGCCGGGGCCCCGCCGCCGCGCGAGCCGCCCCGGCGGCCGATGAGCAACGCCGTCAGGTGGAGCGCATCTGGGTTCATTACGCCAGCCATTCTTGGCGCCGGTGTTGCGGCCGCTTCGCTGCGCGGTGGTGGCGGATATGGGGCTGTGGCCTTCCTGTTCGCGTTGGTCTATTTCATGTTCTGGCTGTCCATCGGGGCTAATTTGCTCTGGGAGTGGCACTGCATGTCTTTGCCAGCGGCCAAAATGTGCGTCCGTTGCGCGCATACCGCCGCAGCTCACCGCACGCTGGCGTCCTGCGCAGTCCGGCTGGGTTCGCTGGATTTGTGGAGACGCTGCCCATGTGCGGGCTATGTTCCGCCGGGGATAGCACCAGAGACCGTGGACCTGCGCCTTATCGGTCCCTCTTAAGGGACCCGAAGTTCCATCGGGTCCCTTCCTCGCCGCGATCACCCGGCGGCCCTGCCCCCCAGGGAGCGAAGCGGGGTTAATCACCGGCGAGCAGCAGGGCAGGGCTACCGGAATCGCGTGAATCGCGTGCGCCTCAAGCTGCGGCGCGAGGTCGGCGGTGGGAGCAGCGGCGTGCACCGCGGTGGCGGGGGCGGGGGCGGGTGCGGCGGCGGGGGCGGCTGTGGCTGCGGCCCTGAGGTCTGCAAGCCGTTGCCGGGATGGCAGCAGGACGATCGCGAGGAGCACACCGAGACCGAATATTCCGGCGGACACCGCAAAGGCCACGGTGTAACCGTGGGTGGCCGCGATCGCCGGCGCCAGCGGCCCGGTGTGGTGCGCGGCGAGGTAGCTGGTCGTCGCGGTCAGCGCGATGGTGCTCAACGCGGCCGTCCCGATCGATCCGCCGACCTGCTGCATGGTGTTGACCAGCGCGGAGGCTACGCCTGAGTCCTGGCGCCGGACGCCGGACGTGGCCGTGTTGATGGCGGGGGCGAAGATCATGCCGAAGCCCAGGCCCATGATGAGCAGGGCGGGCAGCACGCCACCGGCGTAGCTGGAGGTCGCGGTGAGCTGGGTCAGGTAGGTCATCGCGCCGGCGCCCAGCAGCATGCCGGTGGCGATCAGGACGCGCGGCCCGAGCCGGGGCAAGGTCGCGATGCTGGAGACGTTGGAGCTGAGCAGGATGCAGCCGATCATCGGCAGGAAGGCCAGCCCGCTGGTCACCGGGCTGTATCCCTTGACCTCCTGCAGGTAATACGTGAGGAACAGGAACACGCCGAAGATCGCGATTCCCGAGAGGCCGACCGCGACATAGGAGCCGCCCCGGGTGCGGTCGAGTATCACGTGCAGCGGCAGCAGCGGGTGACTGCTCCGCCGCTCGGCGACAACGAACGCGGCGAGGAGCACCAGGCCGAGGACCAGGGAGCCGATGGTCAGCCCGGCCGTCCAGCCGGCGGTCTCGGCGTGGGAGAAGCCGAAGACTATGAGGAAAAGCCCCGCGCAGGCCAGTACAGCCCCGGGCCAGTCCATCCGCGGTCGGCTGGCGGGCCGGCTGCTGCGCATGTACGCCAGGGCGCCGGCCGCGGCGATCGCGGCGAACACCAGATTGACGTAGAGCGTCCAGCGCCAGGATAGGTACTGGGTGAGCACCCCGCCGAGGATCAGGCCCACGCCGCCGCCGCCAGCGGCGACCGAGCCGAAGACCCCGAAGGCCCGCCCCCGCTCGCGCGGGTCCTGGAAGGTGCTGACCAGGGTGCCGAGGGCGGACGGCGCGAGGATGGCGCCGAACGCGCCCTGCAGCGCCCGGGCCGCCACCAGCATCTCGAACGAGACGGCGGCACCCCCGAGGGCCGAGGAGACGGCGAATCCGGCCAGGCCCGTGATGAAGACCCACTTGCGGCTGTACATGTCGCCGAGTCGGCCGCCCACCAGCAGCAGGCTGCCGAAGGCCAGGGCGTAAGCCGTCACCACCCACTGCCGGTCGCCGTTCGGGAACCCCAGCGAGCGCTGGGCCGACGGCAGCGCGATGTTCACCACCGTGGAATCCAGGACCACCATCAGCTGGGCGATAGCCACCACGACCAGGACCAGCCAGCGCCGGTCGACGGGGGCTGCCGGACGGTCCTGGGTGGCAGATGACATGGGATCTATGCCCTTCGCGTGGAGCGCACTGCACGGATCGCTACCGGGGTTCAGAGCAACGATTGCCCAGTAATGCTGCTGGGATCGTGGGCCCAATGCCGCTATCTCAAGCCACGATAGGCATACCGGGAACGCCACGTCCACCTGCGCCGGGCCGCACGTGCCGGCGGTCGGCTCGCCATCCCCGCGCCACGCGAGGAACAGGAAACGGTTTCAGCCCTGGCAGTTCACGGACGCCACGTGACCCTGTCACTGGCACGGGTTGTACCTTCCCGACCGACGTTCCCAGCGCCGATCTTGCCTGAGACCTCTACTCGATCACCGGGAAGGTACACCCCTCGCCCGGCCAATCCACAGGTTTCAAGCATTGCTCGTGTTTATCTGCCGCGGACCAGTGCCGCATACGCTTTGTCGTCATGAGCCTCGAAGCTTCGTCGTTGGCGGCCTCGGTTTCAGGGTTGGTGCGTAGCGATCCTCACAGTCCCGGCATCAGCCGTGCGCAAGGCCGACAAAGCTTCCGGTATCACGACCCGGCAGGCGCGGAGATCACGCAAGGAGAGACCCTGGACCGGATCCGCGCGCTCAGGATTCCGCCGGCCTGGGAGAACGTCTGGATCTCACCGGACCCGCTCGGCCACATCCAGGTCACCGGCGTAGACAGCCGGGGCCGGACCCAGTACATCTACCACTGGCTGTGGCGAGAGCAGCGCGACGCCCAGAAGTTCGCTCACATGCTGCGGTTCGCCAGCGCGCTGCCTGCGTTGCGGACGGCCACCGTGCAGGACCTGAAGCGCCGCGGGCTGAATCGCGACCGTGTCGCCGCCGGCGCTGTCCGGCTGATCGATCTTGGCCTGTTCCGCATCGGCGGCGAGAAGTACGCCGAGCTGGACCACCATTACGGCGCTACCACACTCCACAAGCAACATGTGCGGTTGATGCATGACGGCATTTTTTTCGACTACATCGCCAAGGCTGGCAAGCACCGGACGATCTGCGTCAGGGACGAGGTGGTCGCGCCCACCGTACGAGCGTTGGCCCACACCGACAATGGCCACGAGACCCTGTTCTGCTACGAGCATGACGACGGCTGGCACGTTCTGCGCTCCCGGGACGTGGCCAACTACATTGCCACGCGTGCGGGCGGCCACTTCACGGCCAAGGAATTCCGCACCTGGAATGCCACCGTGCTGATGGCGCTGGTGCTTGCGAACGCAGAACCCGCGCCGACGCCGCGGAGTCGTAAGAGCGTCATAGCCGCCAGCGTCCGGGAGGTGGCGGACTGGCTCGGCGACACCCCGGCAGTGGCCCGCGGGTCATACATCGATCCACGGCTGATTATCCGCTACGAGTCGGAGGGACGGCTACCCACGGTCCCCGCGTTGCCGACCGTGCTCCCTGCATCTGCGGAGGCCGAGGTCGCGGTGGCCGCGCTGCTGCACGCCTGCGACGATACCCGGTCATGATCCTGGTCGGCTGGCGGCCATCTGTGCACGATGCAGGTTCGTGCGGGGGTACCCGCCTGCGCTGGGAGCGACCTTGCCCCGTTCCTGGACATGTCGGTTTACTAACTCGACTGCAGCTGCCACCGGCCCGTATGGGAGATTCGCCATCGTCCGCAGCCAGCATCTTAGCTCCACCAAACCGGCCGGGACTCGGTTGCTGCCGGACGGCACTAACACGAACCCGTCCCTTGACGCTAGGTCATAGCAACACGCGAGCGAGCTGCCTGTAGCCCGGTATCGGGTCGTTGCCGTTGACGGTGAGGACCTGGATCGCGACGTGGTCTGCCCCGGCGTCCAGGTGAGAGCAGAGCCCGGCCGCGATGACATCGGGGGAGCCGTGGAGCACGAGCGCGTCGATCAGGCGGTCGCTGCCGCCGCCATCGATGTCGGCTTCGGTGTAGCCGTAGCGACGCAGGTTGCTGGTGTAGTTGGAGAGCTTGAGATAGGGGTCGGACACGAAGGCGCGGCCGATGGCCCGGGCCCTATCCGGGTCGGTGTCGAGGACGACCTTGTGCTCGGGCGCGATGACGACACCGGGGCCCACCATCTGGCGGGCGGCGCGGGTATGGTCCGGGACGACCAGATACGGGTGCGTTCCGAGCGTCCGCTCCACGGCGAGGCGCAGGGTTCTGGGGCCGAGCGCGGCTAGGATCCGGCGGTCCGGCGGGACGCCGCCGGCATCGAGCGCCGTCGTGGGCTCGTCGGCGATGAGGAGTTCGGGCTCGCCGGCGAGCGCCCGTGCGAGCGCCACCCGCTGCGCCATGCCACCGGACAGCTCATGTGGATACCGCCGGGCGACTGCCCCCCGGTCGACGAAGTGCATGTCCCGCAGCAGCTCGAGCGCCCGAGCGCGCGCGGCCGGGCGGGACAGCCCGCAGTGGTGGCGGAGGGCCTCTTCGATCTGGAAGCCGACGCGATAGGCCGGGTCGAGGCTCACCATCGGCTCCTGGGAAACGAAGGCGATCTTCCGCCCGCGGAGCTTGCGGAGCTCGGCCTCGCTCGCCCGGGCGAGGTCCTTTCCGTCGAACCAGATGCTCCCGCCGTCGATCCGCCCCGATCCCGGGAGCAGGCCGACGATGGCAGAGGTCGTCACGCTTTTGCCGCACCCCGACTCGCCGTGACCGGCGTCCCGTCCGAAAAGCGGGCGTCCTGGCGGAGCGTGAAGGTGAAATCGGTGTTCGTCTTCCCGGTGTAGTGCCACGAAGTGGCGAGCCCGGGGCCGATGTCGCCGTTCGGCCTGAGGTGGGTGAGCGACTCGTAGGCGAGGTCGATCGGCATCGACTGGTCACCGCCGCCAGCGATCGCGGGGTTGAGCGTCGTGGTGTAGTTCGTCAGTCCCATCGTTAGCACGGGCTTGGCGGCGTCGCTGTTTGGCGTCGTCGCCTTCCCTGAGTTACTGCAACCGGCCAGCGATCCTGCCGCCAGGGCGAGCAACACTGCCGCTCCGCCCCCGAGGCCTTTCCTCGCCAAGCGCTCGCACCCAAACATTCCGTCCGTCCTTCCCCGAGTTGAATTCTTGTCTGGCGGGCTTGCCCGTCTGAAGCGACGGTCTGCGGACTGTCCGGCAAGGCTTGTGCGGGGTGACCGTGTGCAGGCTCGCACGGACTCATTCGAGCCGAACGTAACCGGCAACTTCGTGCAGGAATAGGCAAAAACAAGAAATTCATCCAAGCTTCAGCATTCACTTGCGGTGATGCCGGCGTGCGTATTGCGAACGTTTGATTTCGGCCACCAGCATCGTGGCTCACTAGGCGGTGACCTCCACGGAACAGGGGTTTCGGTCGACATGCGCCAGGTCGAGCGCCACTGGGAGCGATCAAGTCGGCCCCATCGGCGCCCTCCAGGACGTCATTGGTGAAGGGACTGGAACGTGAATCAACACGCAGACAGTTTTAGGACGACGCACACCGGGAGCCTGCCCAGGCCACCCGCGCTCTCCGACCTCGAGGCTGCGGGACAGGTGAAGGCCCCCGTCGGGCAGCTCGTGCGGCGCCAGCTCAAGACCAAGGAAGGTGGCTCCTTGCGCATCATCCAGTTCTCCGACACCCACATCTCGCACCTCGGCGGCGCGGCCCGCGACGCCAGTGGGTCGAGCAGGTGCAGGCCGAACCGCTCGCCGAACTGGTTACGCCGCCCATGTTGAACGTGGCCATGGTGCCGGAATGACCGCCTGCGCACGTGCCGCGAACTCCGGGGAGCAGGCCACGCTCGAGATGTCGGGCGCTATGATCCCATTCCAGTGGCCGCCAGGATCGCTAAGCCGGTACCGCGGTCACGGCGTAGCGATCGCGGCCATCGTCGAAGTCGGTGTCGACTTCTCGCAAGCCCGCCACTTCGAGTCGTTTGCGCAGTTCGTCGAGCGTGAAGGGATAGAAGCCGATCCGGTACTCCCGCGGCTCGATCCGACCGCCGTCCTCGAAGATGAACACGAGATGGGCGACGTGCTCCTGGTCGAGACGGTCTGGTATCTCCCAGGCGTACAAGGCGATGCACCGGCGGTCGCGCCGGGTCACCACCCTGTCGGCGACCTGCACGATCCGGCGCTCGGCATGGAGCTTCTCCCAGTTACGGGAATCGACCACCACGTGTCCGCCGGGGCGGACCACCTGCCGGAACCCGGTGAGCGCCTGGATCATGGCATCGCGGCCGACGGCGTGCACGAGTGAGTTCCCGATGCACAGCACTACGTCGAACCGTTCGTCTACAGCGGCCGGAAGATCCGCCCACATGCAGCGCACCAGCGGGATCTCCAGATGCTCGTGCCGGAACCGGGCCGCCGCCATCTCCACCATCGCGTCGCTTCCGTCAGCTGCCCACACGTGGTAACCCCGGCGGGCGAGCGCCGCCGCGCTGACGCCCGTGCCACAGGCCGCGTCCAGCACGGCACTGGCGTGACTGGTCCGCTCCAGCAGGCGCGCCGTCGCGGGATGGTCGATCGCGAGACCGCTAGCCAGCGCGTCGTCGTCGAATAGCCAGTCGTAATCGGCCGCGAGGTTCTCGTAGTAATCAGCCATGACTGTAGCGTGCCAGATTGGGAATCGGACCGATCATGCTCGATGAAGCCGCTGGCTAGCCGACTTCGGAGACCCGAATTGACGTCCTCCCCGGCCTGAAGGCCGGGGATTCCTGCCGTGCCGCTCATGCGGCACCTCGGCGGGTTCCTGTTTCACCGGGTCCCGCCAGGGCAAGCCCTGGTCTTACGGTCCCTCCGCAGGCATTTAGCCTCTCCCTGCGTCCCAGGGCGAGGATGTTCCGGGCTGCGTTCACGTCCCGGTCGTGCGCCGTGCCGCATGCCTGGCACGTCCACTCGCGGACGGCCAGCGGTTTCGGGCCGTCCTTGATCCCGCACGCTGAGCACACCTGACTGGTCGGCTCGAACCTGCCGATCCGGCGGAAGGTGCGCCCGTGCCTCGCGGCCTTGTACTCCAGCATGCCGGTGAACGCCGACCAGCCCGCGTCATGCACCGACTTGGCCAGCCTCGTGCGGCCGAGACCGGCCACGCACAAGTCTTCCACATACACCGCTTGGGTCTCGCGGATGATACGGGTGGATTCCTTGTGCAGCCAGTCCCGGCGCGTATCAGCCACCCGGGCATGGACCCGGGCGACCTTGACCCGGGCCTTAGCCCGGTTGCTGCTGCCCTTCACCTTGCGGCTCAGGGCCGTCTGCGCCATGCGGAGCTTGCGTTCGGCGCGGCGCAGGAACCTCGGGTTCGCGACCTTCCGGGCGTCGGACAGGACCGCGAAATGGGTCAGCCCCAGGTCGATACCGACCTCAGTGCCAGCGTCGGGAAGCGGATCGTCGCCGGCTTCCACGACGAAACTCGCGAAGTACCGGCCCGCCGCGTCCATGATCACCGTTACGCTTGACGCGGTGGAGGGCAGGTCGCGGGACCAGCGGACCTCGATGTCGCCGATCTTCGGGAGCCGCAGCCGCCCGCCGGACAGGATCTTGAACCGCGCGTTCGCGGTGAACCGGACCGCCTGCCGCCGGTCCTTACGGGACCGGAACCGGGGCGGCGCTACTCGCGGTCCCTTACGTTTCCCGGTGACCGACGCGAAGAAGTTCCAGTACGCGGCATTCAGGTCCGCCAGAGCCTGCTGCAACGCGACTGAGCTGACCTCACCGAGCCACGCCCGCTCCGGGGTGGCCTTCGCCGCCGTGAGCCGGGCCGACAGTTCACCATCGGTGATATATGGCAGTCCAGCCGCATGCGCGTCCTGCCGGGCGCGCAGCGCGTCGTTGAAGACGACCCGCGCGCATCCGAACGCCCTGGCCAGCGCGGCCGGGTGCCTGGTCATCGTCTGTGCCGTAGAGACTAGATGCCGCGATTACTGCTGCGCGGCGACCGCGGCCGCGACCTGTTTGATGAGGGTGGCCACGGCGGCCGGTTGCGATACGTAAACGCAGTGGCTGGCCGCCACCTCGACTACGGTCGACCCGGTCCGCTGGGACATGGTGCGCTGGGCTGCCGGGGGGATCATCCGGTCTTCGGTGGTGACCATGTACCAGCTCGGCTTGACCCGCCAGGCGGGGTCGGTGACCGGCCCGCCGAGGGCGTCCACACCCCACGGGACTTGCGAGTCGGCCATGAACGCGGCTAGGTCGGCGGGCAGGTCGCCAGCGAACGATGCGTGGAACTTGTCCCGGTCCAGAAACAAGAAGCCGTCCCTGGGCGGCAGGATCGGCGGCTGCGGCGCGTCTGGCGGGAAGCCGGCGAGGAGCGTGTTGACCGACTCGTCCTTGTCCGGCGCGAACGCGCAGATGTAGACCAGGGCGGCGACGTTCTGGTCGGTTCCCGCTTCGGTGATGACGGCGCCGCCGTAAGAGTGGCCGACGAGCACGACCGGGCCGTCCTGCGCGTCGATGATCAGCCGCGTCGCGGCTGCGTCGCCCTGAAGCGACAGGGTCGGATTCTGCACCACGGCCACCTGGTAGCCATCCTGTTTGAGCAGATCGTAGACCCCCCGCCAGCCGGACCCGTCTACGAAGCCGCCATGCACGAAGACGACGTTCGCCGCTGGGTTTACGTTCATGATGATCTCTTCCCTCTCCCTAGAGGACGTTCGGGGCGTGCCGGCAATCGTTCGCTCACAAGGACGCGCACGGCATCAGCCCAAGGGAGCCGTGAACTGCACCAACGGTGAGAGAACGCCGATGCGCGGGGTATGCGGCGGGGAATCCTAGCCTGCTGTCTTTCTCGTAGCCGCCGAGATCCTTGCAAGCGGGTGCCGGTCAAGCACATGGACCGTGTACGGACTACGTGGAGACTGTGTGGAGACCAAGTGGCGATGGTACGGAGGTTTGCCTGCTCCTGGGAGTCCGGGGACGAGCTGTAGGTTCGGAGCGCAGGGGCGCGAGTATTTGCGCCGAGCCAGTGCGTGCAGGGCGGCTGGCTCCCGATTGCTGAGTGCGCTGGATCAGATCGCGTGCTGCATCAGGCAGCTGCGATCTACAGCAGCGCGCCGGCGACCGCCTGCGGCTCGGTGATCATGAGGTCGTGGCCGGTGTCGATGTCCCAGAGCCGGCCCTCCGCCCGGGCGTTGCCCATCAGCCCGGCGTCGCGGGTGGCCAGTGTCGAGGTGCAGACGATGTGGTACTGCGGGATCGCCCGCAGCGCGGCCTCGTTGCGGAGTTTCAGTGGCTGCTCGAAGCACTTCCAGGGGTGGCCCGTCAGCCGGACGGCCATCCAGGCGAGGTCGGCGGGGTCGGTGACCCCGTACATGGTGCCCGCATCGGGGGAGGGGAGCAGTACGAGTTCGACGCCGTCGATGACCTGGCCGAAAGGCCGGACGGCCTCGATGATCGGCCCGGAGACATCCACGAGCGACTGGCCGTTCACCGGGTTGGCCGCGTCGAGGTACACCAGGCGGCCCACCCGGTCGGCGGCCCGGTCGGCGGCGCCGGTGACGACCATCCCGCCGTAGCTGTGCCCGACCAGGATCACCTCGCGCAGATCCTCGTAGTGCAGCACCGCGGTGATGTCGGTGATGTGCAGGTCCAGGTCCACGTGCGGGCCCACCACGTGGGAGCGCTCGCCCACGCCGGTCATCGTGGGTGCATACACCTCATGCCCTGCCGACCGCAGGATCCGGGCGACCCGCTGGTAGCACCACCCGCCATGCGCACCGCCGTGCACCAGGACATACGTCGCCATACCGTTCCTCCCTCTCAGCCCGCAGGTGGCCGGGCCGTCGTCTCGCGGTGCGGCGCTCCGGCGCGAGCGCACCTTCGAGTAACAAGGTTACTGAGTGAGTGACAACTTATTGGGTGATTTGAGCGTCACGCCAGATGTGTACGCTGACCGGTAAGAATGAACGACGTGCCCCAGCCAACGCCCGGCGATGTCATCGTGCGCGCGGTAATCGGCCTGCTCGAATCCGGCGGCTATGACGCGGTTCAGCTCCGGGAGGTGGCCCGGCGGGCTCATGTCTCGCTGGCGACCATCTACAAGCTGTTCCCCACCCGGGACGAGCTCATCGTCACCGCGATCGCGCAGTGGATGGCGCAGAACTGCTATGGCGAGCTGGCCCTGCCCGCCCCGGATGAGACCCTCCATGACGGCCTCATGCGCATTTTCCGCTACGTCTTCGAGCCGTGGGAACGCAACCCGCGCATGCTGGAGGCCCATCACCGGGCGCGGGCGGCTCCGGGCGGGCACCGGCTGGATCTGCTGGGGATGGATGCCGTCGAACCCGTTGCGCGTGCCGTGCTGGCAGGCGGTGACCCGGACTATGTCCGCGACATCGAGCTCATCCTCACGAACATGGTCTACGCCGTCATCGGCAAGTTCGCGGAGGGCAAGCTTGGCTCCACCGCTATCCTCCCGGCGCTCGAGCGTGACGTGCATCGCATCACCACCAACAACGAGCCCGCGGCCGCGCTAGCACGCACCCGCCGGGCAGGAGGGGAACCTGCCGCAAGGTCGTCTGTACCTGCCCGTCGAGCAAGTCGCTGAACGCGGTCCTCGGCAAAGTGCGGGCGGCCACGCGGAGAACACGGCACAAGACGCTCGCTGACCTGCTGCGCCAGCTCAACCCGATCCTGCGGCTAGTGCACCTAATTCAGGCACGGCGTGTCCAAGCGGACCTTCGGCTGCCTCGGGCGCCTCGCCTGGTGGCGGGCAGTCGGCTGGCTCGCCGCGCTCATTTCACCCACCGCATGGGTCTTGCGGTCGTCGAGGCGCGATGTCGACCCGGTCGTACGGGCTATGAGGTGCGCACGACGGCGATGCCAGCGAGAGTCGGTATGATCACGTCCGCGCCGTAGAGCGCGGGTGTCGCGAACCGGTTGGCGACACCGACGTCGACTTGGCTGAGGCGCTTGCCGGTGGACGGATCGAGCGCGTGCAGCACGCCGGCGTTCGTGTCGAGGACCCAGATGCGTCCGCCACCGATGACCGGCGATCCGGTGATCGAGTCGGACGTGTGCCACAACACGTGCAGCTTGCCGGCGTCGTCGACCCGGACCGCGCGGACGCCGTCCGTGCAGGGCAGGTAGACGACGTCGCCGTCGACCGCCGCCCCGCCGAATGACCGGCAGATGTTCTGTACGTCGACCTGACCGCCAATGCCGCCCAGGTCACCTTGCTTCAGGACGTACACCGGGCCGGATTTGCCGCCGAGCACCGCCCACTTCGTGCCGATCAGAGCCACCCCCTGCGAACCGAGGCCGACATCGCCCTGATTGTTCGCCGCCCAGTCGGTCGGTGCGAACGAGTCGACCACCTTCGCGTTCGCGTCCAGTTCGAGCACGGAGTTCGTATGGTCGTACGCGTCGCCCGGGAACGCGGCGCCGTTCGCGGACACGACCAGCAGGTGTCCGGCGGCGTTCACGGTGGGACCGTTCGGGTTCCAGATGCGGCCGCCCCGCTTGGTCGGCGGGCTGTAGAAGATGACGTCGTTGCCGCCGTCGAGGGGTATGCCCACGACCCGGCCCTTGTAGTCGCCGCAGTCGCCGGCCTGCGCACCGTAGGACACCCAGACCCGGTTGTTCGCGATCGCGATCGCGCCGCGCTGCTGCATGTCCCGGGCGCTCACACCGGGCAGGTCAACGCTCTTGCTCCACGCCACGCGACCGGATGCGGCATCCAAGGCATACAGTTCGTGGCGCACCGATCCGCCGTGTTCGGCCACGAGGAATACGTGGTTCGTCGTGGCGTCGTAGACCGGCGTACCGGTGATGCCGAGCGGATCGATGTCGCCGCACTGCCGCTCCTCCGCGGGCGATGGCGATCCGAGACTGCGTTTCCACACCTGCTGGTACGACTGATCGAACGCGTACACGGTGTCCTGTTCGGTCGCGACGATCGTCAACCCGCGGACGACGATCGGGGAGGCGAAGACCTCGCCGTCCAACTTGAGCGACTGGATGCGCTTCGGTATCCTGCTCGCCGCCGACATGGTTGTCGACACGCCCGCCCGGCTCATCGTCCCGTGGTAGGTCGGCCAGTCGACGGCGCCAGCCGCCGCGCCCGAGGATGCGGGCGTCGCCGCGCCCGACCCCGGCGCCGTCGCGGTCGGCGATGTCGGGTCGGTTCCGGTGCATGCGGACAGTGCCAGGATCACGATCGCGGCCGGCGCCGTATATCGTGAGCGCATATCAGCCAGTGTGCCATCGGATCGCCGTGCGCGACGTCGCTCGCCGGTCAGTCGACCGTGGCGTGGGGCACCCAGCCAGTGCGACGTGCGAGATTATCGACGAGAAGATCGCCGACTTGGTATCCCGCGAACTGCCGGTCGCCGAGCCACATCTTGCACGCGCTCTTGACGCCGGCCGCCCCAGCGAGATCACCGCCACCTCGATCCCAGCCACGGGTCACAGCATCGCGTGATCCGGGAGCCCCCGCAACATGTCCTGGCTGGTGAACTAGTTACGCCGCCGGTCCGTGGTCTTGGGCAAGGGGACGAGTGGAGGGAGGTCCGGGTGGCCGTTCGGCAGATCGAGGTACCAACACGCCTGGCACGGCGTCTGAACCCTTCCTCGTTCGTCCTGGCCGGAGTCACGGTCTTCCTGCTGTGGGTTGCCGTCACCGGGCTGCTCAGGCAGGGCAGCCTCGGGACTGTGCTCTCGGCAGGCTGGGCCGAGCTCGCCGCTCCGCTCCTGGTGGGGCTGGTCGTCGTGACCGGGGTCTGTGAGCGGATCTGGCCGGCCGAGCCCCGTCCGGTCCTGGCCCGCGGCCACGTCCAGGACGCGTGTTTCCTGGCCCTGCACGCCATCGTGGTGATCCCGCTGATGACGCTGCTCAGCGTCGGGGCGGCGACTCTGATCGGCGGCCACGCGCAGTGGATCGAGCTGGGGCCGGCGCAGAACTGGCCTGGCTGGCTGCTCGTCCCGCTCACGATCGTGGCCATGGACGCCGCGAACTGGCTGGCCCACTACGCCGACCACCGGTTCGATGCGCTGTGGCGCTTCCACGCCCTGCACCACAGCCAGGAGGAGCTGAGCGTGCTGACCTCGTTCCGCGCGCATCCTCTCATGCACACGACCGGGTTCCTGCTGGCGTCCATCCCGGTCGTCGTCCTGATGCCCGCGCGCCCGATCGATCCGGTGCTCATCACGGCCTACGTCTGCGTGGGCACCCTGCAGCACGCCAACCTCCGCTGGAGGTTCGGCCCGCTCGGCCGGGTCCTGGTGAGCCCCGCGTACCATCGGCTGCATCACGCGACGGACATCCAGGACGCGAACCTCGGCGTCGTGCTGACGATCTGGGACGTCCTGGCCGGCCGGGCGAGGTTCCCCTCTCGCGCCAGCCGCGTCGGCCGCACCGGCCTGGACGGCCGCCCGGTCCCCGTCGAGCAGGGCGACCCGGCAACGCCGCCCCTGCGGCTCATGGCCGGCCAGCTCATCGAGCCCTTCCAGGCCCAGCGCTGACCTTGACATAGTAGAGGTGCAGGATCTCTATGCGGGTGATCTGGGTGACTTCCTGAAGTTCGGCCTAGTCCGGTGGCTCGCGCCGCCGGGGCGGCCGGCATCTCCGCGGCTCGAGGTGATGTGGAGCGGAGCACGGCCGGGCTGGCCAGCGCTCCCATGCCGCCCAAGTTGGCGCTGGTGTTCATGTAGCAGCCCGACCACGCCGATCTCCGGCTGCACTTGAATGGAATGACGGAGCCCGACCCTTCGGTCTCAGGGTCGGGCTCCTGGAACACAGACTGTCGTTGACCTGCTCGACATCGCCTCGGCTCGCTAGCAGGCGAAGCCCAGGCCTAACCGGGTCCCGGGATCGTCGGTAGCCGTCTCTGCCACTCGCAGTTCTACCTGGCGGGCACTCAGCGGTTAGCGGTGCTCGACGCTAGGCGTCGAGTTGTGACAAGCGAGGTGGGCACGCCGTCCCGCGCCGGGTCGGCCGCCAGGGCCGCATGCCCGGCGCGTGTGCGGCGGGCCGCGGCACCGCCTTGATCCAGTAAGGCTCAATTCGGCAGAGGCACACTACGAGACCGCGGTTAGCAGGAGCAGCACTCGCTGCCGGCGGGGGTGGCCGGCCGCAGTGCGCACGGGCCAAGCTCGGTCAGCGTTCCCCCTGGCGTGATCATGGGCGGCCTCCCGGCGGGGACAGCGGGCGGGGACTGCGACAGCGAGGTATCACGTGCTAGTCTTCTAGAACACTAGAGGAGAGAGGGCATGTGATGGTCGAACGACTGCAACACGCCGCAGTCGCCGCGGTACCGGATGTCGCGCCCGCCAGCGCACCGGACGCCGCGGTGACAAGCCGGCCGTGGGCGATGGGCGATCCGGGGCCACGCGGCCGGTTCGGGTCATTCGGCGGGCGTTTCGTCCCTGAGGCGTTGGTGCCGGCGTGCGAGCAGCTCGAGGCGGCTTTCCGGGCGGCCTGGGCCGACGCGGGCTTCCGGGCCGGGCTGGCCGGCTTGCAGCGCTCCTACGCTGGTCGGCCGACCCCGGTAACCGAGGCGACCCGCCTGTCCGAGGCGCTGGGCGTGCGGGTGCTGCTCAAGCGCGAAGATCTCGCCCACACCGGCAGCCACAAGATCAACAACGCGCTGGGCCAGGGGCTGCTGGCCCAGCGGATCGGCAAGACCGCGCTGGTCGCCGAGACGGGCGCGGGCCAGCACGGGGTCGCCACGGCCACGGTAGCCGCGCACCTGGGCCTGGGCTGCACGGTGTACATGGGGGCGAAGGACATCGCGCGGCAGGAACTCAACGTGTTCCGGATGGAACTGCTCGGGGCGGCCGTGGTGCCCGTCACCTCGGGGGCGCGCACGCTCAAGGACGCGACCAGCGAGGCGCTGCGGCACTGGGTAACCACGGTGGAATCCACGCACTACTGCATCGGATCGGTGCTGGGCCCGCACCCGTACCCCTGGCTGGTGCGGGAGTTCCAGCGGGTCATCGGGGACGAAGCGCGCGCCCAGTGCGCGGAACTGCTCTCGGGGGCCGGGCCGGACATCGTCGTCGCGTGCGTGGGCGGCGGGTCGAATGCGGCCGGGACATTCGCCGGCTTCGTCGCCACCCCGGCCCGGCTGATCGGCGTCGAGGCCGCGGGCGGGGCGGCGGTGACGGACGGCCGCCCCGGCGTGCTGCACGGCTCCCTGTCGTCCTTCCTGCAGGACGAGGACGGCCAGATCGCCGAGGCGCGCTCCGTTTCCGCCGGGCTCGACTACCCCGGCGTCGGCCCCGAGCATGCCTGCCTGGCCGAATCCGGGCGCGCCGAGTACCACACCGCGACCGACGAGGAGGCCGTGGCCGCGGCCGAGTTGTGCGCCAGGACCGAAGGCATCCTGCCCGCGCTCGAGTCAGCTCACGCCCTGGCCTGGGTGCACCGTGCCGCGCACGCCGGAGACGTGGCCGGCGGCGCGACGGTGCTGATCACCATGTCCGGCCGCGGCGACAAGGACGCCGCCTGCCTGAAGGAGCTCGTCCGTGGCCGCCGTTGAGACCGCACTGCGCCAGGCCCGCGCCGCCGGCCGGCCCAGCCTCGTCACCTACGTCACCGGCGGGATCCGCGAGGACTGGACGGACCTGCTGGCCGCCATGATCGAGGCCGGCGCCGACGCGGTCGAGATCGGCCTGCCGTTCTCCGATCCCATGCTGGACGGCCGCACCATCCAGCAGGCTTCGGCCGCCGCCATCAGCCGCGGAGCGAGCACGGCCGGCATCCTCGGCCAGCTCAGCGCGGCCGCCGCCGGCGACGTCCCGCTCATCGCGATGACCTACGCTAATCACGCCTACTCCCGCGGCCTGCCCGCGTTCTGCCGCCAGCTCGCGGACGCGGGGCTCAGCGGGGTGATCATCCCCGACCTGCCCGCGGTCGAGGCCGGCGACTACCTCGAGGCGGCCGGACATGCTGGCCTGGACGCCACCCTGATGGTCGCCCCCGCCACCGGGCAGGAGCAGGTTAAGGCCATCGCCGGGCGCACGCGCGGTTTCCTGTATGTCATGAGCGTCATGGCCACCACAGGAAACCCGCACGAGAGCGCCGACACTGCCCGCTGGGCGGTCGCCGCCCGCGCCCGCCGCCACAGCCCCCGGCCGGTGCTGATCGGCTTCGGCATCGACACCCCATGCCGGGCCGCGGCCGCGGCCCGGCACGCCGACGGCGTCATCGTCGCCTCCGCGCTGATGCGCCGCGTACTGGACGGCGCCAGCAGCGCCTACATCGGCCGCGACGTGGCCGCCCTGCGCACCGCGCTCGACCAGGCCCGCCCATGAGCACGGCCAGGCGGACGGCTGACGACCGGCAGCCCAAGTACCTGCGCATCCACGGCGCCCTGCGGGACCGGATCACCAGCGGCCGATGGCCCGCCGACAGTCCGCTGCCCTCCCAGCGCGAGCTGGCCGGCGAGTTCAGCGTCAGCATCATGACCCTGCGGCAGGCACTCCAGCTGCTCGCCGACGACGGGCTCATCGACACCCGCCACGGCAGCGGCACCTACGTGGCCTCCCGGTACGCCTACGGCCTCGGTCACCTGCGCAGCTTCGCCGCCGACCTCGCCGCCCAGGGCGCGCAGATCACCACCCGGCTGCTCGCCGCGGACACCGTCGCGGCGCCGGACGACGTCGGCGCCCGCCTCGGCGCGGCCGGCCAGGTCCTCCGGCTGCGCCGCCTGCGGCTGGCCGACGGCCGGCCGGTCATCGTCCAGACGTCCTATCTCCCGGCGCAGCTGGCCGCGGCCCTGGATCCCGCCGACCTCTGCCGCCGAGGGCTGTACACCGTCCTGGCCGAGCATGGCCGCGCGATCGGCCGGACCAGCGAGACCATCACCCCCGCGGCCCTGAGCGCCCGCGACGCTCATGACCTCGACCGGCCCGAGGCCAGCCCGGCACTGCTCAGCCACCAGGTCAGCTTCACCACGGCCGACCTCCCTGTCGTCGACGACCACGCGCTGCTGGCCGGGGACAGCGTGGCCATCACCGCGAACCGCGCCGCCGACCACCTCGACGTCCACTACACGCTCGCCACCCGCTGAGGCGGAGCGGGAGCCGCCCGGCGGTAACGCGGCCGTCGTTCGGCCGGGCTGGAGCGCGCTGGCAGCGGGTATGTTTCCTGGGTGAACACCCCCACGCTTGACGCATTCGTGATCGGTGCCGGGGTGAGCGGGCTGACCAGCGCGATCTGCCTGGCCGAGGCGGGATTCACGGTCGCGATCCAGGCGGCCTGGGCGCGGCGGTTGACGGTGAGAAACGATGTCGTCCAGGGCGGCGAACGGCGCACGTCCGGAACGCATCGGCTGATCCCTTCCCGGAGTGTGGCTGGGCTGGTCCTGTGGTATCACGCCGCTCATTTCCGAAGCTGGCCTCCGTAGATCACGCTCAGAAGCTCATCCGTTTGGGTCAGGTCGTCCAATACCGGGTCAGCACCGGCGCTGGCGAGGTCCTCGGCGCTGTCGCTCCCGGTTGCTACGGCGATGATCCGTGCTCCGCCGTCGCGGGCGGCGGCCACGTCGTTAGGGGTATCGCCGATAAGCACTGTGGCCGCCGGGTCGAACCTGACGCCGTGACCTTCCTCGGCGCGCTGGCGTGCGATCTTTACCAGGTTGGCGCGGTCGTCGTCGTCGGTGCCATAGGCGCCCACGTCCAGGTCCAGGTAACGGTCAAGCGCGAAGGTCCGCAGCTTGATCTCTGCCGCTGGCCGGGTGTTGCCGGTGAGGATGGACTGGATCACGTCCGGGCTGTCGGCAAGAGCGCGGAGAGCATCGGCCGCTCCGGGCAGGGCGCGTCCCCTGCGGCGCAGCTTGTCAGCGCGGGCAGCGTAGCTGCGGGCCTGCTCGCCGGCGAACTGGCTGTACAGGTCTTGCCTATCGGCGATGCCGTGGGCTTTCAGCGCTTCGCGGAAGATGACAGGTTCCGTGCGGCCGGACAGCGAAGGCATCTCATCGAGAGGGTGACCGGTGACGGCGCGGAAGGCCTCGGCGTAGATCTCGCCTCCGACTCCGTGGGTCTCGATCAGCGTGTGGTCGATGTCCCACAGCACGAGGATGGCCGCCATAGGCTGCTCCGTTCCGTGTCCGTTCCCATACGGGACGTTTTGGCTCGTGTGCTGTTCTACTCTTTGCGGCCTGTTCCGGCGGAAACCCGTAGACGCCGGTGGCGATGGCGGGAAACGCGACGCTGCGGGCCCCAAGCTCGTCAGCTACCTGCAGGCTGCGACGGTAGCAGGAGGCGAGGATGCCGCCTTCGCCATGACTGCCGCCTTCCCAGACTGGCCCGACCGTGTGGATGACGTGGCGCACCGGCGGGTCAAGGTCAAATGCGGGCGTCGCTATCGCGTCGCCCGGCTCGCATGGCCCGATCGCTGCGCCCGCTACGGCCAGCCGCGCCCCGGCCGCTCGGTGGATCGCCCCGTCTACTCCACCGCCGCCTAGCAGGGACTCGTTGGCGGCGGTGACGATGGCGTCCACGTCCTGCACGACGATGTCGCCGAGCACGACCTCGATTGCGGCCATGGCCCGAGAATGCCATCGCTGCCGGTGCCCGGGAAGTGAAGTATGCCCATGGCGGACACGTCAAGTCTCACTGCTGGAATACCGGGGTTTCCCGGTGGGTGCTGATCGCTGAGACTTAGGCCGGTAACTGAACGTGTGCGGGTGCGCGAGACTGATGATGGCGAGGGGTGGCGACTGGTACGGATCATCCGCCGGGTCATCAGCTCGGTAATGACCTGGCGGCGGCACGAGTTTGCAGACAGCGTGATCGCGCGAGCATAAGTGCGGCGGTGACCTTCCGGAACGGAGCGACCTAGGCCGACAATTGCCCGGAGCCGAGAGCGGGTGGCGTCGGGTCTGGGCAACTCGGGATTGCCATGTGCCCATCAAACTGGGCTGGCCGCCTCGTTCGTGCTGCTTCGGGCGATGCGGGCAGCCACCAGCCGAGGCAGCCGGGACAGGCAGCACCCGCAGGGCGTCTCGCGGGCGGCGGATGACCCGCCTGGTCTGGCAGCGGGCATCGGCGCGTTCGCAATCGAATCGGGCGGTGCTGTATCAAGCCAGTGCGCAGCACGCTCCGCAAGGAGGGCGCAGGCCTTGATAACAAGCCCTCACGGGCTCGCGGCGGCAAAGGGGGGCCGGTCATGGCTGAAGCGATCGCGGAGCGGGTCAGGCGCTACATCCTCGATGGCAGCGATGAGGATCTCCGGCGGCTGCTGGGTGTCGCTGAGACCACCCGGGAGATGGCCCGTTCTGCTTTCCGCCGGGCCGGTATGCGGGAAGGCTGGCAAGTCATCGACTGCGGCTGCGGCCCGATTGGCGGGCTGGCCGTCATGGCGGAGATGGTGGGCCCGGCCGGGCGGGTGGTTGGCGTCGACTTCAGCGAGCCGGCCATCCAGCGGGCCCGGTCGGTCGTGGCGGCGCTGCAGCTGGGCAACGTGGAGGTGTTTGCCGGTGACATCCACGAGCTTGGCGCGGCCGCCGTGGGCGGCCCGTTCGACCTGGCTTATACCCGGCTTTTCCTGATGCACCAGCCCGACCCGGTACGGACCCTCAGCCAGATCGCGCGCCTGCTTCGCCCTGGCGGCTGGGTCGTGGCGCAAGAGGCGCTGCGCAGCCCGCCCCCGCGGTCCCACCCCCACCTCGATGCCTTGGGCGCCTACTGGGATCTGGTGTACGGCCTGCTGGAACGAGCCGGGGGTGTGTCGCGCCACGCCGTCGATGGTCTTGCGGGGTCGGCGCGTGCGGCGGGCCTGGAAGTTGTTGCGGTCGATGGCAGCTTCGGGATCACGGATCCGGAGCTGGGCTTCGACCTGCACGCGGCCACCCTGCTGGCGGCGAGGGAACGTGCCGTCGCCTCGGGCATCGCGGCCGGGCAGCAGATCGACGATCTGGTGAGTGATCTTCGTGCCGCGAAGGGCGGCGGCTACGAGTGGGTCTCAACGCCGTTCTTCCTCGACCTGACATTGCGCAAGCCGGCAGCGGCCTGAAAGGGCCGGACGCCAGCGCCCCGGACCGATCAAGGCCCAGGCGATTGACATCGCTCCGGCCTGGGCCCGGCACATCGGAGCGGGTGACGGGAACCGAACCCCTCAAGTGACAATTGATTGTCACTTTCCGTCGAATGCGAGTACGAAAGATCGTGGGCCGTACTGGATTTGAACCAGTGACCTCTTCCATGTCAGGGAAGTCCAGAGCGGTTTGGAGCGTCTGTCACCGTCGGACTGAGTCGAACGGAGAGCCCTTGACCTGCGCGAACCTTCTGAGTGGGTCCGGCTGAGTCCGAGGACGGCTGAATGCGCTGGCTCTCATTTGTGGCTCTCACGGCCTCCGGGCGGCCTGGAGCCGCCGAGAGCGAACAAGATCATTAAGGCCTTCGCGCTGCCTGGATACCTACCTGCCTGATCCCGTCTTTGTAACAGGCTGATGAACCTGGGTTCGAATACCGTAACAATGGACGACGTGGACGACCTCGGATGAACCCGGGTCGAGTAGTCGTCCAGACCCCCGTAAGCAGGACTACCGGCAATCGTGGCCGAACGTGGCAGGCCCCTGATTTTGCTACGGATCTGCGAGTGGGTCCGAGGATCGCGAGCATGCCGGCAAGTCCGCCGGGCGAGCAAGCCGATTCCTTCCGCCTTTCACGCTGGCGCTCCAAGTGCTTCCGGCCTTGTGAAGTCAACACAATTGATTACCTTGCCCATCCAACTGACTTGATTTGGGTCACCGCGAGCGGCTGACGACCAAGGCATCCAAGTCACCTCACACTCGGGGCAAGTCATCCGGCTGCCGACACCGGGGGCTCCCCGCTTGCCGCAATTCCAGCTTAGGATCGGCCTCTTGCTGGCTTCCTCTCATTTGTCTTCGCCACCTTCCGCGCTCGTCCCCGTATGACCCGGATCCGCGCGGGCCCCCGCAGCAACCTCGGGCCCAGATCCGTCTGACGACGCCATCGCTGGCATGTCCCCCCTGCGAGACGACAGCGTCCACGGCGCCCCCGTTAATGCGCATACCTGGTGGAGGGCCCGGCCGACAGCGCTGATACATCCCCGTGACCGCCCATCGGTCCGCGTCCGAGCGCGCCGTTCCTCCGCGCTGCGCTAACAGCGTGCTTTCGCCGAGTGGGCAGCGCGGAGCGCGGAAGTTGATGCCGCCGGTGAGTTCGCAGTGGTGACGCCGTATGCAGGCCTGTCGAATGTCGGCGCGCTGAGCCGCCTGACTGACCAGTACGGGAAGCCCGCCGATGACGACGACTGGGGCGACACGCTCGGCGCCTACCTCAGCAGGCAGGTCAGGCTGCGCGCGGATTAGGGAAGCCCGCGGCAGCCGCCACTGCAGGCGACGAGGCGGATGGAGACGGAGAACGAACGCAGCCGCCGAGGCGCCTGCCGGTCCTAACACCGGCAGGTTCAGCAGGTCAGGTGCAAGATGGCGTTGGTGTCCGCCGTGGCCTTGGTCAGCGCGCCGATCGCGTCGGCCGTGGGCAGCACGACAAGGTCGACCTTGCGTTGGCGGGCCTCGTCGCGGACCTGCTGCATCACCGGCAGCGCGCCGTCGGCGCCGGTGCCTATCACCAGTCGGCGGCATCGCCATGGGATGTCCTCGGCGATCGACAGCGGGGTATGCCCGTACGCGCCGCGGAACTTCCGCGATGCGGCCTTCTTGCGCTTGCGGATCTTCCCGCAGTCGATGATCAGGTCATGATCGTGGGTCGCACCGTCGATCCGGATTGATCCGAAGGAGTAGTCGGTGAATCGCATGCTCACGCTCCTCGCCCGCACCGGGATCATATGGCCGGTACCGGCGGCCGGTCCAGATACGGCAGCGATCAGCTGGCCGGGTGTGATGGCGGGGTCGCGAGCCGCCGTTCAGCGAGCGCGGAATCTGGCCAGGTCCGCGTCGGCCAGTGCCGGGGCATTGATGACCGCGTTGGGGAATAGCGGTTAAATAGTCGAAGCAGGTTGGGTGGGTGTGATGTGATCGCCTCGCACATTCCGATCCAGGCGGAAGTCGACCCGGCCGCCGTTGTGACCGCGGCGCGCCAGGAGTTGCCGGGCGTCTCGGAGGCGGCGAGCGTGGTCGGGCGCTGCGACGCCATCGCGCGGGCGGGGACTCGGGATACCGGCGAGTCGGCCAGGCCGGTGACCTCTCGCGCCCCGGCCGCCGGCGCCGGGACGCGGACGATGAGCTGCCCGGTTGTTCGCCAGTAGGACACCGATCGTCGTGCAGCACTCCACCACTATCCAGCAGCTGGGCGAAGGCGCCGTCCAGGCGGTCTGCTCTTGCGGCTGGCGCAGTCCGGTATTCGGCGCCGACAAGAGGACCGGCACCATGGACCCACTACAGCACGCGACCGAAGCTGCCGATCTGCACGAGTGGGAGATGTCCCTGCGATTAGTACGCCGCATGTCGTCGCCCTTATCAAAGTCCCGCGCGATGCGCTTGACCAGTCTTGTCAATACTGCCGCTAACCGGATGTGGAGGTTCGACAGTGAACGGCTCCGATCACGGACAGTCCCCGGTCACGGTCACAAGTCCTGACCTTACGGGGGGCACATTTCCGCGCGAGTTCACCTGCGACGGCGCAAACCGGCTCCCTCGCCTGGAGTGGAGCACGCCGCCACCCGGCACCCAGGAGCTGACCATTGAGCTGCTCGACCCCGACGCGCCGGGCGGCACCTTCACCCACTGGCTGGTCTACGGGATCCCTCCCGGCATCTCCAGCTTGGCGGCTGTGCCGGCCGGCGCGGCAGAAGGCGTCAACGACTTCGGCCGGCGCGGCTACGGCGGCCCGTGCCCGCCCCGCGGCGCCGCCCATCACTACCACTTCGTGGTCCTCGCGCTGGACACCCGGCTGGGCCTGGCCGCCGGAGCGGCAAGGCCGGATCTGGAATCACGCATGCGCGGTCACGTGCTAGGCAAGGGCGAGCTGGTCGCTACCTACCAGCGCGGCTGACCAGGCAGACGACGCAGCCGCGGGCGGCTGTGATTCAGCAGCGGCGCCTCTGCAACGGACAAACGATCGGACTGTTTGCCGCCCGTGCACGAGAGGGACGCCCGGTCGGCGGGCCCTGACCGGGGTGGCGGCCCGGTCCCGGCTCATCATGGGCCGTCTGTCTTGTGGTGCGGCCCGAGAATCGCAACGTCAATCACCATGCGGACCTGCCGACCGGGCGTGCCGCAGCGCAGCTTCCGGCTATCGAGGTTCCACGAGCCTGGACTTCGCCGCAGCCGGGAGCATGATGGATGCATGACCCAGGATCTCCCGCCGAGGGCGGCGGACATCTTCCGCCATCTCAGCGATCTTCGCTCCGGGACGTACGAAGGCGCCCGCCAGTGGCCGGAACGGGTCGAGGTATTCCGCCGCGCCGTGAGCCTGCTTGATCCGGTTGTATGGCGGGTCCTCGAGCAGGCGAACGCGGTCTTCCTGCGCGGCCGTGGCACGATCCACCACCGGGCTGGGGACGATCGCGATGGCGGAGCCTACGCCCACTGGGAGCTGTCCTGGTCCGAGCAGCGGCACGCCGCCGCGCGCCACGGCGGACGCGTTGAGCCGGTCCAGGTGATCGCATTGTTCGGCCGCGGCAACACCCACCCGCACCTGCGTGGCGCGGTCGCCGGGATGTGGCCCTGCCAGGTGACCGACGCGGCCGACGCCGAACGCCAGGAACCGATCCTGCGGGCGATCGTCGAGTGCGAGCTGCACGAGCGCATCTTCCAGGGCACCTGGCAAGTGATCCCGGCATTCACGAGCCAAGACGCTAACGCAGCCCACTGACACAGATCGGATTGCAGCAGGCCCGGCCGGCGGATTCCCACTCCGCCGGCCAGACCCTGCGGATCGGGGAACTGCTCAGGGCCGGTGTTGTGCCCGGTTGGTGAACTACGGCCGCTCGCATCTGTGTCTCCGGCTGGACCGGTCCGGCTTGCTGGCTCTCCGCAGCCCGGCGCGGCAGCCGGGCCCGCTAGCTGGGTCGCGACGCTCAAGATCTTCCGCCGGTCCCCTGCGCCCGCGAGATCCCAGCGGCCCGCCGGGCCGGGGACACCGTCTACAGCGACAGGTGGGCGCGCTGATGCGTGATGCCCTCGATCTGCCCCGCCGCGTCGCTGAGCAACTGATGCGCGAGGTCGGACAGGGCCCGCGCGGCCGCGATCTGCTCTCCGATCTGCGTGACCTCCTGGTCATCGGGGTTACGGCGGGCAAGGCCGTGGCCAACTATGCCACCGGTCTGCGTGGTCAGCCGCGCCTCGGCCCGCGTCTCCCGGCCCTCCTCGTGGAGTGAGACTTCCACCGGCCAGCTATCAATCGCCGTCATGGCCGCCCACCTTCTTCCCGCTGCTGGTGCCGCAGTGTTGCGGCTGGCAGGTACATCTCTATCCTGCGCTCGGCGAGGATCGCGGATGAGAGCTTCCCGTCCTCCTGCCCCGGGAAGTTCTTGCTGCCAGACAGGCCGCGTCCTAGAGCGGGTCAGCGAAACACTGCGCGCGAGGAGGCGGGCCCAGCCTGCGCTTGCCGAAAACCTCATCGGCGCTGGGCTTGAGACTTGCAGCGGCGGCGACGGCAAGGTGAACGGCGAGCTCACCGGCGGACGCCTCACGCCCCGGCTTTGACAGGGTTCGGATGGGCCCGAGTCACCGTTTCGTGCAGTGACGCGATGGCGCATATGACCTCCGGATCGCTGAGGTGGCCTTGGCGTTCGCGCGACCGGCGACAAGTACGGGGCGGCGCGGGCTGGTGGCTGACCCAGCGTTAGGGTGCTGGCGTGGAAGGCAGGTCCGGCCAGCTCGCGTCCGATCTCATCGGGCGTGTTCGCGCGGAGCTCTCCGCGGGCGCGGGCCGGAACCGGTTTGTTGATCTGCTGGAGGCCGGCGGTGTTCCGCGGGAGAGACTGACCTGGCTCGCCGGTGAGCAGTTTCGCATCGTCGGCAGCGACCAGCGCAGTTTCGCGTTGCTCGCGGCCCGGTTCCCCGAACCGCCGGCCGGTGAGATGTTCTTGTCCCTGGCGCAGGGTGAGCGGGACGCGCTGCGGCTGCTGTCCGGTTTCGCCGCGGCGCTGGGGTGGGGCGAGCGGGATCTGCGGGCCTATGAGCCGCGGCCGCTGGCGCAGGCCTACCCGGCGTTTCTGGCCTGGTGTGTGCTGTTCGGGACCTGCAGCGGGGTGGCGCTGGCGATGCTAGCCAACCTGGAGGAGTGGGGTGGCTACTGTGGCCGGGTCGCCGAGGCGCTGGTGACCCGCTACGGCCTGCCGGAGCAGGCTGTGGGGTTCTTCCGGTTCTTCGCCGGGCCGGCGCCGGGCTTCGCCGAGCAGGCGGCATCCGTCGTGGCCGCCGGGCTTGCTGCGGGCGAGGATCCGCAGGAGGCGGTGCGTGCGGCGCGGGCCCTGCACGCTTACGAGATCGCGTTCTGGGACGCGCTCGCCGACGGCCTTGGCTGATCGCCAGCGCTGGCCCCGGCCAGCAGGCCCTGGGTGTGGTCATCGCCGCGGTGGTTGAACCGGGCTGTTACCTCAGAGCCGACTGAGTCGAGCGGGGAGCATGCGCACGCTCTTGCCGTCGACCGTCGACCGTCGACCGTCGACCCGCCTGTGCTGGCCTCCAGATTGCGGCCACGCCGCTAATGCGGGAGCTCTCGGGGCCAGCATTGGAGCTATGGTGGGGGCAGCGGGAGACGCAGACCCTAGCCGGATCGGAGCGGTCTGGCGCATCAGGTTGGAGGGGTCACCATGCCGCTTGAGCTCGTCAACCCAGACCCGCGCTACACCAAGGTTCACCTGATCGAGCCTGCCCCGCTGGGGTACATGCACCTGGCCGCCGACGTGCAGGCCCCGCACCGCCCCGGCCCGGTGCTGCGGCGGAACCGGGACAAGCACCAGCTGCTGGGGGTGCTCAAATGGCAGGCCAGGCAGCTGGCCCAGCTCGAAACGGTCGAGCGCGCCACCGTTTACGACGCCATCGCGTTCACCCCGCCCGCGG
>WNGK01001050.1_pt1 | contig 47937 bp, 39 predicted proteins | sample 5400601 | NCBI WGS metagenome assembly WNGK01 (sample SAMN13153376, study PRJNA577476) | soil metagenome | isolation source: 60 cm soil or saprolite under Garry oak tree replicate 1 | place: USA:California | collected 2016-06-15 | reverse complement strand
GTTGGGCCGCTGATATATCATGTTCAGCAAACGTCACTTGGTGGCTTCAAGTTTGAAGAGCAACTTTGAGGAATGCGAACCTCAAGCGCCAAAGGCGCGAAATATGTTAGCCAGGGGCAAGTGCGAGCGAAGCGAAGCACGACGCCCCTGGATCGATGCGTCAAAGGCCGCGAGCGCACTGAAAGTGCGAAATAGAAATCCTCTGAACACGCGCGCTATGTCGCTCCTTCAGAGCTCCGTTCAATTTGGTGCGACTCCCAGGGGCGGCGCGCTTCGCTATCGCTCAGCACTTCCACCCCAGCGCGGCTGCCGCGCCGGGGACCCCGGCTGGCCCCTGGCTACCTTATTCCGCGCCGTTGGCGCTAAATCCAAAGCCCGCTGCATTAATGCGCGTTGCACTTCCAAATTGAATTCGCGAATGACAAATGATTTAAAGGGTCTTGGCGAGCTTGTAGGTTTCGATCCACATGACGACGAAGACCTTCCATTCTATGTTCTTTACGACATTAGCGAGAGGCCTCTCTATGTTGGCCAAGCCCAAAACATTAAGACCCGCATCCGGACTCACCGCGATAAGTTTTGGTTTAGAGCGCCAATTGTCCAAACTGGAGCCTTTGTTCAGATCGATGAAGCTGATCTACGTGAGAAAGTTGAGACGCTGTTGATTCGATTCTTAAAATCTAACGCGGTTATTAATAAGCAGAAGGTTGATCGGGAGACACTTTAAGGACTGTTGGATCCTTCTCACATGTTTGTCTCTCCACCACCAAACTCAGCCCCATAATCAAATAAAAGAGCATAACTACTTCCGAGTCACCCCAGTTGTAATGAACAAAGCCACTCAGCATAAAACCGATTAGTCCGCCCAGCGCACCGAGAACAAGTCCGCGTTCGATCCAATTTTCGGCCGGCACACGTCGCTGCAAACGCCAAAGCATTCGCGCGTACGTCCCCAGGAGAATCAACCACACGATAAGCGCAGGCACGCCGCGCTCGAGCGCAATTTGTAAATAGTCGGAATGCATATGGCCCATAGGTATACGTCCGTTATCAAACAATCCCCACTCTCGCCAATGTCCTTTGATTGAATCCATGCCGACACCGACCAATAAGTGACGCGGCTTGCTGACGAGCAAGTTTAAACCTTCTCGCTGTACAGTCTCGCGCCACCGAATAGAGTCATCCTTTTGGTCGAAGAACCCGACGTTTCGTTTCTGATGCAGGATGAACATCCCGGCGGCAATTAGTGGAAGCGCGCAGGCGCCGACAACGATCAGAGCGCGACGACTGAGGCCGACTGTGGCCATCAAAGCAGCCGAAACAAGCAACGCCAGCCACGATGCGCGTGTTACCGTAAGCAATAGAGCAATACACATTCCCGCGATAACGACCGCGAGCAGGATGCCGTTGCGATTAGTTTTGCGCGGCAGCGCAATGAACAATCCAAACCCGAGCGAAGCGATCAATTGCAGCGCTTCGGCATACGTCGTCCAGTGATCGTAAATGCCCGTGGCACGCCAATCCCTTCCGGCTGTCCAGCGTTCAATTCCGAGGCGCTCTTCGGGCGTCGTTCCCGGCAGCAGACGCCCGCGCGGTACCTCAAGCACAGCTATCCACTCAACCCGATAGACTTTGATTTGTGCGGGCTCTTTCGACGACAGATCGAGAGCCGCGGCCAACTGCTCCGCGCTTCGCAATTTTCGTCCGTCGATTTCTTCCAGTGTGTCGCCTGACAGAATCGGAGTTGCCTGACTCCGTTTGAGCGGCGAAACAAGGCGCGCCGCGCTGAGCGAACTGCCCGCGCCAACACCGTAAACTTTTACGCCGCGTCCTACCGCGTATTGCTCGAAGGTGTAAAGAACGTTCACCATGCATGACGCCAGCAGCACGATTACCAGCGCGCGCAATATGCGCGGGACGCGGATGTTTTGCGCAAACAGATAGACAATCGTGAACAAGCTAGCCTGGCGGAGCTTGCCGATTGAAATGATCGGTTCGTATGAAAGAAATGAAGAAATACCGGTGAGAATGAAAAAGCCAAACAGCGCGTAATCGAGCGGTGTCCGATGCAAATTTGGTCGGGGCCAAATAGCAAAACGCAAAACCCAAAGGACCAGGCCGAGAAACCACGCGACTTGTGTCCCCGCGATTGAATTAGGCGCCGCGATTACGAAAAGAAACAGCGCTGCGAGAATGCCACGCTCCAACCACTGCGCCAGTGGGCTGGCGTTTGTATCTGAGGATTCTCTTTTCGCGTACACAATGTTAAGTCGCGCAAGAATCGCTCAATGAGCCGCGAAGCGGCGGTAGAATGTAGCCCCGGGCGTAAGCCCGGGGTATGAACAGCCAGAAAAATTTTGAAGCCCCTAAAGGGGCGACAGAACTTCTCGATTTGTTTAGAATCACGACACTCGAATTATATTAGACGTTTGGCGAAACTTACATGCGAAAATTGATCTGCTCTCTCGCTCTGCTCGTAATAATTCTTCAGCCTCTGGCGCTCGCTCAGGTAAAAACTGTTGCGCAATACATAGAAGAGGTTAAGGCGCTATCCATTCGACCAGACATCAAAGCTGCCAATGATTACATCGATCGCAACCACGAAATCATCCTGCGCGAATGGATTGCCATCACGGAAATCAATGCGCCTTCGGGACAGGAGCAGCAACGCGCGAAATACATCGAAAGTCTTCTGCGCAAAGATCACTTGGATGACATTCATTACGACTCAGCGGGCAACCTGATCGCTGTCCGCAAAGGCGCCGGGGGCGGCCCGGTAATCGTTTTCGACGCGCACCTGGATACAGTGTTTCAGCCGGGTTTGCAAATCAAAGCAACAATTCGCGATGGAAAGATTTACGCGCCTGGTATCGGTGACGACACGCGCAATATCGAAGCGCTCCTGGCAACTATTCACGCCCTTAACGAAGCGAAGATCAGGACCAAAGGCGACCTGGTTTTCGTTTTCACAGTTCAGGAAGAGACCACGTTCAAAGGCGTGCACACGTTCGTGGGCGAGAATAAAGGGAGAATTGATCAGTACATTGCACTTGATGGCGGCTATGAAGGCTTCACTTACGCGGGCATTGGCATCAACTGGTACCGCCACCACTTCGTTGGCCCAGGCGGGCACACACGCTCGCAGACGCCGCCTTACTCGGCGACACTGCCGCTGGCACGCACGATTGAGCGCATTTATCAAATGAAAGTGCCGACAAATCCTTCTTCCAATCTGAATATCGGCATGCTGGGAGGATCAGACGTAGTGAACGCAAAAGCTTCCGACGCCTGGTTCACGGTCGATCTACGCTCGACAAGCAACGAAGTTATCGCCGATCTCGAAAAGCAAATTAAGAATATTCTTAATGAAGAAGCTGCGCGCGTGGATATGAAAGTCAAGACTGACGTCATCTCAACTTCGCCTGCTGCGACTATCCCAGGTCATCGCGAATCCTACCTGGTGCGCATGTCAGAAGCCGTGCATCGTGTGATGGGTTTTGATCCGCCGATCACGAACACTGGCTCCAACAATTCCAGCGCCGCGCTGCTCGCCGGCATCTCTTCAATCTCGACCGGCGCTGGTCCGTGCGATGGCGCGCACAGCCTGGCCGAGAACTGCGAGATCGAACCACTTTATAAAGGGATTAAGAAAGTGCTGTTGCTGGAACTGGCGCTGGCAGGGGTGCTGTGAAGGCTCGCGTCCTTCTCAAGGCAGAATCAAATTGTGGTAGTGAGGAGCGGGCAGGTCAGGGACGTATACTTCGACCCTTGCCCGTTCGAGCAGTGGCAAGGAATTGCTCCTTTCGTTTCGAGAATTCCTTCATGCGCTTGAGAGCTTCTTTCTCGGACACAACGGCTCGACCCGGGCGTTCGATCTTGAGTTCTTTAATTGATTTTTCTCTTTTCATAACGCCTCACACATTTTTCCCCGATGCGCAGAAACGATAGTCTACGCCCTCCCTCACGGTCGGGCTACTGCCCCGACTAATCGCGCTCACCTCGCTGAAGTGAGGCGCTAATGAGAATTTCGTCCGCCAATCGCCCCATACGGCGCGGCCCATGTGCTAAAGCGCAATATACCACGCCCACGCATATGCCTCCGTTCTTGGATCGGTCCCCGCCTCAGCACTCCGGTCTTTAAATCAACGATGATCGCGGTGAGGGAATTCGTCCGACCACGGGCAGTGACACGCAGCTCCTGGCCGCGCGTGAGCACTTGTTTACGCACTCCTTCAGGTGTCCGCGACTCGACGGAGAAATCGATGAGAGGCTAACGCTCGCTCGCCGAAAAGAGCAATGCGGTAGTTATTGACCAGGCCTAATCAAACTCGATGATGGGGCTTGCTTGCTCAGCGCCGACCTTACCTACTTCGATCTTTGCTTTCGAATAATTCTCGCCGCGAATCGGCGCGCCATGTATCCGCCGCAGCATCGCTATCTGACCTATGTGCGTCAGGGAGTCCGCAATTGCTCCTTGAAACAGCCGTTCGCAAGTTCCGGCAAGCTCGCCGCCTGATGCAATATAGTCGTCGAAGCGCGCAAGTGCGGCATGAAAGCGTTCGACCTCTTGATTCCATCGCAGTGGCTTTGAGTCATGCCAGGCCTCTCTGCCTTTCGCGATCGACAGTGCCCAATCGAACAGATCTCCGATATGCGCCAGAATCTCTGCCGGCGTGCGGGTAGTTTCCGAAGCTCGGAAGGTGGCAAACGAATCCGGCGCATCACGCAACGCCTTCGCGCCACGATACGCCACGGTCGCTACCGTATGTCGAATCAGTTCACGTTTCGGATCCGAATTGTTCATCATCTATCTTTGAGCCCTCCCTTACAGTCGGGCTACTAGTACTATCTTCTGCCTACTGCCTTCTGCCTTCTGCCTTCTGCCTTGTGAGCCCTCCTTACGGTCCGGCTACTGCCCTGCCTTCGGTCAATAAGCGTCGTCACCCCGCCACATCACGGGCAACGTCTGCAAAATGATTTTCAGATCAAACAGCAGCGACCAGTTTTCGATGTAATACAGATCCATTCGCACCATCTCATCAAACGGCAGGCGGTTACGGCCGGATACTTGCCATAGGCCGGTGATACCGGGCTTCATATCCAGCCGTTTGCGGTGCCACAAATCATAGCTTTCAACCTCGTAGGGAATCGGAGGCCGTGGGCCGACAACACTCATGTCGCCACGCAACACATTGAACAGTTGCGGCAACTCGTCGAGGCTGCTCCTTCGCAACATGCGCCCCAGCCGGGTCACGCGCTCGTCCGCGAGCAACTTATACGCCGGCCGCTGTTCATCGCCCTGGTTGGAATCCGGTTGTCCCTTGATGTACTTGCGCTGAAAATCGCGATGCTTCGAATCGTCAACTCCGGCTCGCATCGTACGGAACTTGTAGAAGAGAAAAATCCGGCCGTCCATGCCGACTCGCTCCTGCTTGTAAAAAATCGGACCGCGCGAATCCAGTTTGATAAGCAAAGCAATCGCCAGCCACAGCGGCGCCAGGACGGCCAGGGTGAGCGAGGCTATTATCAAATCCGAACCCCGTTTAATTACCCGCGCAGCTCGCGAAAGTGGCGAGCGAAACAGCGTAACCATTGGCAGTGATCCGACTTGATCAATTTCAGTCTTGCTCGGCAGACAGTTCAAAAGCGTAGGCGCAATCCGAAACTCCACGCCGCGTCGGCGACCGGTTTGAATCATCACGTCGAATAGCGCCTCGCCAGGAACGTTCGAGTCGGAAATGATTACCTCATTGGCGCCCGATTCACGAATCGCGTCAGGAAGGTCCTTGAGATTGCCGATGACGGGCACGCCTGCGAACGTTCCGGGCGCGGTGCCACCTGGCTGTCCGTTGTCGACGATACCAATCACGCGATAACCCAATTCAGGACGCGCCCGCATCTCCTGAATGCAAAGCGCTGCCTCCGCTCCACGACCGACAATCAAAGTGGGAATTAAATTAACACCACGGCGTCGCACCATCGTCTGACCAGCACGCAAGAGCATTCGTACTGCGCCCATACTTGCCAACGCCAACCCAAAATCCAGCACGAACATTCCACGCGAGTAAGAGAACGTGCGATAAGCTACTCCGCCGCGATACATGAAAGCGGCGGCCACAATCAGCAACGAAGCAATCGCCGCCGCCTTGAAGACGCGCGCTAGATCATCGACGAAGGAAAACTCGCCGCGCACGCGATACAGATCGTAATAACGAAGCAGCAGTAATCTAATGGGAATCACCAGCGGCAACAGCAACGCGTAAGGAGCAAACTCCTTGCTCCACGCCAAATTTCCGCGCGATGTGCGATGAAGTATCGCTTCATGATGCCGTAGGTAGAAGGCAGCTAAGAATGAAAGTGTAGTCAGCGTGAGATCAGTCAATGCAAGCAGGAATTTCAGCAGCGGCACAACCCACCGCGGCGCCCGCGCCGGCACGCGCACGGCACGTGCATCGGCGGTGCTCTCTTTTACGCGTTCAGCTTTCATTCGTAGAGTTTGGCATCATGTAAAGGGAGTCCGTGAGGGACGGACGGAAATAGCCCAGCGCTTCAGCGCTGGGAATAGATCCTTGAATTGATAAGAAGTCCCGCAGGGGACGAAAGAAATCAATCCAGCATCCACGGCTCGTATTCTATCCTGTGTTTGTTCAGGAAGGCGACCAGTTCGTCCTTGAATGAGTGAGCGTGATGGTGGTCGTTCTGATTTCTAATATATGAAATGGTTTCCTCTACTCCGGAAACGCTAATACTAAAGGCGCCGTAACCTTCTTGCCATCCGAACATTCGCTGGTCAGGAAATGTTTCATGAACCCACTTAGATGAATTCCCCTTCAGAAGTTGAATCGCCTTGGCAATCGAAAGCGTCGAAGGAACCGATAGTAAGATATGAATGTGATCTTCCACACCGCCAATCGCAAGCATTTTTATCTTGTGCTCCCGGGCAATACCTCCAAGGTATGGCCAGAGGCGTTGCTGTAGTTCTTGAGTAATGAGCCTGCGACGTTCTTTGGTGCTAAAAACACAATGCATGATGCAACTGGTAAAGGAATGCATGGGAGGTTTATCGTCCTTTCGTCCCTGGCGGGACTACGTTAACTAACTCGCGTTCCCAGCGATAAATCGCTGGGCTATTTCCGGTCATCCCTGCGGGACTAATTCATTCGAGAATCATTGCCGCAACCTGCTTTCGCACTTGGATCGCCCGCCTCGGATTCAGCCCTTTCTTTTTCGCTATCGGCAACGCTTCGATATCTTCGCGCGAACTGATTCTTTGCAAACGTCCTTCGCTGACCAAGGCTTCATCAATCGCCGCCCAATTGCCGGTATAGATGCTCGCAGCTGGCACGCCCAGCGCCGCGGCTTCCCGGTTCATCGTCCCGCCGGCGCTGATTACCAGATCCGCAGCCGCGATCAAGTTTGCGCCATCGAGAACATCCCCCGGAATGATCACATTGGTCGATTCATAGGCCTGATATTCTGCTCGCTGCGCGTCAGAGCGCGGCAACAGGATGATCTTGACGCCAGGGCGAGAACTCAAATGAGATAACAATTCATTAAACAATTCGTTCTCGAAGCGATGATAAAGCGCTTCGCGCGCCGGTGGTCGTGCAACCACGACCACATCTTCGCTTGTCACCCCGAGTTTGCGCAACGTTGCGGCGAAGTCGGGATCCGGCGTGAAGTCAGCGAGATAAACGTCTTCTTTGATTCCTTCATAGCGCTTAACCTTTCGCATTGACGCGCCATACTTCTTCAGCTCTGAGGCGGGAAACGCGCGTGGCACAATCACGCGCCAGGCCAGGCGAAACGCCAGATGATTTGCCGGCTGATGCTCGTAATCCATCAGCGTTACGCTCCGCATCCCCAGGGCCGCAGCGGCGGCAATCTGAGCGTATGAGTTGTGGCTTAGAGCTAAATCGAAACCACGGTCGCGCGCCCACTGGCGCAAAGCCGCCGCACGACCAACCAAATTGCCGGCTTTACCAGTGAGTTTGCCGCCGCCGTGACCGCCAATCACATGGGGAGTCATTCCCGCTTTCAACGCCAGCTCGACGGTTTGAGCAAATTGCCGCGCCGTGATCTCAACCTGGTGCCCCCGGGCGACAAACTCCGGAGTCAGCGCGCGGAAGAAGGGCACGTGCGGCGAGTTTGCGAGATCAATCCAAATGCGCATAGTTCATTCAGGCTTCGATTAGACGCGGAACTTGTCCCACAATTCGATCTATTGATGGACAAGTCCGGTCTAGATGCTGCTTCGTTGTCTGTCCTGAGCTTCGAGCAGTCTCGATAATGCATACGCCATCCACGCTTGCGACCAGCGCATATATGGAATACGGACCATGTGTAAGCGCCGGCGCTGATAATAGAAAAAGCCGCGCCGGTCCATAAGATTGTCGATGGCCCAGCGCGCAATCGTGTTCGCAAACTCAAGCGCCGCCGGATCCAGATGCTGCAATTCAATAAATGCGACGATAGCGGTGGCCGCCGAATGCACATCGGCCGGATAGAGTCGGCCAGGGTAGTATTTTGGCCAACCATTCGTCAGAAAGAATCGCTCGCGCCAGTATTCATAGCCATGACGCAGCGCTCTCTCTGCCTGGGAAGCAAAGTCGCTCTGTTGCCCCTCCCCATTGGGGAAGGGTTGGCGTAGGGTCTTTTCCGCTAAGACCTCACCTCCTGCCCTTTCTCCGTCCTCGGAGGGGGGGTCATGCCGCAATCCAGCCGTCTCGGACTCTGCCAGCGCGCGAACGATGCACGACAAGCTCGTCAGCAAAAAAGCAGTATGGAAATTGTCAACCCACGATTGATAGGCTCCCGTGCCATAAGCCCATGAGCCGTTCGGCCGCTGGCGTCGCACGATGTGGTACGCGGCACGCGCTGCCCAGTCGCAGAGGCTGTCTTCGCCGGTCAAACTGCCAACTGATGCCAGCGTTTCCCCGGCCAGCAAGCTCGCATTGAAAACCTGTGTTCGATCGAGCGGCGAGTAGCTAAAACAGACTTCGTCGCTCGTCTCTTCCGATCGATTGAGGTCGTTAAGAATAAAATCACAGACCGTACGTGCAAACGGCAGGTACTCATCGCGTCCAAAAACTTCGGCGGCCTCGCACAGTGCTCGCGCTGCAAACGCCGTAGGTACTATCGTAGGTGTGCCACGCGGCAGAAAGAAAGATCGCGACTGCCAGTCGAAGTTGTAACCCCAGGCTGCCCCGCCGAATCCCTTCAGCCGCATCCACATTAGATCGTCGATTAACTCGCGGGCTTCGACCTCAGCTTCTCTGGTTTTGGTTCTTCGGTAATCGGCCAGCGCCGCCAGAGCAAACAACGCAATGGCTTTCGAGTTTCGCTCTCGCGGAACACGGACCAGCGAACGAAAATTAATCGGCGAACGTTTGTGAAACTGTGTCCATGCGAGGCGAGCCGTCGGGGAATCCTTGAGCGGTATTGCTTGAAACAGCCGGCTATTCAGCGCGTCGTAAGGATCATAGCCGGCGAAGCCCTGCGCACGGCACCACTTCCATAAATCTCGGTGCGCGGTCTTGAAATCAATGGACATTTTGGAGTGCGGTGGCAAGCCCGCGCTGCCCAGCGCGGCAGAAGCGCCGGGGTGGCCGCAGCGGGATACTGCTGTTTGGCTCCCTCCCCCGCTGGGGGAGGGTTGGGACGAGGGCGTACGCGCGTGCAGCCCCTCTCCCCCTTCACCCTCTCCCAACAGGAGAGAGGAAACGATCTAAAGCGCCGTCTCTGCTTCGCTCTGCCGGCGCACTCCAAATGCTCACTAGGTCGCGCTAACCGACGTTTCAATTCTTCGCGGTGTCTCGACAAAACTTTCGCGCCACAATTCGAATGACAGCAATGTCCAGAGCAGCTTGCGATGATTCGCGAAGCCACGCTCATGCTCTTCCTGCAGCCGCGCGACGTATTCCGGATTGAACACACCCCCACGGCGCAGCCGTTCCGGCGCCAGCAGGTCGCGCGCCAGCGGGCGCAACTCGCCCTTCAACCATTTCGCGATGGGAACGCCGAAACCTTTCTTGCCGCGCCGCCAAACGAATGGCGGCACCAGGCCTTTGGCGGCGCGCTTGAGGATGTATTTTGACGTGAAGCCATGAAGTTTGTAGCGCGACGGCAGTGACGCCGCGAATTCAGCCACCCGCGGATCCAGATAAGGTGCCCTAACTTCCAAACTGACGGACATGCTGGCGCGATCGACTTTCGTCAGAATTCCTTCGGCGAGATACAGTTGCGTGTCAAGGCTCTGCACGCATTCGACTACATCGTTCGAGTCACACTCGGTGAACATCCGGCGTGCGCTGCGATAGATGTCCGCATCGCTGGATCGTTTTACTTCATCAGTCAGGAGCAGCTCCTGGTCATGCGGCGTGAACGAGCCGAACCAAACGTGATGGCGCGCGACTTCATCGTAATGCGATGCAGTGATGAACCGCCGGGCGCGATAATCGAATGAAAGATTCTTGGTCTTCACCGGCAAGAGGTTGACCATCGGCTCGATCATCCCACGTCGAAGAAAGCGTGGAATCGAATCGTAAGCGCGCGCCATACGATGTCCAAAATACATCGGATAACCGGCAAAGATTTCATCGCCACCGTCGCCACCAAGCGCGACAGTCACGTGTTTTCGCGTGAAGCGAGATAACAAGTAAGTCGGCACCAGCGAGGGATCGGCCATCGGCTCGTCCATCCAGGCGCCGATTTCACCCACCAGATTCGCGGCCAGGCTTGCCCCAAAGCGTTCTTCGTGATGATCGGTGCCGAGAAATTTTGCGACCCGCCGGGCATACTGCGATTCGTCAAACGAGCTTTCGGCGAAGGCAATCGAAAATGTCTTCACCGTTTCTGACGCTGCACGCACGGCCAGTGCGGTTACTACCGAGGAATCGATACCGCCAGAAAGGAGCACGCCCAGGGGAACGTCGGAAACCAGCCGCATGCGCACTGAATCGGCCAGCAGCTCTCGAAGTTTTTCGGCAGCTTCATCAACACTCGGAACTGGTTCGCGAGTTTGATAACTCAGCCGCCAGTATCGCTCAACTTCGACCTTGCCGTTTTCCAGCGTCAGGGTATGCGCGGCCGGCAACTTATTTATGCCTTCATAGATCGAAAGTGGCGCCGGAACGTAGTCGAATGACAGATATTGCCGCAATGCATCGAGGTTCAAATTCGGGCGCACTGACGGATGGGCCAGAAGCACCTTCGGTTCTGAAGCAAACAGGAGCGTGCTACCGAAAACGCCCCAATAGAGCGGCTTCTCGCCAAAGCGATCGCGAGCGATAAAAAGTCGCCGCTTCCTTTCGTCCCACAGCGCAAAAGCGAACATGCCGTTCAGGCGCTCGACCATCTGGCGACCATATTCTTCGTATAGATGGGGCAGGATTTCCGTGTCAGAGGCGCTACGGAAAGTATGACCGCGGGCTTCCAGGTCCGCGCGCAGCTCGCGATAGTTGTAAATCTCACCGTTGAGGATGACAGCGATACTTTCGTCTTCGTTGAAAGTGGGTTGCTCACCGGTGATCAGATCGATGATCGCCAGCCGCCGCATACCGAGCGCGATTCCATCGTCAATCAGATAGCCTTCGGAATCAGGTCCGCGGTGAACCATGCGGTCGCACATTGAGCGCAAGAGTTCGTCCGCGCCTTCAGGCGGGCGCGTGTGCGAATCGAGATTTGCCCAGCCGGTTATGCCGCACATAAGAAGTTAAATCTGTAGAGGCAGGGCTTGTCCCTGCCCGGTTATCGTTATCGCAAATAATCGAGCCGTTCGGTGTACGGCCACTCTTCAGGCTTTTCAACCAAGCCACGTCTCACCGGATTCATTCGTATGTATTGAAGCGTTTCTTCAAAGTCTTCCTCGTTACGAATGATGTGGTCGAAGAATTGTCGCTGCCATAATTTTCCGGCATGCATATGCCAATATTCGCGTGTCGAGAGGCTCTTGAATGCTCCACAAATTTCTGCCATTGTTCGACCAGACTGTGCTGGTCCAAGCAATGAGTGAAAATGATCTGGCATAAGGCAATAAATGTATAAGTTGAAGCGGAACTGGTTTCTTAGTTTCTTCAGGCACTCTATAGTCGCGGTCGCGACGCGCTCGTCAAGAAAACTGGTCAGTCTGTCATGAGCGATTATGGTGACGAAATAAATCCTCGGCCATGAATAGTCAAAACCCTTAAGGCGGAGGCTGTCTTTCCGAGAATATGCTTTAACGTGGGAGACTTCCAAACTTCACCACGGGCAGGGGACAAGCCCTGCCCCTACAAGAATTCACCACGGGCAGGGACAAGCCCTGCCCCTACATCAATCATTGAAACCGATCCGCTCTCGCACTGCATAAATAGCCTTCGCCTGGGATTCGTGATAGGTGCGCACCAGCATTTCCGCCAACAGGCCCATCAGGAAAAACTGAATACCCAGCACGAGCATGACCGTCGTTAGCACGGGCAAAGGAGTCTGGATAAAGTCTGCGTGATGCGGCCAATTGGCATACTTCATGAGGAATGCGAACACCGCGCAAAGAAGCGACACCAACAGCGTCAGCAGACCCGCCCAGCCAAAGACATAAAGAGGCTTCGTCTGATACGACGCCATGAACTTGATCGTCATCAGATCAAAAACTACTTTAATTGTGCGCGACAATCCATATTTCGATTTGCCCATCGTGCGCGGGTGATGCTCGACCGGGATTTCGGTGACGCGCGCTCCTGACCAGGATGCATAAATCGGAATGAATCGGTGCATCTCTCCATAAAGATGCACGTCGGCGAGGGATTCGCGCCGATACGCCTTCAGCGAACAGCCGTAGTCGTGCAATGGCACGCCACCGATCTTTGAGATAACCCAGTTGGCCATCATCGAAGGAATCTTGCGGGTGATTAATGGATCCTTGCGATTCTTGCGCCAGCCGGAGACCACGTCATAGCCCTCATCGAGCTTGTCGAGCAAGCGCGCGATGTCGGCTGGATCGTTTTGCAGGTCAGCGTCCATCGGAATGAGCACACTGCCTCTCGCCGCATGGATCCCGGCAGCCATGGCCGGCGTTTGCCCATAATTTCGACGCAAAGCAATGACGCGCACGCGCGGATCTTTCGTGATGAGTTCGCGCAGCACATCGAGACTGCCATCGCTGGAACCATCATCGACATAAATGATCTCAGCAGTGCGACCGAGTTGCGTGAGCGCGCGATCTAACTTTTCGTGTAGCGGTCGCAGGTTTGCTTCTTCGTTTAAGACCGGGAGAAAAACAGAGATCTCAGGCGCCTCGCTGTCGGAAGTCGCCGCTGTTTCCAGGCTGACCTTCGAAATCGTTTCTATGTTCTGAGTGATCATTTTTGCCCGACCGAAGATGCAGCTGGCGAAGCCGCCAACATAATGGTAGCCCACAGCGCAAGCTGTGGGTAGTATCCAATCCAGGAGCGGCTAAGCCCCTTAAGGGGCGACAGAAAAGTAACCAATCTGCTGTGGAATGTTATCATGTCGGCCCGCTTCACGAGCTCGGATTACATGCGAACCTAATACCCGAAGCTTGCGCTGTGGGCTAATAATATTTCGCCACCTGCGCTGGCTAATTTGCGCGGAACCAACGCTCAATCGCATTTCGAGCTTTTCTGATCAATCAAATCTTCTTCGCCACGCAAATTATCGACACTCCAAAGGGGAAACTCATGCGGCGCAGCCACCAACTTTCCGCGCCGAGCAGGCGGCCAAGCAAACCATTGAGGGCGCCGATGTTGATGTTGTTTTCAGAAGCTGGTCGGATTCCCGTCAATCGCATCAACAATCGCCCTGCCAGAATCGGCGCGAAGAAACTTATGTTTGCATAACTGGCGCGCTCAACCACCAAATCCGCGTCCTGCAGTTTTTTATTCAATTCCGTCAAGGTATAGCGTCGTCGATGATGGCTGACATCGTCCTGAACGCCCCACAGAAACATGAACGCCGGCAGGAACAGTAACGCGCGACCACCCGGTCGCAGCACGCGTCGCATTTCACGCAAACCTGCAACATCATCATCGAGATGCTCGACGACATCAAGGCCAGTGACCAGGTCGAATGATTCATTCTCATATGGCAGGTTTTCCGCCGCGCCTTGCTTGACTCGCTTAAGACCGCGGGCGCGGCAAAAGTCGAGCGCCTCGGTCGAAACATCGACGCCTTCAGCCTCGCCAAACTCGGAAAGCATTTCCAGGTTGCCGCCAGTGCCACAGCCAATGTCCAGAATATGCGGCCTCAAGATGCCTTCCCGAGTGAGCTGCTTACAAATCTCTCCGAGGAAAGCGGCGATAATCCGCCGCCGCCCAACATACCACCAATGCTTGTCCTCCACCTCGCGCATGATTGCGTAGGTATGGGGCTGCATTTCTCGCGGCAGCGATTTGGCGACGTGGTTTGCGCTCGAGGCCATTACAACGCTTGCGGCTATGCCGCCTGATTTGCGGTAAGGCTTCGCCTTACCGCGGAGCTTTCATTTTTTCATTCGCGAGGCTAAGCCTCGCGCAGGAGGCATAGCCTCTTTAAGATTGTAAAGAATCTTAACGGAAAGGCAGAGCCGCCCTGGAATACTTATTGTAGAACAAGCGATCAAACCTTGGCAGTTAGCTTCGCAGGGATCCCCTCTCCCAAAACCATTCAACAAACCCTTGAATTCCTTCTTCGATTTGCATCTTTGGATCGTACCCGAGCAGCCGCCGGGCCTTGGAAATATCGGCAAATGTTTGTGGCACATCGCCCGGTTGCATAGGTTGCCAGTCGATCTCAGCGCGCCGGCCAAGTGCCTTCTCGAGCAGCGAGATCAATTCACGCAACTCAACTGTCCGCGACTCTCCCAGATTGATGACTTCGTATTTGCTCGCCTGGTAGTCAATTGCCGCGCGCATTCCCGCGATAATGTCATCGATATAGGTATAGTCGCGCCTCGTAGTGCCGTCGCCGAAAACCGGAATTGGTTTTCCTTCAGTAATAAGTTTCGCGAATTTGTGAATTGCCAGATCAGGACGTTGGCGCGCGCCGTACACCGTGAAGAAACGCAGGCACATGATCCGCATGCCGTATAGATGTGCATAAGAGTGGCAGAGCAACTCGCCGGCTGCCTTGGTCGCTGCATACGGTGAGATCGGATTGAAGATGGGATCGTCTTCGCTGAACGGGACCTTGGAATTGATACCGTACACAGATGATGAAGAACCAAAAATAAAGTGCTCGATGCCCTGTTGGCGGGCCAGCTCGAGCAAATTGAGCGTGCCGTTGATGTTCGTCTTGACGTAAAGGCGGGGCTCTTTAAGCGAAGGCCGGACGCCGGCCCGCGCTGCGAGATGAACGATGCAGGTAAACTCTCCGTCATCGAACGCATGCCCAAGTGACGCGCGATCGCGGATATCCGCTTCGATAAGTCTGAAGCGAGAATTCGAGCAGTGTGCGCGGACATTTTCGCGCTTGATCGATGGATCATAAAAGTCGTTGAAGTCATCGACTACGGTTACTTGCCACTCACCTTCGGCCAGCAAACAATCAACCAGATGTGAACCGATGAAGCCCGCCCCGCCGGTAATCAGAATGTTTTTCATGAGAGACTTAATCTTGGAGTGCGGATGCAAGCGCAGCGCGACACCGCTTTGGATTTCTTTCCCTCTACCGTTGGGGTGAGGGTACACGCACGTGCAGTCCCTCTTCCCTCAACCGTTCTCTCAACGGGAGAAGGGAAACGATCCAAAGCGCCGTCGCTGCTTCGCTCTGCCCGCGCTTCAAATCATTTCGTCGCATAGATCCACAAGTGCCAGCCCCAGCGTGCAGCCAGCATCGATTCAATCGATCGCGGCAGCACGGAGCCAAGTAATGGGACGAAACGCTTATTAAGAAAGTACGCTTGTAATCTTACTTCACAAAAGTCTCTAAATAATTCGCTGGCCTGGCGTCGAGAATACACTCGCGCGAGTGGATTGCCGGCGCCATCAGTGCTCTGACTTAAAAATTCTTCCGATGAAAGATAGCCGTTGCTCTTAGTCCTAAGCAGCGTCGCGTACTCGCGCAACGAATCGACCGGCTCTCCCGTAAGGTGATGAACGAACTTAATCCCGATCTCGCTTTTCAATAGCCGCGCGCCCGCACGTCGCAAGACGCGAATCCCTACTCGATAGTTGTAGCTATCGCGATGATACAGCATCACGATCGCGCGGCCGCCAGGTCTTAAGATACGATGAATCTCATGCACCGCTCGCCCGATGTCGGGCGTGTGATGCAAAACGCCGTGCGAGTAAACCAGGTCGAATGACTCATCGGCGAAGCCCAGATTTTCAGCGTCCGCCACGCGAAACTCACCTCCCAGGTTAGCTAACGCGAACCTTTGCCTGGCCAGCTCGACCGCTGCCTCAGTTAGATCAACTCCCGTGTAGTTCGCGCCGGCCCTGGCGAACTGCGCACCGTCAGTTCCCAGACCGCAACCAACCTCAAGAACACGCAATCCGCGGGCGCCCGCGAAATCAGCTGCTTCAGGAATATGCCATTCTTTTTCATAACGATGGGCTTCGACGCGCTCGAAAAACTCACGCGTACGCATTTCGACATTACTGAACTTTGTGCCGCACGGATGCGCCTGCCAAAAGGCGCGCACCCGCTCTTTCAGCGCGGTATTTTCGTCTGTCGTGCGTGCAGTTGGGTGCGACATTCTAATAAAGCAACCGCGACGCGGTTGCATAAATCAGCCCAGGGTGCCGCCTGGCTGGCGGCTACCCTGGGAACATTCGCGTCAATTCCTTTTCGCAACCATGACAGGGTTGCGACATCCTTTCGCTACTAATCACCCAACGTAGCCGCTCCGCGGCAACGTTGGGCTGCATTATACAACCGCTTCGCGGTTGAGAGGCTCGTTTCAGAGCCACATCGCTTAGACGCAGTCCTGCGCAGTGGTCGCGACGCCATAGACTTCGCATGCTCGCTCGATTACGATTACGCGGTCAAAGCAAAATGATCACGTTTCAAATCGCCGGCTACTTAACAGAGTTCACTGATGGTCGAGCCGATATCAAACTGGGCGGTTCGGCGGCAACTGTTCGTGAAGCATTAAACCAACTCTGGAGCGCACATGCCGGGTTGCGCGACCGCGTGCTTAACGAGCAAGGTGAGGTGCGGCCGCACGTCAACATCTTTGTTAATAACGAGACCGTTGGACGAAATGAGGTGCTGCAAACCGAACTCGGAGGCGACGCGGAAATCTGCATCATGCCCGCGGTAAGCGGTGGTACAGAAGCCCGCGCGTCAGCAAGGGCGCCGGCACGGAACGGCTTCATTAGATCACGGCGGTTAATGACAGGAACGTCGGCCTAAAACAACCGTATTAATGTTCAATTATGTTCTGTCCAGGCTGTGGATCCGAAGAAGGACAGGAAAGTCAGCGAGCGTCCGCTGCGCGGACTCGTTGAGCTTGCAAGCCTGAGTTGCGTTTTCTTTTACATCAAGTCGCTCAGAATTCGCGTCGCCTCCTGCACTTCTTCGTTCGTATCAAACAAATGCGGCGCGATGCGCAGGCCGACGTCGGGACGTCAATCGACGAAACTCTTCTTGTCCAAGCGCGAGATCACGAAATAACTCATCGATCAGCCCGCGAAGCGGACGAATGAAAATAGAGGCATCGTGGGAGATCCTTTCAATCGTCCGCTTTCGCGGACTGGTTTACAGTTTGGTCACCTGATCCCAGCGATGAATCGCTGGGCTATTTCCATTCGTCCGCTTCCGCGGACTCATCGAGAATTCAAGGTCGGCTCATAACAAGTCAGAAGCGAGGTATCTAAGGCTTGATTAATTCATCCAGAATCCCAATCGCTTCCTGCACCTCTTCATCCGTATTGAAAAAGTGCGGCGAGATGCGCAGGGCGACACCTGGTCGGCAATCGACGAAGACTTTTCTTTCGGCCAGCCGATTTACCATTGCGGGTCCGTCATCAACTGCAATCATTACTGAGCCGCCGCGTTCGTTGACATCGCGAGGAGTGTTTACCTTCCAGCCGTGATCGAGGGCGAATTCGATCATCCACTCGGTGCGTCGCTTTGATTCTGCCTGAATTGTTCTCACGCCTACCTCTCCGATGATTTGCAAACCCGGCAGGACGGAATAAAGCGCTGGGATGCTTGGCGTGCCTTGCGCGAAGCGGCGCACGGAATCGTCGTAGCGTATCGGCGCGTGCGAGAACTCAAACGGTGCTTCGTGCGCCACCCAGCCCGTCAATCGTGGCTGCAAAGCCTTCTGCAAATCCGGGCGCACGTAGAGATAACCGCAGGCTGGTCCGCCGCACAGCCACTTGATCGTCCCGCCGATCAGAAAATCAGCTTCCCAATCACTCGCGTGTAATTCCATGGCGCCGGCCGATTGGTAAGCATCGAACAGAACGAGGGCTCCGTGTTGGTGTGCGCGTTCGACTATCGCCTTCGCATCGACGCGATATGAGCTGCGAAACGAAACATGCGAAAGCGCGACCAGGCACGTCGTGTCATCGATCTCTTCAAGAATGCGTGCAAGCGGAATCGTGATGCCATCGTCAGAGGGAACAACTTCTACGCGCGCGCCAATTCGTTTTTGGGCATCCCAGACATACTCCATAGAAGGAAAATCGAGCGCGCTGGTGATGACCTTGTTTCTCTTGGTCGCTGTGAAGTCAAAACATGAGGCTACTGAAGAAAGGGCTATTGAAGCGTTTGGCTGAATCTGAATGGAGCCGGGTGCGCCGCCGATTAGCGCCGCAATGCGATCGCCGACACGGGCGGACATCTCCCACCAACTCGTGGCCCAGGCGTCTTCGCTGGTGTGATGCTCCCAGGCCTCGACGTAAGCATTCATCGATTCGCGCGCCGCACGCGGCATCGGGCCGAGACTGTGACTCAGCAAATGAATACCGGAAGCGAGCGTTGGAAATTCTTCGCGCCGGCGGTTGATTTGGGTTTCAGGTTTCAAGTTTCAAGCACTGAAAGTGCGTAATGAAATAGCCAGGGGCAACGCCCCTGGTTAGTTAGTTGATGTGAAAGGAACCTTGAGCGCTGAAGGCGCGAAATAATTTGCGAACTTCGGCGGTAATATTTCGCGCTTTCAGCGCTCCAAAATCATCATCGACTTTTAACCTGGGGCGCTGCCCCAGGCTATTGCATTAGGCGCCTTCGGCGCCGAAAAACTCCCTACGCGCGAATCTGCGAAAGCATTTTCTCGAGCCCGGCTGGGTCGGTTCGCAAACCTTCCAGGATTCGCTCTGCCTCTTCGCCAATTGGTGGATCGATTGTCTCTTCGCGAATGTGTCGGAGGATTTCTGCGGCGACGAACTCGGTGGTCATCTTTGGCGCGTCAGCGCCGCGACTCATGTCGGTGTCGATTGTCGTCGGCATCACGGTGATCACATGCACCCCCTTGTCCGCGAGATAGGCGCGCAGTGCCTGACCGAGCGATAACAGCGCAGCCTTAGTTGCGCAGTAGGTGCCCACAAGGGGCAGATTCACTTTTGCGAACGCGGTGGCCATGTTGACGATCATTCCTTCGCCGCGTTCCATCATGGCTGGCGCGAGCGCCCGCACCATCCGCAAAGCGCCAAAGTAGTTGACGTTCATCTCGCGCAATGCGTCTTCAAAGTTCATCTGCAATGGATTGCCATAGCCGGCCACGCCCGCATTGTTGATGAGGATATCGATAAAGCCGAGCCTCGCCGCCGCACTTACGTTGTCGTCGTTGGTAACGTCAAGCCTTATCGGAGTGATGGGCGCTCTGATCGCAGCGGCGTCGTTCTTTAGCTTCTCAAGATCTTCTGGCTTGCGGGCCCCGGCAAAGATTTCGCGCGCGCCTTCCTTCGCGAATGCGAATGCCAGCGTGCGACCGAGGCCGCGACTTGCTCCGGTGATCAGAACTTTGCGTCCTTGAATATCCATCTGCGTCAACCGCACGGCAGCGGCTCTGCCGCTCCACCAGTGCGGAAAGGCTTCGCCTTTCCGGCCGAGCAGTCTCTTAACTCACTTGAGGCTATGCCTCCGATGAGAGGTGTAGCCTCTCAACTCAAAAGGGTCAGAAACCGGAAGCCATAGGCTTTCCACACTGTGGGGCGGCAAAGCCGCAACATGCTCTTGGTATTAACGCACCTTGTTAGCCGTCTGTCGCTTATGCATTATTTGTGCAAACGCATATAACGCCACGCCGACGGCCGCCCACACAATGACAAGCTCCACACTGGTAAGCGAATGGTTTGTGATTCTCTCTCCCAGGCTCTGAGTGCTCAGTGTGTGAGCATCTTGCATAACCTGGACGACGAGTAGTACGCCCATTGATAAAACTGAAAGTAGAGCCGCGCTGCGTTGTAACCAAACCGGGATCCCCACACTGATCTGTTTATAGAGCTGAGAATTCAAGCGCGGCAATAATAGAAAAGTCAGACTGTGCAAGAAGTAAAGAATGACGAGGGCGAAGACTGCAATAGTTAACGCCAGTGAAAGCTGTTTGCTGATTAGCAGCAATGCGCTGCCTGCGAGCGTGAGTGTCAAAGCGCGAATCGGTGTTGCCGTTCGTGGATTAATGAATCCAAGCCAGGGCGGCGCCAATCCATCTTCCACAAAAATGATCGCCAGGCGCGACGGCACTATCAGGGTCGGGTTCAGTGAAGTCGTAATCGCCATGATTGCGCCCAGTGTCACCAATGCGGCAGCACCCCATGGCAAATAAACAGATGCCACTTCAGTCATTGGGGCATTACTCGCCTGCAGTCGCGCCCCCGGCAAAACTCCAAAGGCGACTATGGACATCAGTACGAAAATCAATGCGGTAGCACTGATTCCTTTCAGGAAAACTATCGGCAGCCGGCGCGTGCTGTCTTTGACTTCTCCGGCGGTTTGGGCCAACGCCTCAAAGCCGGCGTAGGAAAAGAAAAGTGGAATCAGACTGGCGGCGAATCCTCTCGGGCCATACGTAATGAATGGCGTGTAGTTCGCAGGATGGATCGCAAAAAGTCCGGGAACAACCAGCACAAAAATCGAAACTCCCAGCAGCGCGCACATCGCAACCTGGATTCTGCCAAACCAACGCACGCCGCTGACATGGACCAGATAAAAGAAGAGCAGGCTGCCGATAGCCAGTGCCTGGTGATAGAACTCGCGGTTCAAACTCCTGCCGGTAAACTCTATTATATAGTCCGCCAAAGCGCTCGCCAGATAAGCGCCCGCGCCGACGTAGGCAATGATCTTGAGCCATCCTCCAACGTAAGCGACAGCATTTCCGCCCAGAGTGCGTGAGATGTGCAGGTATTCTCCACCTGGTTCGCGGCCCAATGGCGTGGAAATAAACGCGGCATAAGGAATCGAGGTGGCGAGAATGGCGGGCATCAAAACGATGTAGCCGAGGATGACGCTTGGCCCGGTGAGCGACCACGCCTGACTGGTGACTTTGAAGATACCGGCGCCGATCAGAATTCCTACCAGTGCCGCATACGATTCAATCGTGCCAAGGTCGCGTCGTAAGCGGCTGACGATTGGCGTGGAATTGCTGCGATGGTTCATCTTAGCTTTATCAGTACACTACGTTTTTACGCCCTTGCTTACGCGCGGGCTACTGCCCCACTTGACGCTCCATCAATTTGTTTGCCGGTAAACTCGGATTCAGAACTTTCTCGGCCGTCTCAGCGCCGGCAACAGGAAGCCTTGCCGCATCGATCAAACCAAGTTGGACGAGCACAGACGCCTGGTCCCAGTAGATGTGTTCATGCGCCAATTTGCCGTTGCGAAAGTGAACGATCACGACGAGTGGCACCTTCACGTGCCTGCCGGTCGGAGCAATGCCGGGCAACATCCAGTCCATTTTGATTGTATGAGTGAACTCGAAAACCATTTCGTCCACCACCTGATCGATTCCAATCGTGCGCGAGACAGGAGTCATTGAAGTATCCGGCGGCATTTGGGGAATGAAGCGCCGCGAGTAGAACTCGCGAAGCTCCTCGTAGCCCGCGCCGCCTGTCAGAACCGGAACGTGATTGACGTAAGCGTCAGGCATCATCGTCTTCAAAGTGTCTTCCGTGTCTCGAGTCGCAAATTCATATTTGACGTGTTCATCCCAACATTCAGACAGGAACCGTTGCGCACTCGCCAATCCTTCGCCTGCCAGATTCCACACAAAGAATTCTAATGTCCGCAGATTCGCGAGTTCCGCCGCCGCCGCGTCGTAATGTTCGCCACCAGGACGGCCGAACGCATGGTCCTGTTCCGGATAGTCGTAAAGAGTGACCAAAGGATTCGAATCGAGGACCTGGTGAATTTGCTTTTGGGCTTCGGTCGGGCAGTATTGATCCTTACCAGCGATATGCAGCATCAGCGGCGAGCTGAGATTCGGCGCTTCATTCAGCCTCTTCTCAATGCTCACCCCGTAATAACCAACAGCGCAGTCCGGCTTGAATCGAACAGAAAGCAGCCACGCCAGATTGCCGCCGAGGCAAAAGCCGACCGCGCCCACCCGTCCGCTGCATGCGGCGTGTTCGCGAAGATAATGAACGGCCGCCGCTGAATCCTCGACAGCTCTCGCTTCGTCTAGTCCGTTGTAAAGCGCGAAAGCTCTCTGCCACTCGGCTTCAGACCGGTCGGTTAATTGCACACCGGGCTCCTGTCGCCAGAAAAGGTCAGGACAAATGGCGACGAAGCCGTGCGCGGCATACCAGTCGCATACCGTACGCATGTATTTGTTAACGCCAAAAATTTCCTGCAAAACAACAATACCTGGACCATAACCGCTGGCGGGCAGCGCCATGTAGGCCTCGAATTCTTCCCCATCGAAGGATTTGATCATAATCATGTCGAAGCTGTTCTCCGGAGGGAAGTTTTATACGCGAAGCGGAATCAATTGGCCAGGTATGGCGGTGCAGAACCGCGAGCGATAGCGACCGGATACTTAGACCATCGTTCCCTCTCCCTGTGGGAGAGGGATAGGGAGAGGGTTTAGTGTGGCTGTAAATCCCTCTCCCCGGCCCTCTCCCAAAGGGAGAGGGAGTCTCTGAGCCACGCGCCGGCCGAGGAATGGATTGCGCTTCAATCAATCCGGTCGCTGTCGCGCCCGGTTTGCACCCTAAGCCATGCTTTCCCGGCTGGACACAACTCAAGAAAGTTGCACATTCGGCAATGTGCGGCGGGCAGGGGTAAAAAAGTTCTGCATCGAGCTGTCCATCAAGTGAGGCAATGGCCAGCATCGCGTCGTCGACTGCGCGAGCACACAAATGGGGCTCCAGTTGCTCGGGTTGAATGCTGATTTCAACATTTGGATCAATAAAGTGAAGCGTGGCGCGAACCCTGTTTATCTTCATCGCCTCTTGAGCTTGCTTAACCTGGTCGCTACCGCTTCGGGTTCTGTACCCAAGCAATTCATACAGCGCCAGTGCATACGACTGCATTTGGAGTTGGTAATCACGGGCAACAATGTTGACTTGCTCGTCAAGAGAAGTCGCTGATGTTGACAACGAGTCAACCCTGGCAGAAGTGTCGTCTCTCCGATCTTCGGCGATAGCTTCGAAATTGAAATACCCTTGTGCCGGTTTCGATCTAACTTGTCTGTCAGGAAAAGGTTGCCTTCCACGGTTGGGGCTGCGCGAACTCCCGGCAGCGGCCGTAGCGTTTTCGGGTTGTTTACTCTGCCGTCTCAATTGCGACCGAAAGCGATTCGTCTTGAAATCAATGATCTCAATATCGAAGCCGTTTCCAGTTGCTGCCGGAGTGATCAGTAGCTTGTCGATCGTTCCGGTAAGAATTCCCAAAGGCCGAAGTAAGCGAAAGCGCAGCTCGCTCCATAACCCTGAAGACGAAGATTGCGGGTTTCTGATTGCGGATTGCGGATTAAGGGATTCACCGTTCAGTCGATTGGCCGCGGACACGCGTTGGAAGACTTCACTCACCAAATAGTTTTGGGCCAGCGGCGTTAGATCACGAACTGCTTCCTCGGTGTCGATTTGAAAGGCTCGTCCCGCAAGTTCGGCTCGCCGCTGGCGAATAATATCTTCAAAGCTGCTTCGCAGCCGCGATTGAGGATCGTCACCGGTCGAGAATGTCTCGCAGAAGCGATGAATGACCGCCCCCTTCAAGGTTGCGGTCAGATTTGCAGGCGGTTCAGGAGCTTCCGCATCATTCCAGACAGCACGCTCTTCGACACTAGGCGCGCGTAACAGCCGATCAAAGTAATACTGCCGCGCGCAGCGCTGAAAATTAATTAGTTGCGTGACACTAAAGCGCCGCAACGCTACGCCGCGCTCGGGCACAATCGGATGCAGCAGTGGAAACAACTGGTCGATTGAAAGAGCCGGGTTGAAACTTTCGTCAGCCGCGTCCATTGAATCAGCCGTTAAGCCTCTTGCGGCCCTTGCGTTGGTAAGTGCTGCGCGATCGACTGTCACCCGAAACTCTGCGCCATCGTCAAATCTCAGTACGCCGCTGCCGGCATTTTCATCGAGGTCCAATGCCTGCCAGATCCAAGCCAGCCACTGTTCGCGATCGGTCTTGCTGATGTTCTTCAGTTCCTTTTGCGTGACGGAGCCGGTAAAAATCAGTCGATCCCTGGCCCGCGTGGCCGCTACGTACAGCAGGCGCATACTTTCGAATTCATCGCGCCAGCGTGCTCGCTGCCGCAATTCGTTAAAAAGCGCGCCGCGCACCGTCTGACCGCGACCATCGGGAATACGCGCGGTGAAACCTCTATGACGGTCGAGAATGAATGACGCTTCACGTCGCATCGGTTCCCGGTGCAAATCAGGAATGATAACGATGGGAAATTCCAAACCTTTTGCCTGGTGAATCGTCATCAGCCTAATGGCATTCGCCGACTCATCTATCTGTCCTTCGCCTTCACGGCCGCCGACGGCTTCAAACTCTTCGACGTAATGAACGAAATCGCGAATCAGGTGCCCTGACTTTTCAAATTGCTCGGCAAGCCGGAAAAGTTTTTCCACGTTCGCCACGCGCTGTGCACCGTCGAAGTTGGCGGCGATAATCGTCAGAAACTCTGACGAGCTCGCCGCATAACGTAGAAGCTTAGAGATGCTGTAGCGATTACGCCGCTCCAGGAGCGAATCCAGAAATAAGAGCGCGCGTTCGAGTTCCGGACTTTCTGATTCATCAATGAAAGCAATCTCGCGATGACGACGCAGTCCATCCAGCAAATTGCGACGGCGAAGGCGGCCGCTATCATCGATCTGATCAAGCTTGGGCGCGCACCGCAGCGCCAATAGTGCGTTATCCGAAATGCCGCACAGCGGCGAGCGCAGCACTGCCGCCAGCGCCAGCTCATCGGTGATGTTATCCAGAAAACGCAGAAGTTGAATAAGATCGATGATCTCTTCGCGTTGATAAAAACCCTTTCCCTGCACCGTCAGGTAAGGAATCTCAGCCCGACGCAACGCAGCTTCGTACGTCCACACGCCGGTCAGAGCGCGCAACAGGATGGCGATATGGCCGTATCGATTCCCTGAATCGACGAGATCTTTAATTCGCTCAACCAACTGCCTGGCGTCCCGGTCACGAACGTCGACGTGACTAAGATTACCCTCTTCCGCGGATTCATCCGCTGCTTTCCGTTGGTTGTCTGGTTTAGCACTCACCAGCAGCTCGACCAGTGGTAGCTCGTGTTCGTTCTTCCGCTCAGCGTGGCTTGGTTCGTGGCCGACATGTCCGAGTTGAATCAACCCTGCCGACGGGATTTCAGGACGAATTTTGAAGATTCGTGCGAATAGAAAATTCAGAGCCTCAATCAAACCTGGCTGACTGCGAAAGTTCACATTCAGTGGTTGTTCCAGGCCACCGGCTTCCTTGACGGCCCCGGTCATCTCAACAAAAACATCAACGTCCGCGCCGCGAAATCCGTAAATCGATTGTTTGCGATCGCCGACGATGAAGAGGTTCGCGCCGCGCACGAGGGCAAGCTTGGTCAGCAAATCACGCTGCAAGCTATTTGTGTCCTGAAACTCATCGACCAGAAAGAAACGATACCGCTCAGTTACCCGGGCCATTACTTCGGGATGACCGTTCAAGAGTTTCAATGCCTGTAACTGGAGGTCGTCGAAATCCAGTGCTGACATTCGCTGCTTCTCGGCTTCAAGCCGCTCATCAATACTTCGAAGAAGCTTCAGCATTGCGAGCGCATAATCTTTTGCGAGCAGATCGAAACCCAGGGATGGCACTCTGCCGCGAAGCCGATCATTTGAGTCGTCGCCCCACAGCAATTCATCAAACTGATCAACTCCCGGAGTGCTGCCTTTTCGCGGCCGTGTTTCCCTGAAATCTTCGATCGCCTGGCAATACTTCGCGATGGTTAGTTCGGTCGGAGGCTGGGCCAGGATCGCGCGCAGCGCTGGCCATTCTTGCCCGGCCTTGATCCGTTTTTCGTCAGCATCAGGCGACAAATTGCGCGCTGAACTCCAAGTCGTCATCGCCCCATCCAACTGACCAAGCGCGGCAAAATAATTGTCTCTGGCTGCATGGTTCGTAGCCGTTCTGGACTCGATTTCGCTAACCGTTAGTCCTTCGCCCCGGTATTTACGATAGAGTTCAGCAAGCGCCGCCGCCAATGAGCTGCGTCCCGCGCCTTGAGCCATCTGAACTATTTTTTCGTTGCCGCGTTGGATGGCTTCCGTGAGGCTTTCTTCTACAACCGCTTCGAGCATCATCGCTGCCTGGTGCTCATCAAGCAGGGTGAACTGCGGATCGACGTTCGCTTCGACCGGAAATTCGTGCAGCAGTCGCGAGCAGAACCCGTGAATGGTAGTAATGACGGCGCCTTCCAGCGCGCGTTTATGCCGCAACCAGCGACGGCGTTCGTCGCCGGCGGTTTCGCGGAGCAGGTCATCAATTTTTTTGCGTACGCGCTCGCGCATCTCGTTTGCGGCGCGATTCGTGAAGGTGATGGCCACGATATTATCGACAGAGACTTTTTGAGTCTGGAGAATTTCGAGGTAGCGCTCGACCAGCACCAGCGTCTTGCCCGCGCCTGGGCCGGCAGTGACCGAGAGGTGACGATTGAGTGTGCGCGCGGCGATTTCCTGCTCAGGCCTTAATTTGCGGTTCTCTGAATTAGAAATACGAGTGTTCATCACGCGTTCGACAATTCGTTCGAGTCCGCTTCAGCGGGCTTTCCCGCAGGGTTGCTAGACCAGCGCTTCCAGCGCTGGGACAAGGCACGACTCGACTTCTAGATTAGCGCGCTTTAGCGTGCTTACGAAGTCGGCGTTTAGCACAACTGAAAAGCCCGCTGAAGCGGGCTCAATTATTCCATCGGCGGGTCCTCTACCCAGCCATAAAACAGCCGGGCTAATAACCCCTGGGGCAAAGCCGCGTGAACGCGGCTAACTTAACCTCAACCCGGCGCATTGTGTGCTTGCTCGGCAGGAGCCTTCGGATCGAATGGCGTATTAATGAATTTCTTCGCCACAGCTTGGGCGTTGTCGTAATTGCTGCCGGTCTGCAGGGCTTTGTTGTACTCCGCGACAGCGCGCAGGCGATCGCCTTTGGCGTCATAGGCGTTACCGCGTTTGATATGCGCCCAGGCGTCAATCCATGCAGGCTTGCTGCTCGCGGCATCCAGCGCCGCCTGAAAATTGTCGAGCGCCAGCTGCCAGTTTTTCTGCTCGAAATAAACCAGACCCAGATTGTAATAGACCCAGGCATTGTTGCGATCGAGCTTCAGGGCCGATTCGAGCTGTTGCTGAGCCTCGGCGTATTGTCCTTCATGAAAGAGCTCAATCCCGCGGCGGGCGACGATCGAAACTTTCAGATCGTCGGACATGCGCAGAATCTTGTCGTTAGGATCGACTTCGGCGTTTATCGGCTGGCCGCTGGATTCGAAATCAAAATCTTCGCTCTTGCCGTCGAGATAAAGTATCTTCGTTTGCGAGTCACCTTCCGAATGCAGCGTCAATTCAACCGGCATGTGCAGATTCTCAAAATTCTGTCGCACCGTCCCGCGCGTGCGAAACTTGCCGGCGCGCGTGCGAATAATCTGGTAATCGACACTGAACTCAGGAACGCCGGTGCCCTCGACCCACTGCGCGAAAAAGTAGCGCATGTTCTTACCCGCCACCTGTGACGTCAACCGCTCGAACTCATCGATCGAGGCATTTTTGTTTCGGTACTGGTCGAGAAACTTCTGCAGTAGTTGATTGAATTGATCCTTGCCGAGCGTTTCGCGCAGCATGCGAAACACCATCGCGCCCTTGTAGAAAACAATCGACTGGTAAGCGGCCGACTGATCGTCGAGAGCTGACGGCGCGCGCGCAATTGACGAAGTCTGTTCGAAGGTCAGAGCGCGCTCCTGCTCTTCGCGCTGCGCTGAATCCAGTTGCCCTCCGGTCAGCGAAGACTCGCGCAAAGCAAACGCGCTCCACTCAGCGAGCCCTTGCGATATCCAGGCATCGTCAAAAGACCGGAGGCCAACAGTTTGGCCCCACCATTGATAGGCAACTTCACGTTGCAAGCGCTCTTCGGGAGCCGGCCGCGAAGCATCGAAGAACCTTGATGCGAGAAACAGGATTCCCGGCCCCGAGTAAGCTTCCATGGCTTCATCGTCCGTCTGCGCCACAACGAATCGTGAACCAAACGCCGGCGCGCCGTACTCGTTCGAATAAAACTCCAGCGCCCGCCCCATCAATTCGCCATAGCTACTTATGCGGTTTTCGCTGCCCGGCTTGACGAAGAATTGCAATTCGTATTTTCCAAAGCGAATTGACTTAGTTACATACTGGCCGGCGATGAAATTGCCGATCAGCACGGGTTGCCTTTTGACAAAGCGAAAGCGCGTAGTGCCGCTCTTATCAACCTGTGGTGTGATGGGCTCGTCGCTGATGCCGCCCACTTGCACGCCCGTGGGGACGATGACTGTAATTTCGGCCGTGGCGCGATCCGCTGCATAGTCGTGAAAAGGAAACCATCTTGAGGCATACATCAGATAGGACCCTTCAGGCCCCACGTACGCCAGCCGTTTGTTGGCAAGCGGTCCACCTTCCGGCGATGTCAGCGCGCCCCCCCAGCGAATACGCAATGTGACCGGCTGTCCTACAGGCACCACCTGACCCAGGTCAATCCGCACATTTGGTCCAAGCGCTCCTGCACCGACCGCGTCCTGTACGAATCCAGTTAGCGCGTGTCCGTCTTTCTCAATGCTGTCAACGTGCAGCGAGCCGTTAAGCTCAAACACGACCGAACGAGTCGCTTCCTGCGGTACGAATGTGATGTCCGCGCCCGCGCGCAGCGTATGCGCCTCGGGATTCAATTGAACTTCGATTCGATAGTTGGTTACGTCATAACGCGAACCCGCGACCGGCTGCTGTTGCGCGACGGTGATCGAGGCTAAGACGCAAAGCACAAGCGACGCTATTGCGCCGCTGCAGGAGAGAAAAGTTGATCTAAACATAGTTGCGATCGGATTGATAAAAGCCATTATAGTTCGATGTGTTGCCGGTCGGCTACCGCCGGCTGCTTCTGATGCTGGGCGTCGTCTTGGATGGTCGCAGGGCAACGAAAACTCCACCGTAACTGTACATTGCGCCCCCTTGACACGTTTGTCTGAGACGCATAGATTCTCTATCGTTTCTGTTTGCCACATGCGCCGTAAGACAAATGATCGGGGCAGTAACTCGACGGCAGAAGCCCGACCGTAAGGGAGGACGCGCAACAAGCGGGGCAATAGCCCGACCGTGAGGGAGGGCTCCCAGAGCAGTAGGCAGTCGGCAGGAGGCAGGGGCAGTAGCCCGACCGTGAGGCAGGGCGTAAAACAGAAAGCAGGAGGCAGAAGGCAGTAAGCAGGAGGAGACAGTCAGTCTAATATGTCTTAACGCCGGGTCACAGGCTTGTCGAATTCAGCGAGGGGCGAGGAAACCATTTCGACGAACGCCTGCGGGGGGCAACGGCTGGGGAGTGATACAAAGAAGGCAATCATCCAGACCGAACGTATGTCCGATTTCATGCAGCATAATGCTGGTAAGCGTTTTGCTGCTGAATATTTATCGGTTTTGAATCTTCATTCTCAGGTCACGGAAGAAGACCGTCTCGCCGGCGTTTTCAAAAGCTTTCGGGTTGGGAAGGTCGTCCAAGGGATTAAATCTTGCCTTCACATAGCTCGTACCCGGTAATGATTTGAAAGACGGGGTTACTCGCATCATCGGATAAGAAAAGCACATAATGTGACCCAACATGAGGCATGTCCTGCTCGTTGGTCATGTAAAGATGGATCCGACCCGACGGAAATTTAACGCGACCACCTTCATGTTCGACTTCAATTAAGCTGCTGGCGGTGAGTGACAGTTGTGAGGCGTTCTTTAGAACGTCTTCGACTTGAACAGCAAACACAGAATAGATACCTGGCCTATCATTCGATAAATAAGCTCGTGGTAAGCGAAGCAACCATACTCGCTATCAACAGCTAGTCAAGTGTTTAAGTTTGTCGGCGTGTTTGTTTCCCATGCAGCTTTACGTCTGAGGAGTAGGCGTTGCAGTCGCGCTGGTAAACCGCGGCCCGATCTTGTCGTCGAGTCCGTCCAGCGTGCCATTTACTTTCTTGTAAACTGTCTCAATCACCGCGCGCCGCGCAGGATCGGGAGTTCCGGCCAGATAACTCTTGATGTAATAAAGCAGCGCTTGATCGGCCTTGCCGCTTGCTTCCAAAGCGGAACCGAGGTGCCACATCGCGGTCCGCTTGAGTGGTGTGCCTTCAGGTGAAGCGCTTACTGCCAGATGCAAACGCGCAACTGCTTCGTTGGGCTTGTCCAGATTAAAGAGTGCCATCCCGGCGAGATCTTCGATTCGTCCGCGCAAGAGTCCGGAAAGCGCAGTGCGGGGAGCATCGGGTACACTCGGCGTACCGCCCTGCGCGATCGCGCGAGCACGCATGTCGGCTAACTCTTCCGGTTGCACAGCAACCGTCGCGGCTGGAGCACTGAGCGCGGCTTCAACGCCGCTGGTCGCTTGATCCATCAAATCGATCACGGTCGATAGCGCCATGCTTTTGCGCACTAACTTTGTAGCCACGTAAACCCGACGATAAGTGCGCATCGCGTCATTGCCGGAGGTAAATTCCTGCGCTGTTGCGACCAGTTCATCTTCATTGGCTGCCTGACCTTCGGTTCGATTGACGGCGGTTGCAAATGCCAGCAATGCTTTCAGTATCTTCGCATTCGCATCTGTATCAGCCGCTGCCGATTGAAAAATTGCCGCACGGCGTTCGGGCGCCAGTAGTTGGACAAAACTCGCCGCGCGTGCCGCGTTTCGACCGGCGAGTTTAGTTTCAATTTGTCCGTCTTTCACTGTGAACCATCGGGCAAGTTCCTGCGCCGCTTCATCATAAAGACCGACTGAGGCAAGCACACTGGCAAGCTCATAACCGAGGGTCGGAAACTGCCCGAACTGACGAGCGAATCGCAATGCTCGTTCGGCTTCCAGCGGCCGGCCGTCCGCCACCAGGCCGCGAGCCAGCGCAATTTGCGACCAGGAGTATCGCGGCTCGATCTCCACGGCCTTCTGCGCCAGCTCGAGTCCGCGCCGCACATCGTTATGCGCGAGAAACCAATACGCTGCTCCTACCAACAAGGGAAGGTTTCGTGCCTGTTCGTTGTCCTTCAGCGCATCGCTTAGCTGCAGCTCGGCCTCGTCTTTTTTAGAGAGCTCGAGCAAAGACAGCACCACTCCCGCGCGCGCTGATTTGTTCTTGGGGTCAGCACGCGAAACGTCACGGTACAAACCTAATGCGTCTTCGAACTTTGCGCTTGCGCGTTTCAAATCCGCCAGGGAGACTTTGGCCGCCATCGATCTTGGATCGAGCGCCATCGCACGCGCGTATTCAGCCTCAGCTTCGTCGAGCCGCAGCGCAATGTGCCGCGCTGCGCCGAGCGCCTGATGCGCAGCCGCTGATTCAGGCGAAAGCTGCGTAGCCAACTCTGCCACCCGGTTTGCTTCGCCCGTGTCTTCAATCGTCAGATAGAACTGCGTCAGTGCCAGAAGCCGCCGCGCGTTCAACTTGGCAAGGGCTTCAATCTGGTGTGCCGTATCAATTGCCGGCCCACGCTGTCCGCGCAGGAATAGATTCAAAGGAATCCGCGCAATTACTTCCGTGAATAGGCGATCAGTGAGATCGACCGGCGCTTCGGATAGTGCCAGCCGGAACTGCCGCAGGCCTCCTTCAACATCACCGGCTTGCAGCTTTTGATCACCGAGCGTGGCATGCGCCACGACGATAAGCTCGTTAGCGCGAGGCACGGCGACTGACTTTGGGTGTGTCGCAATGAACGCTTTTAACGCGTCGATCCGTTGATCCGCTGGCAGGGTAAGCGTCAGCTCCACCTGCTCTTTTTCATCTTCCGGATTTGCTGAAATCGTGCTGGGCGCAGTTCTGCGATTCGGCGCCGGCGATCGAATAGGACGCGCCGAGGTGTTGTTTGCAACTTCGACCGTGACAGTCGGCGATGGAGTCGAAGCTACCGGACTTTGCGACGGTTGTGGTGTTTCAGACGTCGCAGGAGTTGATGGGACACTGGGCCTGGTTTCCGGAGTTCCAGTCGCGCTCGGCTGCAGAGCCGGATTTTCCGACGGCGATGGTGTGGGCGTAACACTTGGTGTCGGTTCATTAGTCGGACTTGCGCTTGGCTGCGGTGTCGGCGTTTCCCAGGGTGTCGGCGTGGGGCTGGGCGCAATTTGAGCGGCTGGATTTTCCGTGGGCGACGGGCCAGGAGTTTCGGCCGGAGGCGCCGGATTCTCGACCGTACGGGGTCGAGTCTGTGCAATTTGATTGTTCAAGGATCGCGTGTCAAGTGCCTGGAAAGTGAAATTGTGTAACTCTCCAAGCCCATTTACAAAAGTTTGTATCCCGTTCATTAGACCTTCGCCGTAACCGCCACTCTCGAGTTTCGAGCGCATGCGTTGACCCATTTCTCCGATGAGACCATCAGGCAGATATGTGCGCGCTGATTTGCTGGCTTGCGTGAAGAATTTTCCGTTGTCGGCAGCAATAATGAGCAAGAGACTTTTGCTTCGACTCGCCGGCGCCCCCACGTTCCAGTCGTTGGCAATCTGTAACGAGTAGTCATAAAGGTCTTGGGTGGCGGTCGTCTTCAAGGTAGCAACCACCAAATTGAGCCCGGTCTTCTGCTCCAAATTGGTGAGCACAGCTTCCAGGCGTTCCCTGGTTGCCTCGTCAATGACCGCCGCAAAATCGTTGACGTGCCCGCTCGGTTTTGGCAGTTCTTTGTCCTGCGCGTTGCTGTGCAGGACGAGCGTCGATAAGGAAAAAGCTGTTAGCAAAAGCACAAAGACTGCGGCCCGCTTGTTGTGGATAAGAAAGTTCATTTTGTATTCCCTATTGAGATCATTATTCGGTAGTTGGCGATTTGATCCGGTCGGGTCGCGCCGATCGATTAGTGCCGGCAAACGCTTCCGATAAGACGCGGCCCGTGGCGCAGCTAGGTCCTTGCACATGCAGCACCTGCGCCAGCGTCGTTGCAATATCCGCGGGCGTTGCCGCTTGCGTATAGCTGCCTGCGCCAAAGTCTCGTCCCATAATAATCAATGGCACATGAGTGTCATAGCGGGAAGGCGAGCCGTGCGTTGCAGTCGAGCGGGGATCTGTCGGGTCATCGGGAATATCGAAAAGGATGCTAAAAGGCTCAAGCACAATGATTACATCGCCGCGCGTAACCAGCGGGACGAGATTTCTAATCCGTGGGCTATTCATTAGAAATTGATCACCGCACCAGCTTACGAAACCGGCATAAGATCAGGCAGAGACAAACCGGGCGGGCATGATAACATCAACCGCCCACGAAGAGAAAAACCTTTGAGCGAACTCGATGAAGCATGGGAAAGCGCGCTGGCGGAAGCAAAGCAACGGGCACGCGCAGCCGGCCGCACGGACATTGAGGATTACCTCGACTTGCGCCGGCAAAACGACTTGCTGCGACGCACGGCGATTGACTGGTTGATGAATACAGTCGCGATGCTGGCTGGCGACGCGAATCGCGCAGGCGCGGGCATTCAAATCGAGCGGCAGGAGTCTCATCGCTTCACGGTCGGCCATGCGACGATGGTTGGAAGGCAACTTACGTTGCGCAATGGCGTGCGCGCGTTGATGGTTGAGAGCGGCTGGCCACGCACTCCCCGTGACGGGTTCATGCGCGGCGGTGGCTTGGCGCGTGGCCACATCAAGCATTTTGGCCGAAAGCGATCTAATGCTGAACTCCTACTGGAACGGACTGCCAGCGGAAGGCCGCAGTGGATGCTCATCGAACCAACCGGAACAAGGTCCCCACTTACCGAGTCTCAAATCCGCGATCACATCTCGATTCTGTTAAGCGAATCGTAGCATTCGGGGCTTTTCTTGCTTTAGGCTTAAAACTTCCTTGCGATGTGCACGCTTTTCTGTGACGCTGTGAACCTTCTCAACCCTCTATTCATCGCATCAATGTGATTACTGTATTCGAGGCGCTTCAGCGAAACGCGAAGAGCAAGAGAATTATGTTGCATTTGGCATAGGCTGAGGTGCTTCGAAACAGATCACTCCAAACAACTTTGGAGGGGGCTGATCGAAACTGAAAATCACAATCAGTACGATCCGCCCTCTTCCAAGAAGTGGGAGGAGGACTTAAAAGAATGAGAAAAGACATACTGACTAAATCGCTTATAACTACGGTTCTATTGATTCTGGCAATTCCAATAGCGGTGTCGGCGCAGTTTTATAATCGTGACCGTCAAGATCGTAACGACCGTCGCGACCTGCACGACGCAATTCAGCGCCTCGACAATTCGAGTGCCCGACTCGAGAGCGATCTAAATGCTGGTGGAGGACGCAGAGTCTTAGGCGGTCTCTTCTGGGTCAGAAACGTAGACACTAATACTATCGCCGAAGTACGCGACTTTCGGCGCGCCGTCAGAGAGCTAAGGATGAGCTCGCGTGGAGGATTCGCCTTGGATCGTAGTGTGAATGAGGCGCGTATGGTTCTTGACAGAGGTGTTCAGCTCGATCGCGACCTGCGGTTGCGCACGGGCAGAACCGACGTAGATGCTGACCTGAGTGAAATCAGATCGAATCTACACATAATTGCCGACGCGTACGACCTAAGTATGCCTTACTAACTTGGGCCGGCGGTAGTCTCATTGAGATTCACCGTTAATTTCGCGTTCGACATAGCCCCGCCGCTCTTTCGGGAGCCGGCGGGGCTTTTGTTCACCACGGTCGCAATGCCACAATGCCGAAAAACCGTGACCGGAACGCTTTTCATCGTCGCTACGCCAATCGGCAATCTCGAAGACATTACGCAACGCGCCCTCCGTATCTTGCGCGAAGTCGATATCGTTGCGTGCGAGGACACACGGCGGACCCAAGGACTACTGAATCACTTTGGCATTAAGACGAAAAGGATCAGTTATCACGAACATAACGAGCGTGAACGCGCTGAACAACTGTGTAAGACGCTGGAAACCGGAAAGAACGTGGCCGTTGTTTCAGATGCCGGAACACCCCTGATTAGCGATCCCGGATTTCGAATTGTAAACGAAGCGATACTACGGAGCATTCCGGTTGTTTCTATTCCGGGCTCGACTGCTTTCGTGACTGCGCTAGCCGCGTCGGGCCTGCCTTCCGACGAATTCTTTTTTGCAGGATTTTTCCCCGCCCGCGCAAACGCAAGACGCGCCAAACTGGAAAGACTGCGAGAGATCCCTGCTACTCTTATCTTTTACGAAGCTCCGCATCGGATCGCGAAAACGTTGCAAGACGCGCTGGATATTCTCGGAGATCGCCAGGCAGTGGTCGCGCGTGAACTAACGAAGATGCATGAAGAGATCGCCCGTGGAAGTCTGGACGAATTGCGCCAGCGCTTTTCTCAGGCTGCGATGGCGCGCGGCGAGATGGTACTGCTCATCGCCGGATTCAGTGAATCTGAACCCGGCGCAATTCGATCTGCTAACGAACCAGAACGCTCGCCGGAACGTCTGGTCGCCCGCGTGCGCGAGCTCGAAGGGAAGGGATTCGATTCGAAATCCGCGTTGAAGAAAGCCGCGCGCGAATTAGGCTTGAAGCGTGCCGAAGCTTATCGCTTGATGGTTGCTCAGAAGAAACGTCTCAGTAAATAGAAAAGCAGGCTCAGCGCCAGCGACAACAATAGCATCGAGACAATGGGAACATAGACTCTGACATGCTCGGTTTCATAGCGAACATCGCCGGGCAAACGTCCGAACCATGAAAGCCAACCCGTGTAAATCATAAGGCCTATAAATACTGCGACAAGCCCGCCGACAATTACTGCTAAACCAACAAAACGATTCATCGCATCAATTTGGATCGGGGATCCTGTTTGTCCTAAACGTTGCGGCGGTAAAGGCGATGATTCCGGTGACTACGCCGATTATTACCCCATAGACCACACCTTCGATAACATTCATTAATTGCTGATCGATCCCGTAAGGCAAGATCTGTATAAGCCCGACCCGGGACATGTCGAAGAGATAGTAAGCATTAATTGCGGTAATCCAGGCCTCAGTCAAGATGGCAACAAGAAATGCATGTAAGAAATATTTACCGGAAGGGCAGATAACGATGACGCAAATATCGGTGACGAGAATGATCGGCCAGATAAATATTTGGAAAAGACCCAAACCGAAAAGAGAACTAATGCCCACTGCCAGACCAAAGAGCGAAAGCAAGAAGATAAGTTTCCAGTTCATCTTCAATTTCCAAATTCCCGGGGCTTTTAGAGGTGGGCTACTGTCCGCCAATTATCTAATTCCGTGCCCTGTGCGGACGGTAGCCCATTACTAAACCTATTTCGCAAGTGACGCGATCGGTCCGTCCGGTTTGATTATCTCCTTCAAAGCCGAATAAGGAACCAGCACGTACTGTGGCCCGGCCGCATAAGGCGCTACCTGGTATGGATCGAAAGTAATCCACAACCCTTTCTTCGTGATCGCCCAGGCCTGGTAATTATCCGCGCGTGGCCCTGCGCCTGTCTGAATCATTTCATCACTTAACATCAAGTTGCTGTCTTTCTTCGAGCGATCCTTCAGTTCCTTCATGCAATATACCGACATCACCGCCAGATACTTTGAATTCGGGTTGAAGAGATCGGCGAGCGCCAGCTTCTTTCCATTTTTCACGTCGTAATTCAGAACCGCCGTCGTGCTGTTGGGATGCGCTGCGCCGCGCGAGTATTCTCCTTCGGTGAATTCCACGCTGATTAGATCGTCGGTCGCGTAACGAATCTCGTATCCGACATCCAGGGTCGAGTCCTGTGTTTCCGCGGGCAACTCGACGCCGGGCTCAGATTCTGTAGCCGTCTCGGCCGTCTTGAATGCGGCCACATTCTTTGAAATCAGGTTGCGCGCTTCCCGATTGAACTTGTCAAAACGCGCGTCGCCTTCGATCTGTGGATATTCAACATCGATTGTGTAATGCGCGTCCTTCTTCACTTCCCTTATTAATTTAGGAACGACGCGAACCGTGGCGGTGAACTCGACAGGTTGTTGAGTGACCTTAAAAGCCGTCTCTTTGGAGCCGTCGGGTTTTGACCACTTGCCTTCGATCTCGCTTAGCCCAACGTCGGGAGGTCCGGTTGAAGGTTTCCATCTGCCTTTGAACATCCCAGTCTCCTGGCCGGCTTCATCCGTCTCGCGAAGATTGACGTTGCCATCCTTGTCCGTCGTACCTTTGAGTTCGATGTTCTTGCCGACCTTTGGATAGAAGTACGCGCCGGTTAGTTGATCGCGATCTCGAATAATGATCATTTCGATCTTGACGCTATTAGCAATCGTGCCGCGAAGAAAGAACTTTTCGCCCGCCATTGCGGCGCCGCCCGCAGGTGCCTCCTGCGTCGTAGAAGCTGCGTTCGGGTTTTGCTGGGTGCGGGCACGCTTACGACATGCTCCCAGGCTAATTAGGCCGGCGATGATGATGAGAAAAAGAAGGCAGCGTTGATTTTTCATTTTTTCCCGAATTGAAATCTACAGACCCTGCTGACCGCGGTTATGCCGGGCCAGCACTCCGCTTTGGGTTATCGCTTTGCGAATGTCTTCGAAGGTCAACTGGCTCAGCTCTCCGCCAGTAAATATCGCATTGTTAGTCACATCAGCAACCGCAAACGGCGGCTTGGGAAAGTTATGCAGCTCTTCGTCAGTTTCAAAACTAAGTTCGGCCAGCACAAGACCAAACAGATCACCAAGAAACATATCGACCGAAAATTTTCTACCTTCGAATTCGAAGCGATAACGATTCTTGCGAATCTCATTGGCTTCGAAAACGGACAATACTTCGGCTTCGGTCGCGTTCAGATAAATATTCGTGATTAGCGTGCGCGAGAAGTCATTCGGGTCGGGCGCAAACTTCTGTGTGAATTTCACCGTCCATTCGTTTGTGCGGGGATCGCGCACCTTGCGAATGCGCAGCCTGGTGCCGGTGATGTAGTTGTCGGTAATCTGCAGATGATGATCCGCGCGATTTAGTCCTTCCGGTAAATCCTGCAAAAGATACCGCCGCTCACGCTCGATGCGCGCGTACTTGCTCTCGGGCACAATCGTGTTTTGGTCTGTTAGCTTTGCGACACCCATTTGTTATTCGTCCGGCGAGCAAATGTTTATTCCTGGAAAGAATCGCGTTTATCGGAAGCCAGCCCATTAACGACTGCCTGTCTAACGCAATCGGCGCGGTCTTTCGAATCAGTCATGCTCGTTGTATTTCGCCATTGGACCCGTTTGGGGCATGCCTATTCTCCAATGACGGTTGAGTGTTCATTTCACTAAACCCCCTGGAGCATCACTGCGTCGCAACGGTGTCCATGCGTATAACTTCGAAGCTCAACCCCTCTTCGGAACCTGTTCGTTGCTTCGCAAAAGCGCTTGAGCCAGCAGCAGTCGCGCCATGATTCGCAATTCATTCCTTTGAAACCGATCGGCCTCGGCCTTTGTGCGATTGAAATCCGCATTCGCCAGCGCGGTGATGCCCCTTCCATATTTGAACGCGGCGAAGTCAATCGAGATGAATCCGGATTGCTGTAAAGCGATCTCGCCGTTTTTGATGATTCCGCTCTTGACGATTTTGTCCAGCAACAGGAGTTTCGAGATTTCGTCGTTCGCACGATCAATGATCGGGTCGATAATTGAAAAAGCCTTCGGCGGGTCCACGAGCGCATAGGCAAGGAGCAGCGTCATCAGCGCGTCAGTCTGACTCTCACTTTTGATATCGACCTTGACCAAAGCCTGAGCCTCCTCGAGGAGCTTTAATGCTTCATCGTGTTCACCTTTCTTTTCCAAGAGCATCGCCAATTCAGCCATCGCTCGCGCCCGCTGCTCTTTCAGGCGGATCAGCGGCAGCAGCTTTTGTAATTCTTCAATCTTTCCCTGAGAGGCAGCGCTAGTGATTTCTTCGGTGTTAAGCGAATCGATCAGACTCTTGCGGCGCGCCTCATCTTCGACCTCATTATTAATGTAATCGCGCAGCACGTCGGCTTTGCCGCGCATCACGGCCTTAATGACAGCTTGTTGATAGAGCGTGTCGCGCGGTTGATCGCTGAGCTTGGCGGCTGCCTTGATCATCTCCTCCGGCGTGCCGTTCGCGAACAAAGCATCATAGGCTCGCCAACCTATCCGATCGTTGTTGAAGGTGCGATTAATTCCCACCATCTTCGTCTTCAGCGTCGCCGCGCGGTCCGGAGCGAATTGTTCGACCTCCGGCATTACTTCAGAAGCAGCAAGAACGAGGTCTGCGCTGGCAGACGCGCTCAGGGCCGCGTTTGTAATCGTTTCGACCAACTCACGTTTTTGATCATCGGTCAGCTTGAGGCGGCCTGGCCCCGGCATCGCCGAGTTTTCACCTGGAACATTTTGCGCGGTTCTGGCGAGTCTCAAGAGTTCGACGCTCATCCGCCAGGTCACTACGTCAGTGGCCACGTTCGAGGTCTGAATCCTGTCGATCACGTCGCCGGCAAATTCCAAAGCCGCATCCGGATTCCGCCGATTGAGTTCATACAAGACTCCCAACAATTGAAACGTCAGACCCTTTGCCAGGCTTTCGCGCGCGATTTGCAAAGCCTGTTGTGGATCGCGCGCCGCGGCCGCGTTGGCTATTTCCTGTTCCAGGTCCCGCTCGTTGGGCAGGTGGTAATTCGCGTTGGCCGGTTCCGGCGGTGGCACCAAGCGCGTCGAGCGCAACATATCCAAAGCGAGCTGCGGATCGCGCTGCGCCACCTTACGCAAGAATACCTGGCGCAGGTTAAAGGCCGCGAAGTACTGGTTAAGAGTTTGGGCTCTCTCAGGCGCCGAGGGCTTCAAGGTTGAGTCGTTACCGGCAGGTGGCGGCGGCGGAGTTAAGCTGTTGAGGGCTTCCCAAAACAAGTTACGCGCGCGCTTCTCGTCATGTGTCCATAACAAATCTGCGGCAGTCTCCAAAACAAACGAGCGATTCTCGGTCAGCCTGAGACCCCATGCCGCTGCCACAGTTTCGTCCAGCAGCGCGAGTGTCTTGCGCTCCAGCTCTTGTCGTTTCTCAGCGTCCTTCTGTGTCTTCTCTTTATCGTTCGCCTGGGCAAAAACTGGTGCGAATATAGGCAGCGGCGCGGAACCGGAAGTTAGCAGGATAAGTAAAAAGCCGAGAAGTACGGATCTGATTCTCATCGCTTGTCTTAGCAGCGGCGTCGCCCAAGTTTGGTTGTGACAAAAGATAACGCTTGATGGAATATTGGGCAATGTTGGCGAGGTAAGGGCTGGTTCCGGCAGTCAAAAAAGGGCGCCGCGCAATCGATATCCGATCGAATGCTCGATCGTTGGCGCGCGGACGATTCTCAACTAGAATGCGTCGGCTATCGTTTGCCACTTTCTAAAAGAGTCCGAGGAGTCCTAAGTGAGAAGCTACAAATTACTGCTGACCATGATCAAAATTTCTTGTTGCAGGTCATTAGCAGACAAAGCTTGACGTCAATATCTGTCGCCCGCTTCGCGGGCTTTGGATTATTTTTGGGAGTGGTCCCCGGGTTGCGCTCCCTGCGCTCGCTCACCCGGGGCTAAATTCTGCCGCCTGCTCCGCAGGCTGGTTGCACTCCCCAATTCGACTTTTTGCGAATCATTCTGAGGCTGCTACTTCCGCTTCTGCAGTTCACTTCGAATCTGCATGAGAATTTCATAGTATCGCCACGCCGCGGGCGCGTTCGGCTCTTGATGGTGATCAGGCTTCAGAATCAGGTCGCCGGTGCTAAGTAAGACTTTTTTCACTTCAGGGTTCTGCTTCACCTTGGCCAGGTCGCAGCGACGATCAACTTATAATGCTCACCTGGAACCACAGGTTTGTATTCGAATCGCTTACCTTCAAAGCTCACCCAGGTGATGTTCATCTTCTTCATGTTCTCGCTGGCCAGCACGCCGGCGTGGTTGGCTTCGAAGCTAACCATTTGCGCGACTTGTTCGCGCGTGAATTTCCATTCGAGGCCGGAAAATTTCGCGCGTGGATCGTTCGGGCCTTCCGGGTATTTCATCATCTGCCAGAAGCCTTCCAAACTTGCGTAGCGCTTGCTGTGGAAGACGAACGGTGTCGGCGCAAAGTTAGAAAGCAGACCGAGCTCGTTGCGCTTTGAGAGAATTACTTCGCCCGGCCCGGCTTCCTGCGGCAAGATTTCCCAATCAGGTTTATTGGGATCGCTTACCGGCGTCCACCAATGCGCCGGATAGCGCGGGTCGCGAGAGATTTTCTGTGATGGCGAAGGTTGTTGAGGACAGTGCGCGGCGGTACGGGGCCACGAACCAGCAATTAGAAACAGCACGATTAGCAGGATAAAGCTGCCATTCATTTCAATCTGGCTTTGAAGGGGCTAATACGCCGAAGGCGTTGCCTAACTCAGCCCAGGGTAACACCCTGGGGATAGGATTCGTCCCGCATTCATGTACCCTGAAAGGGTTCAAGACCCGCTAGGAACTTAAAACCCTTTCAGGGTTTTGAGTTCACTAAATGGACTTCTCTCCCGGCGTGTTACGCCGGGCTGAGTTAGCCAACGCCTTCGGCGTAAAAACCCTTGCTCGCAAGACCTGATAATCCAGAGCGGCGTCGAAGCCGCCGCCTTTCAAACCTACAACTTTCCCGCTTTCATGTTGGCGACGCGCTTTTCGAAGCTGGTCGTATCAACCTTGTCGGCTTTGCCTTTTGCAATCGCCACGTCGGCTGCCGCCAGCGCTTCCTGCTTACGCCCCGCGGCCCAGAGCAAATTGGCTTTGGTAGACAAATTGCGGAAGGTTTCCTTGACCTTGATCGACTGATCGATCCACTTCAACGCTTCGTCCCACTTGTCATCATTGGCATACGCGTTTGCAACCTGAAGCGGTATCACTTCGTTGGTCGGATTCTCAGCGATCGCTTTATCGACCTTCGCGCGCCAGACTGCTTCGACGTTTGGCACCTCCACAGTGAAAGGCACGGACACCTTCTCCCAGCGAATTACTACCGTGGCTGAGCTTGGCGTCACCACCGGAATGCTGTACTGCAGCCATTCCTGGTTTTCGTTAACCCACTGCGGTTTCGCTTTGACGCGCAGAGTATCTTTGGCGGGATCGTAGGTGAAACTTCCCCACTGATTGGCGACGCCGTTGAAGACGATCGTCCATTCATCTTTGTCAGGAATGGCGTGCAGGCTGTAGCTGCCGGCGGGAAGTTTCTGTCCATTAATCAGAACATCGTCAGTCACGACGAATTGGGTAGCCTCGTTGGCTCCGGCGCGCCATACGTGACCCCACGGAACGATCGCCGCGGCTTTCGGACGAACGTTCTGATCGTCAAGGGTGGCTTCGCCTTTCACGTTTGCCTGTTCCGGCAGCGGCTCGCCCCAAATCTTTCGGCCCTTAACGCCTGGGCGGCTGTAAGTGATGGTGATATCGGTTACGCCAACGGTTTGCATCACGCTGGCCTTCTGGCTGGGACGAGGTAGACGGATTTGCGGCTGCTGTTGCGCTGACGCGTAACCAGCGCACATAAGAGCAAATACAACTGCCGTAGAGAAAAGAGAGAGTCGTTTGAGAGAAATCATGGTGGCACTCCTTAATCGTAGAATTTGGCGCATTATGTAACGCGTCAAGGTTCAACGGCAAGTTGAAGTCGGAACCAGGCAGGAGCTGGTGAGCCAGGCACGCATCGCATGCTCGCCTCTAGAGGGAGTAGGCGACGAGCCATCGAAGATGGCGGAAGAAGGTAGCCCTGGGCGTAAGCCCGGGGGATCGAATGGAAAAAGGAATTTGAGCCCGCGGAGCGGGCGACAGAAACGTAAGCCCTCCCTGACGGTCGGGCTACTGCCCCGAAGGCCACTACCAGATCACGCAACGATTCTTTTCCGCACGCAACATCGGATCGCCGTCCTTGCATTGAAAAGCGGCGGCGAACTGCGGCATGTTCGAAAGCGGTCCGTTCACGCGAAACTTTGCCAGCGGATGGGGATCGACGTTAACCAGGAGGCGCGCAAACTCAGGGCGAATGTTGTTGGCCCAGCCGCGAGCGTAGCCCAGAAAAAAGCGCTGCTCCGGAGTGAAGCCATCAATGTTCGCCGGCCGTGGTTTTCCTTCCATTGACTTTTGAAAAGCGGCATAAGCAAGGACCAGACCGCCAAGATCGGCAATCGATTCACCCACGACGAGCTTGCCATTTTCGTTGAGCCCTTTCTCAACTTCGAAACCATTGAATTGATCGATGACGCATTGCGCGCGTTCCTTGAAAGCCTTGAGGTCGGCATCGCTCCACCAGTTCGCCAGATTTCCCGTCGCGTCGAACTGGCGGCCTTGATCGTCAAAGCCATGCGTCATTTCGTGGCCGATGACAGAACCTATGCCACCATAGTTCAGCGCGTCATCCGCATTCGCATCGAAATAGGGTGGCTGCAGGATGCCGGCCGGGAAAACTATCTCGTTGATTTGCGGATTGTAGTAAGCGTTGACTGTCGGCGGCGACATGACCCATTCAGTACGATCGACGGGCTTGCCTACTTTGTTCCAATCGCGACGCTCGTTGAAAACTCCGACGCGGAGGCGATTGGCGACGTATGACGTGCGATCAACTGACAGAGACGAGTAGTCGCGCCATTTGTCCGGGTAGCCAATCTTATTAAGAAAGGCATCGAGCTTGACGATAGCCTGCTTGCGCGTGGCGTCACCCATCCAACTCAAACTGCTGATATCGCTCTTGAGCGCAGCTTCGAGATTGCGAACCATTTCCAACGCGCGCGCTTTCGCGGCCGGCGGGAAAGCTTTCTGCACGTAAACTTCGCCCAGCGCTTCTCCCAACGCACGATCGGTCGCGGCCACGCAACGCTTCCAGCGTGGCAGGTTCTCTTTCGCTCCCTGAAGCACCGTGCCCTTAAAATGGAAGTCTTCGTCGACGAACTTGGACGAAAGTGCCGATGCCGTGGTGTTAATCAGGTGCCAGCGCAGATAGGTTTGCCAATCCGCAATCGGAGTAGCAGTCAGTTGCTGATCGAAAGTTTTGAAAAACTCCGGCTGAGCAACATTAACATCGGCTTTTTGAGCGAGCCCAAGGGTTTGAAAATACGCCGGCCATTCGAACGTAGGAGCGACGTCGCGTATCTGAGCCAGGGTCATACGATGATAATTCTTTTCCGGATCACGCCGTTCAACTCTGGTCTTGGAAGCTTCGGCGAATTTGGTTTCCAGCGCCATGACGGTTTGGGCTTCGCCGGCGGCCTTCGCTGGATCTTCGCCCATCAGCTCGAACATCCTGGCAACGTGCCTTAGATACTCATCGCGGATCGTCTTGGACTTGTCGTCGGTCTTGGTGTAGTAATCGCGATCGGGCAGGCCGAGTCCGCCCTGGAAAATTCCGGCGATAACTTCAGCGCTGTTTTTAAAATCCTGAGTAGAGCCCGAAAAGAATCCGGCATTCAGGCCCATCGAATGCAAGTGCCCAAACTCTTTCTGCAGCGCGGCCTGGTCATTTATCTTAGCGATGAGATCCAGTTCGGCTTGTATGGGCTTCAGCCCTTCCGCTTCGACCTTAGTTTCATCCATACATGCGCCGTAGTAGTCGCCGACTTTTTGTTCATTGCTGCCTTTCTTTGCTGCCGTATTTTTGGCGGCGGCTTCCAGGATCTGGTGCAGCACCTCGCGGTTCTTCTCATCAAGCACATTTCCGACGCCCCAGGCGGAATAAGCCGCCGGAATCGGATTGGCCGCCAGCCAACCACCGTTCGCGTACTGATAAAAATCTGCGCAGGCCGACGTTTTGGGATCCATGCCGGCGACATCGAAATGCGCTAACTGGCCGAACGTGGCCGCGACGCCGAACGCCATGACGAGCGCGCCGGCAACAAGGGCTTTGATTAAATTGCTCATACTATTCTCCTGTTGAATTTTGAATTGACTCGTCAGATTGTTTTGGCGCTTGAGACTATCGTAACCCTGCTTCGCAGAGATCAATTCAGAGCGGCAGCGTTTCGTTATTACGCTGAGGGAAGGAATTAGCTTCCGCTTCGCGCAGGATAATAACCTTTGACCCACCGCCTCTTGGTCGGGCGAATGTCCTGGCTAGTTACGCGCTAACCAACTCTTCTTCCATCTCAGGCAAGAACTCGTCCGGCTCGACGATCTTGCCGGCGATTGCCGAAGCTGCAACCACGTATGGCGAGGCGAGATAAAGTTTGCCCGGGCCGCTGCGGCCGGGGAAGTTTCGGTTCTGCGCGCTGACGGTAACGGTCTCGGCAGTTTTCGAAGCGCCGGGACCGGCATTGATGCAGGCGCCGCAGCTTGGATCGATCAGCTCAGCGCCCGCTTCAGTGAAGATTTCTACGTAGCCTTTGTCGCGAGCGTACTGCTTGATCTTTTGCGAGCCGAACTGCAGATAAAGATGCACGCCCGGCGCGACATGCTTGCCTTGCGAAAGGGCGTTCTGCAAAACAGTCGCGTACATGTCCATGTCGGCCATCTTGCCGCCAGTGCACGAGCCACCGTACGCGGCGTCAATGCGCACCTCTTCAGTCAGTTCGTCGATCGGAATACCGTTGCGCGGATCGCCGGGCAACGCAACCATCGGGCGGATCTCATCGAGATCGATCTCGAACGTCTCAGCGTACTCGGCATCATCGTCGCTGTAAACGAATCCGTTCCGAACTTCCGCAGCGTCGAGCCCTCGCATCTTCACGATGTAATCAAGAGTCGCATCGTCAGGTTCGATGATTCCGGTAAAGCCGCCGGCTTCAACCGACATGTTGGTAAGCGTGGCGCGTTCATCCATGGGCCAATTGGCGAGATCGTCGCCGGCAAACTCCAGCACCTTGCCGATGCCTTTGCTCGTCTTCATGTATTCAGTGGCGAGAATGTAGAGCATCACATCTTTCGCCGCGACGTCCGCGCGCTTGTGCCCTTTCAAGATGTAGCGCACCGTTTCCGGGACGCGAATGCGAATGTCTTTCGTGTACCAGGCGTTGGCCATGTCGGTTGAACCGACGCCAAACGCGAAGCAGCCGAGCACGCCTGCCATGCACGTATGCGAGTCAGTTCCGATCACAATCTGTCCTGGCAAGGCGAGATCTTCGACGACCGCGTTATGACAAATTGCTTCCGATCCACCTTCGGGATTCTCGCCGTAGAGCTTGATACCCTGCTGAGTTGTAAAGCTCTCCTGCGTGGTTGCCAGCCCTTCAGCTTTTTCCAGCAGGCCCATCTCGCGATGCTTTGACGACATCACTTTGCTCAAGAAGGTCAGATGATCGCGAAACGCGAAGACTGATTCAGCTTCAGTTACCCGCGCCTCGGGACCGAGAGCCTGCTTCAGAAGCGACTCAGCCATCGGCGTGACGTACTCATGAGAAAAGCGCACGTCCGCCATGGCGAACAAGGCATCGCCCGGCTTGACTGCTTCGACGCCGACTTTTCCAGCTGTGACGAATGCATGGCGAGCGATTATTTTTTCGACGGTGTTCATGGGACGAGGTTGATCTTTCGATTCGTTTAGAGTCGGGACTTGTCCCGACGCCGGCGGCACAAGTGCCGCTTCTAAACGAGAGGCAGGTGGTTTCGACAAAGGCGGCGGTGAAACTTCACCGGCGAGGCGCGCCTTGTTGTAATTGAACAGGCCGCCGTACTCGACGATGTCTTTTGAGATTGGATCGAGACCTTTGGTGAACTCCCGGAGAGGAATTTCTTCGCCACGCCGGATTCGCTCGATCAAGCCGAAATCAGTCGATGTCAGGAGACCGATATTCTGCGAATTCTGGCCGTAAATCTTCTCGATGCTCTTCGCGATTACGAGCTGAATGCCCGCCCACTTTTCCGCGTAGGGCGCGGTTTCTCTCGATGAGCCGCAGCCTTTCGACAAACCGGAGACCACCACAGCAAAATAGCCATTCCTCACTTCATCTTTCTTGACAGCGCCGTCGCGCATGCCGACATAGACATACTGGCCCAGCGTTTCGTCGTAATAAAAGCAAACCCATCCCGGCGTGATCTCGTCGGTTGAGATATTATTCATCAGGGGCAGATCATCGTTCATCAGACGCTCGGCCAACTCATCCTCTAACCGTTTCGCTTCAGCGCCAGTCGCTTCCAGTTGTTGCCGAATAAGTGAGGTGTCTTCCGTCAGAAACAATACTCGGCCGATGAATTTCAGATGCTCCACTCTTTTAGCGATTCTGTCCGCGGACATTTATTACTCCGTACTGATTGTAGTGATCTCATTATACCCCTGAGCTGTGGAAGTCCGGAATGACAAGGCCTAATACCAGACGAGCGGCAAGAGAGTGATGCGAATACTTTCTTCAATGGCAAGATATGAAATGGTGGATTCAAGTTTGAAGTGCAACTTTGAGGAGTGCGAACCTCAAGCGCCAAAGGCGCGAAATATGTTAGCGTGTGCCGAGCATGCTCGACTACTTTGCGGGTGCAAGTCCCGCATTCAACCTGATGGAGGTGAAGGATAGCAAAGCGCAAGGGCGTTGTCGCGAGGCAAGG
>WNGK01000582.1_pt1 | contig 48037 bp, 45 predicted proteins | sample 5400601 | NCBI WGS metagenome assembly WNGK01 (sample SAMN13153376, study PRJNA577476) | soil metagenome | isolation source: 60 cm soil or saprolite under Garry oak tree replicate 1 | place: USA:California | collected 2016-06-15 | reverse complement strand
ACACCCTCGTCATTAACGATGGGACGAGTGTTGGCACTGGGAGCTTGACGAGTAGCGCTACCGGCACAGTCAATTACAACCAGGGCAGCAGCGGCCAAAGCGTGATTGCCGGGACTTACGGCAATCTGACCTTCAGCGCGTTTACCAAGGTCCTCGCCTCCAGCGGAACGATCGGCATCGCCGGAACCTTTAACACCGGAGGCATCGCCACTGGCCACACCATCACAGGCAGCACAATCGACTTCAACGGAACGGGCGCGCAGAGCGTGCCCGCATTTAATTTCAACAACCTGACGATTAGCGGCGCGCGTACGACAAACAATGTAACGCTCGTCAACGGCGGCACGATCGGTATCGCGGGAACATTCAACCCGAGCGCAAGCTTCAGTTCCGGCGCTTTTGTAATTACCGGCAACACCATTGACTTCAACGGCACGGGCGCGCAGACGGTTGCGGCGTTCAATTACAACAATCTAACCATCAGTGGCGCCCGAACTACCAATAACGTAACATTGGTCAACGGTGGCACCATCGGCGTGGCGAACACGTTCAACCCCAGCGCCACATTTACCTCTGGTGTATTTGTCAACACCGGCAATACTTTTGACTTCAACGGCACAGGCGCGCAGACGGTGCCGGCCTTCAACTACAACAATCTGACTATCAGTGGCGCGCGTACGACGAACAATGTAACGTTCGTCAACGGCGGCACGATCGGTGTGGCGGGAACGTTCAATCCGAGCGCAAGCTTCACTTCCGGCGCTTTTGTAATTACCGGCAACACCATTGACTTCAACGGCACGGGCGCGCAGACCGTCAACGCCTTCAACTACAACAGCCTGACGATCAGCGGCGCACGGACAACGAATAGTGTGACGCTGGTAAATGGCGGCACCATCGGCGTGGCGAGTACGTTCAGTCCGACGGCCACGTTCACTTCAGGCGGGTACGTAAAGACCGGCAATACTTTCGACTACAAAGGCACGGGCGCGCAGACAATCTCAGCGTTCAATTACAACAATCTGACGATTAGCGCGGCGCGCACCACTAACAATGTCACCCTAGCGTCCAGCGGCATCATCGGTATTGCCGGGATCTTCTCACCAACGGCGACATTTACCTCCGGCGCATACGTACTTACGGGAAGCACCGTCGAATACAACGGTTCCGTGGCTCAGACGCTGCCGTCCACGTTCACGACCTATAACAATTTGAATCTGAATAATACGGCGGGCACTACCGGATTTGCGGGCCTGACGGTCAACGGTTTGATCGAGGTGAAGGCCGGCACGTTTACCAGCAGCAGCACCTACAACAATGTGCAGATCGACAGCGGCGCGACCCTCGCGGGTACGGGCGCTACGACGATCAATGTTTCGGGCAGTTGGACTAACAATGGCGGAGCAGCGAATTCATTCACAGCGAACGGCAATACGGTGAATTTCAACGGTTCCGGCGGTCAGGTAATCGGCGGCTTGACCGTGACTACTTTCAATAACCTGATCATCGCCAATGGCGGATCTGGCGTTAGCCTGTCTCAGAATGAAACCGTCAACGGCACACTCACGCTGACTAACGATCTCACCACGGGCGCGAACACCCTGACTATGCCGAACACGGCCAGTTCAACGGGTGCGGCCGATGTTGTCGGAAACGTGAAGCGCACCGGATTTGTCTCCGGCGGCGGCGCTCTCAGTTTCGGCAATCAATTCAATACGATTCAGATCAACTCCGGCACAGCGCCGACGGACATTACGGTCAAGCTTACCAAGACCGTGCCCACGCCGGCGTCAACGGGATTTGCCAATTCCGGGTACCCGAACGCGGTCGCCAGAACCTATGTGATTACGCCAACAGGCGGCAGCGGCATTTCGGCTACTCTACGATTGCACTACCAGTCGCCTGGTGATTTGAACGGCAACGATCCGACTGCGCTGAACCTGTGGCGCTTCGATTCAGGCATTAAGGCCTGGCGGCCTAATCCGGCGACGGCACGCGATTGTGCCGCGGGTTGCACGACGAATAATTCGCAGTTCTGGGTGGAGAAGAGTGGCGTCACCACTTTCTCGCCGTGGGCGCTCAACTCGACCAATGCTCCGACCGCCGCCAACGGAACCATCAGCGGGTCTATCACAAATGCCGACGGCGCTCCGGTCGCCGGTGCAGTGATCAACCTGACCGGCGGTCAGTCGCGCAAGTCCATCACCGATGTGAACGGCAACTATCATTTCGATAACGTCGAAACCAATGCCTTCTACACCGTTACGCCATCGCGCGCTAACTTTGTTTTCAGTCCTGCTAATCGCTCGTTCACCCAGACCGGCAACAAGACGGAAGCCGCGTTTACTGGTTCGTCAGGCGGAGATACCGCGAATCCGCTCGACACCCCGGAATACTTTGTGCGCCAGCAGTACGTTGACCTGCTTGGCCGCGAACCGGATGAAGGCGGCTTTAACTACTGGAGCGATCAGATCAGTCAGTGCGGTAGCGATGGGAACTGCATTCGCTCGCGGCGCATTAGCGTCGCGGCGGCGTTCTTCATCGAGCAGGAGTTCCAGCAAACGGGCTCGTTCATCTACGGTTTCTACCAAGGCGCGTTCGGCCGCCGGCCCGCGTTCAGTGAGTACTCAACCGACCGTGCGCAAGTTGTGGGCGGCGCAAATCTCGAAGCTGAGAAGGCGACCTTTGCCAACAACTTCGTGCAACGAGCGGAGTTTGTCGCGAAGTACCAGGCGAGTGTCGGCGCGGACTCATTTGTTGACGCCCTGATTCAAAACGTGCGGACCTTGGGAGTTGATCTCAGCGGCGCGCGCGCCAGTCTCATCAACGTGTACAACGGCGGTAGTAGCACAATCGGAAGTCGAGCCCTGGTGGTGCGCGCAGTCGCGGACGATGCCACGTTCAAGCAGTCGCAGTACAGCCAGGCATTCGTGCTGACGGAGTACTTCAACTACTTGCGTCGCGATCCGGATCAAGTCGGCTTCGACTTCTGGCTGAACGTCCTGAACAATCGCGAGCCGGGAAACTTTAGCGGGATGGTCTGTGCGTTTGTCACTTCGACGGAGTACCAGAAGCGTTTCAGCTCAGTAATCTCGCGCAGCAACAGCGAATGCGCGCGCTAGTCAGAAGTTTTTAGCCACAGATTTACGCCGAAAACGCAGATCAGACGAAACAGGTATATCGGTTTCTGAAATCCGGGTCGACTGGTGCTTATCTGTGGCTATTTCTTTGGCGGGTCGTATGATTTCACGCCTGACGCACGGTTACCGGTTCGGGCTCGGGTTGGCGCGGCGCCCGGTCGCGCGCGGCATCTGAAGGAACGCGCGGTGGTGGCGGATTTGCTACCAGCACCTCGAGCGCGGCTTCGATTACTTCATCGATTCGTGAGACGAAAACGATCTCCAAATCTTTGCGAACGTCTTCGGGAATGTCTTCGACGTCGCCATCGTTGCGCGAAGGCAGGATGATGCGCCGGATGCCGGCGCGGTACGCGGCCAGCACTTTCTCCTTGATGCCACCCACGGGAAACACCAGACCGGAAAGCGTGATCTCGCCGCTCATCGACGTGTCCGGCCGGACGCGCCGTCCGGTGTAGAGCGACGCCAGCGCCGCGGTGATCGTCACGCCAGCGCTGGGTCCATCTTTGGGAATCGCGCCGGCCGGAACGTGCAGGTGCACGCCGTAGTCTTTGAACATTTCGGGATTAATGCCGAACTCGGATGCGTGAGACCACAGGTAGGACTGCGCCGCCCGCGCCGACTCTTGCATCACTTCACCAAGTTGTCCGGTAATCGTCAGACCTTTGCCGCCGGGCAGGAGCGTCGCTTCGATGAAAAGGACTTCGCCGCCCATCTCGGTCCAGGCCATGCCGGTGGAGACGCCGGCGGGCAACTCTTTGCGCGCCTGCTCCGGATAAAACTTCGGTGCGCCCAAGTAGTCATGAATATGACCGTCGTCGACGATCACTTTTTCCGTGTGTCCCCGGGCAATCTTCAGCGCCACTTTGCGCGCGACGCTGCCGATGCTTCGCTCGAGCTGCCGCACGCCGGCCTCACGAGTGTAACGCGTGGCCAAGAGTTCGAGCGCCGCATCGGTCATCGTTAATTGATCCGCATTGATTCCGTTCTCATTGATCTGGCGCGGCACCAGATAACGCTTCGCGATCTGAAGCTTCTCGCGATCGCTGTAACCCACCAACCTGATGACTTCCATGCGATCGCGCAGCGGTGGCGGGATCGGCCCCAGCTGATTGGCAGTCGCAATGAAAAACACCTTCGACAGATCGAAAGGCAAATCTATGTAGTGATCACGGAAAGTGTTGTTCTGCTGCGGATCGAGAATCTCCAGCAGCGCGGCGGACGGATCGCCGCGGTAGTCGTTGCCGAGCTTGTCTACCTCGTCGAGCATCATCACCGGATTGTTCACGCCCGCGCGGCGGATTGCCTGAATAATCCGGCCCGGCATCGAGCCGATATAAGTGCGCCGGTGGCCGCGCAATTCCGCCTCGTCACGCACGCCGCCCAGCGACATGCGCTCAAACTGGCGCCCGAGCGCGCGACTGATCGAGCGGCCTAAGCTGGTTTTGCCGACGCCCGGTGGACCGACGAAACACAGGATTGGGCTCTTCGAGTCTGGTCGCAGTTTGATGACAGCCAGGAATTCGAGAATGCGCTCTTTGACATCTTCAAGGCCGTAGTGATCTTCATCCAGAATCTTCCGCGCTTCATTAAGGTCGAGCTTGTCTTCCGACGATTTTTTCCAGGGCAGCTCGAGGATGTATTCGACATAGGTACGAATAACGTGGTAATCGGGCGCAGCCTGGGGCAGTTTTTCGAGACGCTTCAATTCACGCTCGGCCTCCGTGCGCACCTCTTCCGGCAAGTCCGCTTTGTCGAGTCGCTCCCGCAACATTTGCGCTTCGGCCTGCTCGCCGCTTTCATCTTCGCCTAACTCTTTCTGAATCGCTCTCAACTGCTGGCGCAGGATGTAGTCGCGTTGGGCTTTGTCCATTTCGGACTGCGCTTCGGTGGCGATCTTCGATCGCAATTGCAGGATCTCCAACTCGCGCGCGAGATTGCCATGGGCCAGACGCAGCAGATCGTCCGCGGTATTTGCCTCGAGCATCTTCTGCTCTTGCTCGACGCCGAGATTGAGGATCGACGCGAGGAAATAGGCCAGCCGCACGGGCTCGACTGGGCCCATCATGATCGCGCCCACCTCGGGCGGCACGCCCGGCATGAGCGTCAGCGCTTCCTGGATCATCGACTGCACGTTGCGCTTGGCGGCTTCGACCGCTTCCGGATCGGTCGTTGTCAGTTCCGGCAGGATCCGGACGATGGCGCGCAGGTGCGGCTCTTCCTGTTTCCATTCGAGCACCTTTATGCGATCCGTGCCCTGCGCGATCAGGTGCAGAGAATCTTCCGCTCTTTCCATGCGTTTGATCATTACGAGCGTTCCCACCTCGTAGAGATCCGCTGGCTTGGCGTCTGAATCAGTTACGACATTTGGCCGCGCGGTGATGCAGGCGATCAGTTTTTCTTCCGTGGCGAGCGCCGATTCAACTGCCGCCACCGAACGAGGCCGCCCTACAGCCAAAGGCATGATCGTCTCCGGAAACAGCGTCGTGTTCTGCAGCGGCAGCACCGCAACCTCAAACGGCTGGCCCTCAGGTGGCTTGGCTTCCGCTTGTGGTGTCGGCGCGATTTTGTCGGTTGTCTCGGACATCTGGTAATCCAAGTTCATGCTCTCTAGCCGGCGGCATCCTGCTCGCATTGCAGCCTAATGATCAAAAACCCGTCACGATAGTCGCGCTCCACTGATGCTCCGGTAATCGGGCAGGGAAACTGGATCGTCTTTTCAAAACGACTGTAGGTGATCTCCATCTGATGATATCTGAAATCCTTCTGGTAAAGAGTGTCGCGGCGGCAGCCACGAATCCGCAGATTGGCGTCGTCCAAATCTATCTCGAGATCATCAGAGCGCACTCCCGCCAGATCCACTTTTACGATCCAGCCATCTCGCGCGCGGTAAACGTCCGCGGGCGGATTCCAGAGGCGTCCCGAAGGACGCACCTGCCGGCCAGAGGCCAGCAAAGAAAAGTGACGGTCGCGATCGGCCATGTTCAAAGGATAAGGGGAAAACGCAAAAGGTTCAAAGGGAGGAATGCGAGTGTTTCAAAAACTGACTTTCGCGTTGCGCGAGTCAGAAGCTTATTACCGTGACGCTTGCGTCTGACTCGCTTCGCTCGAAAGGGCGCATCGATCGCACCTCGAACGGCGTGCCTTCCATATAGATCGTCATCACATTTTTAGTTTCGCCGGTGGCTTCAACTTCCGTCCCCTCCTTGAACCACTTCTCTTTCTGAAACTTTTGCGGATTCAGAATCAGGTACTTCTGCTTGTCCGCGACGAGGACCCAGCCACCGGCCTCAACCGTCCTTTGCAGTTTGCCGCGCACCGTGATTTCCTTCGCCCGGCCCGCATTAGCCACTATCGTGAAGAGCGCCAGCGCGATCACAACAACTACCAGTTTTCTATTCATGACTTTGCCTTTCATTCCATTTCCCCGGGTAGGGCATTTCCCCGTGTAGGGCTGGACCGATGTGTCCGCCCGTGCTTGGGCAGACACGTTAGGTCTGCCCCTACAAGAACTAAATTCCGAGCGCCCGACCCAAAGAACGCGCCGACTCCGCAATTCTTGCTCCGTTGGTCTCTCAGGCCTCCCCATCGTTCCCGATCGCCTCGACCGGACAGCAGAGCACGGCCTCTTCGCACGCCGCTCGTTCCTCTTCCGTCTCGGGCTGCTTGTAAACAAACGAGTAACTGTTTTCATCCGAGCGTTTGAAATTGTCGGGCGCCGTGTCGCGGCACACGTCGCAGTCGATACAGGAGGAGTCGACGTAGTAAGCGCCGGGCACGTTCTCTTTCACCTTGTCGTTTCGATCAGGCATAACCAATTTTAGCAAGCCGATCCCCTTTTTGTGCGCATTCTTCGCGACTAGCGCGGCTTTGTCGTAACCGATGTGCGGATTCAGCGCCGTAACCAACATCAGCGAGTGATGCAAATGCTCGTCAATCTGCTCGCGATTGAGTTCGATACCGGCGATGCAGTACTCGACAAATCCGTGACAAGCATCGTGAATCAGCCGGATCGAATGCAGCAGATTGTGAATCATCACCGGCTTGAAAACGTTCAATTCGAAATTTCCCTGCGAACCGGCGAACGTAATTGCCGCATCGTTGCCAAACACTTGCACCGCCACCATCGTCATCGCTTCGCTCTGGGTGGGATTGACTTTGCCGGGCATGATCGACGAGCCGGGTTCGTTTTCAGGGATTATCAATTCGCCCAGACCACAACGCGGACCAGAGGCCAGCCAGCGAATGTCGTTGGCGATCTTCATCAGCGACGCAGCCAGAGTCTTCAACGCACCGCTGCAGAAAACAATTTCATCGTGAGCGGAAAGGGCAGCGAATTTGTTCGGATGTGATTTGAATGGGAGCCCGGTTAGTTCGGCAATCTTTTTCGCGGCGCGTTCGCCGAATTCCGGATGCGCGTTCAAACCCGTGCCGACCGCCGTGCCGCCAATCGCCAGATCGTAGAGTCCCGACAGAGTCTCTTTCATTCGATCAACGTCGCGCGACAGGAGGCTGGCCCAGCCGGACATCTCCTGGCCAACGGTCAAAGGAGTTGCGTCCTGAAGATGCGTGCGGCCAATTTTGACTACGTCTTTGAACTCTTTCGCTTTGGCGTCGATGGCGTCATGAACTTTCTGGACTTCGGGAATCAGCTTGTTCATCTGCTCGGCCGCAGCGATGTGCATCGCTGTTGGGAACGTATCGTTCGACGACTGTGACATGTTGACATCGTCGTTGGGATGGATCGGGCTCTTGCTGCCCATTACGCCGCCGGCAATCTCAATCGCGCGATTCGAGATCACTTCGTTGGCGTTCATGTTCGTTTGCGTGCCGCTGCCGGTTTGCCAGACGCGCAAAGGAAAATGCTCATCCAGCTTGCCCGCGATCACCTCGTCGCACGCTTGTCCGATAAGCTTTAGCTTGTCGACCGGTAGTTTACCGAGATCTCCGTTAACCAGCGCCGCAGCTTTCTTGAGTATCCCCAGCGCGCGAATCATCTCGCGCGGCATCACATCGTCGCCGATGTTGAAATGAAGCAAGCTCCGCTCAGTCTGCGCTCCCCAGTACTTATCCGCCGCGACCTCGACTGCACCCATCGAATCGGTTTCGACGCGCGTCTGTTGTTTCTGTTCAGTGGCTTTTTGCGACATCGCTGATTCGCCTTCTGCAAGCCGCCGTAGCGGCAGGACTAGCCTAATAATAACATCTCGCGGTTCTGGATTAAGGTTCTGGGCGTCGTTAGCGGCTAAATGAGTTTAGGGCCGGCCTTTCAAGGCACGAACCGCAACGCGGTTCTGTATCACAGCCCAGAGTTGCCGCCAGCGCGGCTACTCTGGGGAAAAGCGGGAATTGAACAATCAACCCCGACGGGGTTGCGGCCCGGCGCTGAACGCCATCGGAGGGCGCAACCCGTCCCGGGTTGGTCGTTCGTGTATTTGCCCCTTTTTTAGTTGTGGTTCTGCCGCCCGATATGCCGAAAGGCCGGGGTCTCGAGCGGAGCAGCCCTGTTCGGGTGCTGGGACTGCGCCTGACTTCGCTCCGTCAGGAGCGAGATGTTCATAGCATGCGTCGTCTTCGATCAAACCTAACGCTCCTTTAGGAGCGAAATGAGGACATCACATTCCGCTCCTAAAGGAGCTTATTGATTTTGGAATCGGTGGGAGCTATTAACATTCGGCCCCTGGCGGGGGCCAAGAGGCGCCGCGAGCGAAGCTTCTCGAAAATATTGAGCGCTTCTCCTCAATCCGTGGTTTCAATGTCGCGCTCAATGATGCCTTTCCCGAGATGCTCCGCGCCCACGGCGTGCGCTGCTTCCCACTCGTTGTCCTCGCGGACATCTATCAAACGGACTCCAGCATTTGCTTGGATCCGCGCGCGTGTTTCGGCGACGGTGACTTCGCGTATGCGGCTTTTCGCGTCGTTTACCAGTTTCAGAAAGCCTTCGGAATGCTTCATCTTGTAGTCTTTCTTCCTTATCGAAATGCGCCCTCCCTTACCGCCTTCACCCCAGCCGAGCTACTCGGCTGGGGACCCCGGGTGGGGCTACTGCCCCGAGACGGAATGAGCCCTCCCTTACCGCCCTCACCCCGGCCGAGCTGCTCGGCCGGGGAACGCGAGTCGGGCTTCTGCCCCATTATTCGGAATGCTTAATGGTTTGGACCTCGGGATAAAGGTAGCGCAATCGTGATGAGTTAACCAACAGGTACTGGTTTTCACTTTGACGGTCTCATTCACACCTGAGGTGACCTGGCGGCCAGCAAAACTTCCTTCGCCGTTTAAACGGCTTCCGATCCAAACCGTTGGAAACGGTTATGGGATAAGGGAGGGCTTTCGGATCACCTGGCTGAAGCCAGTTGTGAATGAGAAAGCGTCTCACTTGAAACTGAAGCGGTACCAACCAGCAATTTACCTTGACTTTCTTTGCGCCTACAACTTAGATGATACCGCTTTACAATCCAACTATGGAGGCCCCCAATGCTTAAGCGGTTCACAATTCTCGTGCTGCTGCTTGCCTGCCTGCCGCTCTGCGGTTGCAAGAAGGATGCGGAGATTAATTCGATCGTTACCGATCTAGACTCCTTTACCACGGAGTTAGTTAAAAAGGTCGAGTCGGCGCCCAACCCATCCGCCGGAGTTGATGACGCGCAAAAGTTCTTCGATTCAAGGAAGGCCGATCTGACGGCGAAGATGACCACGCTGAAAGGCATTCGCGGCTACCAGGTCAGCGAAGACACAAAGAACAAAATGTTTGGTTGACGATGCGAAGCGCGTGGCTGGTCTTCAGATGAAGTACGTCGGCGCGTCGATGCGTGACCCTGCGTTCAAAGCCAAACTGGAGAAGCTCACCAAAGACTATCTGGATTTGTTCAGACTCTAAGAGCGCCGCGAGTCAGCCGTGGGAAATTGTGGTGCTGCCGGTACGTTGATGCTACCGAGTAGTCAGCCCTGTTGCAGGTTGTAGTCCCACAGCGAATAGTGCCCTAATTTCAGTTTTTCTCTGCGCGGTCTCTGCGACCTCCGCGTCTCTGCGGTGAATAATGTGTTCAAATACACTCACCGCGGAGACACAGAGAACGCAGAGGTGGCGCAGAGAGAATTTCAAATTAGGACACTAGCCCACTGCATCGCAAATTGGCCGAAGCGTGTCTGACGGACTATAATGCCCTGCTTTCGGAAACGCACAATTAATTTGAGTTAATGGTAGGGGCGGACACATCGGTCCGCCCGTACGGATAAGAGAGGACCTCGATACATTGGCTAATGAACAGTTTGATGTGACGGTTATCGGCAGTGGGCCGGGTGGGTACGTGGCCGCGATTCGCGCGGCGCAATTGGGTTTGAAAGCGGCCATCGTCGAAAAGGACAAGCGCCTGGGTGGCACGTGCACGCTGCGCGGTTGCATTCCGACGAAACAGCTATTGATGTCGGCGCACGTTTACGAGCAGATGCAGCATGCGGCCGACTTTGGCGTGCAGGCGTCAGAGATTCAACTGGCTTTTGCCGACGTGCAGAAGCGTAAAGACAAGGTTGTGATGAAAAACTCGAAGGGGATCGAATACTTGATGAAGAAGAATTCGATCACGCGCTTCAACGGCACGGGCCGGCTGGCACTGCCGGGCAAGGTGGAAATCACCGGCGAGGATGGCAAGAAACAAACGATCAATACAAAGAATATTATCATCGCGACGGGCTCAGTGGTGCGTCCGATCCCTGGATTCGAGACAGACGGCGCGCGCGTGGTCAACAGCGATCACATTCTCGAGCTGAAAGAAACTCCCAAGTCACTCATCGTGATGGGCGCAGGCGCAGTTGGGGTTGAGTTTGCTTCAGTCTATTCACGTTTCGGCGCGCAGACTACGATCGTTGAGTTGTTGCCCCGGCTGGTGCCGCTCGAAGACGAAGAGGTTTCGCAGGAGCTGGAACGATCGTTTCGCAAGCGGGGCCTCAAGTCGCAGGTCGGCACCAGGCTCGAGAAGATGGAGCAGAGCGACAAAGGCGTTGTCGTAACCGGCAAGGATGGCAAAGGTCAGGAGGTAAAACTCGAAGCGGAAATGTTATTGGTTGCGGTCGGGCGTATGCCGTACACGGAAGGCCTTGGGCTTGAAGGCACTAAAATAAAAGTCGAAAAGGGATTCATCAAGGTCGACGAATACCAGCAGACCGGTGAGAAGGGAGTGTATGCAATTGGCGACGTAGTGCCGACTCCGTTACTCGCGCACCTGGCGTCGAAAGAAGGCGTAGTAGCCGTTGAGCATTTGGCCAGGCAGAAAGACGTACGGCCAGTCAATCTACGTCTGGTGCCGAACTGCACCTACTGCGATCCGGAAGTTGCGTCGGTGGGATTGAGTGAAGCAAAAGCGCGCGAGGAAGGATATGAAGTAAAGGTTGGCAAATTCCCGTTCTCGGCATCAGGTAAGGCGCGCATTCTCGGCGAAGAGGAAGGGTTTGTTAAGATCGTCAGCGAGAAGAAGTATGACGAGATTCTCGGCGTGCATATTATAGGCCCGCACGCAACCGAATTGATTGCCGAAGCGTGCGTCGCGATGCAGCTTGAATCGACAGCGGAAGAATTGGGCCGTACGATGCACGCGCACCCGACGGTTTCAGAAGCCGTGATGGAAGCCGCCGAAGGCGTGCATGGAATGTCGATACATATTTAGCTCATGGAACCGGAAACAAAACCAACAGAAGGAAATCAGCGGCCGTCCGGAAAGGACCCTCACCGCCGGCATCAGCGTCGACGCGGGCCGGGTCACGAGATACGCATCTTTACGAAGTATGCGCCGCGCCGGCCCGCGGATGGCCAGCCGCTTTCCTGCGCCACCGATACGACACTCAAGCCCGAGCAGATGCTCGAGCTTTATCGTTATCTGAAACTCACACGGCTGGTCGAGGAGCGCATCGTCAATTTGTATCGCCAAAGCAAGGTAGTGGGCGGCGTCTATCGGTCACTCGGGCAGGAAGCAACGGCGGTGGGCTCGGCTTACGCGTTGCGGCCGGAAGACTTTATCACGCCAATAATTCGCGATCTCGGCGCGGTGTTCGTAAAAGGAATTCGCCCACGCGAGATCTTCGCACAGTACATGGCTAAAGCGTGGGGACCATCGGGCGGGCGCGATCTGAACATTCACTTTGGCTTTATCGAGAAGGGTTTCATCGGCCCGATCTCGCATCTCGGGGACATGATTCCGGTGATGACAGGCATCGTGTTGGCAGCGCGCATGCAGAAGAAAAAGATCGTCGCGCTCGCGTACATTGGCGATGGCGGCATGAGCACGGGCGCGTTTTACGAAGGACTGAATTTCGCTGCCGTGCAGCGTCTGCCGCTGATCGTCATCGCCGAATACAATCACTATGCGTATTCGACGCCGACAAGGCTCCAGACAGGCGTACGTGACTTGGCGGAGAAAGCCGCGGGCTACGGCATTCCCGCGCACATCGTTGATGGCAACGACGTCATCGCCTGTTACGAAGTGACCAGGCGCGCCGCTGAGTATGCGCGGCGCGGCGGTGGCGCAGTCTTGATTGAAGCGAAAACGTATCGGCGCAAGGGCCACGCCGAACATGATGATCAGCGCTACGTTCCAGCCGGCGAGATCGAATGGTGGGAGCAGCACAACGATCCCGTCGATCGCTACGAGCGATATCTGATCGAGCACAGCGTCGCGACGAAAGAGAAACTCGAAGAGATTACGGCGGACGCTCAGCGCGAGATTGACGAAGATTGCGCCTGGGCCGAGTCGTCGCCAATGCCCGAGGCAGAACAGGCGGCTTATCAGGTATTCGACAACTCGATCGTGCCGCCGGCGTTTCGGCCCAAGGTTTTGGAGAGATGAGTAGAGGTGAACTCACAGCGCTCGTCGAAGCTCTTGGAGACGAGCGGCCAACCGAAGTTCTTCGTGCTTGGGTAGCGCACGATCAGCTTTTCTGCAGTCTCAGGCCTGAATCGTGGGACGAAGTTGGTAGCTGGGGGATTTTGCTTGCGGATGTGGCGCGGCACGTTGCAAACGCTTTAGCTGAGGACAAAGGAATTGAAACGGAAGACTCGATTCGACGGATTAGGGAACTCTTCGATGCCGAGATGGACAGACCTACAGATAAACCAACTGGGCACTTTGTGAGTTAACAGGCCCCCTAGTTAACTGCTTACCGATGACAGTCGAATGACTAGAGATCAAAGTTCAACGAGCCAGCAAAGCTGGCGGCAGAATTTAGCCCAGGGTGGAGCAAGCGTAGCGAAGCGGAACCCTGGGTTAGCGATTCCATTTAATAATTCAGCCCGCTTTAGCGGGCGAAAGAATCTGTCGCCCGCTAAAGCGGGCTCAGGAATTCTTTTTGCGACGGTACCCAGGGCGGCGCTTCGCTCCACTTCGTTTCGCTACGCTGGCCCTGGGCTAAACTCTGCCGCCGGCTGCGCCGGCTCATTGAGTGCCGGTCCTTTCGCTTGCGGAGGAACGATGCGGAGTAAACAGAAGCGTCAAGGTCTTGGTCTTGAAATGAGAACGTTTAAGGGGAATGCGGGACAGAATTATCTGGTGTTTCGGACTGCGGGGAGCTCCTATCACGTATTCCTTGAGGTAGACGCTAAGGAAGCAGCAGAACACTGTGGCGTTCCGAGGGATGGTAACACGCGCCAGATGTGGAAGGATCTGTGGAATAACGCTAAGTTCATCACGATCTGAAAATTACTGACGGCAATGGCAACCGCAGTCAAGAAAGAACACAAGCTCGAACGTCCACCACGCGGCGGGATGGCCACGCTGGTCGAAGCCATTCGTCAGGGCATCTGGGAAGAGATGGAGCGCGACCCCACGGTCTTTGTGATCGGGGAAGACGTCGGCGTCTACGGTGGCGCTTTTAAAGTTACTGACGGATTGATCGATCAGTTCGGTAAAGAGCGCGTGATCGATACCCCAATCTCGGAAGCGGCGATTGTCGGCGCCGCGTGCGGCGCGGCGTTGATGGGCATGCGCCCGATTGCCGAGTTTCAGTTTATCGATTTCATCTCAGCGGGCTTCGACATGCTGACCAATTATGCGGCGAAGTGCCGCTATCGCTGGGGCGCAAACATTGCCGCGGTCTTTCGTGGTCCCTGCGGCTCTGGTGTGCGCGCCGGTCCATTTCATTCGCTGAACGCCGAATCGTTTTTCCTGAACACAGCCGGGCTGAAGATTGTCGAGCCTTCGACTGCCTATGATGCGAAGGGACTGATCAAGGCAGCGATCCGCGATCCCGATCCGGTGCTCTACTTCGAGCATAAAAAGCTGTATCGTCTGCCGCGCCTGCGCGAAGAGTTGCCGGCAGACGATTACGTCGTGGAGATCGGAAAAGCGCGAACCGCGCGCGAAGGCCGCGACCTTTCGATCATTACCTTTGGCGCAATGGTTCTGACTGCGCTTGATGCGGCGGAAGAGTTAGAGAAGGAAGGTTTGGACGTCGAAGTGATCGACCTGCGCACGCTGGCGCCACTCGACAAGCCCGCGATTCTCGCTAGCGTGAAGCAGACCGGCAAAGCGTTGGTGCTGCACGAGGCATCGCGCACTGGCGGCATCGGCGGCGAGGTCGCGGCGATCATCGCAGAGGAGGCTTTTGAGTGGCTCGATGCGCCGGTCGTGCGCGTGGCATCGCTTGATACACCGGTTCCATACTCGCCGCCTCTGGAAGATTATTATTTGCCGCAGACGAAGGATGTGCTGGACGCGGCGCGCAAGCTGGCGGCTTATTGACGTGTAACATTTTCAAGAAATGGAGAGACCAGGCTATGCCGAAATTCTTAATCGAGCGAGAGATTCCCGGAGCCGGAGATTTGTCTGGAGCTGAGTTGCAGGCGATCGCGCAAACGTCATGCAACGTCTTGCAAAAAATGGGGCCACAGATTCAGTGGGTGCACAGCTACGTGACGGGCGACAAGATCTATTGTGTGTACATCGCGCCCAATGAAGAGATGGTGCGCGCGCACGCGCAGCAGGGTGGCTTCCCGGCCAACCGCGTCTCCGAGATTAAGTCAGTTATCGATCCGACAACGGCTGAGCCATCCGCTATCGTCAGTCAGCTGTCAGCGAAGGTCTGATTGGCTGAACGCTGAGAACAGGACAGCTTTTTTTGGAGAACTTATGGCGACAGAAGTGGTAATGCCGCAGATGGGCGAGTCCATCGCGGAAGGAACGATTACAAAGTGGTTGAAGCAGGTCGGTGAACGCGTCGAGCGCGACGAGCCGCTGTTCGAGATCTCGACCGACAAGGTCGACGCTGAAATACCTTCGCCGGCCGCCGGCGTGTTGACGGAGATTAAATTCAAAGAAGGTGAAACGGTCGAAGTAAACACGGTCGTCGCAGTGCTTGATGGGGCTGATGGTGCAAAGAGCGAAGCCTCCCCGGCAGTGGCCGAGGCCGCTCCCGCGGCTGAGGCGGAAGAAGTGCATGAAGCAGAAGCTCCGCCGCCGGAAGAGGTGGAAACTCCAACAGCGCCGCCCGCGCCGGCGACACCACCTCCAGCGCCGAAACCAGCGCAACCAGCAGCGATCGCGCCAAAGAGCGCGCCGGCTCAGCGTCCTGCGTCAAGGCCTCCGGCAACCGTGGCCCAACCGCCCGGCAATGGTGGCCACGCGGCAAGCGTTGAAGAACTACGGCGCACAAAGTCGAGCCCGCTTGTGCGCAAAATCGCCAGCGAGCACGGCATCGATATCGCAAAGCTTGAAGGCACGGGAATGAGTGGCCGCGTCACCAAGAATGACATTTTGAGTTTCATCGAATCGGGAGGTAGTACGTCCACGGTCCTCGCGCCGCAGCCTCCTAAAACCGTGCCGGCGGCTCCAGTTGTTAGCGTCGCTGCGCCGCCGCCAGTGAAACCTGCCGAAGGCGATCGTGTCGAACAGATGAGTGTTATGCGCAAGAAGATCGCGGAGCACATGATTCTCTCTCGGCGCACTTCCGCGCACGTCACGACTGTGTACGAGATCGACATGACGAAGATTGCCAGGCTGCGTGAAGAGCACCGGGAATCATTCCTGGAGCGGACGGGCACAAAGCTCACGTATATGCCGTTCATCTTTCAGGCGGTCAATAATGCGCTGCGCAAGTTTCCCATCTTCAACGCGCAGGTGAGCGGCGATCAGATTGTCTACAAGCGCGACGTCAATCTTGGTATGGCTGTCGCGCTCGACTGGGGTTTAATCGTGCCGGTGATCAAGCGCGCTGACGATCTGTCGCTGTCGGGCCTGGCACGCGCCGCAAACGATTTGGCCGATCGGGCGCGCACGAAGCAGTTGAAACCGGACGAAGTTGCCGGTGGCACGTTTACGATCACTAATCCCGGCGTTTTTGGCGGTCTCTTTGGCACGCCGATCATCAATCAACCGCAGGTGGCTATCTTAGGCGTCGGTAAGATCGAGAAGCGCGCCAGAGTGATGACCACTCCTGAAGGTGAAGACTACGTCGCCGTTCGCTGGATGGCGTACTTCGCGCTAAGTTTTGATCATCGCATCATCGACGGCTCAGACGCAGAGCGCTTTCTTGCTTTTGTCAAAGAACAGTTAGAGGCCGGCGAGTTTTCGATCTAGCAACAGCGGCTGGCCGGCGGAAAGAAGCGACGCGGTGACGAACCAAAATGTGTTAAGGTTGTCACCGCGTTGTTGTGTAAATTGCGCGAGCGCGGGCGGTTGTTGCGATCCGTTAGCAATTGGATGACGAATGCGGATTTGGTGGAAAAGCCTATTGACTTCTTAAGCGCTTAGATTTAAGAAGTGTGCACTCAAGTTGCCGGAAGAGACAACGCAACAGGAGAGAAGGTCGTCAGAAGATAGACCAATTGCGGCTCGCCCTGAAAGCGTGCCATCTACATCCAGAAGGAGAGTAAATCTATGGTATCAACGAGATTCAGAACAATGGCCTCGACTGCGCTTGCTATTAGCGTACTGCTAATCTCAGCTTCAGTGGCGTTTTCGCAAAGCCCGACGAGCTCAAGCAATGCACGCACAGTCACCAGCGGCCAAAAGATGAAAATCAAGGGGGTCGTTACCCGTCGCGATGCGGACACGTTCACGGTTCGCGACGCAAACAACGTCGACACCGTAGTGCGCCTGACTGATCGAACCAGTGTCAAAACGCACGGCGGGTTCTTGCGCGGCGGCGCGAACTACGCTCAGACCAGCATTCTGCGCGGTCTCAACCTCGAAGTTGAAGGACACGGCGATTCGTCGGGTACACTGCTTGCCGACAAAATTCGCTTCAACGAGTCGGATATGAGGACCGCGCGCGCGGTGGAATCGCGGGCCACGCCGTTGGAGGAACGCGCCACTAACACGGAAACCAAGCTAACGCAGGTCGAACAGAACGCGCAGCGGCTTTCCGGACAGCTGGACGAACTCGCGGCCGTTGCCAATACTGCAAAGGGCGGCGCGAAGGCTGCGCAGGAGACTGCGGATGCGGCAGTCGCCGGCGTCAACGAGACCAACGAACGTATCTCAGCGCTTGACGACTATGTGCCACAAACCACCACTTCCGTAAACTTCAAAGTCAACAGCTTCATGCTTTCGCCGGATGAAAAGACGAAGCTGGACGACATAGCTACCAGAGCCCTTAACACGAAGGGTTATGTCATTGAAGTCGCCGGCTTCACCGATTCAACTGGTGGTCTTCAGAAGAACAAGATATTGAGCCAGCATCGGGCCGATGCCGTGATTCAATATCTGGTCGAGAATCACCAGATTCCGCTGCGCCGGATTATCACTCCGTACGGTTATGGCAAATTGAATCCGATAGCCGACAATTCCACGCGAGAAGGCCGCGCGCAGAATCGCCGCGTTGAGGTGAAGCTGTTAGTCAACAAGGGTCTGACGCAACCGGCGCCGACGATTACCAAATCGAGCTCCGGTTCTGAATAACCAGGGAGAGACAACTCAACTGGCTGGTTACTTGATCTAATACTGGCCACTAACGTTTGTTTGCCAGACAATCATGCCGCCACGCGACAAGAAGTGAAAAGAATGTGGCCAGCAAGGCAGCGCGCTGGCGGCATGAGGACTTGGCTGATGAACCCCGTCAAGAATTTGCAGAAACATTTTTTGCCGGCGCTTCTCTTCGGAGCGCTGGCTTTGTTTTTCTCAAGCGTGGCGACCGCGCAGAAACTAAGAGATCTGCCGCCGCCACCACCTGCGCCCAGGTTCAAACCCAAACCCACGCCTACACCCGTTCCTCCTCGGGAAGAAGACTTCGACGTCATACGCGTCAATTCGAATCTCGTGATGGTTCCCGTGTCCGTTGTGGATGCGAATGGCCAACCGGTTCATGGTCTACAAGTCACGGATTTCCGCCTTGACGAACAAGGGCGCCCGCAAAAGATCGCTGAAATAGGTAATCCGGAGCAGGTACCTCTGGACATTGCTCTTTTGTTTGACGTTTCCAGCAGTGTTAGCCAGAAAGGTTTCTTCTTATTCCAACAAGAGGCAGCAGCGAGTTTCCTGAAGCAAGTTTTGAAGCCAGTGGACCGAGCTGCCGTTTTTACGATCGCCGATCAGCCGCGTCTGATACAACCGCTGGCGTCTGCGGAAACTGCCGCGGCAAAATTGCTAACGATTCCCGCTGCGACAACACCCGTTCCGACCGCCTTTTATGACACCGTTACGGCGGCGGCGAAATATCTCATTGCCAACTCTCCCGAGCGCCATCGTCGCGTGATAGTCGTTATCTCTGATGGTGATGACAATTTTAGCAATCTGATTAAGGACCTAACGGTTGCTGAAGCGCGCGCCAGCGAAAGGGGCGAGATGACTCCGGCAGCAGCCCGCGTGAGTTTGCAGGAACGACGTCGTCAGGCCGTGCTGGAAGTGCAACGAACGGTTCAGCAAGCTGACGCCGCTTTCTACTCGGTCAATCCCGGCGGCCCGTCGGTTCACCTTAACCAGATCAGCACACGCGCGCAAAATGCGATGCAGTCAATCGCCGAGGCTACCGGTGGCACGGCATTCGTGCCTGATTCGGATAAGGATCTTGAACGAGTATTCAGCGAGGTTGCTGCGGAACTTCGGGGACAATACCTGGTGCAGTATTACTCGAATTCACAATCACCCGGCGGACAGTTTCGTACCATCGCTGTCAGCGTGCCTTCACACTCCGAGCTGCGCATAAGAGCGCGACAGGGTTATTACCCGAAGAGCAAGTAAAGACCGACAGGGCGAAGGGGCGACGCGGAGACGCGGGGACACGACGACTCGGCGAGTCTTGCCGTTTAGTCATATCTGGAATTAGTCTTTCACCGTGTCTCCGCGTTCGCCCCTTCCCAGTGTCGGCTTTACCGCATCTCCAACAGCACATCGGTTAGGCGATTAACTACGCCGAGCAGCGTTCTTCCTGCCTGATCGAATTGATTGGCCGCGGCTTGTTGCTCAGCGGTCGCCGCGCCGGCCGCAGCTCCCGCGAGTCTGATGTAGTAGGGGTTCCATTCCGGCGTCGTGCGAAAGTCCAGCTCCAGCTTGTCTAGTCCTACGCGCACATCGCGCAAGCTGCTTCTTACCGTGGCTTTGCTTTTCTGCGTCTGCTCGATTACGGCGGGCGACGCTTCGTTACGCCGGATCGTGTCGTCCGCCTGTTCCAGTCCTTTCGCGACGCCTCCGAGCAGGTAGATGAACTTGGTCAGAATCTTTATCTGGTCGGCGACGCGCGTGGCGCCTCCACGCACCGCGTCGGGAGTCGTTTGAGTCCTCGTCGGGCGGCGTGCTGTACTAGTGCGCTTCTTTCTTTGTCCCAGTGCCGCCGTCGGCAATAACATCATGCAGACGATGGCAACGATGATCGTTCGCTTCAAGGCAAGTTCTCCTGTTCCGCAAAATTATCAGGGAGTGTGTGCTCCAAACTATCCTGCTAATGTAATTCAAGTCAAGCAGCGCAGGGTCTGCGTTAGCATAAGACCGAAGGTGGCCGATGCTGCTACAATGGCATCGAAGGTGCGATGAAACAGCGAAAGCTATTGGTGCAGCGACTGGGTCGAGTGGAATACGGCGCCGCGCTTTTTTTTCAAAAAGAAGCAGAGCGCGCGGTGCAATCCGGCGAGCAATCGGACACTCTGTTGCTGCTCGAGCATCCGCATGTAATTACGATTGGTCGTCGCGGCGATAGTGCTGGAGTGATCATGCCGGCAGAGGTTCTCGACGCCCGCGGCGTGGCGGTGTTTGAAACGAACCGTGGCGGCAAGATCACTTATCACGGGCTTGGACAAATCGTCGGTTATCCGATCATCAACTTGAGCCCTGATCGCGAGGATGTGCATCGCTTCGTTCGCGATCTCGAAGAAGTGTTGATTCGCGCGATGAGCGATTTCGACATTGAGGCGTTTCGGATTAAAGGCTTGACCGGCGTGCACACCGCGCAGGGAAAGGTCGCAGCCATCGGTGTGCACATCGCGCGCTGGGTGACGACGCACGGCTTTGCTTTGAACGTCAATACGGATCTCAGCTTTTTCGATCTGATCGTCGCCTGCGAAGGCGAGCCGGTGACTTCGATGAAAGAATTGCTTGGACGCGAAATTGAGTTTAGCGCTGTCGAAGATCGGATCATTGACCGTTTCGCTGAAATGTTCGAAATGAAAATTGATAGCCACGAAAAAGCACAAAACGCGCAAGAAAGTGAACGGCAGGTTGCGTATGGCGGCTCGAGGTGACGTATTCTTTTTTCCTTCTGCGCCTCTTGTGCCTCTTTGTGGCCAATCTAACTCTTAATGCTGACGCTCGATCTGATCAAACAAGCCGCTTCACGAATCGCCGGCCGCATTCATCGCACGCCCGTCGTCACTTCGCGCGCATTCAACCAAGCAGCCGGCAAGCAAGTCTTTTTCAAATGCGAAAACCTCCAACGCGCCGGCGCCTTCAAAGCTCGCGGTGCCACCAACAAGATTCTTTCATTGACTGACGAAGAGAAGCGGCACGGTGTCATTGCGGTCTCTTCCGGTAATCATGCTCAGGCCGTCGCGCTCGCCGCGCGCGAAGCCGGCATTCGCGCTGTGGTCTGCATTCCTGCCGACGCGCCGAAAATGAAAATCGAGGCGGCGCGGGAATACGGTGCCGACATTCGCTTCTTCGATCGCGAGCGCGACGATCGCGATGCTTTCGGCCGCGACATCGCCGCGCGCGAGGGGCTCGTAATGGTGCCGGCCTACGATGATTATCTGATCATGGCCGGCCAGGGAACTTGCGGGCTGGAGTTTCTCGAGGAGGTTTCGGATCTGGATTGCCTGCTGACGCCGTGCAGTGGCGGTGGCCTATTCGCCGGCGTGAGCACTGTGGCGCGAGCAATCAACCCGCGCATTCGTTGTTTCGCGGTCGAGCCAGAAACCGCCAACGATACACAGCAATCGATTGCGAAGGGCGAGCGCGTAAAGATTCCGCCGCCGCCAACGATAGCCGACGGTTTGCGCGTGCAATCACCGGGCGCACTGACGTTTCCGATAACTCAGCAGAATGCCGAAGACGTATTGACCGTTGCCGACGAGGAGATTATTGAAACACTACGCTTCATTCTGTTTCGAACGAAGTTGCTGGTCGAGCCTTCGGGTGTAGCTGCGGCGGCAGCGGTGTTATTCAGAAAGTTGCCCGAAGATTTGAGGCGTGTCGGCGTGGTTCTCTCAGGTGGGAACATTGACCCGGACATTCTGTCGCAGCTCATGCACTGAAAGGAGACTCATGATCAATCGGAGGCTGTTACTTGATGTAGCGCCCGAGCCAGGCCACTTGGTTGGCTGGGGGCGTTGATTCTGATCGCTATCGTGGTCTTTGTTTTCGCCTTCGTGCTGATGATCGGCTTCGTAGTCGTGCTTAAGCGTCGCCGCCGGGGCAGTAGCCCGACCGTGAGGGAGGGCGTGTTGCTGCAAGCGTAAACGAAAGCCTGCTGACTCTTGGGGCTACCGGCACAGCGCGCGCCGAATGAGAGGCTCACCCAAGCGCTCCGAACCAGTGATAAGCATTCAGCACCTCACCGCCAAGAAACGACGCGAGATTGGCCACGATGATCGCCGCGAAGTCGCGCCTCATTGAAGGCTTTCCTAGTTGCTCTGCCTCGCCGTAAGCCAACCAAAACAGAGCGCATTCGGCCAGCGGAGCGAAGGTTTCGGCGACCAGCAGATAGGTCGCGCGCGAAACGTTGGCAAGCGCAAGCGGCAGCGCGAGCACGACGATCGGATAGGTGCACGCCGTCAGCCACACGCCCGCAAAGAATCTTCTTCGCAAGGGATGCCGCGCCGACAGGCCTACCAACAAGATCGGCGTCTCAATCAGGATCGAAAGCAGATAACCAAAAGGCAGGAAGCGCCAGAGTTCAATTGGGGACATTTTGATCAGACGGCGGGTGGCAGGCGGCAGAAGCAGGAAGACTCAAGCCGCGTCCAACCGCCTGGTTCCTGCTCCTGCCGTCTGCCTTCAGATCATCCGCAGCAGAAACGGCGCCTCAGCCAGCACGTGCGCAATGGCCACGGCAAAGTAAATGTCACGCGTCGCCGCATAGTTGACGGAAAAACCAAACCAGAGCACAGCCACAAGGAACAAACCGCAAATGAGAGCGGCGACGATCAAACGAGGAAAGCCGCGCGGATGACGAAAGAGCGGGATCGTCTTCACGTCCCAGATTGCGCCACTCGCACCAATCAGTGGTAACGCCACTAACCAGACTCCATAGTGCAGCATCTCCAAAAAGACGTGCATCGAAACCAGCATGTGGCTCGAGACGTTCGGCAGAATCTGTGCGCCCGCATGTTGCGTGATGCGCCACGCCAGACCATTGTCATCCGCGAGCGATGGCACGCGGGCAAGCTGCCAACACATTCCCACGATCAGGAGCGGCAGCAAGACTAAACAACGATGGTACGCCGGCAACCATTCGGGCCGCGTGTGGCGCAAATGACGATCGAGAAACCACAGCGCGACGAGCGGGTGCAGATACACAATCGCCAGACTGAAAAGCTCAGGCGCGAGCCAGTTCAAAGAACTCAAAGCAAAAGCGACCGGCCAGACCCAGCGCCAGTCGCGCGCATGTTTTTGCTTTCCACGCAGCCACACGAGCGCGGCGATCCACAGGATCAGGAACGTGTTCCAGGTGGCGATCGCTACAAGCCAGTTGTTGCCTGACCAGAGCTTTGAATAATAGAGCGCAGGCAACGACAGATACGTCAGTGTAAGGGACCCGATTCCGGCAAAAGCGACGATGAAAAAGTTGCGCGACCGGCCGAAACGCGCCGGCAGGCGCATCATAAAGTAACGCAGCTCGAACCAGTTGTGCGGACCCGCGAAGAGAAACACCGTTGCGATGGAGAACAGTAACGGCAACCAACTTGCCAGCGCCGCGGACAAGCAGGCGCTCGCGATCAGCACTGCCGCGAACAGTCTCGCGGACACTTGTGCGCGGTCGGCCGGCCGCGTGGCGGGCCACGCGGCCAGGGGAATGTCTGCGGCTCGTTCCACGCTATTCCTCGCCCGGTCTCTTTTCGCTATTTAGCGGCATGATCAGCTTCATGCCATCATCGCCGGGCACGATTTCGATATCCAACCCGCCCGTAGTGGCCTGGCCTTTGTTCAAGTTCTCGGGGAGACTCCGCCAGCGATAAGAACCCGGAGGGCCGGCATTCGCGCGCACGATCACCGTGGCCATGCCCAGAACCGCGGCGAACATAACTGCGGCCGCGATCATTTTGTGATTGCGGCGTTGATTCGAACGCGCCAGCCACACGCCGGCGAACGACACGGCCAGAAACATAAAGAAGCCGGCCATCATCGTGCGCGTCGAGCTGTGCATCACGCGCTGCGTTAAAGTCTCGTTTGTGGCGGTGCCTGCCGTAGCTTCGCGAATGCGTTTCAAACTCTCCCCCGAAATTTGCAAGCGCGCTTCGTAAGCTTTCGGATCAGTTGCGACGGTCAGGCCGGTGTGAAAAACGATCTTGCCGGGCGTCGGCGTGACTTTTGGGCGTGCAATATCGCCAAATGCGTAGATAGCGCTCGCCGCCAGCATCACAGCCGCGGCGCAGAGAACAACGGTTCTTCTCATAATCTTCCTCCAATGACGCAAACCGGGCGGCCCGCGTTAGTTTTCAATTCCGCGCAGTATAGCGCAAGAGCGTCCAGCTTAGATGCCGAATTCGACGAGCGAGCCTGTGAGTTTTTTTGGTTTAGGACTACCGACCTTGGAGTGAATCTCAACACTGATGGTAGAATTCAGACAAGAATCTTTGAGGTAAGGCAATGGCCCGCGAATTAAGGGTAATCAGCAATAACGGCAGCACCAAGCCTCGGCAACCAAAGCCCGAGTGGCTGAAGATTCGTCTGGGCGATCCCACGAACCAGAATCATCTACTCAAGCTGATTGAGGGCCTCAATTTGCACACCGTTTGTCAGGAAGCGAAGTGTCCGAACATCTTCGAGTGCTGGTCGGATCGCACGGCAACGTTCATGCTGGGCGGGGATATCTGCACGCGGCATTGCGGTTTTTGCGCGGTGGGTAAAGGCGAGCCGGGCGCTCTCGATGCGGATGAACCGCGTCACGTAGCAGAAGCCGTGCGACATTTGAATCTCGCGCATACGGTAATCACTTCAGTTAATCGCGATGATCTGGCGGACGGCGGCGCGGCGCATTGGGCTGAGACTATTCGCCAGGTGCGCGCGCTCAATCCCGAATGCAAAGTTGAAGTTCTGATTCCTGATTTCAATGGCGACGAAGATGCGCTCAATAACGTTCTTGACGCGGCGCCGGACGTACTCAATCACAACACCGAAACTATCGCGCGGCTTTATCGTCGCGTGCGCCCCGATGCTGACTATCAACAATCATTGACGCTGCTCAAGCGGGCCGCAGCACGACGCGATCGGGAACGGCGTGGCATGCTAACGAAGAGCGGCATCATGGTGGGTCTCGGCGAGACTTTTGATGAAGTTGTCGAGTTAATGAAAGACCTGCGCGGCGTCTCGTGCGACATCATGACCATCGGTCAATACCTGCAGCCCTACGAGAAACGTCTGCCGGTCGAGCGCTACGTTACTCCAGAAGAATTCGAACGCTGGCGCGAAATCGGAATGAGCCTGGGATTCCATCACGTGCAATCGAGTCCACTCACACGGTCGTCCTACCACGCACGGCAGCAAGCAGAGAATCAACCGCAGATTTACGCAGATGCGCTCGGATAGATCCATTCGAGCGACGGTTGTTGTCCGTCTACGTTTTCTTTATCCGCGTTTATCGACGTCATCAGCGCTATGAACGTATGAAAGCCATCATCTTCCGTCAACACGGTGGGCCAGAGGTGTTGCAGTACCGCGATGTGCCCGAGCCGAAGATCAAAGCAAATGAAGTGCTTGTAGAGGTGCGCGCTTGCGCGTTGAATCACCTCGATGTCTGGGTGCGCGGCGGATTGCCCAATGTTGAGATTCCTTTGCCGCACATTTTGGGTGACGACATCGCCGGCGTCGTGCACGAGGTCGGTAACCTGGTTACCTGGGTCAAGTTCGGCGATGAAGTGATGTTGCAGCCTGGTGTTTCGTGCGGACATTGTGCCCAGTGCCTGCGCGGTCAGGACAATTTGTGCCGCGAATATGACATGATCGGTTATCGGCGCGATGGTGGATATGCGGGACTGGTTGCCGTTCCCGGCGTCAATGTAATTCCCAAACCAAAAAACTTAAGTTGGGAAGAAGCTGCGGCGCTGCCGCTGGTGACCCTGACTGCCTGGCACATGCTCGTGACGCGCGCTCGTTTGCAGCCCGGCGAAGATGTGTTGGTTCACGCTGCGGGCAGCGGCGTCGGCTCGCTTGGCATTCAAATAGCGAAGTTGCGCGGCGCGCGCGTGATTGCCACTGCGAGTTCAGATGAAAAGCTGGCGAAGGCAAAAGAGCTGGGCGCGGACGAAGTGATCAATTACACGCGCGCTGATTGGCCCAAAGAAGTGAAGCGACTGACGGATCGAAAAGGAGTTGACGTTGTCTTTGAGCACACCGGCGCGGAAACCTGGCCCGGATCGCTTGCGTCGCTGAAAAACAACGGCCGCCTGGTAACCTGTGGCGCCACCAGCGGCTTCGACGCCCGCACCGACCTGCGCCAGGTTTTTTATCGTCACCTGACAATACTCGGATCGTTCATGGGCGCGAAAGGCGAACTGCTCGAGGCGATGAAGTTTATTGAAAGTGGAACGATTCGCGCGGTGGTCGATCAGAGTTTGCCGCTTTCAGAGGCTCGCCGGGCACACGAATTGATGGAAGACCGCGCGCAGTTCGGCAAGCTGGTCCTAATTCCGTAAGGCTCAGGCCCTCCCAGAAGAAGTTTCCGCAAAGTTGCAAAGACGCGAAGGAAAGCAGGCCCCGGCCGCGCGTTTTATTTCCCTGAATAATCTTCGACGACGAATCGCTTTCGCAGCAGCTTCCAGGCCTCCGGCTCAAGATCAAAGTTGGTGCCGGCAATGTACCGTTTGCCGCCGTCGGTGCCGACCCAATCGACTACGTGCGGCGCATTCTTGTGCAGAATATCGGCGTCGTCTTTGTCGAAGGGCTTGCCGTCCTTGCGTGAAAAGACCCAGACGTAAGTGTACTGATTGTTGCGGACGTACTTTAGGCCTTCCTCAAAGGTTGTCCCGGACGTTGGCTCCTGTGAAGGCTGAGTTGTTGGGGTTCCTGCCGCAGTTTCCGGGGCGCTGTTGGTGCTGCTTTGTTTGCAGGCAGAGAATCCGAGCGCAATGGTTGCGGCGGCCAGTGTAATCACACCAAAGCTTGGTACTCTTTTAATCATTTCCGCCACCATTCTAGTCTAAGCGAGTGCTTTGATGCTCATGAAAAGTTATGAGCGCTCGGAAAAATCCAGACTTCAGTTTCTCGTTGTGTTCCGCGAACGGCCCCGAGCGCCAGCGACAACAAACCGACGTTTGTCGGACCGCGGAGTTTTCAGGCCCGTTCGAAGTTTGTTTTGAACCTCCCTGATCACTCGCGGAGCAAGCACAGCCTGATGCGTTCTGAGAAATCCGCGAACGGCTTGCGGATCACGCTTCGTCAGTTCTCGCAAGGCCCATGATAGGGCCTTCACAACAATGTCGTCTCGATCGCTCACGAGCACTTCACAAATCGAGAGCGTGCGGGCGGTATCGCCGGCACCGCCGCGCGCTTTGCTGTTAAGCGGCACGGTACTGACCAACGCCGCGCGACGCCACCAACGGTCCTTTGAATGTGCCCAGCGAGCGATCAGTGTGTCCGGAACTTGACGTTCTCGCCAGGCAGGCCCGGCCAAATAACAGGCGAAGGTATCGACCGCACCCCAATTGTCAATTCCTGCGCCCAGCAGTTTCAGTTTCTTCGGATTCAAACTGCGCAGCGCTTCGCGATGATGTTGAATTAATTCGTAAGCAAGAAACCGCGGTACGGTTTCTTTTCTCTTCAGCAAATGCAACGATAAACGGAAAACGAACTCAGGCGGCGCGTCTGAAAGGCGCTTGGAGAACTCGCGCCGCAAAGCCCGAATGCTTTCCGTGTTCCTTTTAGACAGCAAGGCCAACCGATTGATGACGTCGGCCGCCAGGTTGTTAACGCCTTCAGATTTCATTCGGGCACAAGAGTCGGCTTTGTGGCAGGGGTTGAAGCTGAAGCACTGCCTCCAAAATGAATTCCGCGCTTCTCGCGACCTACGGCGGTAATAATGATAGCGCCGGCAAACACGGTAACGGCGGTCAGGGCCATCGCTTTCGGGTATTGCATCCTCTCAGCGAACACTGCTTCAATGTAGGCAACTGATCCTGCCAACAATACACCGCACTGATAAGCAAACCCCGGCAGGAAACCGCGCACCGAATCAGGAGAAAGCTCCGTGAGGTGCGCCGGTATGACACCCCAGGCTCCCTGAACCATAAACTGCATCAGGAAGCCGCCAGCAACCAGTAGTCCCAGCGAGGGCGAGAACGCCCACAGAGGAATAACGGCCAGCGCGCACAAGAGTGCCGCGATCATTGAGCGACGACGGCCGAAACGATCTGACAAGAGACCAAATAGTAGTCCGCCGGCAATCGCACCCACCATTGAGAACGCTGTTACTGCTGCGACCTTCTGAGGACTGAACTTCCAGTGTTCGGTGAGCAATGTTGGGTACATGTCCTGTGTTCCGTGCGAGACGAAGTTCATCATCATCATCAAGAGCACGATGTAAATAAATAACTTCCAATGCGAAGCAAGGCCGCGGCCAAGCTGACCCCAGCTTTCGTGACGCGTCTTCTTCCAAACCTCCGACTCCTTCACGTGAACGCGAACATAAATGGCAAGCAGGGCCGGCAGTCCGCCGATAAAGAACATTGGTCGCCAGCCCCAACGTGGATAGACAAAGAAGTAGCAACCTGCGGCGAGCAAATAACCGGCAGCGTAGCCTTCCTGGAGCAGTCCCGATAGCACACCGCGCAATTTAGGCGGCACTTTTTCCATCGCCAGCGACGCGCCAACACCCCACTCGCCACCCATGCCGATTCCGAAGAGCGCGCGCAGTACCATGAATGTCGCGTAGTTTGGGGCGAGACCGGAGAGCACTTCAACGACGGAGTAGAAAATAAGATCAATAATCAGCGGCACGCGTCGACCGTAGCGGTCCGCGAGCAAACCAAAGATGAACGCCCCAACAGGCCGAAAACCAAGCGTGAGCGCAAGCGAGAGCGCAATGTCCTTCTTTGGCCGGTGGAATGAGTCTGCGATTGCCGTGAGGCACATCACGACCAGGAAAAAATCAAAAGCGTCCAGGGTCCAGCCAAGGAAACCGGCAAACAAGGCGGCGCGATGATCTGTGGGTATCGCAGTTTGTTCGGGCGGCATTCCGGCCTTTGCGACCTTCATCCGTTGGTCCTTCGCGTTCGAACACTGCTGGCAGAGCGAACGGGATACTATTATTTTGTCGGCACTTACTCAAGACTATTGTGCTAAGGGCACAGGTGTGATTCGTAAGGATTCGCGGTGAACAGGCGACTAACCCTTCGGTGCGGTACAATAACCTGGAGCGCCCGAAGGTAAAACCATTGACCCGGCTAAGCGCGTATTTATCACGAAGAAACTCGGGCGGCGGATCGGCTTCGCAAAAAAGTGGCGGAATCAGGTTGTCTTTCCGTTGCCGTGTTTTCTCCCTCCCCCGCTGGGGGGAGGGTTGGGCTGGGGGTGTTAGGCGCGTCTAATCCCTCTCCCCCGCCCCTCTCCCATCGGGAGAGGGAAGAGGATAATCAGAACCGGACGCGTTCTTCCTTGCGAGCTCGTTGAACGACTTTTTGTGCAAGTCCCGGCGGATCGAAAGTAACATGCTGATTAAGAAGGCCCACGATATCAAATCGAGCGAAATCACAGATAAAGAAGTTTATCTCAACCGGCGGCTGTTCATACGCGGAGCAGCCCTGGCCGCAACTGTAGCGGCGACGGGTCTGGTTTATCGGCGACTGAATCCGCCGCCGACAGAGATTCCGAAGGGCGAGACACTCGCCGGCGTAAAGCCCAACGCCAGTGATGCCAACAGCAGTTTCGCGGTCAACGAGAAACTAACGTCGCTCGAAGACATCACCAACTATAACAACTTCTATGAGTTTTCGACCAACAAGCAAGAGGTGGCCTCGGAAGCAAAAGGGTTTGTCACGCGGCCCTGGAGCGTTTCGGTTGAGGGCCTTGTCAACAAGTCGAAGGTTTTTGATCTCGATGAATTGCTAAAGTTTCAACAAGAGGAGCGCGTCTATCGCCTGCGCTGCGTTGAAGGTTGGTCGATGGTTATTCCCTGGATCGGCTTTCCTTTGTCAAAACTGTTGGACAAGGTCGAGCCGACATTACAGGCAAAGTTCGTCGCGTTTCAAACGCTTCTTGATCCGCGTCGCATGCCCAACCAAATCACGGGCGTGCTTGATTGGCCGTATGTCGAAGGGTTGCGTCTCGATGAAGCCATGCATCCGCTGACGATTCTGGCCACCGGACTCTATGGCCAGACGCTGCCGCCCCAGGACGGCGCTCCTATTCGATTGGTGGTGCCTTGGAAGTACGGTTTCAAAAGCATCAAGTCGGTTGTCAAGATCAGTCTCGTCGCCGAGCAGCCACCCACGACCTGGAACATTCAGGTGCCGAACGAGTACGGTTTCTATTCAAACGTCAATCCTCATGTCGACCATCCACGCTGGAGCCAGGCGACGGAAAACCGCATCGGGGAATTTCGCAGACGCAATACGCTGATGTTCAATGGCTACGCCGATCAGGTGGCGCATTTGTACGACGGAATGGATCTACGAGTGAATTACTGACACTGGTCCGTAGTCAGTCGTACGTAGTTCGTTGCAAGTCGGAGACAACATTAATCAACCACTGACTACTAACCACGAACTACGGACCAAAGCAATGAAAGACACACGCTTCTCAAAACTCGTTATCTTCATCAACGGCCTCGTGCCGCTGACGCTTTTGCTGTGGGACTGGTATCACAAGCAAGTTGGCGCGAATCCGCTCGAGTTTGTTACGCGCACGACCGGCATGCTGACGCTGGTCTTCCTGATGATTACGATAGCGGTCACACCTATACGAAAGATCACCGGCGCGAACTGGCTGATAAAATTCCGTCGGATGCTGGGCCTCTTTGCTTTCTTCTATGGCTTCCTGCACTTGATGACTTACCTCTGGTATGACCGTGGCTTCAATCTGAAGACCGTCCCGGGCGATATCGCCAAGCGCCCGTTCATCACCATCGGTATGACGGCGTTTTTTCTCATGATTCCGCTCGCGATCACTTCAACCAACAAGATGGTCAAACGGCTGGGTGGAAAACGCTGGAGCCGTTTGCACAAGGTCGTCTACCTGGCCGGAGTTGGCGGTGTACTTCACTACTGGATGCTGGTTAAATCAGATACGCGTCTACCATTAACCTTCGCGTTCATCCTGGCGCTATTGCTCGGCTATCGATTGCTGATGAACTATTCTCCTCCGGCAAGGCCGCAGCAAGGTGCGACTCTCTTTCCGCCACGTTAGCACCAACTCCGACAGAGAAACTTTCGGAACAACACGCCTTTGGTCTCGATCGTTGCATCAGCGTAGAATTGCGTTCTATTCGAATCCATCGTTGTTCAAAAGGAGGAACCCCCTATGTTCCTGAAGCTAGCCACGGTGCTCGCAATTCTTGGTTTGCTGCTGGGCTTGCTGTTGTCGCTAATCCAACAAGTCTTTTTTCACAGGCCGCTTCTTCGGCTCAAGTATGCTGTTGATCTACAGGCTCCTGGCTTGGGGAGAGATCCTTTCCTTCAATGTTCCACTCATTATCTTCTTGGTGGCTTTCTTTCTTAGCCTGAAGACGAAACAAAGTTGACGAATGGAAGACACGAGACAGTCTCATGACGGATTCGATCGACAGGTTTTCGAGCAGAGTCGAGAACTACGTCAGGTATCGGCCCGGTTATCCAGGCGAAGTGGTTGATTTGCTTACCACCGAGTGTGGTTTGACGCCCGAGTCAGTCGTCGCCGACCTGGGGTCCGGAACCGGCATACTTTCTGAACTGTTCTTGCGGCATGGGAATATGGTTTATGCGGTTGAGCCAAACCGAGAAATGCGCTCGGCAGCAGAGCAGCTTCTCAGGGGTTACGCAAATTTCATGAGCGTTGACGGAAAAGCAGAAGCAACTTCGCTTGCTGACGACAGCGTTGACTTCGTTAGCGCCGGGCAATCCTTTCACTGGTTCGAGCAGGAGGAGGCGCGCAGGGAATTCGTTCGCATTTTGAAGCCGGAAGGCTGGGTCATCTTGATCTGGAACGAGCGCCGGCTGTATTCGACGCCATTTTTGCGGGCCTACGAGGAGTTGTTTCTGAAGTACGGCACGGACTACGAACAAGTGAGACATGAAAATGTCTATGAAAATATCGCTTCATTCTTCGCGCCTGAGGGCGTAAGGGCCGCGACCTTCGATAACTTTCAGACCTTAAGCTTTGATGGCTTGCAAGGCCGCGCTTTCTCAGCTTCTTATACTCCTGAGCCGGGACAGTCGAATTACGGACCGATGCTGGAAGAGCTAATCCAAATCTTCCAGAGTCATCAGGAAGACGGTAAGGTAACAATCGAATACGATACCAAAATGTATTACGGTCATTTGAGAAGATTGATTGAGGCCGGAATGCGCAAACCCGAGAAATGAAGTTTAGCAAAGTTGCCCAGCAATACTTTCGCGCGCTTGATTTTAAATTGCAGCGGGCGAGACTGTCTTTGAAACGCGGCGGCTTTTCAAATTCGCGCGAGGAACAGATTCTGGCGCGCTACATCGCGGAACTTTTGCCGCCAAATCACAATCGCACGGCGGTCGACATTGGCGCGGGTGATGGGATGCGCTGGTCTAACACTTACGCGCTGTTCGCGAATGGCTGGAAGGGAATCGGGATCGAGTTTGACCCTCGCAAGTTTGTGAGACTCGCGCGAGCTTATAAATACTACCCTGAGGTTTACGCTGCGCGGAATCGCGCGACGCCTACTAATATCGTGACTTTGTTGGAATCATACGAGATTGAAAAGGATTTCACCGTGCTGAGTCTGGACATCGATGGGAACGACTACTGGGTCTTGCGCGCGATCCTTTCCAAGTTTCGCCCGCGATTGATCGTCACTGAGATAAACGAAAAGATCCCGCCACCAATAAGATTCGTCGTGAAGTATGATCCTGATTTCCAGCTTCGCCATCATTTCTTCGGTTATTCGATTGCCGTGCTCGCGGACCTTTGCGAGCAATTTGGCTATAGCATTCTTGAGTTGGAATACAACAATGCGTTCCTGGCGCCAAAAGAGTTGGCCGGCACGCGGGCGCTGGATGCCAGGACAGCCTACGCCCGGGGGTACCTGGACCGGCCAGACAGAAGAGAGAAGTTTAAGCTAAACTTCGACATGGAGGCCGTGCACTCGTTGAATCCCGAGGAAGCGATCGAGTTCCTGCGTGAATTCTATGCAAAATATGAAGGACTGTTTTATCTTGGTCCTGATAGGGCTTCAATCGCAGACCAGTTAAGCCTATCCGAGGAGAATGCGAAGTGACTGACGAACGACGGGCGCATGAACGTGTCGCTGTCAATCTCCCGGCATGATGGGACGGGCTGTCTGGTGGTCTGGGGGCTCGCATTGAGGACCTTAGCCTGGGAGGATGTTTCGTTAACGCGCGCGGCGTGGTGAACGTTGGTGAATTGATTACGCTGGAGATCCAACTGCCTTCGGGCGAATGGCTACCGCTAGGGGGCGAAGTAACTCATTACCAGCCAGCCATAGGATTCGGCCTCGTTTTTTCTTTTCTTACCGGTGAAGAAGAGTCTGAGCTAAGGCAGTTACTTGGGCTTTAGCCCCTTTACGCTTCACTGAGTCGCAAGCCTTTCGATAGCAACCATCGCGTGCGCAAGCTCAGCTCGGGTCATTGAGACTTGTGGTCGGAATGCAGAGTCACTGCCGATTAAGCCGCGGACCACGGCGACTGCCACATAACCGCGCAACTCGGTAGGAATGCTTAAGGCATCAATGAAAGCCAAAGGCGATCCGGCCTTGGCTTCCGCTTCTGCTCGAAAGCCCGCGGCGCGTACCAGCCAACCAGTGCAGTCAACCGGCTAACTGGATCGTTGGGCCGGAAATTTCCGCCGGGAGTCGCATCGACGAACAGCGATCCATTTGGCGATGCCTGGGCGCTCTCGACAAAGATCATTGTGACCGCGTCTTTCACATCGCGATAATTGGGCTGACCTGGTAAATACTGCGGGACACGAGCGCCCAGCGTAAGCGCTTTGGCCAGATCGGCTCGCGAAACTGCTTCGGCGCCCGTTGCGGTGATGCCGTCCGCGCCGCAGATATTCACCGCTGCAGGACTCTTCACGATGACGCCATCGTTGCGCGGGAATTTTTATCTTCTCCAGAATTAGCTGCATATTGCTCGCTCCGAGGCTTGTGCAGGTTTCAATAACAAACATGGGGGGTTCGGGTCCTTTACTACCAGATTATTCTGCCATCGAACCTAACGCTTGTGGTTGCTTTGGGATGATTTCTGAGCCGCCCAAGCTCCTCAAGTGAGCGTCGCTACGGGGTTTCCGCGACACCGAACACTTGTATTGCAATGACCTTGAGAAATTCTTGAGTTTTTAAACATGGATTTGCACGGCGAGGAAAAGAGGGAGGCCAAAGACAGACTGGCTTGGAGAAAAAATCCCGAGAGGACTCGAAATTCCTTGCTAGACGCTCGATAACATTCTATTCTGCTGGAACGTTTTCCGGTTGTCTTTCCAGACGTAACAATAGGCGGCTCCGAAATCTGGCTTTGCGGCCAGAACAGTCGACCCGGCCTGATCACAAAGCTATAAAACTTCTAAAGGAGCAGAACGAATGGTAACGAGATTCCTGGTGACGGCGCTGCTGCTTGCGGTGCTCGGCTCTGCCGCACTCGCTCAGCCAGCCCCGCCGAAAACGAACTTGAAAGTTGGCGATCCGGCGCCAGACTTCACGCTGCGCGCCACGGATGGCAAGACTTACAAGCTCAGCGACTTCAAAGGGAAGAAGAACGTAGTGCTCGCCTTTTACGTGCTCGCCTTCACGGGCGGTTGAACGAAGGAGATGAAGGCGTATCAGGCTGATATCGCCAAATTCGACGCAACCGACACCCAGATCTTCGGCCTTAGCGTGGACAGCGTTCCCGCCAACCGCGAGTTTGCCAAGCAGATTGGCGTCACTTTTCCGCTGCTCAGCGACTTCAAACGCACCGTGGTGAAACAGTATGGCATCTTCAATGAAGAGGGGGGCTATGGCAATCGCGCGACGTTTGTGATCGACAAAGACGGTCTTATTCAACACATCGACGAAGGCAACGTGGCGATCGATCCGACCAGCGCCGAAGACGCGTGCAACGTGCTGATGCATAAGAAGGCATCGCAGTGAGGTCAGACAGCGTTGCGAGGGTTCAGCGCACACCAACCTTCGAAAGCGCCTTATCGATCGCGGCGCGCAAGGCTTCAGCGGTCAGACTGTTCAGCATTACGCCGTTAACGAAGATCGTCGGCGTGCTGTTGACGCCGTAAATCTCACCGTCCTCAAGGTCGTGTTTGACTTCCGCGGCGTAGGCGCCGCCATCGAGCGCGGCATCAAAACGCGCGCGATCCAGACCGACCTCTGTTGCGTATTTTTTCAGCGAGGGAACATCGAGGGCGGTCTGACGCTTGAACAGCAGAGCGGTATATTCGAAAAACTTTCCCTGCGCGTTTGCCGCATCTGCTGCTTCGGCGGCCTTTCGCGCGTGGACGTGTTTTGACAACGGAAAGTTTCGCACCACAAACCGTACTCGCTGTCCGTAAGCCTTCAAAACCTCTTCGAGCACCGGATGCATAGCCGCACACGAAGGGCATTCGAAATCCGTAAACTCCACAATTGTCACCGGCGCGTTGACGTCGCCCCGCGAGGGTTCGCCGTCAACACTAATCGTCTGAACCGGCGGCTCGGGTTCGGCTAGCAAGACCCGAATGTCGGCGCCCTTGCGCAGCCGATCGGAAAGTGCGCGTTCAAGACGCACCCGTTCTTGGTCGGCAAGATAGTCGGCGATCTGATTGCGTATGGATGCCAGGTCGCCATTGATGCGCGACTTGTTGTCCGCATAAAACTTTGCCACCTCGGCGTCAGTGGCAGGATGTGTTTTGTCTGTGATCTCGGAGCGCACTATCTCCTCCGGACGTATATTGCGTTTGTTTGCCTCCGCGATTAACAGGAGATCATCTACCGTTCGATCAAGCGCTGCCTTTTCGATGTCGTACGTGTTCAGGCGCAGTCGGTAGATTATGGGTTTGACCCTCTCGTTTAAAATTCCCGCAGTGATTGGCTGTCCGGCGACGGTTGCCACGACTGCCGCCTGAGACTGATTAGGTGCATTTATATCTGCGCCAGTCGTCACCGGGTTGGCAGCGCGCAACCGTTTAATAAACGCTTCGGTGAGGTTTTGTTCGCGCGCGCCCCGCAAAAGCGCGATTACATCAGGACGAACACTCTGAAGATCGCCGTCGCCAAGTTGGTCGCGATTGGATTCAACGAACTGTTTGATTTCGGCTTCGGTCGGATCTGTTACGCGCTTAGTAATCTCGGCATCATACAATTGTTGACTGGTTACCCTGCGCTTCTTTGCCTCTGTGTCGAGTAAGATGGTATTGATCTGAAGCTCCAACACCTGACGCCGAGCCTGCGCGATCTTTTCGCCAAGCTTCTCAACTTCCTCGCGCACTGCTGGATCAATATCTGCCACCGTGATTGTCTGGCCATTAAGAATCGCCAGCGATGCGGGTGCGCTCGTCTCAGTTCGTCCGACGGGCGCGGGCGTTGCTATGGGCGTCGCCGGATTCGTTGCGGCGGGCCTGCCGACCGGCCGGCGTCCGGGCGATTGGGCCGCGAGACTGTTGGCTAATAGCAAGGAAAGCGAGGCAACGAATAACGTCTTTAAGTGTTTCATGAAGAATACTTTTCCTTCGGAAAGGAGATCCCAAAACTGGTTGTAGAATGGTATTTGATGTGGCCGTTAGAGCACAAACACACTCACGGACGTTGCCTTGCCAAGCTCGCGCAACGAGGCGGCTGGTGCGATCCGGTGGCTGAGCCCAAAAACTTCTGCAGGAGGGTTATCGGTTGCCGACCACGAAGTCAGTAGCGAAAGACACTACGTCGCCGAGACTTAATCGGAGTTCTCACGCTGAGCAAACTCTTGTGTCGGCCATTCAGGATGAAAGCCAAACCCTGGTGAGTGATGCCAAGCAGGCGCGCTGCACGGGTTACGCTTCCCCCTGACGCTTCCAGAGCCCGCTTGATCAGGCCACGCTCGTACCGCAGCACCTCTTGTTCGAGCGAACAACCCGCCCATGAATCGCTCGAGTCCGCCGGCACTTCTGGCAACACAAGACCATCTCCATTTACCTTTGATCTGGGCGCCGCTGACACGGGATCGCCTGCGGCAAACAAATGGTCAGGCGCCGCTGACGTCTGGTCCCGGCTCGAATCTTCTGCCGCAAGTATTCGTCGCGCGCACTGCCCCAATCTCGCGCGAATGCCCGGGTGTTGAGGTTGATCGAGCAGCGAATCCGCGCTTCTGTAATACTCCCTCAACTGGGCAGACGACAGCGGTCCGGACAATTCTTCAACGATGGTCAATGCGGCGAGGCCGGCCCTCGCCGGGTCGCCGGCTTGCTGCGCCACATCCATCGCTCGCTTGAGATCCGCAAACGCCGTTTGATAGCGACCGAGCCGGGCCAGCGCGGTCGCGTGAGTCGTTAGTGCTTCGGCGAGTAAGGATCGTTCGTCTCCTTGCTCCAGGGTGCGCACTGACGTGCGCACGATCGTCTCCGCTTTTTGGTTCAGGCCCTCGGCGAGAAAAACGCGCGCACGGGTGTCATCAACCTGCGCAATGCTGCCCTTTTCTCTGAGTTTCACGAAGAGGCCCCGGGCGCGATTGAGATGTTGGTGGGCTTCAATCAACTTACCCGCTGTGAGGAACAAGAACCCCAAATTGTTTTCGAGAGCAGCAAGCAACCGCCAATTTCCCGCCTCCTCCAGATGGTAGCTAGCGGCCGCAAATTCTATGAAAGCACGATCGATATAGTCCCCCCGACCCTCTGCCAGACCAAGATTCTTGAGCGCATTCGCGAATCCATTATGGAACTTGCCTCTTAAGAGGTGATTCGTACTCTTTTCGAAAAGCGGTGCGGCTTCAGTGTCGATCCGGAGCGCTTCTCTGTATCGAGTCGCCTCCCTCTCGACGAGCGAAGCACTTACCAGGGCTCTTAACCTTAACTCGCTCTCCTGGCTCACCTGGCTCAAGACCTGCTTCAACGTGACGCGAGCCTCGTCGAGAGCGCCTTCGCGCCAGTAGCAAACTGCGAGCTCGAGCTGAGCTTCGGCCGACTTATCCGGTAATCCAAGATCCTCAAAGATTCTGGCACTCTCTGTGATCAGATCTTTTGCCAGCTCTTGCGAGCCTTCGACCTGCCGGGCGCTTCCGAGCCAGCCCGTAACGATTCCGGCGCGCAGCAACAGCTCCGCCCGATTGAGTTCACTTAATCCGTCTGTCTTTGGTCGATGCCCGACGCCCTCCCATAAGTCGCCAAAAGCATCGAGCGCAGCCTCGTATTTACCACGCTCTTCAAGTTCCTTAATCCTCTCAAAACGGCGCTCCGCCTCGCTCGCTTCAAGCACTTTAGTTGCGACATATTCAGCCTTTGAGGTTTGTAAATCCATAACAAAAGAACCCTTTCGTCGTCGTAGTAAGTTTTGTTGCACTCAAGCTTCCCGCCGGATATGATGCGCAGGTCTTGCGCTTTGTCAGTTGGTTCCCGACCTTTTCTAGCTCAACTGACTAAACCAAAAACTAAAACAGCCATTAGGAGGCTTCAATGAAACGATTTAAACAGCTATTCGCAGTCACGCTGCTTGTTCTAACGCTTAGCATTTCCGCTTTTGCCGGTGAAATCGGCATGCCGGGCTGTACTGATCCGCCGCCACCACCGCCGCCGTCAGCTGCGAACTCAGGCGAGATGATTACTCGGACCGCCGCGGCACCCGTTCCTGGCGACATGGAAGCACCGACCCTGGTTACGATGGAGCTTGAATCGATCCTCGGTGTGCTGGCGCTCTACGTTTACTAAGCAGCAAGCAATTCAAATACCTTTGACTGCAGGTGCGGCGGTCCTGTCTTTTGTGTGTCCCGACTCAACGGACGAGAGGGACAGGTTTCCGGGTGCAGTGCGGCGCTAACAGGCGTGCATCCTACGCCCTTTGACGACGGTAAAGCAATAGTAAAGTTGTTCTTCCGGCGTCAAGCAAAGGGTCTGTCTTCGACGCAGGCTTGCAAGAAAAACCCTAGCAATCATAAAAGCCATTTGGGTGAAGAGCTTACGGTTTCGACACCGCTCGGGCGGTCAATCTCGCTGTGTCTCGGTGCCACTTTCCCAGACACACCAAGGGCTCGCCGTTCTCGTCCCGAGATAAGCGAGCCCTCAGAATTGCCCACTGCAGCGCCGGCCGGAAACTCCACGGCGCGAGGGAGCTTGTGACGAGCGCTACTTCAACTCGTCAGTCGAATGCCAGCACAATTCACCCGGACCCTGCATGTCCCCCATGCAGCAAGGCGAATCATGCCAGTAACCACCCTCAACGGCCGTCAGCGCATCGCCCTCACCAAGCGACACAGACGCCCCGGTGCCTCCCAGCGCAAGTAACACGGCCAACACGACCAAACCTAAGAAACGTTTCCTCATGATGAAACCTCCAGTCGAAAACGCAAAGAGCAAAGCGCAAAGCGCCGGGAGCAACCCTTTGCTCTTTGCACCCTGCTCCCAGCCGGGGCACAAACTACACTTGGGGGCGCATGGTTGCAACGACGCAAAAAACACCCTAGCAATCATGAAGCCGGTTCGGGTGAAGAGCTTACGGTTCGGGAGACCGCTGGGCAGTCAAGCTCCTTCTGAAGCAAACCTTTAGTTTCTTGTTTTTTGAAGTTCGTGTGGCGCCAGAGACGAACGTGATGGCTACTGGCACGATGCGCCGTGCTGTATGGGTGAAATGGATACGCCCGGTTTTGGTTGCTGGCATAACATCCAGTTTGCCAGTGTCAGTGGGGCGGTGCGTGCTGAACAGTCATCACGCGTCGCCAACGTCAAAAGCGTGAGGCAATAGTACTTAATGGCGTTGGCCAAACTCTGACCAGGTTTAGCCTTTTTCCACGAGCCTTCGCACCGTCTCAAGGGTATCGACGTCGGCGGCGCTCTTGTCCGTTCGCAAGCGGACAATACGTGGAAAGCGAAGCGCATAGCCACTCTTGTGGCGTTTTGATTCCTGAATTCGATCGAACGTGACTTCGAGCACTATCCGTGGCTCGACTAATCGCACTCTGCCATGCGCAAACTCCTTCAAAGTGTGCGCGCGGAACCATTCGGTCAGCTCTGCCAGCTCAGCATCTGTGAGGCCTGAGTACGCTTTGCCAATATTCAACAACTCTCCGTCTGCCTCAGAGCGACGCACGGCAAACGTGTAATCCGAGAGGAGGCTTCGCCGCTTGCCGTGGCCGACTTCGACGGCGGTTACGACGACGTCCAGCGTCGCAATCGCGCGTTTCAATTTCAACCACTCGCGCCCACGTCTGCCGGGCTTGTAAAGCGATGTCGGACTCTTAATCATTAGTCCTTCGTTGCCGCGGGCGCGCGCGGCGTTGAATTCGTCGTCGAGGGCGCTCGCGTCTTGAAAGCGTTTTGCTTCAGATAGTCTGATCGGTCCGCGCTTTGCAACCAGGTTCTCCAGTATGCGCCTGCGCTCGTCCAGCGATTCGTTTATCAACACCCGGCCGTCGGCATAGAGCAGGTCGTAAGCAACCAACACTACCGGAACGCTTGCCAGCAGATCGTCAGTGACCGTTTTCCGTCCCAGTCGTTTCTGCAACTCGCTGAAGGGCAGAATCAGATCGCCGCGCGCAGGAACGATCTCGCCGTCGATAATCACATCCGTCGGCAGATCCCTAAGTGGGGCGATAAGCTCAGGAAAACGATGTGTGATTTCATCCATCGTGCGTGAGTAGATGGCTACGCGCCCGTCTTCCACGTGAGCCTGCGCGCGAATCCCGTCAAACTTGTCCTCGACTAAAAACCCTTCTTGCATTGTCCGGACGATGTCCGCCAGGTCGGCAGCCGGCGTAGCGAGCATGAACTTGATGGGATGGAACAAGCGCAAGCTGATCTCTTTCAGATCGTTCGCTCTGGCACGCACCGCCGTTGCGCCAATATCGCCCAGTAACATGTTGGCATGGGCTACATTTGCCAGAGGCTGATTAAAGGCACGCCCGATCGCGTCTTCGACCAGACCTTCTTTTAGTCCGATGCGCAAATCACTTACCAGCAACTTCACCAGATATTTCGCTTCCAGCGGCGTGGCCCGATGAAGCGCGGTAGCCAATAAGCCGATCTTGTTCTTTGTGCCGCGAGTCTCGCTCAGACGGACAATTAAGATTTCCGTCTCGGCGAGTGTGAATGTCGGGGGTTGATTATCTCCTTTCGCTTCTTGGACCGCCTCGTAAGCAACCTCGCCGCCGTCACCCAGCCTAACGTAACGCGGCAACAGATCCTCAATGCTGAAACCCGTGGCGTTGCTGAGCGCTTCGCTGATAATGCTGCCGCCAACATTGCTGGTGCGCGAATCGCTCAGCGCGAATTGATGGCCGGCAAAATAGCGCGCCGAGCGGGCCAGATCAGCGTCATTCAGATCCGCAAAATAACCGCCCAGCAATGCCGCCTTCTCCAGTTTCTTTGTCGTTGCCGCTATCGCATCCGCCACCTCACCAAAGCGTTGCAAAGAGCCGACGGGAGCCGCCTTTCCTTCCTGGTGTTGCTGACTCTCTTGTGTCGAATGTTCAGTCATCTTTGGAAATATTCAGGACAGGGTTAACGCCAGAGCGTACTCGATGTCAAGAAACGTCTGCTGCCTTCTGCTTTCCGAGTTGACGCGCTACAATTCTGATGACAGCCAACATCGGCTCGGCCAATTGCAAAGCTGATGACCAGCGCTTAAGAGGTAAGAAAGCAGTGATCGGATTGTTATTGATTCTTGATTCCCTCGGCACCAGCGAGCTTCTCGTAATTCTGGTCGTCGCTTTGATCTTCTTCGGACCGCGTAAGCTGCCCCAGATCAGCCGGCAAATAGGCAAGAGTCTCGCGGAGTTCAGAAAGGCGTCGGAAGACTTCAAACGCACCTGGGAACGCGAGGTTGCTCTGGAAACCACACCGTCGGAAGCGGAAGACCGTTCGATATTAGGCCGGGATAATTCGATCATCGAAACGACGGTCGAGCGCGGCCAAGCCATTCACGATGCAAGCATCGAAATACAATCCACTGCCCAGGTCGGAGGCCCGCCAGAGCCGGCGTCGATCAACGGCGCAACCTCCGATATTTCAGACAGTGCATCTGCCGCTACCACAAACGAGTCGGCCCAATTTGAGCCAACGCGCAAGCGAGACTGGCTATAGATTTCAGCCCTCCCGATAACATGGCAACCCTTTTGAGAGCGCGTTCGGCGAAGAAGCCAGAGGAAGAAGAAGTCGGTGGCCAGATGTCTTTTCTGGAACACCTGGACGAGCTGCGCACTCGTCTGGTGCGCTGCATCGTGTTCGTAATCTTGGCGGCGATGCTCTGCTGGTTTGCTTCGGACCGCATCTATCGTTTTCTCGCGATTCCGGTTGAGCGTGCACTGGCAGAGGCGCAACGAAAACAGGTTCCGATGGCCGGATTAACGGGAAAGGAAACCATACTGCCCCTTAACTCGCTGAAGGAAAATGACGCGGGACGTTATGTGTTCGCCGAAGAAACGAAGATCGGTGCCGCCTTGATTCCTGCGGGCGCCTCCGTGATGGCGCGTTATGCCAGGGACGCCGAGGGTCAATTCGGACTCTTTACCGACGAGGCTCTCTATGCCGCCAATGAGGTCGTCCCCAAGGGCGTCCGTCTGCCTGTCGATTTCAACGCCGCTCCGAAAGCTGGTTTCAATGACCGCTTGATCGTGACCACCGCTATCGAACCCTTCTCGCTCTACGTGAAGGTTTCGCTCTACGCAGCGATTGCCGTATCCATTCCATTTCTGCTTTGGCAGATCTGGGGTTTCGTATCGCCGGGACTCTATCCGCACGAACGAGCGTACGTGTTTCCGTTCGTCGGGCTCTCGTCCGTCTCTTTTGTCATCGGGGCGATTTTCGCTTACAAGGTGATATTTCCCCCTGCCGCAAAGTACTTGCTCGGATTAGGCCACGACTTTCGGTTACTTTTGAAGGCAGACGACTACTTCGACTTCATAATCGTGATCATGCTCGGCATGGGCATAATTTTCCAGATGCCGGCCATTACCTACGTGTTGGCGCGTATTGGGCTGGTATCGGCTGGTTTCCTGCTACGTGTCTGGAGAACCGCCGTAATTGTGATTCTGATTGTTGCCGCCGTGGTCTCACCTACAAACGACATTCCAAACATGTTGCTGTTTGCGGCGCCGATGCTTGCTTTGTATGTCGTTTCGATCGTAGTCGCGTGGATCTTTGGCAAACCACGAACGGCCACCTAGCATGTCCCATAAACCTTCAGTACGGGAAGTTTGCCGGACATCCCAAGGGCAACGGATCGTCGGCTTTTCCGCATCTTGACTGTGTTCTCTGCGAGCCTTTAGAATCCAATGCTTATCGATGGTTAGTGTGCTAGCGCTGTCGCCCGATTACCTATCAGCCGCGTCTGGTGTTGCCAGTTGGTTTGCACTACACTGGGACCGCTGCAGTTTCCCAAAGGGATTTGAGCTTGTGCGGCACCTGGTGTCGCCTTTGATTGATTGAATAGGAGTTCAAGCAATGCCCTGTCAAAAATTCGCTCTTCGGTTGGCAGTCATCTTATTTGCATTACTATCGAGTGGCCCAGCGGCGTTTGCGCAAAAGGGCAAACAGAAGGAACAGGGCCAGGATCCAATGGACAAGCCCCGCAACGTCAAGGTTGAACTCAAGAAAGCTTACAAAGACTGGCTAGAGAAAGACGTCACCTACATCATCACCGATGAGGAGCGGCGGGCCTTCAAGAAACTTGCAACCGACGACGAGCGCGAACGGTTCATTGAAGAGTTCTGGCGTCGACGCGATCCGGATCCCGACACCGAGGAGAATGAATTCAAAGAGGAATACTACGAGCGCATCGCCTATGCCAACGAGCATTTCGCGTCGGGCATTCCTGGCTGGAAGACCGACCGCGGCCGCATCTGGATCATGTATGGCAAGCCCGACGAGCGCGATACCCACCCGATGGGCGGCGCCTATGACCGACCGTCCACCGAAGGTGGCGGCTCGACGACAACTTATCCTTTCGAGACCTGGTTCTATCGTTACCTTCCCGGAGTGGGCTCAGGTGTGGAGATCGAGTTTGTTGACCCGACTGGCAGCGGCGAATACCGAATCGCTCGCAACCCGGACGAAAAGGACGCATTGCTAATGATTCCGGGCGCCGGTCTGACACTCTCCGAGCAACTGGGACTCTCCGACAAGTCTTCCCGGATCCAGAACCTTGGCGGAATTGGAATGCCCAACTACCAGCGCGAGGCAGACAGCCCATTCTCGCGCCTCCAGCTGCTTACTGATCTCAACCGGCCACCCCAGGTCAAGTTCGGGGAGCTTGCCGGCCTGACTAACACACCAGCGATTGAAGACAATCCTCTCAATTTTGATGTCCGTGTTGATTTCTTCCGCCAATCGGACGAGCGCGTAATTACTGCGATTACGATCCAGACTGAAAACAAGGATCTGGTGTTTCAGGACAGTGGCGGACTACAGCAGGCGAAAATGAATATCTTCGGCAAGATCACATCGGTGGCGGGACGGCGCGTGGCAATCTTTGAGGATCCGGTAGTTACGACAGCGACAGTACAGGAACTGACCGAAGCAAAAGAACGCAAATCCGCCTACCAAAAGGCACTCCCGCTTCCGTCGGGCACGTACAAGCTTGACGTGATTGTGCGCGATGTTGTGTCTGGCGCCACCGGCATCCGGCACGTCGCGATTCCCGTGCCGAAATACGATCCGCAGAAGCTTTCAACCTCCACGCTGGTGCTCGCGACGAGGCTCGAGAATCTTTCGGATCAACCCGCGGTGGGTCAGTTCGTCATTGGCCAGACAAAAGTGATTCCAAACGTTTCCGGCATTTACCATCGTGGCGCGCCCGTCGGCGTTTTCATGCAGGTCTACAACGCAGGTATCGATCAAACCACGCTGCGGCCCGCGATTGATGTCGAGTACGCGCTCCTGAAGGATGGCAAGGAACTCGGCAAGTCGGCTGAAGACTGGCGCGGCCACAGTGACGCTGGCCAGCGTCTAACGCTGGCTCGTCTGATCGACACTCGCGGCATGACGCCCGGCGAATACGAACTCCAGATCCGTATCCGCGATCATGTCACTGGACAACAGCTTTCACCGTCGGCGAAGTTCACCGTAGCACAATAACGAGCTTTCGCGCGTCGGCGCTTAGGCGGAGCAGTGGAGAAGTCCTCTTCGACTTTGCTGCGTCCTGGCTCGCGGTTAGAATGCTTCAGTGACAAATAACCCAACGCAGCTCACGGGCCTATCTCAAGCCGATCTCATCTCGTTCGTCGCAGACCTGGGTGAGCACGCCTATCGCGGGCGGCAGATCTTTGGCGCGCTCCATCAACGGCGTCTGCGCTCGCTTGACGAGATAACAGAGCTGCCAAAGGATCTGCGCGCTAAGTTGAACGAGCGCGCAACGGCGGCCACGCTGGCACTTGAATCGCGCTATCTTTCGGAAGACGGCACACGCCGCTACTTGATGAAAACGCGTGACGATTTTCCAGTCGAAACAGTCTTCATTCCGGACGAGCGCCGCGATACGATCTGTTTTTCTTCACAGTCGGGCTGCCCGTTGCAATGCAGCTTCTGCTTGACGGCCCAGTTGGGTCTGCTGCGTTCTTTGACGGCGGGCGAGATCGTCGAACAGATAATCATTGCGCTCAACGATGCTTACGGCGTTGGCGTCAAAGTCCGGCGCGGAATCAATCTCGTCGGCATGGGCGCGGGCGAACCGTTTCTGGCGTTTGAGTCGCTGATGAAAGCCTTGCGCATCATGGCGGATCCCAAAGGTTTGCATATCGTCCCTCGTCGCGTTACGGTTTCGACTGCGGGCGTCGTCCCGCGCATACGCGAGCTGGCCACGATTCCCGATCGACCGCATCTGGCGATCTCTTTAGCCGCGGCCACCGACGAGCTGCGCGAACGTTTGATGCCAATCAATAAGAAGTGGCCGCTGGAAGAGTTGCTAGCAGCGTGCAAAGAGTTTGAGAAATCCTTGAGGCCCGGAGAGCGTTTCACTTTTGAGTATGTCATGCTCGAGGGCGTCAACGATTCCGACCAGCAAGCGCGCCAGCTTGCGAACCTGCTGAATCGTCACGGGCTGTGCGCGAAAGTTAATCTCATTCCGCAAAATCCAGCGGAGCCACTACCTTATCGCCCTTCTTTGCCGGAAAGGATCGAAAGCTTCAAAGCGATTCTCGAATCAAAGGGCGTCCACGCCTTCGTGCGCCGTCCGCGTGGCCGTGATATCTTCGCCGCTTGTGGCCAACTCGCCGCGCGCTCTGGGGCGAATTCGGCCCAACGAACGTTGCATCAAATGGCATAGCGATTCTTCGATTTAGGTACATATCATTTATGGAATTTGCAAAACTCATCCGACGGGCCGGTCAGCTCTTACTTGCGTCAACTCTACTGATCCTTCCGGCAAACTTTTACGCAATACCATCGCCCCAATCAGCGCCAAACATCGGTGTCACCGGCAATCTTTCTGCTAGCAACGTAAAGCGCGGACGCAGCGTGCAAGGGACAATCGTGATGGACATTCCCGGGGGCTACCACGTCAATTCCAGCCGACCGTTGGAAAAATTCCTGGTGGCGACGGAGTTGCGGATTGAAGCATCGAATAGCATTCGCGTTGGGCCGGTGATTTACCCGCGAGCAGTGTTGCGCATGTTCAAGTTTTCCAAAAGCAGAGTGTCGGTCTACGAAGGCCGCGCCGTCATGCGGTTCAGAGTTAGCGTGCCGGCCAGTGCCGCAATAGGCTCAACGCAGTTGAAAGCGCGTCTGCGATATCAGAGCTGCAACGACGAGGTTTGCTTTCCGCCGCGAACTCAGGAAGTCAGTCTGTCGCTCACGATTAACTGAAGCGGCAAAGGGCAAAGGGCAAAGAGCAAAGAGCAAAGGGCAAAGGGCAAAGAGTCAGGCAGAAAACCCGCCAAGCTGAAGTGACTGCTACTTACCCTCTTCCCGTTTTTCGTTTTGCCCCTTTGCTCTTTGCCCTTTGCGCTTTGCCCCTCCGATCACCGCCATCAAGCGCCCAACTTTTCCGTGCACGCTCTTCTCGCGGCGATAGGAAAAGAAGAGATCGGTGCGGCACATCGTGCACAAGGGAGCGGTGTGGATGACTTCGCTTCCGACTTCGTAGCAACAAGCCGCCGCCGCCGGTCCAATGGCGACGCGCACATCTTGCGCGCGCGCGCCAAACTCCTGATTCAATCGCTTCAGTGCATGCGTGACAATCGAAGCGAGCGTGCCGCGCCAGCCGGCATGCACGGCAGCAAATGCTCCCGTCGCTGGGTCGCCAATCAGAATCGGCACGCAATCGGCAGTCTTGACGCAAGCCAACACGTCTCGGCTATTACTGACAAGAGCGTCGCAACGATCGTCATCACTACTCGAGTACGGCGCGGGCTGAGCATCTGGCGTGCTGGCGACCACGCGGATGTCTGCGCCATGGACTTGCCAACACCCAGCCAACGACCACTCGCCTGCGAAAAGCTTGAGAAAGCGGCGGCGATTCTCCACAATGTTCTCCGCCGTGTCTTCGTTAAAGCCGGCAAGATTGAGCGCGCTCCCAGGATTGGGCGGCATTGGGCTGACGCCGCCGCTGCGCGTCGAGAACCCGTTCGTGAATCCGTCTTGTTCTAGTAGCGCGCAGACCAACGCCCGCACGCCATCGATTTCGCGCCAATAAAAACCGGCTCGTTTTAGTTCTGTGATCATCTCCATCGGCATAGACATTATCGAAGTTGCGCGCGTTCGCGAAGTGCTGGCGCGCACGCCGCGTTTCGTGGAGCGCGTTTTCACCACCGCCGAGCGCGCGTATTGCGACGGTCGCGGCGCCGTGGCCGCGCAACATTATGCCGCGCGCTTTGCCGCAAAAGAAGCCGCGCTGAAAGCCTTGCAAACTGGATGGCGAGGCGGGATTAGCTGGCAGGATGTCGAGATTGCCTCACGGAACACCGGAGCACCGTATTTGATCCTTCACGGGCCAGTGCAGGAACTGTTTGAAAAATCAGGCGCGACCGCTGCACATCTGTCAATGTCGCATACGAGTGAACATGCGATCGCGGA
>WNGK01000406.1_pt1 | contig 48190 bp, 43 predicted proteins | sample 5400601 | NCBI WGS metagenome assembly WNGK01 (sample SAMN13153376, study PRJNA577476) | soil metagenome | isolation source: 60 cm soil or saprolite under Garry oak tree replicate 1 | place: USA:California | collected 2016-06-15 | reverse complement strand
TCGTTCAGCGTGTTGAGGAAGTAGATTGGCGTCACCATCAGACTCCCCAGGATCACCATCAGTCGAGCGAGGTCCTGGTCCACTCCCTTGAGCAGCCGGTACAGAGCCAGGGTGAGGAAGATCGCCATGGTCCCGGTGAGCAGGTCGCCGACGATTCCCAGACGGAAGAGCAACTCGTGCGCGGCAATGTTGTTGGCCGTCGCGGTCGCGCTCCCGGTCACGAACAAAGTGTTGGGAATATAGACGAGACGGAGGGGAGCGCCTAACAATGATAGATAGAACAACCCTGCGACTCTCCCTGGGTTGTGGGTCAAGCTCATGTTCCCTCCCTTGTAAGGGGCTAGTGTAAGGGTCTAGCCGGAGATACGGAAAAGTCAAAAAAGTTTCGCCACGACGAAAAGGGCGATTGCGCTCGCAACGTCTGCAACCAGGTCTGGGCCGGATTCTGGTCGTATGACGGGCAACCCGAGTTAACTGATGTTGTTATCAGCCATTACACCAACTGAGAATCGCCCCGGCACCCGGGATGAGACTGTGGAGGGAACTCCATCATCGCGGGCGATGGTCATTGAGCCGATACTCGCCGAGGAGATCAGCGAGAATCCACGCTGCTCCGGCAATCGCGAAGGTCTCGGCGGTTTCGCTCCAATTCGTATGATTGTGGGGATCCGAAAGAATCAACAGTACCCACACGAGTAGCCCAAAGATCACGAGCATCATTGTCAGAAGGCGAGTCGCGAGAAGTGCCATTCGATTCGTAAGAAGAGCCACAGCCGCGAGTGCGAACAGAACAGTCGTCGTTACCGCCCAAAACATCTGAGTTGGCGGAAGCCACTTCGGAACAAGATTGGCGGTAGCGCCAAGATAAATCGCCTGTTCGAGGGTAAAGGAAGCGGCACAGATGCCCAAGAGAATGCGGCCGATCCGATTAAGCGTTTCCCGTGACCATGGCGATGACGAGCGCGCATAAACGATCGCCGCTCCGGTCACGAGGGAGAACTGCTCGAAGAAGTTGCCCCAGCTATTGTAGATCTGCGGTTTGGCGAAGATTTGTGGCACGCACAGTAAGGCGAAGACAAGATAAACCGCACCAAGGACGACTGCGCCCGTTTTCGCGGTCCGACGGAACTGAATCGCAGCTCCGCCGAAGATCTCGGCAGCGGCGGCGGGGTAGACAATGTAACGTGGTAGATGCCAGCCGTTGTAGTCGTGCCAGGCCAGCGTGATGAGGCCAAAGGCCAAAGCCGCCGCTCCAAACACATGACGGCCGAGGTTCGAACTATAATAGGCGTTGATATTGACACGGGCATAACGAGGAATTGTTGCTTCGCCGCGTGAATCTTCCGGTCTCATCTGACTACTGCCCTCGCGGTTGCCAGCTAGACGAAGTGACTTTGAAGTTCGTTTCCCAGAAGTCTGCAGAAGAACAGAAAAGGACGAAAGAACAGTCAAATGGCGTGCCCGAGAACCTGCGTTGAAATACGGGTCTTTCATGACCGCGGCGATTGACAAGGACGGGCACGCGCGGATCATCATCATGCGCCCGGAGACCATTCTCCACTAGAGGCCGGATACATTTTCGCAGACTGCTTCTCGTTCCATCGAATTCTTCTTGCACTCGAGCGGCGGACCAAACATTTTCAACAGTAACCCGCCGAAACCGCAGCGAGTCCTCCGCGGCATGTCCTTCCGACATCTACCCAAGGGCAGATTCCAGGTCTTCAATCTCAATGGCATGCGGCAACTCCCCCAGTCGATTACCCAATCCCTTTCAATCCGTGTCTCTTCCATCATCACGCTTACTGCATTCGTCACGCTATTCACTTTGGGCGCACGAGCCGTCACCCAGCAACTGACTTGTACACCGACCAGTCTGCGCTTTGGCAATGTCACTGTCGATCGAACGGAGACGCAACTGGCCATTCTCAAGAATAGCGGACATACCAGCGTCACAGTGTCGGCGATGAAATTGAGTGGGCGCGAATTCAGTGTGTCCCATTTGACTCTGCCGTTGCATCTGACTGCGGGGCAGAGCGTCGTCCTGAATGTGAGGTTTGCTCCGACCGTGACTGGATCGACCGGAGGGAAGGTCACGTTTACCAGTAACGCTTCAAACTCGACTTTACAGCTTGGTTTGGGCGGAACGGGTGTAACCAGGCAAGCGGTGAAGGCCAATCCCTCTAGCATTTCCTTCGGCGAGGTGGCGCTGGGAAGCAGTTCCAAGGTGTCGGTAGTGCTTACCAACACTCGCTCCTGGAAGGTAAGGCTCGTGGCCTTCTATACGACGGGTAACGGATTCTCAGTCACCGGGCCGACCTTACCATTGGTTCTGCAGGCTGGGCAGAGTGTGAAATTGAACGTTAAATTCGCTCCCCGAGCCGCGGGGTTGGTTGGCGGTAGTGTCGTCATTTCCTATCCCGGTATCGACATACCTCTGAGGGGCACCGGAACTCCAACCTCCGCGGGCCAGTTGCTCATAGCTCCAGCGCCACTGAACTTCGGCGACGTGCTTGTGAAAACGACGCAGACTCGACCAATCACCATGAGCGCTGCCGGCGCCAGTGTGACCGTGTCTTCTGCTACCAGCAGCAGTTCCCAATTTGTCCTAAAGGGGGCTTTTTTTCCGTTGACGATCGCAGCAGGCCAAAGCGTTTCATCCCATGTGGCCTTCACGCCAAAAAGCAGCGGGAACATTTCTGGCTCCCTCTCGTTTACCAGCAACGCCTCCAACTCGCATGCACTTGAATCGCTTACCGGCATTGGCACCGTGACGCCGCACAGCGTCAGCCTCTGGTGGAAGGCCAGCACTTCGGAGGTTGTGGGCTACAACGTTTATCGCAGTGCCAGCGCGAGCGGCCCCTATGCCAAGATCAATGCCACCTTGGACTCGAACACCGCGTACAAAGACGATACCGTCGTCTCCGATCACACGTATTACTATGCTGCCACAGCCGTAAACTCGAGTAGGAAAGAGAGTGCCCGCTCGACGCCGGTAAAGGCCGTGGTGCCTTAGCCTTCATGATTCTGGAGGAGGTCTTTCGGAAGACGGGTACTTTCTTTTGTGCAAGCCGCTCAATAATAAGTGTAATCGCATTATAAAAGGCCATAACGCTGATAACCCCTCAATGAGCGAAATGGCGAAGCTATTCGTACCGCAAAGCCTCAATGGGGTCCAGACGCGAGGCACGGACGGCGGGTACCATCCCGCTCACCAACCCTACGGCAGCGAGGATAAGCGTAGCCACGAGCAGTGTGCTCGGAGCAATGACCAGGCGGACATCGCCGCCTTCCGCGTTCTTCGCTATGGCGCTGTACAACGTGAGCCTTCCGACGGAAAATGAGACCCCATAGGCCAGGATGACTCCCAGCGCGCCGCCGATGAAAGTGATGGTCAGAGATTCGGCCAGGAACTGAAGGAGGATGTGACTCCTGCACGCACCCAGCGCCTTTTCCACACCAATCTCACGGGCGCGCTGCGCCACCGAGACCACCATGATGTTCATGAGGCCAACTCCGCCGATGCCCAACGTGAGCGTGCCGATAAAGCCCAGCAGAACCTTCAGGCCCAGCGTAATCATTTCGAACTGGTGGACTTGTTCCATGAGGTTAAATACCAACATGGCGCGCCGGTCGCTGGGGTTGAACTTGTGTGCTATGGCCATTACGGAACGCATGGTGTGTTCGAGATCTTCATAGGCTGGGGTTTCATAGTTGAACCAGATGGAGTCGAGGTAATGCGTGTCTTTAACGCCGCTCATGGTGGTGAAAGGGATGTAGATCGCGCGGTTAATATTGTCGTCGCCCGCCTGCATCTTGGGGCTCAGGATCCCGATGACTTCAACGCTGAGGCCATCGATGCGAATTCGTTCGCCCAGTGCGTTCCGTCCAGAGAAAAGTTTTTCTTTGGCCTCGGAGCCAATGACGGCCACGCGGGCGTGCTGTATCTCATCTTCCGCGTTGTAGAAGCGGCCCAGCGCCAGCTTGAGCGCGCGGATGGAAAGCACGTTGGGATAGTTACCGGTGACGTTGAAGGGGAACGTCCGCGTCTCGTACTGGATGTTGGCCTGCTTGGAGGCTTCTGGGGTGATGTGAGTGATTTGAGGGATGTTGGTGGTAAGCGTGTCCACGTCATCGAGGGTAAAGCGTATGGGCGCGCCTGCTTTCTGGCCGCCAGCCTGCATAGAACTGCGGCCAGGGACCATGATCATCAGCTTGGTGCGGGATATAGCCCGGCCGCTACGCCCGCCAGCGTCAAGCAGGCGATCGCCAGAATCGCCGACGCGGGCACCAGCTTGGGAGGATCAAATCCCCCCGGTCCTTGTTGCGTACCGAGCAGCGCCATCAGGGCACCCGCTAGCCCCATTCCGATCAGTCCACTAAATAACGTAAGAAGAATTCCTTCCAGAAAAAACTGGACCAGAATGCTGCGATTGGTGGCCCCCAGGGCTTTGCGCAATCCGATCTCACGGGTGCGTTCACTAACAGCCACCAGCATGATGTTGATGACGCCAATCGCGCCAAGAGCCAGGGTCACCAGTCCCACCGTGCCCAGGAACATATTCATGGCATCGAAAATCTTGCCCATCATCTCGGCCTGCTGAACCGTATCCATGCTCTCGAAGGCGTCTAGATCGCGGTAGTCGAAGCCGTGATTACGAGCGATGATCTTGCGGACGTCTTTCTGCGCGAGCAAGTGCTCCGCGGTAACGCGAGGCTGATAATTGATCAGGGAGATGGAGTTTTGGTGGTTCTTGCCCTTAAGCGGGAAGCATGTGGCCATCACCTGGAACGGAATGTAGCCGCGCATGTTGGTAAAGTTTTCGTCACCCCGGCCGATGCGCTTGATGGTGCCGATCACTTCAAACCTTATGTCGTTGAGCAGGATGTCTGCGCCCATCGCGGGTCGTCCGGAGAAGAGGTTCCTGGTCAGTTCGTCGCCGAGGACGATGACGTTGCGTTTCTGAGATTCGTCCAGGCCATTGAGCCAGCGCCCCTCCTTGATCGGAAGAAACCGGATCTCATTGAACTGAGGCTCCACGCCGACAATCTGCCCGTTGGCAGTGGCGAATTCGCTAACCGCACGCACATCATCGCGAGCCAGAAGAGGCGAAGCCTTGCGAACGTGGGGAGCTTCCCTACGGATGTCCGCGTAGTCCTGGTAGGTAAGCAGATAGCTGCGGGCGGAGTTCATGCTGCCTGCGACCACGGGCGCACGGCCGGGGAAGATAAACATGATGTTTTCCCCGTATTCGGCCAGCCCCCGCTTGTTTCCCGAGCGGAAACCTTCGCCCAGGCCGACGAGTAGCAGCAACGATCCCACACCCCAGGCAACGCCAAACATGGTGAGGAATGAGCGTAGCTTGTGTGCCCACAGCGTGCGGAAGATTTGCGCGAAGATGTCCAAGATCATCCGCATGATCAGAGATATTGTACCTTTGGCCATTTCGACCGATCTGGATAATTTACGAAACCAGGCGGTTACGCTCACAACCACGGTCAGTGAGTGCAAACCTACTAGAACGCGATTTATCGCCAACTCAGTAAGCAGTCTCCGACCTGCGGAACCGTCTGCCGCAGCTTCGTACAAATCCCCACCGATCAACCCACCCCATACAACTCACGACGGGACCATTAAACTTCGTCGATCCCCGGGACGGCCACTCCTATGCCGAACTTTATGCGAAGCACCGTTTTTCCCGAATTTGCAAGGGCGTGAAGCGGCAGCAGCCGGATTGGACTCCTGAAATGCTTCCCGCCTGGAAAGACGATCCCGGTCTCACCAAAGCCACTGAAGGCACCGTTTCCTATGATTGCGACACCTCTGACGGCCCGCGAATCGTTACCGTATATGTGCGTACCGCACTTAACACTAACGACGGCCTCTGGTTTGTTACTCCCATCAGCATCATCAGCACCGCGGATCGTGCGGAGCTGGCCCACAGCGTGGTTCAGCACATGATTAACACCTGGGAGAAGAATCCGCAGTGGGTCCACTATCAGAATCAGGTGACGCAGATGGGCTTAGATCAAATCCGGAAGGGGTTTCAGCAGTTGATGAGCCAGATGCAGGCCTACCACCACGAACAGCGTACGGCCGCAATGAATCAGCAAGTGGCCCGCTTTGAAGCGCATCAAAGCGCGCAGCAACAGCAAGTTTCAAGCTTTGGAGAGGCGCTTACGGGTCTGCAAACTGTTTCGGATCCCATGACGGGGAGCCAGTTTCAGGTATTCAGCGGGCCAAAGGCCAACTACTATGTCAACGGCGTGAAGGTCAATTCCAACGTCTCTCGAGGACTGGGGTTTCATCAACTCACGCCGGTGCAGTAGTGACGGAACGCGCCGAATAGCTGTTAGATGACTCCCCGTTCCTTGCTTGGCGCTAGTTCCAGAGATCGATACGGTCCGCGATCATGATGCTGCCGGGCAAAGGTGGGCGTGAAACATCCTTTGCAGAGCACGAGCCAGCTAGTTTGGCTTTTCTTCTCCGCGGTGACGGGCGCTCCCGCGCTTTTCAGCTCCGAAGCCATTTGCCACAAAATGTTTGGGTTGCAGTGCAAAAGGGAGTACGCTCTTTATACTGGCATAATCAATCGACCTTCATTGCTGCCTACCGGACGGAAGCAGATTTCCAACCATGCTTCAACCCATATTCTTCTCACAAACACGGTTAAGAACCTGCAGGGATGCTTGGGCCTTCGCACGTCTGACTTTTGCGTTGTGTCTCGGATTCGGCTTGTTGGTGCTACCTGGAGCAGCACAGCAGCGTAGCCCGAGTCCCGATGATAAATATCCAGAGAACCCCAGGAAGCAAGAAAATGCGCCATCGAGACCCGCAAGTCTCGGACGGCTGCCGATCGAGTGGATCATTGGTCCATATGTTCCGGTGCAGGAGCAGCTCGAGCCGTTAACCAATACGCAGCGAGGGCAGATTTATATTCGGCAGATGTTCCTCACCGCTGGATCTTACGTGGCCAGGGCGTTTTCAGCCGGAATTGACCAAGCGCGTGGTGAACCCCACGACTGGGGCGGCGGCTTTCCTGGCTACGGCAGACGCTACGCAGCGCGGTACGGACAGTTTGTCGTTCAGAACAGCGTGCTCGCGGGAGGGAACGCTCTGCTCGGATATGAGCCTCGGTACGACTTTTGCCGTTGCAACGGATTCTGGCCTCGCACCCGCCACGCCCTATCAAGAAACTTTGTAGCCTATAACCGAACTGAGCGTGAACTCCGGCCACAAGTCCCGATGTATGCCGGGGCCTTCGCCGCCGGCTTGCTCTACAACACGTGGCTGCCGGCGCAACGCAACATATGGAAAGGCGGTGCATACAGCATGTTGTCCCAGGCAGGAATCGGCAGTGGCTACAATTTCGTGAGCGAATTCGCGTTGGATATCCTGCACGCGTTCCGCCTCAAAAAAGACGTGAAGCGGGCGCCATGACCGCGCGGTTCAACATCTGCGCTTTTCGCCGAAGTTGCCGCAGCAAGCCAAACGATTTGACTGTAGCTACCTGAGAGAGAGCTCGGAAAGGCAGACCTCGAATTGAAGGTGAAGCGAGACGCACAAATGCTCGGGAGGCTTCGGATTAGCAACGGTTCACTCGTTTGGGTGCCGGCAAACAAGCAATTTGGCTTCAAGATTAACTGGTCAAACTTCGAGCGCCTTATGCAGGAGCAGGGCGAAGGCGGCCACCGGTAAGGCTTCTTTATCTACTCCCCCTCTTTCGCGCAGCGAGGATAGTAGCGGCAATCAACAGCACGCGTTTGCGGCCCTCGTCCACGCTGGCAAGTGTAGCACTCGAATTCGCCTCTCGGCATGTTAGAAAACCCCTCCAAACTCTGCTCCTTCGAACCCGCAGAAACATTGGTTCTCTGCATCAGGAATTTCAGCGTTAGAAAGGAGTAGTTTGCTAACCCCAAGAACATGCGATTCCTACGCGACAGCACCTATGGGCTGTCCGGCTGGAAGGAAGCCAAGGTGGCGCGGTCCGCTGCGAGCCTGAAAGTCGAGAGAGTACCAGTCGCTGAAGAATTTATTTCCAGCACACCCTCGATGGAATTGGAAGGGCGTATGAGCGAGGACAAATCCAAAGCTCCACATGACTTTACGTGGAAGGCACAGGCGAATGACAACGAGGTGCCAGTCAATCCTGGGGATATGCTGCCGAATCGCAGCGATCCGATGGCTTCACTTTTGGCACAGTTGGGCTCTCATCCAGCTTCTTCCCTTCTTCCTGACCATCCCAACGTTGCGTTGTTTCTTGAAGCAGTTCACCGGTGCAGAGTGCAACTATCGTTACAAGGCTTTAGCTACCATTGATGTCCGCTTAGTTTAGTCCTACTGCGTTTCGCTGCATAACCGATTTCGGTCTCAAACTTCACTTCCTGAGCCCTGCCAGGCATGGATGGTACGCACCCACATCGCTCTCAAACTCTTCCGGTCTGCAACGGTCATGCTGTCTTCCTCTGAGTTTGCGGCTGCGGCTGCACTTCGAATCGCGGACGACAGCGCGTTAGGAAGGTCTTCGGGGAGAACGATCCGGGAAGCCGCTGGATCCTTCCCCGCTCCGGTCCTTCGGACCGAGTTGGCGTGGGTGTCGGGTTAGTGACCGTGTTGACAACTAAAGGGCTGACCACTAGAGTTCTCCACCTGTGTTGTCGCAACGCCGGACAGTTTCGAGGAGGGGGTATGGCTAAGGGTAGGAAACCCGGGAATCTTACACCGGAAGACGTCGAGCGACTCAAGAAGACTTTTGCTGCTGTTCAAAAAGAGGAACAGCTGATTAGACCTCAATTGAGAACAAAGCTAGATGCAAAGATCCAACTGCTCCATGATGACCTTATGGAACTGGCCCATTTTACAGGCGATGATGATGACGTTCGTGAAAAATAGTCACTGAAAAGAGTTCGTCTCGCCTGCAACCTTCGGCGACAAAACGGTGTGCAGTGACTTCGATTCGATTAAAACGCGCAACTAGCATAGTTGTATTTTGGCGAGGCGGTCAGCTCATTTTTCAGAACTATCGCACTCGGGTGTCGATCAGCGCCGATCCTGTCTTAATTCGGTTGCTGGATTTATTTGGGGATTGGCGCTCAGAGGAGCAGGTATCTCGTCTATTGGCGCAGTATACAAAGAGTAGTATCCGCACCACCGTGCGCCAGCTAGAAAAATACACGCTCTTGTTACGGGAGGGTACGCCTGAAGCACAGCGGGATTTTCAATTTAAACAGGCATGGTCTGGATGGCTCCCAAGTGCTGGATTTTTTCACTTTGGAAGCAAAGATGTTCGGTATTGTGCCACGCGTCATGAGCTGAAGAAGAAACTAAGACGATTGCTGGCGAACTCCCCCCAACCCCCATTTTTTAAGACCTACGAGAATGTCCGTAGGCTGCACCTTCCGACAGCGACAGGGGCACGAGGGGAATTCCTTGAGGTTCTGATGTCGCGGAGAACGCACCGCAGATTTTCGGTGCAAACCTTGTCTTTAAGCTCACTCTCAAACATTCTCTACTACACCTGGGGGGTCACAGGCTCTATCCCATCGGGCGTCTTAGGAGATCTGCCTAGAAAAACGAGCCCTTCTGCGGGCGCGCGTCATCCGGTCGAGACCTATGTGCTTGCCCTACGCGTAGAGGGATTACCGCCCGGACTCTACCATTACGCCACGCGCGAACATTGTCTGGAGCTGCTCCGTCTGGGTAACTTCGACAAAAAGGCCGCCCGCTATTGTGCGGACCAGGCCTGGGTCCAAAGAGCGGCCGCCTTGTTCCTTATGACAGCGGCTTTTCCGCGTGTGATGTGGAAATATAATAGTCCACGCGCTTACCGAACTGTGTTACTGGATGCCGGCCATGTCTGCCAGACTTTTTGCTTAGTTTCTACCTGGCTTGGACTTGCTCCCTTTTGTACTATGGCTTTGAGAGACACATTGATCGAGAAAGATCTCGGATTGGATGGTATTTCAGAGTCTGCGTTCTACGTCGCTGGGGTGGGACTTCAATGGCCAACGGACACGGTTAGAGTGCGTAACCGTCTTTCGGCGTCCCTGTAAATCTCGAGATTGCTGTCCGGTTGAGACCAGTATTTTAGGAATTGCTGAAGATAGCTGCGCGCGCGCTCTGGTTGGCCAGCACTTTCGAACAGCGTTCCGAGTCGATAATGTGCATCCACAATCTTATGGAATGCAGGAGTGTCATAGCTATGACTGCGCTCATTACCCCGCGCCAATACTTGTTCGTACTCACGGATAGCGTCTTCATCCTTACCAGTCGCTTCGTAACAACGAGCCAAAGTTTCCAACGCAAAGGATGAGTTCTCATAGCGAACCGCCTCCTGTGCCGATTGTAGAGCGGACCGAAGGCTGCCTCGGGCCAACGCCAGTTCTGCTGCGAGCAAGTATTGGAACGATTGCGTCGTAGGGACCGGATTCTGGCGGACAAGACGCTTCATCATACGAAGCATGTTCTGTCCATCCTGCAATTGGTGCCCCTGGGCAAGTGCCACACCTAAAAGAAGTACCAGCTGCGGGTCAGGCTCGTCGCTCTTTGACAATGCTCCGGCAAACTGAAGGATTGCTCCTTGATCACTAGTCAGAGTCCCGAGCAAGATTCGTTTCTTAAGTTCCGAATACACGCCCCCTCTTTTTTGATCAGCAACAATCCCTGCCTCCAAATCAGAGCGTGCCTCGCGATATTGTCCCGTAGCTAAAGCGAGGTCCGCTAAAGCGGACCACGCTTCGGCTTCTTCGTCACCCCCGGCATCCACCATGCTCTCAAATATGCGGCGTGCCTCAGTGGGCTGTCCATTTAGAAGGTATAACTTACCAAGGTAGTTGCGCGCACGAGAGTCCTTCGGATCTTTGCGAAGAATCTCCTGGGCAAGCGCGAGGGCTCTAGCTGTATCGCCTTTCAGAAGGAGAATCTCGACGAGATTGTCTCTCGGTCCGGATTGTGACTGTAAGCTGACGCCCTTTTCAACTTCGTAGACGGCAGAATCATATTGAAATTTTCCGGCGTAGCAATCTCCCAAGTTCAGGTAAGCAGCAGGATCTTGTGGCTGTAGGCGAATGAGAAGCTGGAACTGGCCGATCGCCTCATCGTAATTTCTGACTAGCAGATTGTAGTCTCCAAGAATCTTATGCTTCTCGATCTCGGTGACACGGTCCGTTAAGCGGGTGGCATCCAACAGTTCCTTCTTCGCTCGCACCGGATCGTTCAGGTGAACGTAGGTTATGCCTAAGTACTCATGAGCCATAGCGAACGTTGGATCCAATTCCAGCGCTCTCTGGAACAATCCGCGTGCCACTTGGGAATCTCCGTTGTATAGGCCTACTTTGCCAAGCGAGAAGTAACGTATCGCCTCTAGAGACTTGGACGTAACTTGCTCCAGCGGGACCGAGGTTTGCGTCACCGAGGTCAGCGATTCGCCGAGGCCTATCCGAATTTTCTTTGCGATGCTGTCCACCGCCTCCGGAACTTGGTCTGCCTCTGGTACAACCTGCTCGGTACTTACCAGATTTCCGCCATCCGGGCCCACAGCACGAGCGACAAGGACGTAATTCTTGCCAATTTTGCTAAGCGACCCTTGTAACAACGCTTGCAGACCCTCTCGCAAGCAAATCTCTCTGCCGGTAGCTTCATCCAGGTGGACCGTGTCTGAGCGCTCCATCCGTCGCAAAGCATCACGTATCCGAATCGACGGGAACACGCTCAAATAGCGGGACTGCTCCAGAGCCGTCGTGAGCAGTTCGGGCACAGCTTGATCGAAAACGGGTTCTCCAGTGCGGTTCTCGAAATCGGCTATCAACACTGACTGGTGTGTCGGCTCGTGCTTCAACGGACGCCAGCGCTCGAATGCGAAAATTCCTGCAATTATTGCGATTGCGCCACAGCTCATCAGAAGGATTACTCGGTGAGTCCTGTTGACCGTCCGCACCCCTGTCACTAGTGGAACGGGTGTGCTCAGCCGACTCAGATCTACCAAGAGCTCTCGGGCAGATTGATAGCGGCGATTTGGATCCTTGTCGAGAGCTTTGAGGATGATGGTTTCCAAACCTGCCGAAATCTGCGGATTGATTGCAGTCGGAGGTCGCGGTGCATCGTGTAGTATCGCGTTGACGAGGCCGAGTCTATCAACATCCGTGAACATCTGTTGGCGCGTACACATTTCATAGAGTACCGCCCCGAGCGAATAAATATCGCTGCGGAAGTCGGGCAACTCTCCACGGAATTGCTCCGGAGCCATGTAAGGAAGCGTTCCGGCACCATGCAAAGCGATAAGACTCTCCGTCGAGGCCGACGCAGTCGTCCTAAGCAGCCTGGCCAGGCCGAAATCAAGAAGCTTTATTTGCTCTTTAGGGGTGACCATGATGTTTCGTGGCGTCAGATCGCAGTGCACAATGCTATGTTCGTGGGCATCCTCCAAGGTCTTCGCTATCTGTTCACCCAGCGCGAGTATTTGCTTCTCCCATAACCCACGTTTCGAAAGGGTTGCCGTCAATGTGAACCCTTCGACGTATTCCATCACTAAGAAGTCCGTGGCGTCTTGAGTGTCGAAGTCGAAAACCGTTGCGATATTGGGATGGTTAAGTTTGGACAGTGTCAGTGCTTCGTTCCGGAAGCGCTTGCGCGCGTTTTCATCTGAGAGGGCTCCAGCAGGCAAGATTTTGAGAGCAACCTTACGGTCAAGACGCTCATCCTGAGCGAGGTAGACGACACCCATCCCACCTGCACCAAGCTGTTGCAGGATGAGGTAGTGGCTCAGCCTATGTCCGACCAAATGTGGCGATGTCGCCATTTCGGAGGAATGTTAGGCCCAAGTCATCCGGGCGTCAATCGCTGGCGTCGTTCGTAATGTCACCGTACTAGTAATGGGCGAATCGCCCTGCACTCGGGGGCGCCTTCGTGATTGCCAGATTGGGACCTTTGGGGGGGCCTGCGCCAGTAGTTTGTTCACGGCAGTGATCGTCTGGTTGCGTCAAGGAGCCGGCCGTCATCCCAGCGTTGTTCTGGAACAACGAAGACTAAGGCTCGAGGAACAGTGGCCGGGATTGGCTGCGGCGCGGTACCACAACATTCTGAACCATACGAAAAAAACGCTCGTTCTCTCGGCGCTCGACGAGACCAACGGCAACTACGTCGAGGCCGCCCGTCTCCTCGGGACTCACCCCATGTACTCACACCAACTGATCCGGAATCTTAGCTTGAAATCCGACGTCAAGCGACTGGGGTGAACTACAGCGCGCGTGCAGTATGGACTAGCGTTTGTTTTCGGCGATCTCACCTCACTATTGTTACCGCTGCGAGAGAGGGATCTGCAGAAAGGCGGTCCCGCACCACGAAACCGAGAATAAGTCGCGCACTTGTGGGATCCGGAGCTCGACTTCGAAGAGCACTTCTTCGACAAAGGATCGTCTGGTCCTCAACCCAACGACAAGCATGCTGCCGTGATAAGAACGTGATTGTTCTATGCTCATAACGTGCCAAAGTCGATTAAGACAGGTCAGAACTTGTTTCTGGTAAGCGGTTGAAGAATCAGGTAGAGTAGAGAATTTTCATAACCGATCGGAACACACTAGGTAATCTTCAAAACCGGGGCGTCAAAACCGGGGCGTGCAATCAGACCTAGGCTGTCATGAAATTGTAATGGTTGCACGATCAGAACGAATCATCTCCAAGCAGAACGGATCAAATCGACCGATTTGTAACGCGTTGAAAATAGGGGTAGAGTAGAAAATTTTCCTAACCATTCAGAACCCACTGTGGAACTTGAAGACCACTGGACCGGAAACGGTACCGGGGGGGGGTTCGAATCCCTCTCCCTCCGCCAATTTTGCTTTTCCTTGAGTTGTGGGCATTCTATGGGATGGGGTGGGCTTTGAAGATTCCCAAATGAACGCAGTGTGTAATGGTTTTGTAATGATCTGTTGCTACTGCAAGGCACTTTTTGGGTGCCTCGGAAAGCTCTTCCGGGCTGGGTTCGTGAGCAGCGCGCAGTTTTTCCAGTTTGTGGATTGCATCCCGCCTGTACTCCTCTATGACTGCTGCATTATCTTGTACCGGAGAGTTGCCAAAGCGCATCCGCCCCTGCTGTCCACTCTCGGCTCCGATCCAAATCCGTTGCTCTCGTTTGTGGCACAAAAACACCTACCCCTCCTGATCGAGGTTCACTCTCTTCCCGTGGACTTTCTTAAGACGCGTAACAAAACCTCTGCTTCGCCCGAGGTTTGACCTCGCACCACGGAGCGATTCCCAATGACGGAAACCACAAGTCAGTGAGCGCTTTACCTTCGCACGGCAGCGAAGCCGCAAAGGAGGCAGAGTGGTCAAACTCAACGGAGGGCGGACCTGCCACTGGAGCACCAGTGCAATATTTTTCATCTGCCATATTTTCCCTGTACAACACGCTTGTCAACACGTTTTGTCTGTCAACACGTTTTGTCAACACGTTTTGTCTTGACACTTCAGCGTTATAGGGCTAATGTTCGGAGGCTTTTGACTCCTGCTCGCACTTTTGCGGTAGTCGTCGCGAAATGTTGAGTAGGAGGCCTTCCCCAATCCCCCAATAATTTCATCCGTAGGCTGCACTGAGGTGTTTCATGCGCCGCCGCGTCTACCCGTGCCTAAGTCATGCGCTTGCGTTGTCGCTGTCAGTCACCATATGGGCGCCAATAACCATGGCGCAAACGAACGTGCAAGGGCGGTGGAGCACTCTGCCTTCTCTCATGCCCATCAACCCTGTCCATGTCGCGCTTCTCAGCAATGGCAAAGTGCTAGTGGTGGCGGGATCGGGAAACTGCCCGCCATCTCAGGCAGGTTGTCCATCCGGTCCGCCCTATGGTCCTTCGAATAACTCTGGGGCGTTGCTGTGGGATCCGAACGCCGGAGCAATCTCTCAGTTTTCATTGTCGTGGGACAAGTTCTGCAATGGCATGGTGCTTTTGCCGGACGGCCGCGCACTGATCGATGGCGGCACCATCCAGTATGACCCCTTCTATGGGCAGCCTAATGTAGCAGTTTTCGATCCTGTTACGAACCTTTTCGCCGACGTTCAAAACATGGCGCATGGCCGCTGGTATCCCACTGTACTGACACTGGGGGACGGGCGTGTGATGGCATTTTCCGGCCTGAACGAGAGCGGCGCCACCAACACCGCGGTGGAGTTCTACACGATCGGCTCGGGTTGGAGCCAGCAGTATCCCGCATCCTGGACGCCGGACCTCTACCCGCGCTTGCACCTTTTACCCAATGGCAAGGTGTTCTACTCCGGAGCGCAAACAACCTCTAAGCTTTTTGATCCAGCGACGACCACGTGGAACACGAATGTCGCCACAACAATCTACAGCGGAACCCGAAACTACGGCACGTCAGTGTTACTCCCGTTGACACTCGCCAGTAACTACGATCCAAAAGTGATCATCATGGGCGGCCACAGTCCGGCCACTAATACGAGCGAGATCATCGATTTTGGAGCACCTACGCCAGCGTGGCAATCCGGACCCAACATGAGCAAGGCGCGAATCGAGATGAATGCGGTGATTTTGCCCGATGGCAGGGTCTTGGCCGTGGGTGGTTCCGTAAATGACGAAGACATGACTACGGCCAGCCTGAACGCGGATCTGCTGGGACCTGACCCTAACAATCCCGGCAACTATACTTTCTCCTCAGCCGGGGCGAACGCCTATCCGCGTTTGTACCACTCGGTGGCGCTGCTTCTCCCAGATGCTACTGTGTGGCTTGCGGGCGGAAATCCTCAGCGCGGTACTTACGTGCAGCAGATGGAGATTTATCGACCGCCCTATCTGTTCGACTCGACCGGGGCGGCGGCGATTCGGCCCTCCATCACTAGCGCGCCCAGTTCCATCTCCTACGGCAATGCATTCACAGTGCAAACTCCAGATGCCGCGAGCATTAACCGCGTCGTTCTGTTGCGTAACGGAACCGTGACGCATGCCTTCGGGATGGACCAGCGTGAGGTGGAGTTGTCCTTCACGGCGCAGAGTGGATCTCTGACCGTCACGGCCCCTCCGAATGGCAACATCGCTCCTCCCGGCTACTACATGCTGTTTCTCTTGAACAGCTCAGGAGTGCCCTCAGTGGCGACGTTTGTTCGGGTGGCTCCTCAGCCAGACTTCTCGGTGGCAACCACACCATCCTCCCAGACGATACCCCCGGGAACAGGTACGAGCTACAGCGTGAATGTGACACCCTCCAATGGATTTAGTGGAAGTGTGATTTTCAACGTATCGGGCTTGCCTTCTGGTGCGACTGCGACCTTCAATCCGAGTTCCGTTACAAGTGCTGGATCTTCCAACTTGTCCGTAAACACGTCGAGTTCGACGCCTGCGGGCAGTTATCCCCTCGAGATCACGGCAACAAGCGGCAGCCTCACTCATACCACGCAAGTTACCCTAGTCGTGGCGGATTTCTCGATTGCGGCATCTCCGAGCAGTCAGACTGTGAATCGCGGTTCGAAGACGACTTACACAGTGTCGGTGAAGGCGTTGGGACCGTTCTCTGCTGTTGTTAATTTCAGTGTGAGGGGATTGCCCACTCGTACAAGTTCCTCGTTCACTCCGACGTCGGTCGCGGGTTCTGGCAATGCAACACTAACAATATCAACGAGGTCGAGAACCGCGACTGGGACCTATCTCCTGACGATCAAGGCGACAGGTGGGGGTCTCACACATTCCACAACTGTGAACCTAGCAATTAAGTAATGGCAGAAGTTCGAGTTTCAACGGAGAGCCACAATGACAAGTAAAGCGTTCTCGTCCCGTATTCTCCTGCTCTCGTTGCTGTTCTTGGGGGCGACGATAGGAACTGCCTCACTATGCTCCGCCAGACCGGCCGACGATCAGAACAAGCCGTCCAGTTCTGCGCATAAGACGGCGACCGATTTCACAGGAACATGGTCAGGCACTTTTTTTTCGAAACATGCGAATGTTGCGCCGTTCGCGATGACAGTGGTCATTAATCCCGACTCACACGGATACCTTATTGGTGCCTCGACTCTCGATTCCGACTGCCTGAAAGATGTCCGCCTTGAAGTTACCGTCAGAGGTCCACAGATCACGCTCGCGGGCAGCGATGATGAAGGGGACAACATCACCGTCCGAGGTACAGTCGACGGCACGGGCACAATGCTGAAAGCTAACTACATTCTGAATGGTAGCGCCTCCGGCAGGTGCGAAACCGATGATGGAACGGGCAACCTGGCGAAACACTAATGGCCGGCCTCGGGCCAGTTGCAGTGGACTGCGAGCGCATCTTGCCACGCGAGGGGTGTTCATTCAGGCCTCGGCCACGTTTCCTTTTCCGATTGCGTCGAAATGATCTGACCCATCGCACATTATTTTCTTCTACGGAGTTCACATGATCACTTCTCGCAGAGGCTTTCTTCGCTTGCTGGGCGCCGGTAGTACCGCGGGGATGGCGGGGCACTGGTCAATGGTGGCTGCTTCGCGAGTGACCGCATTCGAACCCTCCAGGCAGGACGATGGCTTTGTCCGCTTGAACAGCAATGAGAATGCCTACGGTCCTTCGCCAAGAGTGAAGGAGCTCATAAGATCTTCGGGCGGCAGCGCGAACCGCTATCCATTAAGAGAATGCCGATGGTTGCTGGAGAGGATTGCTGGCGTGAACCACGCGAATCCGGAGCAGGTGCTGCTGGGCTGCGGATCTACCGAGATTCTGCGCATGGCCGCTTTCGCGTTTCTCGGCGGTGGTAAACAGTTGATCCAGGCTTCGCCCACGTTCGAGGCCATCGAACACTATGCGCGTTCAGCCGGTTCGGAAGTCATATCCGTGCGCCTGACTCCCGCATTTGCCCATGATCTTGATGGCATGCTGGCGCATGCCGGTGCTTCAACAACGCTGGTGTACATCTGCAACCCCAACAATCCCACGGCGTCCCTGACTCCCCGGAAAGACATCGAGAGCTTCATAGGTAACCTTCCTGCGTCAACGTTTGTCATCATCGATGAGGCCTATCACCATTATGCCAACCAGTCGGGAACATATGCCTCGTTCATCGATCGGCCCCTCGATGATGAAAGGGTGATCGTAACTCGGACGTTTTCGAAGGTCTATGGCCTTGCGGGATTAAGGCTGGGTTACGCTGTGGCTTCGCCTAAAGTAATTTCGCAGATGCAGAAATTCGCTACGGAAGCCAACATCAATGCGATTGTGACACAAGCTGCCGCGGCCGCGCTGGACGATGTCGATGCAACCGATGATTTCATTCAGCGCAATACAAACGACCGCCAGGAATTTTTCAATCAGGCGATGGCGCGTGCGGTCAAACCCATCGATTCGCACGCCAATTTTGTAATGATGAACACCTTCCATCCGGCGGAGGAGGTGATCGAGCACTTCCGTAAGAACAATATCTTGATCGGACATCGCTCCCCGCCGCTGGACACACACATCCGTATCTCTTTGGGCCGCCCAGAGGAAATGCGCGCATTCTGGCGGGCATGGGATGCCTTGCCGTACCCCAAACACTCCATGCAGCACTGACCAGAAGTGGTCCTGAGGTGCGTCACCGGCCTCGCGGACGTGACAAATCGCCTCCGATTCGAATTGCCCCAGAAGTGTTGAAGAATTATCAGCGCTGAAGTGCGGGAAGTTAGTATAATTATGGTCTCCCCCCGGGATTACCCGGTCGCCCCAGGTAAGCTCAAATCTCTATCGCTTGGAAGCAGTCATGCCGGCAGTGCCGCAAAAAATCCGCACGGGTCTCCTAGAGTTACGCACGCGCATCGGCTCGGTGTACGTGAGTCCGTCATTTTGGGAACGCATCTACTTGCTCTGGACGTTCCGCAATTTTCAGAGCCTGCCCAAGCAGGTGCTGAATCGCCACCAGCAGCATCTGATCGATAAATTGCGCCGGGCAGCAATCGTCAGTCGGAATGGGCCGATTGCCAGGGCCCGTATTATTGGCGCAGTTGAAAACGTGTACCTCATGCCAGATCGCAAAACGGAAGCTGCAGCACCCACAAGCAAGCTAGTGGAGTTGGGGGCAACCAGCGCGGACGTCGGCGCGTTACGAGCGGTGGGTTCCGAAGGGATTTCGATCCGATCGAATCGTGCAGCGTATAACCGAATTGATGTTGGGCGGTTACACAGACAGAGTGCCAACGTCCAATATATTTCAGCGCTCAAACGAGATTCTGCAGAGCAGAGCGAAACCAGAGAAGCGAGCCCGGCATCAGTGGATTCGGATGCAAGGAGAACGTGGAGTCGAAACAGGGTGGGATGGGCGCTTGTTGCCGCGTGTGGTGCGGCGCTGCTAGCGATTTTGTTTGACTTTCGAGAAGGTCGGCTTACGCCGCGCATAACCGTTGCGATCGAGGCTCACGAACCCGCGCTGAGCATTCCCTCGGCCGCTGCGGCGCCGCCAGACAAGGTTCAGCAGTCCATGCCCGCGGAACGCAGACAGCCGACCACAATCACTGCCCTCAAACCGTCATCCCCAGTAGTTTCCTCCAGACAACATGAGAGCGCGCAGCGCAATGCGGTGATCCTCCCCCGGCAAAATGTTGCGACCATGGACTCAACTCCGCGGGAACGCCTGCAAGTTGCAGGAGCGCCCGAGAGCGGCTTGAGCTACCCGGTTGCACCGAATCCAACCCAGACCGGAGAAGTCAGCCTGAAAGCAGTGATCGGCACCGACGGAACTGTGACGGAAGTCGACGTCCTCAGCGGCAAACGCGCGCTCGCAGGTGCCGCAGTGCGGGCGGTTCGGCACTGGCGGTATCGTCCCCACGAACTAAAGGGCCATGCGGTCGAGGCGGAGACAAACATAGTGATCAGCTTCGTCGCCTCTGATGCAGTCTCCATCAGTTTCCCGGCAGCGCGCTAGGTCTGTCTTGCCTGCAAACGAGAAGGTGTGCCCGGCCTTGGTTTCCCACTGAGTCCGTGTGTCCGAAACAGGTTAGTCCGCCATGCGAACCAGAACTCGGTTTGGAAGAAATCGCCATTGCTCTACTCGAAGCCTGGTTTTCATAATCGGGACAAGCGCGCGGCTGGTTCCGTCGCTGGCGTCCTGGGCGGCGCGAAGTTGGCACCCCACGATCTACGACGCCGGAGGTGTGCCGGGCTCTGCCATGCTTCGGGAGGAGAGTTGGAGCACATCCAATTCCTTTTGGGGCACGTTTTCGGTGCAAACGACCGAACGATATCTTGGCTGCAAGCAGCGGATTCGATCGGTCGTCAATGATCGCATTGGCATCGAGCCGAATCCTTGGGCCCCTTAGCTGGGTGCGCGGTTGTGCAAGAGTTCCCCACAATCCAGAATCGTGGGATTCGTTGACTAGCGGATTCCGTGTCCGTAAGATGAAGCGACCCGAAAGCCGTGCATCTCCGGAATGATCGGCCAAACCATCTCGCACTACCGCATCCTCGAAAAGCTGGGCGGCGGCGGCATGGGCGTGGTTTACAAGGCCGAGGACACGCGCCTGCACCGTTTTGTCGCCCTGAAGTTCCTGCCTGACGAAGTCGCACGCGATCCGCAATCCCTCAGCCGCTTCCGTCGCGAGGCACAGGCCGCCTCGGCCCTGAATCACGCCCACATTTGCACCATTTATGACATCGGCGAGCAAGATGCGCAAGCGTTTATAGCGATGGAGTTTCTGGATGGTCAGACGCTCAAGCACAAGGTCGAGAACCGTGCACTCAAGATTGAAGAGTTGTTGGAGCTGAGCATTCAGATTGCCGATGCACTCGATGCAGCCCACAGCCGCGGCATTGTGCATCGTGACATAAAACCGGCCAATATCTTCATCACGAGCCGGGGACAGGCGAAGATTCTCGACTTCGGACTGGCCAAGCTTAACGCGAGCCGCAATCTTACTGCTTCGAGGAACGAATCCACGGTAGCGGATATCAGGGAAGAACAACTCACAAGTCCAGGGAGTACGGTGGGCACGGTTGCCTATATGTCTCCCGAACAGGCGCGCGGTGAAGAACTCGATGTCCGCACGGATCTTTTCTCCTTCGGCGCAGTCATGTATGAGATGTGCACTGGCAAGGTGGCATTTGGCGGCAGCACTTCTGCGATCATCTTCGAGGCCATCCTCAATCGCGCCCCCACGCCGCCCCCCGAGCTCAATCCCAGCTTGCCATCCGATCTCAACCGAATTCTTGGCCGGGCGCTCGAAAAGGACCGCGAGCTGCGCTATCAGACGGCTTCTGAAATACGCGCCGAATTAAGGGGATTGAAACGCGACTTGGACTCAAACCGGATTGCCGTGGCGCAGGGTACGGTATCAGCGACACAGGCAGTGGGAGCTGTGGCCTCAGCAGCCGTGGCCAGAAAGACACATGCCATCCGATCGACGGGATTGATCGCCTGCGCGGCCCTCTTTGTGGGCACAGGTGCAGGCTGGTTTCTCCGTGGCAGGTGGATGGCGGTGTCACAGCCTTCCTACCATCAGCTCACCTTTCGCCGAGGTACCATTCGGTCTGCGCATTTTACGCCCAATGGGCAGTCGGTCGTCTATGGGGCTTCCTGGGAAGGATCTCCAATCGATCTGTTCATTACCAGTCCCGAGAGTCCGCAGTCGCGTTCCCTTAATCTCGGCGGAGCCGCGCTTTTGGGTATCTCCTCCTCGGGAGAAATGGCGGTATCGATAAATAGCCGTCCATCGGGAGTTTATGCCCAAGTAGGCACGCTGGCCAGAGTGCCACTCAACGGTGGATCTCCCCGCCCCGTGCTGGAAAACGTGCAGTGGGCGGATTGGTCTCCCGATGGAAATAACCTGGCCATCGTGCGGGATGTTGGCGGTCGAAACCAACTCGAGTTTCCCATCGGGAAAGTGCTGTACCAAACCTCAGGCTGGATCAGCCATCCCCGAGTTTCAGCAAAAGGGGACCTGGTGGCGTTCCTCGACCATCCTCTGCCCGGAGATGACGCTGGTTCTCTCCGTATCGTGGATCTAACCGGAAAGGTCAAGACTTTGGCGGCCGGGTTCCAAACAATACAGGGATTGGCTTGGTCGGCCGACGGCGGGGAAATATGGTTCACCGCCTGCGAACTCGGCCTTAAACGCGCCATCTACGCCGCTACGCTCGGCGGCCGCGAGAGGCTAATCGCACGAGTTCCCGGCACCCTGTCGCTACAGGATATTTGGCAGGATGGGCGCGTACTCCTCGCCAAGGACGCATGGCGGCGAGAACTCATTGGCCTCGTTTCTGGTGAGAGCAAGGAGCGCGATCTGTCGTGGCTCGACTACTCCTACCCATCTGACCTCTCGCCCGATGGCAAGGTCTTGCTCTTCACAGAGGCGGGTGAAGGTGGAGGTACGAACTATTCTGTTTATCAGCGAAAGATTGGTGAGACCTCGGCCGTGCGCTTGGGAGATGGACAGGCGATCAGCGTGTCGCCTGATGGCAAATGGGTTATTGCGAGTCCGCCTTCTCCCCCAGCCCAGCTTGTTCTTCTTCCCACCGGGCCGGGCGAAGCCAAGCCTCTCACTCACGACGCCACCAATCACAGCCGGGCGAAGTGGCTTCCTGACGGCCAGCGCTTCCTCTTCTCGGGCAAGGAACCAGGTCGCCCTGCCCGTATTTACCGCCAGGATTCGTCCGACGGAAAGCCGGTGCCCATCTCCCCGGAGGGAGTCGATCCTCTTGTTTTGGTTCTCTCTCCGGATGGTCAGCAGGTGGTTGGCATCGGACCTGATGAGAAAGCATATTTTTACCCGGTGGCAGGAGGGGACCCTCGGGCTGTTCCGGGTATTGAGCCTGGAGAGCAACCCATTCAATGGAGCGCAGACGGCAAGGCAATCTATCTCTACAAGCCGGGAGATCTGCCAGCTAACGTTTATCGGCTGGACTTGTCGACGGGCCACAGGACACTGTGGAAGGAGCTTATGCCTTCCGATTCAGCCGGCGTAAGCCGTATTGGTCCCATCCTCATCACGCCGGACGGCAGGGCATGCTTGTATGGCTATCACCGAATTCTGTCAGACCTCTATCTCGTGGAAGGATTGAAGTAAAGGAACTCTTTCCGGTGCGCGACATGAAAGTTGGAAATCATGCTCGCCGCGCCTCCCAGTAGTCTTCAAAGCGGCGGTTGAGCTGGCAGCAGCGCAGGGTGATGATGGCGTTGGCTCCGCGTGCTGTCCAAAACATGCCTGACTGTTTGGTACGGGAACCAATGAAGGTTTTGCACCCTGCTTCAATGACGCCCGACCCAACGAAGAGGTGTTGTTGGCGGAACTTGGGATAACGCATCCGTGCGGCATTCCTTTCAAAAATTGACTGCACGCTCCCGTGTGTCGCGGCTGCACCGGCCTGGCGCATCTGTATTGCCTTAACGATCGTCCTTCGCTTACGAGGTCTGGCATGCTCAACACCCAGCTTAGACGCTTCTCCCCTCGCAGCTTCCGGTTCTCGACCGCCACCGGGCAATTCTGGGCGAGTCACGGGCGACTCTGAAGTTATGGGCAAGCTCTCAGCGCTTTGCGAAAGCCTCAACCTCGGTTCTTGGGACGGATCGCCAAGCCGAAGTCACGCTCCATACGCCGGTACCAGGTTTCGTCGTCGGCGGCATGCAGGTCCACCCATTCTTCATCGGTCATGGACTTACGCCAGTCAAGAAATGGCGCCGCATCGGGTCCGACCGGGTGCCGCAGTTGCCAAGTCCCGCTCTCGATGATCCCGCGGATCTTCTCTGCCACCAGGGACGGCGGCGCTGGGTTCTTGAGCGCTGCAGCAAACAAATGGGCAAAACGCCGTTGCTGAGGGTAAGGTGAACCGTCCGACGACTCCTCCAGTCGTCTGGCCATGGGGGTCTCGATGATGCCGGGTTCGACCACGGCGACTCGGACGTTAAACGTCTTCATCTCCTGGGCCAGTGCTTCGCTTAGCGCCTCCAAGGCAAACTTGGATGCGGTGTAGGGGGCCAACGGCGAACTAGCGATGCGCCCGGCGACCGAGGTCACGTTGATGATGCATCCGTTCTTGCGTTGGCGCATCTGCGGCACCACCGCATGGATGCAACGCAAAGCTCCAAAGTAGTTGGTCTCCATCACCGCCCGGAAATCGGCCAGAGCAAGTTCTTCGACCGATCCGTTACGTTCCACGCCAGCGTTATTGACCAGCACGTCGATGTGGCCAGCGTCCTTAAGGATATCCGCAATCGCTGTTTTCACCGAACCATCCGAGTCAACATCCATCACAGAGATCTTGACTGGAAGCCCTTCCTGCGCAGCTTTCTTTCCGAGTTCCGGTGCTCGGGAAGGGTTGCGCATGGTGGCGTATACTTTGTGACCCGCCCGGCCAAGAGTCAACGCGGTCGCCAGACCGATCCCTGTGCTCGTCCCCGTGATGAGTACAAGCGCCATGGGGGTTCCCTTTTTCTGCGGTGGTTGACGGCAGGCAGCAGTGTACACCCGCTGCCACCAGTGTGCTGCTCCGTTGGGGTGCGAGCGTTTCCATGCGATTACCGTGACATTGTCCGGTGCGAGGCTGCACCTGGGTTGAAGTGAGATGCCGGCAATAAATGGCCTAGCTCTTACTTGCCCACGAACTTCGCCTCCAGCCGCTCGTACACTTCCTCCGCCCGCCGCAGAGCTTCTTGCACGTTGTCGCAGATGTTTTCTGGGCCGACTACTTCGGAGAACTCCCCCTGTTGGATCAATTGTGCGGGTTGCTCGCGGGCGCCACAGAGGATCAGGGTGCGCTTGCTGGCGTGCAGCTTCTTGGCGACTTCTTCCAGGGCGAATAGGCCGGTGGCGTCGAGAGCCGTCATGTTGCGTAGGCGCAGGATGACGACCGGAGGTAGCTTGTGCAGATTCTCGGTGACGACAGAGATTTTATCGGTGGCCCCGAACAGGAACGGACCGTGGATGCGGAAGATGGTGGCGTAGTAGGGGATGTCTTTGTCTTGGAGAATGTGCATACGGCCGTCTTCGATATAGTCGTCGGTGACCTGCGACACCGTGGTCGTGGCGGCGACGCGGCTGATGAAGAGCAGCGCGGCCAGAATCATTCCGGCTTCGACGGCGACGCTGAGGTCGGCGAAGACGGTCAGGGCGAGGGTGACCAGCCAGATGCTAATGTCGGTCTTCGTCAATTTCAGCAGCTGCGGAATCTCGCGCCACTCTCCCATGTTGTAGGCGACGATCATCAGGATTCCTGCCAGCGCAGACATGGGTACGTAGCTCACGAGCGGCGCGGCGAAAAGAAGAATGCCGAGCAGCGTGAGCGCGTGGATCATGCCGGCGATCGGAGACTGCGCGCCAGAGCGGATGTTGGTGGCGGTGCGGGCGATGGCGCCGGTGGCGGGAAGTCCTCCGAACAGGGGCGACATAATATTAGCCACACCCTGGCCGACGAGCTCGACATTGGGATTGTGGCGGTCATTGCTCATGCGGTCCGAGACTACAGCGGACATGAGCGATTCGATCGCACCCAGCATCGCCACGGTGAAGGCTGGGCCGAGCAAGCCGTGAATCAGGTCGGTGCGGAAGCGGGGAATCTGCAGATGCGGCAGGCCGCTGGGGATTCCTCCGAAACGGGTGCCGATGGTTTCTACGGGGAGCTTGAAGAGGTAGACGGCGAAAGTTGCCAAAAGCAGCGCGATGATGGGTCCAGGGATGCGAGGAGAAAGGCTGCGACAAATGATCAGCACCAGCACGGTGAACATCGCGAGCGCGGTGGCTTCGTAGGAGAGCGTGTGGAAGTTTCCGGCGAGAGCTTCCATGCGCAGCCAGAAGACGCCGGGGACTTTATCGAGACGCAATCCGAAGAAATCTTTGATTTGCGTACTGGCGATCAGAACCGCGATGCCATTTGTGAATCCGATGACAACGGGGCGCGGGATGAATTTTACGCCGGTACCGAGCCCGGTCGCTCCCATGATGACCAGCAGAACCCCGGCCATGATCGTGCACATGAACAAGCCATCAACTCCGTGCACGGCGATGATTCCCGCGATCACCACCACGAAGGCGCCGGTTGGTCCGCCGATTTGCGTTTTCGATCCGCCGAGGGCCGAGATCAGGAAGCCGGTGACGATGGCGCAGTAGATGCCGGCTTGCGGCGTGAGCCCCGAGGCGATAGCGAAGGCCATGGCCAGGGGAAGGGCAACCAGACCGACGGTGACTCCGGCGATCAGGTCGAGAAGGAATTTGTGACGGTTGTAGTCGCGGAGACAGAGGACTGACTTCGGGAGCCAGCGGTCTTCTAAGAAAAAAACACCCATTGTCACATTATGGCAGCGGTCGGTGGAACTCGGAAGAGGATGTAGGAGGATGTAGGCGAACGGCGTATAACGCACGACAATGGCCCCACCGTATGGCTGTGGTTGAGAGAGAGCTGTGATCGCACAAACCGAGGCGATGGCAAAACCAACCTTGAGATGGTTTGTGGCTGGTCTTGTTTGCCGCTGGCCTGCGGGCCGAACCTACCTGCTAGCACCTCCGTTTGCGCGCTCGGTCGCTTCAGTTGCTGATCGCGTAATGCCTGTCAGTGGCCCCTGGGTGTTGTAGCCGTTTGCACGAGATTCCAGCACTCCCGAGCGATCATCCAATCTTCCTGTGCGTGAATAACCAAAATGCGGACGGTCGCATCCGGAGCAGAGATATCCTCGTCCAAAGGCGATTGTGCATTCTTCCCTGGGTCGAGCCTCAAGTCAAGGAAAGCAAAATTTTCACACACCGCAGCGCGAACTTCGGGTGAGTTTTCGCCGACCCCCGCAGTGAATACGAGAGCATCAACTCCGCCCAGCACGGCAATCATGGCACCGATCCCCGATCGCAGGCGATGAACATAGATGTCAAGCGCCAGTTTTGCGCGTTCATGGCCCTTCCTGCTGGCGGTAAGAATCTGCCGCATATCGTTGGAAATTCCCGATACGCCGAGCAATCCCGACTTCTGGTTAAGGACCTCGTCCAGTTGCTGGCTCGAGAACTGTCTCTGTCGAATCAGATATGTAAGGATGCCAGGATCCACTGAACCCGAGCGGGTGCCCATCATGAGACCCTCTAGTGGAGTGAAGCCCATCGTGGTATCCACGCTTCGACCCCCGAAAATCGCCGCCAAAGAGCAGCCATTTCCCAAGTGGCAAGTCACGAGTTTCAGGGAATTCGGGTCCTTGCCTAGCAGCTGTGCGGCACGCTGGGAGCAATATTGATGATTGATCCCGTGGAATCCGTAGCGGCGAATTCCTTGCTCGAGCCAATGGTACGGACCTGGGTAGGTAGCCGCCGACAAAGGCATCGTGCGATGAAAGCCGGTGTCAAAGACCGCGATCTGCGGCACTGCGCCTAGCTTTTTCGCGACGATCTCCATTCCTTCCAGTTCGGCGCGATTGTGGAGCGGCGCAAAAACGGAAACGCTTTCGATCGCCGATTTGACCTCAGCGGTAACGATCGAGGGCTCGAAATGTTGCGGACCGCCATGGACCACGCGGTGACCCACAACATCGATAGCGGAAGGGCCGGAAATGGCTTGGGTTTGGCCGCTCCACAAACTGCCCAGCAAGCGCTCAATAGCTTCCTCGCGAGAGCCGACCGATATCAGGTCCTGTCGGGAAGCACCGCCGGAGTTCTTTATTGAGTATTGAGCTTTATCATCTGCCCACTCGATCTTACCCTCCCAAACCGAACCCGGAGGATTCTCCGGGAGGGAATCCCCAACTTCGTACAGACAGCTCTTCTGGCTGCTAGAGCCGGAGTTGAGAACGAGTACGTTCATCAGTAGGGCCAGGTCCAGTCGCGGATTTCCGGCATGTCGTCACCGTGGTCACAAATGTATTGTTTATGCTCGACCAGTCGGTTGCGCAGCAACTGCTTGAAGTGGCCTCCGACGCTCTGCAATCTCGGAACACGGTCCACCACATCCCCAGCCAGGTGGAAGCGGTCGAGATCGTTCAGAACAGTCATGTCGAACGGCGTTGTCGTCGTGCCCTCTTCCTTGTAGCCACGAACGTGGAGATTGTCATGATTGCGCCGGCGATAAGTGAGGCGGTGAATTAACCAGGGATAGCCGTGATAGGCAAAGATGATCGGCTTGTCAGCCGTGAAGATGGAGTCGAAATCGAGATCGGAGAGACCGTGCGGATGCTCGGTCGACGGTTGAATGGTCATTAGATCGACGACATTCACTACGCGAATCCTGATGTCAGGGAAATGCTGTCGCAAGAGGTCGACCGCCGCCAACGTTTCGAGCGTGGGAACGTCGCCCGCACAGGCCATCACCACATCGGGTTCAGCCCCGTTGTCGGTGCTTGCCCACTCCCAAATGCCAATCCCAATTGTGCAGTGTTCGATGGCCGATTCCATGTTGAGCCACTGCAATGCGGGCTGCTTGCCAGCAACGATCACATTGACATAATGGCGGCTCCGCAGACAGTGATCGGCGACCGAAACCAGGCAATTGGCGTCGGGCGGGAGGTAAACCCGAACAATGTCAGCCTTCTTATTCACAACATGATCGATAAACCCGGGATCTTGGTGAGTGAATCCGTTGTGATCCTGACGCCATACGTGAGAAGTCAACAAGTAGTTGAGCGACGCGATCGGGCGCCGCCACTCGATCTTGCGGGTAACCTTCAGCCACTTAGCGTGCTGGTTGAACATGGAATCAATAATGTGGATGAAGGCTTCGTAACAGGAGAAGAAGCCATGGCGCCCGGAGAGCAAATAACCCTCCAGCCAGCCTTGGCACATGTGTTCACTGAGCATCTCCAATACCCGGCCGCGCTGCGAGAGATGTTCGTCAACGGGAAGAGTAGGTTCCATCCACTGCTTGTCGGTGGCTTCATAGATAGCCTCCAACCGGTTCGAGGCCGTTTCGTCCGGACCGAAGACGCGGAAGTTCTTGGACTCCGCATTCAGCTTCATCACGTCGCGTAAGAATCCGCCGAGCACGCGCGTAGCCTCCGCATTCTGCGTGCCCGGTTTGGCAACGCTGACGGCATAATTGCGAAAGTCCGGCATCACCAAGTCGCGTAATAACAGGCCGCCGTTGGCGTGCGGATTCGCCCCCATCCTGCGATCACCCTTCGGGGCCAATGCCGCAAGTTCGGAAACTAACTTGCCGTTCTCGTCAAACAATTCCTCGGGCCGATAACTTCTCATCCACTCTTCGAGGATCTTTACGTGTCCAGGTTTTAGCTGAAGATCAGTCACCGGTACTTGATGCGCGCGCCACGTGTCCTCCACCGGCTTTCCGTCGACAATTTTTGGTCCCGTCCAACCCTTCGGACTGCGCAAGATCAACATCGGCCAAGTTGGCAGGCCCGAGTCTGCCTCACTTCGAGCGTTGTTTTGAATAAACTGAATTTCATTCACGATGGCGTCCAAAGTTCCGGCCATGAGTTGATGCATCGTCTCGGGTTCGTGCCCCTCGACAAAATACGGCTTCCAGCCGTAGCCCGTGAAGAGATTCGTGAGCTCCTCATCATTCATCCGGCCAAGCAGGGTTGGATTAGCGATCTTGTAGCCATTGAGGTGGAGAATGGGCAACACGGTACCGTCACGTGCGGGATTCAGAAATTTATTGCAATGCCAGCTGGTTGCCAGGGGTCCCGTTTCCGCCTCGCCGTCTCCCACCACGCAGCACGCCAGCAGTTCTGGATTGTCGAACACGGCACCGCAAGCGTGCATGATCGAATAGCCCAATTCTCCACCTTCGTGGATGGAGCCAGGAGTTTCGGGCGCCGCGTGGCTCGGAATCCCTCCTGGAAAGGAAAACTGTTTGAACAGGTTGTTCATCCCCGCTTCATTTTGGGGGATGTTTGGATAAACCTCGCTGTAAGTACCTTCCAGATATGTATTCGCGACCATTCCGGGACCGCCATGACCGGGTCCGGCCAGGTAGATGACATTCAGGTCGTAGTTCGTGATCAGCCGATTGAAATGGACGTAGATAAAATTCAGACCCGGCGTGGTCCCCCAATGTCCTAGTAGCCGTGGCTTAATGTGCCCGACTTTCAGCGGTTCGCGGAGAAGCGGATTTGCGTACAGATAAATCTGGCCGATCGAAAGATAGTTGGCCGCGCGCCAGTAGGCGTCGATCTTGCGCAGATCTTCGGGCGTGAGGGGCTGGGTAGAAATGCGAAGCGGTGCGGACTTTACCGAGGCTAAAGGAGTCATCGATCTTGCCTTCCTATTTCACTCTGTTCCATATCATAATTTCGTGGGGTTGTATCTGCCAGGGCTTGGTCGAAAAAACGAGTGCTCGCCTTTCCGTCGGCCTGCAGCCGCGAGAGTCGTCAGCTTCCCACTGACGGCGTCACGTTCCGCGACGAACTCATCACCCCTGCGGCTTAATGGATAGGGAACGCTCTCAAAATTCAGCTCGTGAGTTACATTCAAGATCCGAATGCGGGAGCAATTTCAGGAGAGACACGCGCGTCCATACCATCCACACCATAGGAGAGAGAAAGGGGGATACTCAGAGTGGTTGCGGTGGAAAAAGTCTGAGGTGTGGGAAGGACGCGAGTGGGGCCGTTGGAAGGTTTTATCGCAATCTCTTTCCTTTGCCGTAAGTTACGAAAATGGCTAACGAGAATCCCAGACCTCTCCGCCACCCCACACGGCCCGTGCTCTCATTGCTTCAGAGCTGCTTGGCACCATTTCCATGCACCAGCCGGGGCTGGAAGCTGCGCTCCTCCAGCCAGCGCATGACCTGGTGATTGGAGAAGCGGATGTTCGATTCGATCCGCACATATGGGATCGGTCCGCGCTGCACGTGCGCATAGATCGTCTTGCGAGCAGGGCGCGCTACGCTCCATGGCGAGCCTCCGAATTATTTTGTGAAGCAATCTGCTTGGATTAGTCGCAAACCTGCACGGACACTAACTCCGGGCTGCACCGGGAATTTTGGATGGATTTTAACGGCGTCTTCGGCCGTGAATCTTCCCATAACCATTGCCAGCTCACGGTTGGTTAGTCTGGATGGGATGTCAATCTGCTGCACGTATTCGGGGCGCGAGTACCGCCACGGTTCAGTTTCACAACAGAGTTCGTGTTTTTCATGGGCTTCCCCTACTCGTTCCGGGATGACACGGATGACAAACAATAGGGAGGCGATAAAAACCGCCTCCCGGTTTTCTCGTTAGCTACTGGTCTTACGCGGCCTTGCGTTGAACCTGGGCTTCGAGTGTCTTCTCGCTGCCCAGGTTGACCTTGATCTGCTTGGGCTTGGCTTCGGCCTTCTTGGCCAAGCTGATCTTCAGAACGCCATTGTCATAGTGGGCGTTCACTTGCCCCGTGTCGACGGAGCTAGGTAGCGTGAACGAGCGGGTGAAGGTGCCATATTGGCGCTCCACGCGGCGATAGTTTTCTTCTTTCTCTTCTTTTTCAATTTTGCGCTCGCCATGCACGGTGAGGGTATTGTCCTGGATGCGGACATCAATGTCTTTTTCTTCGACGCCCGGGACATCAAGCTTCAGAGTAATGGTGTGCTCGTCTTCGTAGATGTCCACCGGCGGTGCGAAGTTGGTGGTTGTCAACGCTTCTTCCGGAGCTTCGGGGCTATACGACTCACGGAAAAGACGATTCATGCGGTTCATGCGGTCCTGCATGGTGGAAAACTCACGGAACGGTTCCCAACGGGTCAATAGAGTCATAACGTAGTTCCTCCTTCGAGAGGGAAGCTAAGAGGAGCGAACTTCAGATGGGCTGACTTAGTTCAGAGAACCTGAAAGAGTAAGAAGAGGTAGCTTGCTCAATTTCAATGCTAGGCTTCTGCCCTACCGTTGTCAATAAAACGCCCATGCGGTCCCTGCGGTGGGGCTTTCGCAACGACACGACTGGGGGATCTACGCGTTTCTGAAGGTCAAGAACCCTCTGTTTCATGACGCGGCTGAATCTCCCCTCCGGCGAGATGGACTCAAGGAGATATTCGGTGATGAAGAAGTATTTCGCAATCGTAGGTCGAGTGCTGGCGTTCACGGTCTCATCGTTCGCTCAACAATGAAATCTCTTGCGGAAATTCATACTCAACTCTAAGGCATGTAACGGCCTTGGCAGATTCGTCCAGAGACTCTCAGGGGCAGGCCTCTGCGAAGCACTGAACGGAGCACAATAATTTGAAGCCATTAACGGATGAGTTTGGGTTGCTGCGGGGCGGAGCCGGCTCAAGTCAGCGCGGGCTTCTTTGGGAGCAAAACGTGTGGTAGGTTGTTCCGATGGCGACTGACACAGTCCTGGTGCTGGCGAGTCCCGCTGAACCGCAACTCGCGCTTCTGAGGCAGTTGCCGCGGGAGACTGACATTGCCGTGGGAAACTCAGTTGATGCCTTCCGGAGCGCATCGAGGAACGCCACAATAATTTTGAATTGGTCGGGCTCCGGTGCCCTGTTGCGTGAAGCATTTCAGATGTGCCCAAACTTACAGTGGGTGCATACCCGTGCCGCGGGCCTTGACAGCGTGCTGTTTCGGGAACTGATCGAAAGTCCAGTACCCCTCACAAATGGAACCGGCGTTTTCAGTCCATCACTAGCTGAGTTTGTGCTCGCCGCGATCTTATATTTCGCCAAGGATTTCCGCCGCATGATCCGCAATCAGTATGCAGGCGTGTGGGAAGCTTTTGATGTGCTACCAGTCTCGGGCTCCACCGTCGGAATCATAGGATATGGCGACATTGGCCGTGCAGTTGCCAAAGGAACGCGCGCGATGGGAATGAGAGTCCTGGCAATCAAGCGGCACTCGCCACCGCTATTCAAGTCGGATGACCCGCTTGTCGACCAAATCTATAGCCCCGACCGCAGAATCGAGATGCTCTCGCGCTGCGATTATGTCGTGGTGTCTGCGCCCCTAACTTCAGAAACGCGCAGCATGATTGGAAAGCCCGAATTCGCGGCCATGAAGTCCACGGCGGTGATAATCAACGTGGGTCGCGGTCCAATAATCGATGAAGCGGCAATGATCAATGCCCTTTTTGAAGGCCGCATCAAGGGCGCGGCTCTAGATGTTTTCGATCAGGAGCCGCTGCCCGACCGCCATCCATTCTACAAACTGGAGAACGTGTTACTGTCGCCGCATTGCGCGGACCATACGCCCGATTGGCTGGATCAAGCCATGCAGTTTTTCCTGACACAATTCGAACGATTTCGCAAAGGCGAACCACTCGAGAACCTGGTGAACAAGAAGCTAGGCTATTGACCCACCGACAAACACTTAGTTTGAACCATCTGGCGCACATTGCCCGCGAGGACATGCGAACCGTGGAAAATGGATCAGTCGATATATTGTCCAGAATTTGCCAAAGATCAACTCGCCTGACTCGCCCTTGAAGGTGAACCTCTTCCTACTGAGTTTGCGAAACTTGAAATACAAGGAAACCGAGCGATGACAATCGGGTCAGGCGCTGAGAAGTGTCAAGCAACGTGGTTCGAGCGCCCAAAAACGAAACGTGCGCAACATCACAGCAAGGTTAGTTTCGCGCTGCAGAACGTCCAGCGCGATAGTTATGGCCTCGCCACACTGGACCGCGCCGAAAACCCCGTTTGCTGCCACCGCGAAAACAACGAAATTACCCGCGGGAATTCCTACTCGACTCTCTGGCACGTCAGCGCGAGGGCGGATTCGAACAGAGGCTATGACGCTCTAGCCAACTCATTAGCCCATCGGTGGTTCGGACAAGAGTGCCATTCTCTCGTGTTGAAAAAGGGACTATTTTGTAGGTGATCGGACTTCCGGGGAGGACTGTTCGACCAGCGTCCCGCGACTCTAAACGGAGTTCGGGGCGTTTTCGTTTACAATTTTGGTTGGGTGAAGGACAAGCAGCCTCTGGCCGTGCTAGCGACCATTGGAGGTGGGACGAGGGCCGGGAAGCCTTCGGGACCAGTGCACGGTTCTGAGGGATGACTAGGGCTCGATCGCACCCCTTTTTGGCAACCATTTCGGCACAGGCACGTCTATCAGTTGCGGACGTTATCCACGCCAGTGTCGTAGCCCATGAACCCGGACCTCGCCGCATGGACGCCACAAGATCAACCTACCGACGCGGTGGTTCGCACGATCATCGCCGATGATGAACGACTGGCTCGGGAGAAGCTGCGTCTCTTACTGCACTCGGAGGCCAGAGTCGAGGTCGTAGCCGTGTGCGATGACGGCACGCAAACGGTATCTGCCGTCCGCACCTGCCGCCCCGATCTACTCCTGCTCGACATTGAAATGCCAGGCCTGGACGGATTTCAGGTGCTCAGCGAACTCTCGCCCCCCGAAATGCCCGTGGTCATCTTTACCTCGGCCTATGATCAGTATGCGATTCGAGCATTCGAAGCGCATGCTCTTGACTACTTGCTGAAGCCTTTCGATCAGGAGCGACTCCATCGCGCAATAGAGAGAGTTCGATCTGAACTGCACAAGTCACAGGACCGTGCGATCACACACCGTATTCTTGATCTCCTCTCGCGCGTCGAGTCCGAAAGACTGCTCGCATCTGAACAGGAGAAACGCTTGGTAATCAAAGCCAGGGGGCGGGTTGTATTCTTGGACCTCGACGAAATCGACTGGGTCGAAGCCGCCGCTAACTATGTACGCCTGAATGTAGGGAAGGAATCCTATCTCCTTCGGGAGACGATTAGCCGCACATCGGAACGCCTGAATCCGGAACATTTCGTGCGTATTCATCGCTCCGCAATCGTCAATGCGCGGAAAATCAAAGAACTAATACCGGTGAACAGTGGCGAGTATGTGGTCGTTCTGAAGAGCGGCAAGGAACTGTCTTGCAGCCGCGGATACCGCCTCGCCTTGCAGCACTTGATTGAGAAGAATTCATGAGGCAGCGGATCTTCGTAAGTGATGGCAAGCTTTTTGTGGCTGTCTGTGTAACCCGGATACCAAACATAGGCGTCGTGATCCGCAATTCGAAATCGAAGCTCAAATATTCTGACCGTCAAGGCTCGAGATAAACCCGAAGGGACCATTAAGTAGTGGCTCAGAGCCACTATCGATCCTTGCGGGATCTTGATCGGCTCGAGTTCCCCGGTAGCATCCCGCAACTTAGGAAGGATGCAACCATAGACCGAAGCTGGTGGCTCATCCCGGGATTCGAGCTTCTGTGCCGAGGTTGTTGAGTGCTCTGTACTCCCGCTGATAATCGATGGACATGGCAGCAAAGCCGGCTATCAATTCCATTGGGTTTGCTGGGTCTCCGGGCTCCGTCTCCGCAGTTGTGGAACTGGTACAGGCCGAACTAGACAGCTTGCTGGCGCGAAGGGAAGAGATCAGGAAGCGCATTCAGAATCTTCACCAGGTCATATACGATTTGCAGCAGTTCGCAAGGCTATACACCAACGATCTACGCTCCGAGTCTCCCAAACCCGCCAGCCGGCGACGCACAAACCATCCGACTGGCAGCGGTATTGCAGTCGACGAACATGCCACCGGCGAGCTGCGATCGTGCGTGCGCAGCAACCCAAAGTACACACATCCCGCGTTGAGACGGGCGTGCCGCATTGCCCTGTTGGAGGGCCAAGCAGCGGCCTCTGTGAAAGATATCTACTCCCGAATCGTGCGAAGGGGATCGTTCCCGTTTGACAGTCTGCGGCTCGCACTTCCACTGGTTGCTTGGGCGTTAAATATCATGACTGAAGAAGGGGAAATCCGCTGTTTCAAGAACGTTACGCCTTGGCGATGGCAACGGATTATCAGGCCGGAGAATAGCTGACGCCCGGTTGTAACTCCACCCGCTCCTTTATTTTGTACGCCGGTTGAGGCTAACGTCGAGAGCTCGCAACCAGCCCTCACTTGCCTGATTCGCGAGCGCCGCATTCACCAGGGGCATGACGCCGCCAAGGAACCTGCAGCTCAGCTTGCGTGAATAGTCCTTACACTCTTCCTGGTTACTGGGAGTGGGTGGCAACGCACATTTCACCGGTGGCAACGACATTGCCTGCGATTTGGCGCCTGCTGACTTCACGTGGTGATTACTGAACCCGCTGTATTGACGAATTGTTGTTTAGGAACGCTAGCTCTCAGCTCATCCCGCGACGGTCCTTCTCAGACAGGATTGGGTTCACTACGACTGAATGCTGAAATCAACGACTCCAACCAAGCACATGTCGCTCGAAATCAAGGCTTACGCTTGTGGGAGGCAGAAAAGAAAGACCCATAAGACCATCAAACTCTTTAGGCACATCTTTCTGAATGTGTCACCACGGATGCGCGCAGCGGCCCAAGCGCGTCGCTCCCGATCTTTGTCCGTGGGAGAATGATCGTGTGAGAAACAACACTGCCGGAGAGATTTCGGTCACGGCGAATGAGGGGAGTCCAGACGCTATCGAGGCCTTGTAGCCGATCTTGAAAGACAGTGAGCTGGGGCGTTCCTAAGTCTACTATCAGGTTAAGCCTTTTCCGCCGGCATTCACTTCTACTGTGACCAGCTGTGCTGCGCTGGATAATGCTGTCGTGTGGCGTTGTGCTGAAGCTCCGAAAAGGATGTGTTTTTTTCGGTAGTCGATGGTGAAACTGTTGGCCCCCAGCACGTCCATACCCACCACACCGTCAATGCGGGCGCCGAGTTCGCCAGCGACTCCTGAAAGATCTGCAACCACGACCTGCAGGTTCTTCGTTCTTATGGACCCTATTTGTACGCTGCCGAGAGTAACGCGCTCGGCAGCTACGCTCTTGTTGAAGAGTGCAAACACACTGCCCCTCAATCCCAGTTCGGTGGATACATTTCTGTCAATCACGCTCGGTTTGTACCGGTATCCACAAGCAACCTCTTGTGCTGCAAGTCGCCGATCTGGCCATCCACAACAATCACGTATCCGTCGTAAAGCGTAAAAGGGATTTCGATGGGCTGAGCGGTCGCGCGCGGTGTCCGTTCTGGGACAAAATCCTTCGTTTCGGAAACACAGGGATCCCCCTGAAGGATCACAAGCAGCAGCGGCGCGACGGCGCTGGCCCGTGTTTTCCGATCCGAGTAGTAGACAAATTGGTTGTCACGGTTAGTGCCCCGGCGACGACTGCCTGTCTGGTGTCCGGATCGTAAGACGGCGCGGATTCCGAATCGCTTCAGCTGTGGGGATGTGTCAACGGGGCGGGTGTACGAGAACTGCGAAATCGGGGATGGTATGGCACCGGACAAGCCCGCCCCAGAAAGCTGGCTCACTATTCCTATCCCGGTGCGGTCTGGAGATCTGAGTGAGCTATCCAGGCCATTGGGACGAACGGCCGATGGCCTGGGACGAACGCACAAGGTGTGGGTTGTAATTTAGATCCCAATGCAGGGCGTAACGTGATTCAATGTTGGTCGGCTGTGCGTACACTCCCCTCGACCAGACAACATTCGGAGCGAAGGAATGATCTCAATGATCTTGCACAAACCAGTCCGGTTCTAGAGGCACGCGAGGCGTGAAAAACAGTTGTGAAGGTTGCGAAGCTGTTCTACTGCACGACGCTGAGGCATACGTCTGTTCTTACGAATGTACGTTCTGCCCGGTCTGCAGCACGAGCAAGAAGAACGTCTGTCCACACTGTGGGGGTGAACTGGTCCGCCGGCCACGGCGGGAAGCGCTTGCCGAAGGCGTGGAGACGGACGAAGGCAAGATAGGAATCAACACGCGTCCTTGGCTGATTTGGGCAATGAGCTTCGGCTTTTGGACGCTGATTGCCATGGCGGGCAGCGTCACGATGTATCAGTTCGACCGGCTGCGGGGCTTTCCAGTGACTTTTCGTAGCATGATTGCCCTGCAATTGAGCCAGACACTCTCCTATGCTCCGTTGACGCCCTTTGTTCTCGCATTGGCACGTCGTTATCCTGTCCAGCGAGGCGTTTTGGGTCGTCGTGCTCTACTTTATTTCGGGGGAGCCCTCGTTTTTACCATGGCGCATGTCGTTTTACGTGGGCTGACCTATCCGGTTTGGGATACTGGGATCAGGGGCTACGCTTCCGTATGGGGCTCCGGTGTGCACGCGCTCAGGCTCCGATGGGATTTACTTGAGTCCCTCTTTTTCCAAAACGTGATCGACGACATTACGGGGACCTACCTCCCGATCGTATTGATAGCGCACGTAGTCTCTTATTATCAGAGGTTCCGCGAGAGGGAGTTGCGCAGCTCGCAACTTCAGACACAACTGGCGAAGTCCCATCTGCAGACGTTAAAGAGCCAGCTTCAGCCCCACTTCCTCTTTAACACTATGCACTCGATTTCCGCGCTGATGCTGACAGATGTTCAAGCCGCCGATCGGATGATGACCCGCCTCAGCGACCTTTTGAGAATGAGCCTCGAAGCCTCGGGAACCCAGATCACTACGCTTAGCCGCGAGCTCGAATTCTTGAATTGTTACCTCGAAATTGAGAAGGTACGATTCGAAGAAAGGCTGACCGTAGCCCTCAACATTGCTCCCGAGACTCTCGATGCCCAGGTCCCTCATTTGTTGTTGCAGCCACTGGTGGACAATGCCGTTAAGCATGGCATTTCGAAATTGTATGACGGAGGCGAGATTCAGATCTCCGCGACGGCCGAAGGCCCAGAACTCCAGCTGGAGGTGAAAGACAACGGACCCGGTATGGGCCAGCCTGACGGTCCACCAAGAACCGGTCTCGGTCTGAAGGTCACGCGCGAGAGGCTTGAAGCCCTCTACGGTCAAGAACAGAGTATGGAGTTCCTCAATCCGCCGGAAGGCGGGGCCGCTGTACGCATCTGCATTCCGTTTATGAAGCCTGACAAGGGAAGTTGAGAAAAGAGCTGTGAGTTGCCGACTCACACGACTGTTAATGCGTGCGAGTCCCGACGCGCAATATACGTAAGTGAGTCCTCCGCACGCAGGTCGCTTAACGGGGGCACTTCAGCACATCTGTCGTGGAGTCGGGCATGCCGACTGAATTCCCGTGCGGGAGCATCATCGAGAGCAACAGAGCCTCAGCCGAGACTCTCAACACTCCCGATTTCCATAGCTGATAACGTTCAAACTATAGATCCAAGTAGACGGAGCCCGGCTTCGCGCGACTGGGCCCTGCCTCGCCATCACGCCTCTCCATCAACCAGAGTGAGACAGCATAAGTTTCGTCCTCAATATGTGTGTATCCGTACCACTCACGTTCATAAGCTACAGCCTGGCGGAGAGTGTGCTCAGTGTCATTTAGCTCGCGCAACTTTAGTCTTCCCGTGCTCAGGAGGAAAGCTATGCAGCGATTCCAGTCGCGCCTGAAATCTACGCCCACTGCTGATTGTTTCGGAAAGAACACCGGGATTTTGACCCTGGCGGTCTTGGTTTTCCTTGTGTTCGCGCAGTTGGCGGTCGCCCAGAGTACGACCGGTACGCTGCGTGGGCAGGCTCTCGATCCGACCGGTGCGGCCGTTGCAGGTGGTCAAGTAACGGTCACCCATGAAGCTACTCAAGTGTCCCAGACCACCACAACCAGTTCAGCGGGAACCTATAATTTTCCTAGTGTTCTGCCCGGAACCTATACCGTCGTGGTGGAAGCCAAGGGATTCAAGAAATACGTCAAGAGGGGTGTAGCAGTATCGGCCAACCAGGAGAATGTCGCGGATGCCAGGCTGGATCTCGGCACCGCATCGGAAACCGTAGAGGTGTCGGCCGGAGTCGCGCAAGTGGAGACCACTTCCGCTGCCCTCAACAATAACTTCGATTCCAAGGACGTGCTGAACGTCCCGGTGGTTGGCGGGACGTTGTACAGTGCCTTGAACTTGGCGATCCTCGCTCCAAATACTATTGCGCAGCCGGGAGGGACCACCGGCGTCGGGGGCGCAATCGGTGGAACGCGCCCGCGGGACAACAACTTTACGATTGACGGAGTTGATGACAATAACTTGGGGGTGACTGGCCCGAATTCGACCGTGATCTTCGATGCAGTTGGAGAATTCCACCTGCAAACCAACCAGTTCAGCGCTGAATATGGACACTCTGCTGGCGGCCAGTTCGAGCTAGTAACCAAGACAGGGGGTAACAATTATCACGGTTCGGGCGAGTTGTACTTGCAGAACCGCAACTTCAATTCATTGGATAACCTTACTAAGGCGGCCATCTTGAACCAGACACCAGGCCTTACAAGTATGCCAGCCTACGATAACAGCCGCTGGGGCGGTACATTTGGCGGCCCGATCATTAAGAACAAGTTTTTCTTCTTCGGCGCGTATGAGCGCACGTTCCTTCACGGGTCCGGATCACCTACGAACATCACTCTACCGACGGCTGCCGGCTTGTCCACTTTGCAGGGTATGGCTGCTGATCCATCGGTCGCGAGTATCCTGAAGAATTTCCCAATGGCCCCGGCCACGACCGGCGCGATTACTGTAAATGGCCAATCAATTCCTATTGGGCAATTGACCATTGTCAGTCCGGTGTTGCTCAAGCAGCACGATGCCCAGTTCAACACTGACTATACTTGGGGACGCCATCAGATCGGTACACGCTTTCTGTTCAATCAGGGTACTCAGCTGTTTCCTGTGAACGATACCCAGGCCTCGTTCAACCAAAATCTGTTGACCCGCAACCGTAAGATTGCGCTGACCGATACCTGGGCGCTGAGAAACAACCTCATCAACGATATGCGCCTTCAGTACGCCTATTTCGCACAATTCTACGCGAACCCATGTAGTTCAAATTGTCCCGCCGATGTGACGTTCGGCGATCTCGGCAACTCGACGATCGGTCCCGCCGATCCCCAGTTCCAGAAGCAGAACACGTATCAGGTTGTAGACAACCTCACTTGGGTGCGCGGAAAACACACCCTGAAGTTTGGTGGGCAGTACGCGCATTTTGTTTACCCCCAGTTCTTCTTATCACGCAGTCTCGGAGACTATCAGTACGCCAACATGCAGGAATTCATCAACGATGCGGTCCCCAGCCAGGCGGGCAGAACTCTCCGTGGCGCAGGGACAGGGTCATTCCTTGGAACCCAGAGTCTCATGGCGGGGTTTGTTCAGGATGACATCAAGGTCTCGTCCAGGCTTACATTGAACTTCGGAGTGCGCTACGAATATTGGACGAACCCCGTTGGTTCAAACACACAGTCACTAAACGCAATTTCAAATGTGCCGGGTGTGATTACCTTCGGAAAGCCCAAAACCGATACGAACAACATCGCTCCCCGAGTAGGATTCGCCTATGATCCGACCGGCAGCGGCAAGACAGCGATTCGAGGCGGTTTCGGAATCTCCTATGACGTAAAATTCCAAAACTTTTCCTCCATCACTCTACCTCCTCAACTTGCGAGTGAAATGAACCCGGATTCAGCGTGTAGCCTGTCGGGACCGCCAGCATGGTGCGCATCTTGGCTCGCCGCTAACAAAGCACCGGGCAGCGGTACTCCGTTCCTGGCGAGCGGTGCCTTGCCCACAGTGTTGCCCCCAACAGTGTTTACCAAGGCTGGGGCGCAGGCGCTGACCTCTAGCTACATCGACGACACAGTGATGCCAAAGATACTGACTTGGAGTCTGGGCGTGCAGCGGGAGGTGCACAGAAACTCTACCATCGAGGTCAGGTACTTAGGCACACGGGGATTGGAATTACCGGTGCAATACCGGCGGAACTTCATAAGCTACTTTGATTTCTATGGAAACGCTGCGGCGCTGCCCCTGTACCTTTCAAGGTCGTCCGTACCGGCGACATGGAGCGCCAGTTCACCCACGGATACTCAGTATTACAACTGGGAATTCGGGCTCAACTCCGATCCCCGGGCCCAGCCCAACCAGTACGCACAGTATGGGTTTGGAGGAATCGTAACCTCTGATCCGCCAAAGGGCAGCAGCATCTACCACGCCGGTTCGGTCAACTTCACCCACCGTGCGGGGCGCGGGCTCAGCTTCAACACCAACTACACGTGGTCCCACACCATCTCCAATTCCGACAATGAATTCCACACCAGCGCGTTAAACCCACGCCGGGCGCAAGACACCAACGTCATGAACCAGGACCGGGGTAATTCGGATCTGGATGTCCGCCACAAGTTCGCATTGTCATTGACGTATGATCTGCCCAAAACGAGCGCCAGCAATCGATTTACAAAGGCACTGCTGAATGGTTACACCCTGGGTTCATCAGTGCTGGCGCAATCAGGACAGCCGGTGACACTGCAGACGGGGTTTGTCGACTCGAATGGAAACTTCGATACCGCGGGGGACCGGGCGACTCTAAATCCCTCCGGAAGCCGCAATCTCGTTGGAGAGCCCTTTCAAGCAGACCTACTTCCCGTTTGTGAAGGATCCGGCGGAACAACCTACGTCCCAGTAGCTGCTTCGGGTTCGACCTTCCTGACCGGCGCGCTGAACGGATGTAACGCTTCGGCAGGTCCTCTAGGATTCGATCCGGCAATAGGCTACACGCCAGTCAACCCCAACGACCGCTATCTCGTCACGGGGAATGCTTCAATTCCCAACCTCGGTCGAAACAGCTTCCGGTCTCCCGGTTTCTGGACTTTCAACCTGGCTGCGTACAAGCACATCTACCTTACGGAGAGCAAGTCATTGCAGTTCGGTGCACAAGCTTTCAACATTCTTAACCACCCCAACTACGCTTTGAGCAACGGCAACGTTTTCAGCAACGGAGGTGTCACTACAGCCCTGGCGACTCAGGGATATGTGCTGCCCACCGATCCGACTTTCCTGCAGCCGAAGCAATTCGGTGGCGGCATCCGGAGCATGATTCTCAGCATGAAATTTGTCTTCTGATTAGCTGTCGAGAGACCATCAGTGCGGGAGGCTTCGGGAAGTATCGGGAGAATCCGTATCTACGTAGGACTCTGTGGTAAGCCGGCAGTCTGCTTCGAACCATTGGAAGGCTCAAACCGCCTCAATCTCGACAGCATTGAAGCCGATGATCGCCAGACTTTCGCCTCATGACGGGAGGCAGAAACTGGACTACTAGATCCTTTGGCGGGCATAATCTGTTTCTCCGGTTCGCTCGTTTCTCGGACGAAATCCCGGTAAGTCAGTGACACACAGGGGCTGTGCTTATCGAGGATGTCTCCATCTCTCGATCAGTTTTTCTGCCTCGCGCTCCGGCTTTTGCCCCGAGACATCTCCGATCAAGCCTACCCGCTCATAAATTCGTCTCATCTCCAGAAGCCCGTTCCGGAAGTCCACCTGGCTAAGACGTGGTCGACCAATCCACGGCGTTCGACTGCACGGCGAAATACATTTTCGAGAACAGCTTTTCGCATACAATCTCGCAGTATGTCAGTTCACTGTGAGGAACCGTCTTGAACCTGGTTTGCCGCAGCATCGCCCCCGTTGTCATTTTCGTCGCCGTTTCACTGAGTCATGCACAATTGGAGGGCAGCAAGCCGGATACGCAGCCCATTCATCATCCGGTCCCCTCCATGCAGGATACCGAGAGCCCCGCCCGGCGCGATGTCCGGATGCAATGGTGGCGCGAAGCCCGCTTCGGTATGTTCATCCACTGGGGCCTTTACTCCATCCCCGCGGGCACCTGGGGCGGAAAGCAGATCCCCGGCATCGGCGAGTGGATTATGAATAACGCTTCTATCCCGGTCGCGCAGTACAAGGCCCTCGCGCCCCAGTTCAATCCCACCAGCTTCAGCGCTCGGGATATTGTGGCCCTCGCCAAGGCCGCGGGGATGAAGTATATCGTCATCACCGCCAAGCACCACGACGGCTTCGCCATGTTCGACTCCAATGCAAACCCTTTCAACATTGTTGCCGCAACTCCCTTTAAGCGCGACCCACTCCGCGAACTCGGCGAAGAGTGCAGGAAGCAGGGGATGAAGCTCGGCTTTTACTACTCCCAGGACCAGGATTGGACCGCGCCGGGCGGATCCGCCTACAAAACCGGCAATCATGATTCCGCAACCCACCACTGGGATTCGGCACAGGACGGTGATTTCGACAGCTATCTCCACACCAAGGCCATCCCACAAATCAAAGAACTCCTCACCCAATATACGGAGTTTCCAGTCGTTGTCTGGTTCGATACTCCCACTGCCAACATGACCCGGGACCGCGCAGCGGAGATCGTCACCCTGCTGAACCAGCACCCCAATCTCATCTGGAACAACCGTCTCGGCGGAACCTACCAGGGCGACACTGAAACTCCCGAGCAGTACATCCCTCCCCAAGGCTTCCCGGGCCGCGACTGGGAGTCCTGCATGACCATCAACGACACTTGGGGTTACAAGTCCTACGACACCAACTTCAAGTCCGTCGAGACCCTGCTGCGCAATCTCATCGATATCGCCAGCAAGGGCGGCAACTATCTTCTCAACATCGGCCCGGACTCCAAAGGCGTTGTCCCGGCTGCCGAGGCCGAACGCCTCCATCAGATGGGCCAGTGGTTGGCCGTCAACGGCGAAGCCATCTATGACAGCAAGCCAACGCTTTTCGGCCCTGAAGCTGGCGCGTTCAGCCCCACAGAGAAGGACAAGAAGGGCAACCCCAAGTTCATCCCTTCATGGAACTGGCGCTCCACCACCAAGGCCGACAAGATTTATATTGAGATCTTTGCTTGGCCTGGCAGCGGCTCCTTCCACCTCGTCCAACCACCCCACAAGGTCACCAGCGCTTACCTACTCGCCGACTCCACTCACAAGCCTCTGAAGCTGATACAGAGCGGCGACAGCGTGGACGTGCAACTGCCCACTAAGGCACTCGACCCCATTGCCACGGTCCTAGTCCTCAATACATCGAAATAAGCCGGATGCGCAGCCGGCTCATCCCAAAACCACGTAATCGGTTCCTGGACTCACGCGTCGGATCTTACGAGCCCTGCAGAATTGCCCGGACTGGATTCAGCCGCCGCCTGAACTCGCGCGCGGGCTAATTTTTGGCGGGCGTTAGCCATAAAAATCCACCCCTTTTTTCGCGATATCCGATCGTAAAAGGGCCCGTCCGGACCATGATTACTCCGGTAGTACTCCGGCCAATTCTCTGCGACTTTTTCACATTCTTCACAGCTTCTACACAATTTCAGGGGCCGCGCGTACGCCAAATATAGAAAGCTATCGGGGAAATCCTGTACTCGCATACCACGGGATGGGCAGTGCGGGGGCCGCAGGTTCGCGCAAGCGCCATCTGGACCGAATCTTACAGGGTGCGGTGCGAGTGGATACGGAAAGGCCGCTCGCAAGACTGGCACATTCCTGTATTCCAGTCAGTGGATTCACGTTCTAAAGTGCTACCAGTCAGAATTAAGAAAGTGAGCTCGATTCGATGGCCACTAGAAATAATTCACATCAAAACGCTTCGTCTGCCGAGGATTTGCGGCAGGTCTTTGAAACGGCCGTGGTGGAAATTCACCAGCCAGATCTAATCAGACGCCGCCTCCCTATCCTGCGGCGCCACCGTCAGGCTGCCGCATTGAATTGTCACGACGGCAGGGAAAAGCGTGCGGTATCAGATGCGGCTCAGGCCTTGGCTCAACTGTGGAAGCTTTCACCATTTTCAGCGCGCTAAGGGAGGCTTTTCCATGACTCGAACACTCGCCTCGTTTCTGCTTCTTTTTTGGATACTGGGACTCAGCGTGCACCTGACCGGGATGATCCACCTATTCATGCTGATCGCCGTCGTGGCGCTGGGCTGCGATCTGCTGAGCAAACCCTCCCCGGGGACGAACCCTCCGCCGCGGGTAGAGGACGATCTTATTCTTTAGGCCTCTGCTTTCAGCCTGCCCGGCGGCGGTTCTTCTTCATGCCCGCGAGTTCATCGTCAAATAATTAAGCACCTGGGTTGCTTTTACCTAGAAGCGAAAGAAAAGCAGGGTGCATGGCGACTTTTCCTCGCCGCACACCCTGCTTGGGGCAGTGCTGGAAAACACACTTAATGGAACAAACTAGCTCAGGCTTTGTACTCGGGCAATGCAGGTATTTCTGCAACGATCCCAGAAAATCCCCTAACCCTGTCACGCTGACCTCCGATTACCTCTCAGCGCGCTCGGCGACGAGAGGACGCAGTATCCTCATCGTCGACCTGCTGACTTCGCTGGGGGCTCTTGGACGGAGCTTTCGCTTTGTCGACTGTCTTTTTGCCGGCGTCTTTGACATTGCCCCAGGCGTTCTGAATCGTGCCTTCCGCCTGTTTTCATGGTTCCGTGCACTCCCTTTTTCTCGTCCCCCGTCCACTCCCCGGCTTGACGTTCAATCCTTCCGGCTACGTCCTTAACCTTGCCTCTTACCTGATCTTCATTCATCACACCTCTCCTCTTACTAAGTTTGCGCTGCTTTGTCAGGCAATAGACTCGGGTGCCGGACGACGGCACGATCTTCGCCCGGCACGCGTCTTTCTTCGAGAATCAGATTTATCTCCTCGTTAGGTGCGCCGACGCCGTTTTTGCGATGTGCATCCCTATCGATCTAAAAGTAAGGCATTATTCCAGGGAAGAAGTATCGGGAAAAGGCTGTAGAAATTGCCGACAACCTATTCCCCTGCGAATGAATTCGACGCAGCCCTGCCGGCGGACGGCAAGTCAGAAAATCTGAACGATCCCGTTTCGTATGGCATACAGCGTTAGATCCGCAACCGAGTGCAGGTCAAGTTTCCGCATGAGATTTGTCCGGTGGGTCTCTGCAGTCTTCACGCTGAGCTTGAGGGCGACTGCTACTTCCTTGCTGGTCTTGCCTTCGGCGAGGAGTTGAATCACTTCCCGCTCTCGCGGGGTCAAAACGGCTTTTACCGAGGGCTGGCCCTCTTTTTCCTGATGCAGGTACCCGTTCAATACCATTTGTGTCACCCTGGTCGTGAAGAACGTTCTCCGATGCTGCAAAGCGTCGACAGCGGCGACCAGATCTCGCGCTGCGTCTGATTTGAGTACAAAACCGCGTGCCCCGGCTGCCAAGACTTCGCGCACCACTTGCTCGGCGTCGTGCATAGTTAGAATCAGAATCCTGATCGCCGGCGACATTGCTAGAATCTGTCGTGCCGCGTCCAGGCCGTTCAAATTGGGCATTCCAATGTCGAGCAGAGCGATATCTGGCTTGGAGTTGTTGGCAAGCTCGACGGCTTCACGTCCGTCCTTGGCCTCGGCGCATACTTCCCACCCAGGATGACTCTCCAGTAAAGCCCGGATTCCTTGTCTCGCGACTTCGTGGTCGTCAGCAATCAGGATTCGAAGTCCGCTCATGCTTCACCTCGTAACCCGGGAGCCGCAATCTTGCGCTCTCAGGCCCGCGCTATGAAACCGTTCCGTTATTGGCTCCCATTGATCAGCGGCAAGAAGCCAGTATTTCAAACACTTGCCGGCAACGAAGCTTAAAAGCACCGAGACTGCCAAATTCTTATCTTGAGGTGCCGATGCTTAGGTGCGCGCTGTAAGGTAAAGGGTGTAAGTTTTTCCAGTTTTGTTGTGCCAATCTACGCAGCGGCTCTCGCGAACAGTAACGGCGGGGCTTCAAGGATTTTCTCGATTTGGTGCAAGGGGAAAGAGGGGACCTCATCTTGACGCCCTGCTCGGCATTCGATGGAGGGGCAGATTCTCGGAATTTACCCTTCCGCATTTTTCCATTAGGGACCCGGCCGCCATTCAATTTAGTCCTCAGGTGTTTCCTGTAGTTGCGCGGTTGATTACAACGCGCGTACAAACACTTTATTCTCAGAAATCAAGCGCTTTCAGGGTTCGCGTCGGGCGCGCAAAGTGGCATCTAAACGTCTCGGATGGAGGAGCATTTTTCATGGGCTCAGTTCGATCACAGCGATTCCGCTCAGTACTACATCTACATCGTCGCTGTCTTTGTTCTGGCATTCACACTGGGAGCGACAGCTCAAGCTAATCCTTCGGCCCCTGGGTCGACAGCGCCCGAAGGATCTGCTCCCCATGCCCAGAGGCTGCCCGGTAACGGCAATGCCGCGCCGCCCGACGCCACCACCCAGGAACCCGCCGGCCAAGAGCCTGCGGGTCAGCATAATGCGCGAGCAATGATCCCGGCAGGTTCGTGTTCAAAAAGCAGGTGCAAGAGATAGTGCTACAAGCAACCGTGGTCGATGAGAGGCGTCATCTTGTCCCCTACCTCGATCGGGGCGCTTTCTCCGTGTTCGAGAATGGGGCGCCGCAGGCCATTACTTCATTTCGAAGGGAAGATGTCCCGGTAGCCATGGGAATTGTGATCGATAACTCCGGTTCCATGCGAGACAAGCGCGATAAAGTCAACCAGGCAGTTTTGAATTTGATTCGCGCCAGCAATCCACGCGATGAAATCTTCGTAGTCAACTGCAGCCAGAATTACTACCTGGACCAGGACTTTACTTCTGACCCCGGATTACTGGAGCGGGCACTGCACCAAGTGTCCATGCAGGGTAATACAGTGCTCTACG
>WNGK01000316.1_pt1 | contig 48365 bp, 36 predicted proteins | sample 5400601 | NCBI WGS metagenome assembly WNGK01 (sample SAMN13153376, study PRJNA577476) | soil metagenome | isolation source: 60 cm soil or saprolite under Garry oak tree replicate 1 | place: USA:California | collected 2016-06-15 | reverse complement strand
ACGCGCCAGTGTGCTTTTCGGCCTCCTGATCAGTGCTGAGCTTTCTTTTTGCTCCAGCAAATTCTCCCGAAACGTGAGGATGGCAGAGATTATCATCGATAATCTCTGCCATCCTCACGTTTCGGGATGACTCATGTTGCTCGCTCCCGTCTAACCTAATGGGCCAGTTCATATCCCTTCGACTCAGAGCGAACCATATCGCGCACAACATCCTTGAGATGCGAGGACGACAGGCCATACAGCTCTTTCAGGATCGATGGCGCGCCATGCTCAATCAGTTTATCGGGGCAGCCAACCACTTTCACATCAACGTTATGTATATCCCGGCGCTCTAATAGCTCCAGCACGGCACTGCCGAAGCCCCCCGCCATGACGTGATCTTCGATGGTGACCAGGCGGCGCGTTCCTTTTGCCAGGCGGATGACCAGTTCTTCGTCGAGCGGCTTGGCCCAACGAGCATTGACGACCGCGACAGAGATGCCTTCTTCTGCGAGCTCTTTTGCTGCCACCTCTGACGGTGCGACGGTTGATCCAAAGGCGAGAATGGCACATTCCTGCCGTTCCGCCAGTTCAAGTGTAGCTGGACTGAGCAGCTCCGCTTTGCCAATTTCCAATGTATGGAGATCGGAATCCAGGGGGACGCCAATCCCCTTGCCACGCGGATAGCGCAGACTGACAGGTCCATCCATGTAGAGAGCGGTGTAGAGCATATGGCGTAATTCATTCTCGTCTTTGGGCGCCATAACCTTCATGTTCGGTATCGCGCGCATAAACGCTATGTCAAACACACCATGTTGGGTAGGTCCGTCCTCGCCAACGATGCCCGCCCGATCCATAGCAAACACGACATGCAAATCCTGCATACATACATCGTGAATCACCTGGTCATAAGCCCGCTGCATAAACGTCGAATAAATGGCAACAACGGGCCGCATACCGCCCACTGCAAGACCAGCAGCGAAAGTGACAGCGTGTTGTTCCGCTATGCCTACATCGAAGTACCGCTCAGGGAGGCGCTGGTGCATCTTTTTCAAGCCAGTACCCTCAGCCATAGCGGCTGTGATACCGACAATAGATGTATCCTCCTCTGCCAGATTCACCAATGTCTTAGCAAATATATCGGTATAGGTCGGTGGATCAGCCGCATTTTTCTTGATGATGCCAGTCGTGTAATCAAAAGCGCCGGGTCCATGCCACTTGGTCGAGTCTTCTTCCGCGTATTCCCAACCTTTGCCCTTCTTGGTCACCACCTGGACCATCACTGGCCCTTCAATCTGTTTGATATTCTCAAAGACATCCAGCAGGAGAGGAATATCGTGCCCGTCAAACGGGCCAAAAAACTTGAAGCCGAGTTCTTCAAAGATCATGCCGCTTTTACTATGTAAGACAAAATTCTTGAAGCTCATTTCGGCCCGACCAGCTGCTTCTCGTGCTTTATCTCCCACCACCGGCAGTTTTTCAATTGATCCCTTCGCCATCTCACGTAGCCGCTGGTAGCTCCTGGATGTCTGCATCTGGCGCACTTTCCCAAGATAGTGATGTATAGCGCCGACGTTATCGGAAATCGATTTTTCATTATCGTTAAGGACGACGATGAGATTTTTCTTTAAACTGCCAGCATTATTAATAGCTTCCAATGCCATACCACCGGTCAAGGCGCCATCACCAATGATAGCGACAACTTTGGATTGCTCGCCGCGCAGGTCGCGGGCAGCCGCCAGGCCAAGGGCTGCTGAAATGGATGTACTGGCGTGGCTGGCGCCAAAAACGTCATAAGGGCTCTCCTCACGGCGGAGATAGCCAGAAAGACCACCAAACTGGCGGATAGTGTGAAAACGATCACGGCGGCCTGTCAATAGTTTATGAACATATGCCTGATGTCCAATATCCCAGACGAGTAAATCTTTCGGGGTATCGAAGACATAATGTAATGCCATTGTTAACTCAACCACACCCAGATTCGGCGCTAAATGACCACCTTTTACCGAAACTTTTTCGATGATTTCGCGTCGAATTTCCTCTGCCAACTGCTGCATTTGCTCTGTTGTCAAGGCACGCAATTGTTCCGGGCTTTCAATACTGTCGAGTATTCTTGTCAATGATTTCCTCCAATACTACGATTTCGGCCCCCCCTGAACGCAAGTAAGACATCACGCAACGGGTGGGTGCCAATTGACGTTGTATATTGCCATGTATATATATACAAACAAGACGCCGAAAAAGGCTGCAAAGGGTCTGAACAATAGTCCATATTAATATTATATTGGTCGTTTGTATTTTCAAGCAAACATCTCAAACGAAATTTCATGCACTTAGGGGCTTGACAACCCTTAAAGACGCCTCAGAGGCCAATCTTCATCGTAAATATACGTCTTGACAGTTGTGAGCAATCTTTTTATTATGAGATAGGTGGAATTTTATGCTTGAGAGGCAGTTCCCCTAAATCGACAGAGTATGAATATATCTAGTGCTTAGAGGATGCACGAACCCGGGAAGCCCTTGGCTTCCGTACTGTACATGGTGTGCCCAACAGCAGCGGCACTCCGTAACGAAAGGAGGAGCGGTGCCTCCCCCCTGGAAAAGGTCTGGGGAGTAGTTGAAGCCGATCTTCAACTATGGCGCACCGTAGAGCTGATCAATGACAAGAAAAGAAAGCGAGAAAGATTCAGATCGGCCTCATTACTATTCCCAGTTTTGGCTTGATATAGCCGCCGGACGCAGAACAATTGGCGGCCCCAGACCAAATGACGAAGCGGACACATTTGAACCAGAGCTGGAGCTGGACAATGTCGCTCTTCGCAGGCCCGGGCGAAATAGCAGTCCAGCTATCGCCAGTGATTACGAAGAAACGATTGCCCATCCTGAGGTCGAACCTGAATTCGATGCTGACGAGTACGCGGAACCCGCCTTCGACGAGACGGACCTGGATAACGAAATCGAAGATGAGGAGATACCAAATATTGTTGTAGAGGATACTGAAATCCCTGACATGGATCTGGACTCTACCGATGACGAACTGTTAGCTGAGGAAGTTCCTGCAGACGAGTTTGAAGATGAAGAAGACTTCTTCGATGAGGACGAGGATGAAGATGATATGAACTGGAATGCAGGCCGCGGTAAGAAGAAACCTAAACCCAGAGGAGGGGCAGCCAAGCTACCTCCCAAGCCACCTGTGAAAAAGCCTGGAAAGCGCGATTCACGGCGCGGATTTTAAGAAGAGTTGTAACGTGGCTCGCTCAAAACCAGCAGCATCGGCCCTACTCAAAGGACCGGTAGTGCTGGTTTTGAACCAGTTGTTCTCCAATGAAATTGAAGATCAGGGGTATATTCCACGAACCTGTGTCGCTTCAGCCACGCGAGAGATAGCCAGCATATTGGCGGCAAGGCGCATGTCACAGGAGTACTGATCCGCCTTATCGGCAACAGCAGCAAAGGAACGGTTCATGATTACTTCTAGTTTCTGAGTAATCTCTTCAACGTTCCAGAAGAAGCTTTGAATATCCTGCACCCACTCAAAGTAACTGACTGTGACACCGCCAGCATTGGCCAGAATGTCAGGAATCACTACGACGTTCTTCTTGAAGAGGATTTCATCCGCCTCCGGGGTAGTCGGCCCATTGGCGGCTTCGGTAATAATACGCGCCAGAACGCGATCAGCGTTAGCCGCTGTGATAACCCCTTCAGTAGCCGCGGGGATCAATATATCACAGGGAACCTCCAATACATCATGCACCCCTACCGCCTGGGCGCGAGGGAATCCAACTACACTTCCCCGCTCCTGTTTGTGGCGCAAGACAGAAGATGGCTCAAAGCCGGACTCGTTATAGATACCGCCGTGAGTATCACTCACGGCTACTATTTTACAACCCTCGTTATGGAAGAGCCGTGCAGCGATGGAGCCGGCGTTGCCAAAGCCCTGAATGCTAACACGAGCACCCTGCAAAGGCATATCAATACGCTTTGCGGCCTGACGGGTCACGAATAATACGCCGGTGGCGGTCGCATCATTGCGCCCTTCACTACCACCGATAGAGAGCGGTTTGCCGGTGACGACAGCGGGGCTGGAGAAACCTTCATGCATCGAGTAGGTATCCATGATCCAGGCCATCACCTGAGAGTTCGTGTTGACATCGGGGGCGGGGATATCGCTCCGCGGCCCAATAATGATGGATATCTCCGTGGCATACCGGCGAGTCAGACGCTCCAACTCCGCCGGGCTCATTATCTTGGGGTCGCAGATGACACCACCTTTCGCGCCGCCATAGGGGATACCAACGACGGCGGTTTTCCAGGACATCCACATTGCCAGCGCCTTGACCTCGTCGAGGGTTACATCAGGACCGTAACGGATACCACCTTTTGCCGGGCCGCGATTCACGTTGTGTTGAACACGATAGCCGGTAAATGTCTTGATACGGCCGTTGTCTAAGCGGACCGGGAAATTGACAGTAAGTTCGCGTTTGGGCTGGCGCAGTATTTCCCGCATATCTTCTGAGAGGTTGAGCTTGTCAGCGGCTAACTCAAACTGCTGAACCGCCATGTGATAGGGATTTATTGCGGCAGACTTCACTTCTTCGTGCATATGTCTGCTTTCTCCTTGTCTTAGGGACGGGCCACTTCTTACGTTGAAGGGTCCTCGTCCAGTTGTGCTTTTAAGAGTTTTTGTACGATTTCGGCCTTTGCCTGGCCGCGAGTTTGTTTCATAACCTGACCTACCAGGTATTGCAGGGCATTTGTCTTGCCAGCACGGTAGTCATGTACAGACTTGGGATTACTCGTTATCACCCCCTCTATTACACGATTGAGCTCACCCTGGTCGCTAATCGGTGGCTTCAGACCCCTCTTTTCGACGATCGCCGCGGGCAGTTCGCCGATAGTAAAGGCCTCATCCAGTACTTCCTTGGCTTGCGTGCCATTAATACGCCCTTTGTCGAGCAGATCAAGCAGATTTGCCAGGGAGGCAGGTGAAAGAGGACTAGATTGTATCGTGATAGCGTTCGCTTTAAGCAAACGGACGACTTCACTGAGCAGCCAGTTACTGGCAGCTTTGGCGCGCGCCTTGCTGTCACTGACATTTGAAGCAGCCATGACTTGCTCAAAGTAATCACCTAGCGCTTTCTCTTCCGTCAATACATTCGCGTCTTGCGCCGAAAGGCCAAATTCAGAGCGGTAACGGGCCCGGCGAGGATCGGGTAACTCAGGCAGAGCCGCACGCAACTCTTCAACCCACTCCCGGCTGATCAAAAGCGGCGGCAGGTCGGGTTCAGGGAAGTAACGGTAGTCATGCGCCTGCTCTTTGCTCCGCTGCGATACCGTGATACCCTTCGTTTCTACCCAACCGCGTGTCTCTTGATGAATCGTCTCTCCAGCGCGCGCCATCGCTATTTGCCGCTGCGCCTCGTACTCAAGGGCGCGCTCGACAGAACGAAAACTATTCATATTTTTGATCTCGGTCTTTACCCCTAGTTTTTGCTGTCCACGTGGACGAATGGAGATGTTGGCATCGCAACGGAGGCTCCCTTCTTCCATACGTCCAGAAGATACACCGAGGTAGACCAGTATCTCGCGCAGCTTCTGCATATACAGGCGCGCCTCTTCAGGAGAACGCATATCTGGCTCGCTGACAATCTCCATCAGTGGCGTACCGGAGCGATTAACGTCGATCAGGCTATAGCCTTCGTGGTGCAGGAGACGCGCGGTATCCTCTTCCAGGTGAACGCGGGTGATACCAATTTTCCGTGTTTGACCATTACGCTCGACCGTGAGGTAGCCATCTTTGCTGAGCGGTACATCATATTGCGAGATTTGATAGCCTTTCATCAAGTCAGGGTAGGAATAGTTCTTGCGGTCGAACTTTGAGTAGGCCGGGATGTTGCAGTTAAGGGCAAGAGCCGTCATGATGGTATAGGCTATGGCTTGCCGGTTGATGACCGGCAGGACGCCAGGCATGCCCATACAAATAGGGCATACGTGGGTATTGGGGGCAGCATTGGCATAGCCTGTGCTGCACGTACAAAACATTTTACTTTTTGTCAGGAGTTGCGAGTGTACTTCAAGGCCTATGACAACCTCGAAATCTGTTTCAATATAAGCATCTTGAGTTTCAGCTGGCATACTACTTACCTCACCTTATCTATCTATACGTTATGCATTTCTACTAAGTTTTGCCGTAAGTCTAGTCTTTTCTGCCTTATTCGTCAATGGCTTGCATTAGCGGCCGCTCCATAGTTGATTGTCAATATGAGTGAAATGCTGTATACTGTTGCGTATCAAGGAGCGGCCACTCGTTCCACGAGTTTCAAACGACAGGCAAAATAGGAAGTGGCGCGTACGAGCGGGCAGGAGAGCAACTACATATGTCCCTAATAAACATGGCCAAACGAGAAATTAACTGTAAGATCGTTTACTATGGCATTGGTTTGTGCGGTAAAACGACAAATCTACATTACATACATCAAGCAGTTAACCCACAGGACGTCGGTGATATGGTCTCTATTGATACGGAGACGGAGCGTACATTGTACTTCGACCTGCTCCCCCTTGAGCTTGGCAAGGTGCATGGTTTCAATATTCGCTTTCAACTCTACACCGTTCCCGGACAGGTACTCTACCAGCAGACACGTATCTCTGTCCTGAAGGGGGCCGACTGTGTGATCTTTGTAGCAGACTCTCAGGCCAGCAAATTACAAGAGAATATCGAAAGTTGGAACGAGTTGCAAGAGCAACTGCGACGTATGAACAAGGATGTTACAGATTTTCCCCTGGTTATGCAATGGAATAAGCGCGACCTTCAAGAGATACTACCCGTGTCAGTGCTGGAGCAGTATCTGAATCCGTATCGCGTCCCGAGCTTTGAAGCAGTAGCGGTGACAGGACAAGGCGTTATCGAGAGCTTGCGTATGGGCATCAATTCTACTTTACGCCGCCTGGAACGCATTTAGATTACACACGCTAACATGCTAGATGGCGCGCAGTGAAAACCAGCTAGTGTGTTACTTCAATGGATACAGCCTATTCCTTCCTTAAATACATTTCTCTGGGCATTCTTCACTATTTACATGAAAGAATATAGAAGGAGGAGCGGCGCTTCTTCCCCGTGCGTCAATGCAGGGGTTTCTGCACCGCAATACTTGATTAGATGGAAACGATACGTGTGATCATTGTTGAAGAGCAGCCCCTGTTCCGTCAGGGTATTCGTGCTACGCTTGAGCAGATGGGTGATTGCATCATTGTTGGTGATTCTACCGACCCTGATGAGGTACTGGAAATAGCACGCACAGAAAATCCCGATGTCGTCCTGCTCGATGCCAGTCTCAATTCTGCCGACCCCTTAGAAATGGCTCGCCAGATGCGCCATATTACGACACGACTGGCCATTATTATGTTGACCCCCTCAGAAGACGAGGAACGTCTATTTCAGTCTATCAAGGTCGGCGCATCCGCGTACTATACGCGCAATATTACACCGGATGAACTCACAGAAGCGGTACGCAAAGTGAGCGTCGGGGAATATTTGATCAACGATGATGTTCTCTCTAAACCCCAACTCGCCAGTCGTGTGTTGAAATCCTTCAGGGAACTGGCCGTTGAAGAGGAAACATCGCCGGCAAAAGACCTGTATTCACCACTTTCAAGCCGTGAAGTGGAGATACTGGACTATATTGCGCGGGGAAACAGCAATAAGGAAATAGCGAAATCCCTCAAAATCAGCGATCAGACGGTAAAAAATCACATTACGTCTATCCTCAAGAAGCTATCGGTGAACGACCGAACTGCCGCTGTTGTGCACGCGCTTAGGCATGGGTGGATTAAGATGGAGGAAAGCTGAGTGGCACTAGCTTCAGGAACGACAATCAGTTCATCATGGCCAGGATCTGCCGTATCATCTTGACCTGGCGCTGTATTTCATCATGGTCCTCTGCTAGAGGCGCAAGCTGCAGGTAAGCTGCCAGGTCGCTTAGAGCTCGACCATAGCGTTTGAGTTGGAGATAGATGACGCCACGGTCCCGTCGTTCCTGCGGAGAGCGAGGAGCCAGTACCAGAATGCAGTCACAAATGCGCAGCGCTCGTGCGTAGTCTTCACTATGGAGATAAATGTGCTTAAGATTGTTGAGCATGCGGATGAGCAGATATTTCCGGCTAACAGGTTCGAACCACTGGGTAGGTATTTTATCTTTTTTCCCGATCACCTGGCGCACACGCCTACGACACTCCTGCTCACTCAATACTCGTCCGCTCTCAAAGGGATCAATATAGATGCGCTTCTGTTGAAAACGACACCCCACTACAAAGTGAAACGGTAATCCTATACCATCAAACCACACTCCCACCCTCCGGCCAACCTCCATGTACAACAGTGAAAGCGCGATTGGGATGCCTGTGTGTCGCTCTAACACCTCATTAAGAAAGCTGTTGGACGAGTTGTAATAATCTTGCGTATTGCCATGAAAATGTTCCTGGCCAAAAAGTACTGTATTCATGGCTGCAATTACGGCCGATACATCCATATTTACCGGGAGCTTCTCAAGGGTACCGGCTCCGGTCAAACCCAGCAGCGCTCGAACACGTTCTGCCAGCGAATCGAGCTGTGCCATATAGTGCGCAATATCGAGTTCGGGATATTCCAGGTTGGCGATTAAGAGCGCCGCGAGGGATAGGTCGATGGCCATATCTTCGCCCGCAACCAGGGTTTCAAATGCTCTAAATGCGCGTTGTTGTGGTGTGTCATTTGGAAATGCTTCAGTCATTTTATAGACATCTACCCGGGCAACTAGAATTACAGACTCGTCTATCCTGCTCTACACCTGTATTGCCAGTAGTTCTTTTCCACTATTCGCATCTAAGAAAACATAGAGGTCGTAGGACGAACGTGAAAATGGAGTAGGGTCGACCGATGCGTCAGCTGGTTCGAGCGGGATTCTTTGATACACTATCATCCAGGTTGGCACATCGTGATAATTGGGATGAGCAGCAGGAGTGCTCTTGTCAGGATAACTCAACGACACATATCGAGCACCGGTCGTTTTGGATTTGCTGGCAGCACCCGGCTCAAGCTGGCTGGCGAGCAGCAATGCCTGCTGCTGGCTCAACGCGGGTGTCTGACTGGGATGACCAAGAGTAATCCCTTCAGCAGTGAGGGAAGCAATTTGACTATCTGTTGGACTAGTAGGGAAAGCGCTAATAATTGGCGGAGCTGGTATCGTGTTTCCAGCAAACTGGTGAAGCAACAACCAGGCGAGCCATAGCCCTGCCAAACCTAGCAGTATACCGCCCACAACTCCACTTGTTACACGAAACCACTGTGTTGTGGAGTCGCTCCTCACAGAAAGTTGAGGTTGCTTCTTTACCATGCTACCGCCTCTCTCAACAGGAATTGCTGTGCTGAGTCTACATCATCTGATGCAGCCTGTCCAGTATAGAACAATTTCGCGGTAAAGGCAATCAGGAGGGACGACCGCACGGCCAGAGTTGACCTCATATTCCCTGGCAAGATATACTGAAGCTAGCAATCGATATGTGAAGAAAGGATACCTAACCCTGTGAAAGTACATGGTCGCATGACGGTCTTTCCCATCATGCCCGCCCGCATCAACCGTTTATACGAACTTGCATATAATTTGTGGTGGAGTTGGCATCCAGAGGCACGCGCCCTGTATAGCACACTTGATCCTGATCTATGGGATAATGTCGGACATAACCCGGTGCGCTTCCTGAGCGAGGTGCAGCCAGAGCGGCTCGAAGCCGCGGCAAACGAGGCCGGCTATTTACAGCGCTACGGCACGATTCTCAGTAACTTCGATGCCTATATGCATCCCGCGGCACATGGAACGTGGTTCTCACGAACTTATCCTGAACTAAGCGATAGCGTCATCGCTTATTTTTCCGCCGAGTTTGGACTGCACGAATCACTGCCCATCTATTCCGGTGGCCTTGGTATACTCTCAGGTGATCATTGTAAGGAAGCCAGCGATCTCGGCCTACCTTTTGTTGGGGTAGGTTTTCTCTACCCGCAGGGGTATTTCCGACAGAGCATTACTCGCGAAGGAGTGCAAGAGGCTGCGTACGACAAACTCCATTTTTCGGAAGCGCCAGCGATACCAGCCTGCGACGCCAATGGCAATGAAATTATGATTACAGTCGAGCTACCTGGACGACACATTCACGCGAAAGTATGGAAAGTGCAGGTAGGACGTATTCCTTTGTACCTGATGGATACGGACGTGGCTCCCAATGCACCGCCTGATCGTGAGCTATCTGCGCGTTTGTACGGTGGTGACCGCGAGATGCGCATCTCTCAGGAGATTGTGCTGGGCATTGGCGGCGTACGCGCTTTACGTGCCCTGGGCATTTCTCCGGCGGCCTGGCACCTCAACGAGGGGCACGCCGCCTTCCTGAACCTGGAACGGTGCCGGGAACTCGTTGCTGCCGGGCTTAGCTTTAACCAGGCACGCGAAGCAGTCGCGGCAAATTCGCTCTTCACGACGCATACTCCTGTTCCCGCGGGAAACGATACCTTTAGCTACGACCTTGTCGACAAGTATTTTGGTTCTTACTGGGGCCAGCTCGGACTGACGCGTGACCAGTTCATGGAGGTCGCGCGTGAGGACCATGGCTGGGGTCCGACCTACGGCATGACGGTGCTGGCGCTTCGCCTGACCGGGCAGCACAACGGAGTGAGTGAGCTACATGGCGCTGTCTCGGGTAAGATGTGGCAGTTCTTGTGGCCAGGTATCGATGCCGAAGAGGTGCCTATAGAATACATCACCAATGGCGTACATACTCCCTCCTGGATTTCAGAGGAGATGAACGCGCTCTTCAAACGCTACCTTGGTGAGGATTGGGAAGAGCGCGTAGATGATGCCGAGCTCTGGAATCGCCTGAGCGACATACCTGACGAAGAACTGTGGAAGACCCATCTACAGCGTAAAGAGGCTCTGATTGATTTCACACGCCGCCACCTGAAAGGACAACACCTGCGCCTGGGTGAAGGAGCGGTGCAGATCACCGAATTTGAGCACATGCTCGATAGCAATGCTCTTTTGATCGGCTTCGCGCGCCGCTTTGCAACGTACAAACGAGCAACGCTGATCTTCCGCGATCCTGAGCGCCTACACCGGCTGCTCAATAATCCAGAACACCCCGTTCAGATCATTTTTGCTGGCAAGGCGCATCCGGCCGACGAGCCAGGAAAGGCATTGATAGAGCAGGTCTACCGCTTCTCACGTAGCGATGCCTTCCGTGGCAAGGTCATCTTCCTGGAAAACTATGACATCGATATGGCCCGCTACCTGGTCTCGGGTACGGACCTCTGGCTCAATAATCCTATCCGTCCACACGAGGCCAGTGGCACCAGCGGTCAGAAGGCGGCGCTCAATGGTCAGCCGAACTGTAGTATCCTCGATGGCTGGTGGGCAGAGGGCTACAACGGCAAGAACGGCTGGGCCATCGGCGAAGAGCGCGAATACCACGATGCAGAGGTACAGGCAGAGGCAGACAGCCTTTCGCTGTACCAGTTGCTTGAGGAAGAAATTGTCCCAACCTACTATGATCGCGGTGCTGACGGCATACCTCATCATTGGATCGCGACGATGAAGGAAGCTATTCGCACTTGCGCTCCCCAATTCAGTATGAGAAGGATGGTGAAGGAATACACAACGCGCTTCTACGTTCCCGCAATTCAGTTAGGGAAGCAGATTGAGCAGAACATGTACGCCAAAGCGCGAGTGCTGGCTGACTGGAAAGAGAAGATCAAGGTAGGCTGGCCAGGTTTAGCGCTCTACGTGGAAGGACAGCACGATGGTCAGCTGAGTCTGGGTGAGGAAATCAATGTGCGCGCCTGGGTGCGCGCGGATAAGCTCCAACCGGGGGATTTCAGCGTAGAAGTGGTCTATGGCGAGGCGCATGACGACGTGATTATTCCGGAGCATGTCTTGCCGATGGAATATATTAAGAAGGAGCAGGACGGTTCGTTCCGCTATGAAGCTCGTCTGAAGCCCACCGAGAGCGGCAGCATCGGCTACGGTGTCCGGGTATTGCCCAGTCATCCGGCTTTGGGTGGGAAACATGATATGGGGCTGATTCGCTGGGGTTGACATCCTCCCATTGGCCAAAGCCCCTTCCCAGCAAAAATTCGGGATGTCATGCCGCTGTACTGATATTCTGATTTCTGTAGCGTGAATGGGCCTCTGGCGATGGTTCTAATAAGGCAAAGAGGTTGCCGTATGGGTCCTCAAAGACGGCTTCCGTGCCATGGACTTTTTTGGTTGGAGGACTCAAGAATGAGACTCCCCGCGCAAGCAAGGTATGGTACGTTTTCAAACAGTCATCGGTAGCAAATACGCATGTGACATACTGGCTGAAACGTCCAATACGTTCTCTACTGTTCTGTACTTGTATTGCTGGAAGTGACGGATCCGGCTTTGCCAGGGCAATCTCTGGTTTCTTTTGTCCCCTGGGCGCGACGGTGAGCCAGCGCATATCTGGCCCATACATCACATCGGTACGTTTTTCAAGTTCAAGCTTCTCGGTGAAAAAGCGGAGGGCTTCATCTTGATCTGCTACCAGGATTGGTATGATTGCGAGTTGTGTTATTTCTTTCATGAGCACCTTCCTTTGTACACCTGCATTATATAGAATTCCTGTTCTAATTGCAAGTGTTTCCCCGGCAAAGAAACGAATTGAGGCGTTATGAACCTATTCTTTCTCTTCATGCGAAAAGTGGCACTGGTACTTCTCGGTAATCTTTCCACTGAGTCTTGCGCTGCGTCCACAACAGCACACTTTGCAATCGGCGAAGGATGTGCATACAATGGGGCAGGATATACCCTTTCCCAGTAAAACCTACGACAGGAGTGAGTAACAGTGGTTAAAAACGTGGTAAAACAAACTCAAATGTGTTTGTTCAAACCACGTTTCATCACTTGACAGCATGCATACAAAGGCATAGAATGTATGCATGGAAACAGCAAAGTATACCGTCTTGCGTGTGCGCAAAACCACACGCGATCTGCTCAAATTGGTCTCGGTCTTATCCCATGAAAGCATGGTGGAGACGATTGATCGGCTTGCACGGCAAGAACTGGCTCGTCTTCAGAAAGAGCAGGAAAAGCCAGATGCTGCCCTGCACAAAGAGGAGAAAGGAGGTTCCTGACGTGAAGCGTTCGCATGTCATCAGGCTTCATCCAACTCCCGAACAAGAGGTGTATTTTCGCAAAGCCTGCGGGGTTGCCCGTCATGCCTATAACTGGGCGCTTGCTCGCTGGAAAGACTCCCGTGCCGAGGGCAAATGGGCCAAGATCAAAGACCTCAAGGCAGAGTATAACCGGATCAAAGGCGAACAATTCCCCTGGTGCTCTGAGGTCACGAAATGTGCTCCCGAACAAGAGTTTCGCCATCTGGGACAGGCTTTTGACAACTACTGGCGGATGAAGAAGGAAGGAACGCTTCCCAAGCTCAAACATCCACGCAAGGATGGGGAGGAAGGGGGCTTCCCGCGTTTCAAAAGCAAGAAACGGGACAGATTGAGTTTCTACCTTGCCAACGATAAATTTTCCGTTGCTGGGCAGACGATACGCATCCCCAAGCTTGGGGCGGTGAACATGACCGAAGCACTACGATTGCAAGGGAAGATCATGAGCGCGGTCATTTCCTCTCGCGCAGGCTGGTGGTTCGTCTCCATTGCGGTGGAGGTGGAACATGACGTACCAACTCATAACGGTGGGGCTGTTGGGATAGACCTGGGCATTAAGACCTTGGCGACGTGCAGCGATGGGGTCGTGTTTGAAAACCAAAAGCACTACCGCCAGACCTTAGGACGTATCAAGAGCTTAAGCAAAGGGCTCTCTCGCAAAGGAGAGGGCAGCCAGAATTGGGGGAAGCATGCCAGAAAGCTGGCAAAAGCGCACTATCGGATAGCTTGTCAACGGCAAGATACCCTGCACAAGATGACGACCTCTCTTGCCCGAAGATATGCGTTGGTTGGCCTGGAAGACCTCAATACGAAAGGGATGCTGTCCAACCATTGCTTAGCGCAAGCAGTCAGCGATGCTAGTTTCTTTGAGGTGAAGCGTCAGCTTCTCTACAAGGCGGAGCAGTATGGCGGCTACGTCCAACTGGTGAGCCAGTGGTATCCCTCAAGTAAAACCTGTCACGCCTGTGGATGGATCAAGGAAGACTTGACGCTCGATGAGCGTGTGTGGGTATGTGAGCAGTGCGGTGTCATCACTGAGCGAGATTTGAATGCAACCCTCAACATCAGGACTGAAGCCCTCCGTTTGCTAACGGATGTCCCGGTTGTGGCTTCGTCGGGACACAAATTCGCCTGTGGAGCGGAAAGCGCTGGCTCTCGATGCGTCGAGAGTGAAACTTTCTGCGATGAAGCAGGTACGAGGATGTTGTAACTACGTTTTACTACATTTGAGGAAGCAGAGATAATAGATGAAAGCAGTACAGTTTGCTCAATATGGTGATCCAGACGTCCTACAAGTTCGAGAAGTCCCTGACCCTACCCCTGGCCCAGGCGATGTTTTGGTCCAGGTCAAGGCCACCACGGTGAACAGGCTTGATCTGTTCCAGCGCAACGGCAGCCGTCCCGTTGACAAATTGCCATTCACAGCAGGACTGGAAGCGGCAGGTATAGTCGTCAAGGACAGCCAGGGATTTCATGCCGGGGAGAGGGTGATGACCACTCGCGCCGCTAGAGCTGTTGGCGGAGGCGGCTATGCCAGTATGATTGCAGTTCCAGCTGAGGACCTGGTGCGCATCCCCGAGGGAGTATCCTTTGAAGAGGCGGTAGCGGCCGGCCTCACCGCTTCAACCGCCTGGGGCAGTTTATTTGACATTGGTCACCTTAAAGCAGGGGAACGGGTCTTGATCTGGGCGGGTTCAAGTGGCGTTGGTATATGGGCCATCCAATTCGCCAAGCAGGCCGGCGCCTGGGTAGTGACAACGACGAGCAGCAATGAAAAAGTCTCTGAACTGCGTCGTTTAGGGGCTGATATGGTTATCAACCAGCGGGAAGAGAACGTGGCAGAGGTCATACAGAACAATGTACATGGCGTCAACCTGGTGATCGAGCTCGTCAGCACCACCCTGCAGACAAGTATCGAGTCATGTACGCCAGATGGGCGTATCGTCCTTGTCGGCAACCTTGGCGGACAGCAAGCTACCATCGATACGCAGCAATGCAGGCTCAAGCGGGTGCATATTATCGGCGGTGGAATGGTGCACGCCGGCACAGAGAACGAGCGGCACATCCTGGAAATGATCGCGGCTCACGCTGTAACGCCCATCATCGCAGAGACGCTGCCCGTCGAACAGGCTGCCGAAGCACATCGGCGAGTGGCAGCAGGTAAAACGCTGGGAAAGATTGTGCTGGTTCATTCCTGAAAGGATTATTCGAGGCTTTCGGGCGCTAACACCTCTATGGTGTCTCGCTCAGGCCTTTTTGGATGAAGAGGCCCATATCGTACGAGCCGCCGGTATCACCAATGGCACGACGCTGCCACCACCACTGCCAGATGTGTTGAGCGGCAAGGCCGGGATTGAACTTCGCACCGGGAGGTGGGGTATCTCCATAGGATAGCCAGAGGCCAACTCCGACTCCACCCCACGTTGGCTGGTCAGTACACTTGTTTGTAGTAGTTTGAACGCAGGGAGGCGGCTTATAGCCCTCATCCCACCAGGTACGCATATGATACTGGTTAAACAGGTAGTTTTTACCGGGACCGGCATACTGAGATTCAGCGTTATAGAGATTGTCCCCACCTGCGATGATGACGGGATAGGAGTTGGCCGGGTACGCACAATTATCGGGATAGTTGAAACAGACGTTGGTATAATCCCTGACGTACCAGGCGAAAGGCCAGGTCGCGTCGTTCATCAAGCCGATCCGCAACAGGTGCTTCCCGTGATACAATTTCTGATCGAGCGCATCGATCTTTGCCATCACTACATTAACATCGGTGGTCGTCTGCACATAGACCAGCATCTCATGGGGTCCATCAGCGGGATGAACGTAGGTTACCTCGTACATATTATGTACAGTCGGCAACAACAACAGTACCGCCATGACAACGCCTACGATAGCGGTAATACCGACCAGGCGTGGGCGCAATCGGGGAGCTCCGGCAGGCGCATTTACATTTTCCGCTCTTGCCGGTAACCCCTCCGTGGAGCGACGGGCAAAGACATTTTTCGCCAGGTTGTAGCATGTCACCACTGCCGGTTCCAGGCCAATAGCTGCCAGCAGCAGCATCGGCATCGTGATATGGATGCTTAGCCAGGGCATTTTCTCGGCAGCCCATGAGTAGAGGAAGAGGTTTCCAATGAACCAGTAGACGAGGAAGAGGCGAAGGCGCGTCGGTCGGATGAGGCAGCGTACGACGCCAATAAGCCCGAAGACAACACCGATCTGTTCGTACAGAGGAATGAGCAAGAGATAGTAGTACCAGGGCTGTCCACCGCGCGCCACCTGTTGTTGCTGTATCCAGTAGTACAGGCCCTGCCAGATGCCATCTCCAATCCCATTTTTAATATTGGTGAAGAGGACGGTAAACAAGACCAGGAATATTGTCCAGCCGACGAGAACGGCGAAGAACCAGTGCGTCCAGGGCATAGTTACAATAGTGTCCAAAACAGGCTGTCGTTCCGGGTCAACCTTCGCCATAAGGCCACGCCTCCCAGAAGGCGGGCTATAGCCGAACATCTCTCGCCCCAGGATGAAGAGGACGTAGCAGCCAAGGATGATGCCAATCCAGGGAACGATCTCAACTGTCCTATCCTTCAAACCCTGGACAAAGAGATCGGCCGTGGAAGTATTCTTCGGGTCAGTGACATAGATGGATAAGGCCTTGAGCCAGCCGAAGAAAAACTTTGCTACCAGTCCAAGCACTATAAAATAGACTGCCAGGGCAATGGGAGCAGCAGTACGAGGAACATACCAGGGAGCATCCTCACGAGAGAGCCTTGAACTTACAGGCCGTCTCAGCCCAAGTTCCCAGGCAACAAGGGCACCGAAGAAACTGCCAAAGACAGCCACCGTCAAAAATGTCGCTTCTTTCGTCGCGTAGGATAATGAGAGAGCCAGGGCGGCGAGAAGGAGCCAGCGCATCTTGCGATCGCGTATGTAGCGCGCAACCGAAACGACCAACAACAAGGTAAAGCAGGCCATGTAGATGTCTTCGCGGGCAAAGCGAGAGAAATAGACCATGCTGGGCGAGACCGCGAGGAGGAAACAGGCTAGCCAGGCTCCCCACTTGCCGAGATAATCGCGCAAGAAATATGGCAAACAGACAATGATTGTACCCAGGGTAGCAGCAAGGATGCGCACCGTCGTCGTGTTCACGCCATTGTCTGGCGCGCCCACCAGTTGGGAAATTTTATAGACAAGTGCGATGAAATGGAACTGGAACGGACCATGCAGCAGCGGATCATAATGATAACAGGAAGCGCCTGGACTGAAGCAGCCCAACCAATTTTCCATATTATGCAAAAGCTGTAAAGAGAAGTAGGCATGGAGGCTCTCATCATGATGAAGCGGTTTATCACCCAGACCCCAGAAGCGCAAGATTGCACCCAGCAAGAAGACGCTCAAGAAAGGGGCCCAATCCAGGAGTCGCTCGCGTACAGGCGGCTTCGTCGGAGTTTGAGGAGCTTTTACCAGTTCTTCATCTTTCACAGGCTCTTCTAAGGCCTGTTCCTCTTCCGCTTCGTACTGCTTTTCCACGAGAGGTTCCGCAACGGAGTCCCGCTTTACTCGTGGTTCAGTCTCAAACCTCTTCAAAGATCGCCTCCTTGAGCACCTCTGATGGTGCCACTACGCCATCCTACAATTGAAACTATGAACGGGAAACAATGGCAGGTTTTAGCCGACCTGGTATATTGTCACGCCATTAGCAGAATAAACACTATGCAAAAATGAACTGAAACGATGCAAGTTTGCTGTGGGATATTTCATTTGCTCTAATAGCCCAACGTATAGATATTGAACGTGGTAACGTGTGAGTAAGTTCATCACCACACTTTGATGTGGGTCTGTATAGATCGTGTCTACATCGCTTTTTCGATTTTCAAAATCGGCGGCGTTGAGGCCGTTATTGAGCCAGTTTACGCGCCACTGATATTCGTGTCCCACCCAGCCCATCGGTGTGGGAAGCCCTGTAAACGCTGAAATACGCGCATAGCTCGTGTAGTCATCTCCCACAGCCTCCACAATCACGGGATCGCCGCTCACATGACTATTGAGCCAGCGAATCGCGTAATAATCGCCAGAAGTATCATAATCACAATCGGGAACTTTACAGGTTTGCAGATAGGCTATACCATCCAGGCTATTCGTGCCCTGCATGTAATGATCTGTGCGCGCATATGTACCCACGAGAGGATAGACCGCGCTGGCCAGTAACAACAGCAACAGGCCCGCCATCCAGAGCCCCTTCACGCCTTGCTGCATCCAACGCAGCCCATTTGAGGTGACTACCGCTGGACGGAAGCTCTCCAGGATAAAGTAGATTCCAGCGCCCGAGGTGATAGAGAGCAGCGCCCAGGCCTGGAAATAGAATTTAAAAACGGTGTTCATACGGAGAAATTCTCCGCCCGCGAAAACGTCTTTCAAGAAGAATACTTCGCAGACAGCCACGAGAGCGAACGCAGTACTGCCCAACAAGAGGATAAATGCCTGAGAACGGTCGCGCAGACTATAGAACAGCGCGATACAGCCCAGCGCAGCAATGCTGCCTGCTGCAACAAATGTCGCGCTATTGCGTAGCGCGAATAAGGTGAGCAGCGCTACCCCAATAACGAGCAGGACACTCATGACGCCTTTATTGAACCTGGGAAGGCGAGCAGGTTGAGGAGCTACAATGTCTTCAGAATGAGCTGTGCTACGGGTAAAAAACGGGTGCCTGAACACGGTGGCCAGCAGCAGCGAGAGGAAGACAAAAGCGAACATGCCATAGATCAGTATTTCATTTGCGAGCGGGGAGCGATCAGCAGGCCCAACCACACCCAATCCCTGCGATGGTGAAATAAAGGTGAAATAGAAGGGAACATACATTAAAAATGAGAGCGCGATCAGCCCGGCGCAGACCGTAAAGATATCCAGCAGGAGTTCCAAGCGAAAGCGAGAGCGGTGAGCTAAATATTGCTGGAAGGCAATACACACTACCGTCAAACCAACATAGGTGGGAAAATCCCAGCCGTTCATGGCAAAGAGACCGCCCAGGATAAGGGCAGTCGTTGCCATAGTGATAGGGAGTTTCCAACCACGACCGAAGACGCGCAGACCCCTCCCTTCCTGTTCCAGGAACAGGTTGAACGCCAGCGCTATAGCTACTATGGTGAAGGCCAGCGCTAAAACATGCGCATGAAAGCAGGAGAGCAGGAAGCTAAAAGCCGGGAATTCGTTGATGGTTCTATCGACGACACGCGATGGATTGAACCAGTTAAATTGAGTCCAGTCGCCATGTTGCTCCCACCATTGCTGTGTTGCCGCCAGGTTGCCGAGGACCAGGCCCATCAACATGGTCAAAAAGCCATAGGGAATGGCACGAAGCAGCGATGGATAGCTTGTACCGGGTAGTTGTTGGGGTTCAGTGACTTTGTTCAAATGAGCACGCTTACGTAGATGCTGCGCCCAGGAAACAACATTGCTGGTAACGCCAAACAGGTTCACGGCAGTCAAACCAAAGAACATACATATCCCTGTGTTAAAGACAATCGAAGGGCTCTGTCCGAGCAATTTCCCCAGGGTCGCGGCAGTAAAGTGAGCATAATAGTAGTAGTTGATGGGGTAGCCTGCGAACCACATATCGTTGGGAGGGAAATGGGGACTGCGCATGATCCCAGCAATAAAGCCTTCATCCATAAACATTTCGAATGAGCGGATATCAGGCACAAACGAGCGTATCCAGCCCAGTAAAAACATCATGCCCGCGAAGACCGCTTCGCTGATAAGGATATAGGGAACATTGACGCGCACCACTTTTGCAATAGTCTGGCGCACCTTTAAAAAGCCAATGATATTGCCTGCTAGCAGGAGCAGAAAGATGCCGGCTATAAAGAATTGGCTGAAAGGCAGGACACTCAGGCACATCAATGGAAGCCAGACACAAAAAGCCAGAACCGCTGTACCAATAGCTTTACTGAAGGCCCATCCCCGGTCTGGTAGATTATGAAATACGGTAATAGTGAGCGGCAGACACACGAAACCCAGCACTTCGACCATAGCCCACATTTGTAGTAGTTCGGCCATTGAATCTCTCTAGTAAAATTTTGACGCCACTATAAAACACGTTGTAGGGATAGTGATTTTACGTATGGCACTACACCAATCTTAGACGTATTTGTGCTGTCAGAAGTTCCCATTAGTATACCATCTGGGTGCTATTTCTACTATAGAGACGAAGAAAGGTGGTCAATCCTGGTATTACAGCATTTCGTAGATGGTTACGTCATTTGTACGATATACGATACGCACTACACTGCCCACCAGGCGGTCAAATTTACTCAACCCGAGCGACGCCTGCTGGCCATATATTTGTCGTTCTAATGGTCCGACATAAATATACTGCACATGATAATAGCGCAACAATTCAATGGCTGCAGACGAATTGGATGTCGAATAGATGATGTTAATGTTGGCGACACGATTGAGCGTTTGTTCACTGTAGCGCTGCTCACTAACATGGTCTAGCCAGCCCAGAACATCAGGCAAGCCGGTATACACCGAAATACGGTTGAACCATTGATAGGAAACGGGGGCAGCTGCCTCCAGTACAATGGGCGTCCCCGCGACATGGTCGTTGAGCCACGTGATTGCCTTTGCATCAGCGGGATACCAGGTACGGGCAAAGGCGAACCCATCCAACGTCGGAATATAATTGGCGCTCTGCACAGGTTGTTGTGGAGACGCATTGACCCATGCCTGGTGGTCACTGATACGCGCAATCGACCCTTCAAAGAGAAAGACTGAACATGCCAGCGCTAACACGATGAAACTCACCGACCAGGCCAGCCGTATAAAACCAGCCAGGCGTTTATATAATTGTTGTACTGCAAGCGCGCCGCCAATGGCAAAGAAAAGCCACGCTTGCAACGAGAACTTGAAGACGGTGTTCATGCGGAAATAGTCACCACCATCCAAAAAATCACGCACATAAACGATCTCCTGGCCAAGGGTAATACCCAGCCCCATTAGCAGCATCACATATAGGAAGCGCGTCGTGGCCTCCGAGGTGTGCCGCGCTGTGTAGTCAAGCTGGACGGTAGTTGGTGCAATTTTCGACCGCTTTACTGGCAAAACGATGGCTTTGAATGATTTGGATGGCGCACCTCCATCGATGCCCCACGCGACGAAAAGGAAGATACCAAGGCCGAGCGCCGCAAGTAAGAGTGTCCTCAATCCGAGTAGCGTGACAAAGGTCAGTACCACAGCGCATAACAGTATGTACCCGGCGATACGCCGAGTTTCGGGGAGAATCTTGCTTCTCGCGTTCAGCCAGCGATACAGTTCCAGCAAGAAGAAACTGAGCGCAAGGAATATCCACAGGCAGAATATGGTGAGGAATTCAGCCAATGTGCTTCCCCGCTGAACCAGTCCAAGGCCATTCACATAGAGTTGCTGGTAGGAAGCATAAAATGGCCAGTAGAAAAGATAGCTAAGAGCATACAGCAGGATAACTGTTAAAAGGCAGAAACTTAGCGACACGAAGATTTCCAGCCTTGGGGGCATTCTCTTCTCAAGGATCGTTTGTACGATCAACACCATGATAAACAGCAGGGCATATACTGGCATATCCCAGGTGTTGACACAGGCTATCGTTCCAAAGACAAAGGCGGCGAGCAGGTATAAAAAGAACTTGCGCCTATGTTGTGAAGAACCTGCCATAACCTCCTCTTCGCCAGGAAGGACCAGCACGGCTATAATGCCCAACATGAGGACCGCTATCGGAAGATCGATCACGTGTGGGTGTAGATCGGCGAAGAGAAAGCTCCAAAATGGGAATTCATTGATAGTGAAGGGGATGACACGACTGCTGCGCCAATAATCAAACATGGGGAGTGGTGCATGCGCCAGTGCGGCTGCAACCTGTGCTTTGAGTTGCACAAAACCGTCGAAATTGCCGATCAGAACCGAGAAATAGCCGCCGAGAAGAGCGATCGGGAAGCGACGTGTAAAACTGTACACCAGGGACACAACCCCTGTGAAAGTCAGAGCAAAGAGGGTGGGAATGGCCAGATTAAAGGCGGTTGTAGGGACGATCGCCGTGAGTTTGATCAATGCAGCGGCAATGACATAGCCATAGTAGTAGTAGTTAATGTAGCCGCCCGCGAACCAGGGATCATAGGGCGGCATGTAAGAACTGCGCACCACGGAGTGAAGAAACGCCAGTTCCATCGGTTTTTCTCCACCGATGAAGGGGTTCCACAAATCGGGATTGAGGGAGCGAATACCCACAAAAAGCAGGAAGGCTAGGGTAAAAACGCTCTCTTCCAGTAACACTAAGCGCCAGTGTTGGCGCAGGAAGCGCGTGATCTTCTGACGCTGCCAGGTGAACATTACAATGGCGCACAGCAGCAGAATGGCCACAACCAACAGCAGTGAGGCGCGGCTAAAGGCCAGTACGTGGAGGCTTGCAAGAAGCCAGGCAAGATATGCCAGCAGGAGCATACCGAGCGTCTTACTGAAGATATAGCCCCGATCCGCCAGCGCATAAAAAAGCGAGAAAGCGAGGGGAAACGTCAACAAACCCAATGCAGTAAGGGCCAGCCACCAGAAGAGCACTGGCGCTGCATTGGAGATGCTATCCGCGGGAAATTGCGTCCCCAAAGGAGGCGACTGCTGGTTGTCGGCGATTTGTTGAGAGGTAAGCAACAGGGAGCGGTCTATTCCAGAAAGATTCGCACCGGCCGGAGGCAACTGCATGCCATCCAGCAATTTTTGAAAGAGCTCCCCGGACGTATATGGATAGGGATTGTCACGCACAAAGATGCGCGCAGTCGGATGATCGAAGACCGAATAGCTTTCGTCAGCGCTACTATCATCGAGGGACAGCCCAAAAAGGTTGGGGTGGTTCTCAAAACGCGCTGCAAGGTGAAAACCGAGTTGACCGCTGAAGAGCAATTGATAGTAGTGGATTGTCAGCGGGTAACGAGATGGCAGGCGAGGAATAGATTTATCCAGGCGATCGGTCGCCATGGTGATAACATCGATAGTAGGCAAGAGATTAGACAGTTGCCTCGCCTTATCGGTCGTATCATCCCCGTACAGGTCGAGCCCGGTCTGCTGCTGTCCATTGGCGCCGGCATACGTGGCCTGCTGATAGATATCAGGAGTATGACTACCGAGCGCAACGGGTAGAGGATCGTCCCACTGTTCATACGTGAGCGCACTGCCAGGCTTCACGTGATTATAAATCCATTGCGAGGCCTGGATGCGCGTATTCGGCTGGCTGTAGACATTGAGCAAGGCCAATCCTTGAAACATGGTTCCCAGCAGAACAAGCGCGATCGCCAGCATGGGCAGAATTGTAGCAATCCTTCGTTGAGAGGGCTGAGTTACCGCCTTTCCCCGCTGCAATAGCGCGAGCAATAGAGCAGCAGCCATCAGCGCGAGAAACGGGTAGACCGGCAGCATGTAGCGCATGAACTTGACATAGAAACTCCCTGTAATGGCACTATACACAAGTACCCAGGAAAGGACGACAAGCCACAACAGGACATCGCGCTTCCAGACGCGCCAACAGAGCCAGAGTAGTCCGGCGAACGCCGCAAGGCCAAGCACCACTCCCATTCCCCACAAAAGCATATTCTGGATTTCATAGAGGTAAGGTATGGTACCTGCGAACTGCCGTACGTAGGGTAGATCAAGGTAACCACGCGCTAAATCACCTTGTGCGCTAAGTTGCTGGACAAAGTTCACCCTGTCAAGCAACGCATAGGGCATGGCTATAAGAAATGTCACTGTAGTTATGACGATCGTCAAGAGAAATGAGGCCAGGGAAGAAACGAGGCCGAGTTTACGCCAGCGCAAGAGCAAAGCAACTATGATCGGGACTATTAAAGGCGCGGCGCTGAATTTTGTGGCGAGGGCGAGACCATACGCAAGGCCCGCGACCAATAACCAGCGAATGAGGGCGTCCGTCCGTGCCAGTTTAACACTTGCCAGCAGCGTGAGCATTGTGAAGAACAGGAGTATTGTGTCAACAGTGTAAAAGTGCGAAAGCTGGAGTTGCAGAGGAGTAAAGGTCACCAGAGCAGCCGACAAAAGGGCCAAAGTCCAGACATATCGCCGGCCTGGCGTTGTATCCTCTGCCAGGGCTAAAGCAAGCCACCCTGTCAGCAGGATGGTGCCACAATCGAAAATGGCAGAGAGCACACGGCCCACTAATGTCAGGTTGGACAACGATGTGATATCAGGGAAAAAATGAGACAGGATGTTGCCAATAATTGCTAAAAGATAGAGCGGGAAGGAGCCATAGGCAAAAAAGTGCGGATTGAGCGGCGAATTGGCTGGATCGAGGAACTGTGCCAGGCTGCCTGGCCAGGAGAGTGCGGTGACGTGAAAGAGAATTTGCCGTTCGTCAGGGTGAAAACTATTGCTCTGATCCCAGTTCAAACCGTAGAGACGCAAAGCCAGGCCCAATAATGCCAGGGCAAATAAGGCAAACGGTCTCCAGCGCACAATGCTTTTCACAAATTTCTCTATCACTTCTTCCCTCTCCATGGAAAGAGGGACGATTTCTGCTCAATGTGTATAACGCGCATCCCGTGGCATTTCCCTGAAATCGACGACTAAGGACCACTATGGATCACTATGGACTGACCGGGTTTTAGTATAGGGAGTATGTGACACTCCGCTGCCACTAGAAGTGGCGCGGCTTCTTTCGGCACTCCTGAATACGCGACTGTTCGAGTAGATGTAGCGTGGCTACGACTCATTGAACACCCGTAGTTGACGAGGAATACCTGATCTATCAGCAACCATCCTCGCTGATCTATCTTGTGCGGTGCCCTGCACGTTCGCCCTTCCATGCCCAGCAAGGTTGGTAGATGGCCTTCCATTGCCTTTGGCGTCTTGGGAACGACGAACACCTCCCGTTTTCACGGGCCTCTCTGTTAGCAGAGGAGCTTGAGGCTTTTCCTGAGATGAGGTCTGGTGGGAACGAGCAAGCAGGCGTTGGCCAATGACAAGGCTAGCATTTCTATCGGAGTTGCCATGCATGTGGCACTGTGGACAAGACACAAGTGGTGCACCAGGGGTGTAGTCTTCTGCTGGCTTCCTTGCATCGTAACGAGCAACCAACGCGCCACACCGAGCACATGCTCTGCTCGTATTTCTCGGGCTGACACGGCACGTCACAACCCCCTCGTTCCAGCTTTTGTATTTCGTGTATTTGAAGATTTTCCCCCGTAACCAGTACGAGCGTTTTTCATTTCCCCTCCGGCTGTACTTGCCTTTTTGGGGCCTGAAGTGTCCCAAATGCTCAAAAACGAGGATGCTGGCTTGATGCTGCTTGGCAAACTCCACAATGCGATGGCTCACCTGATGGGCGCTTTCCTCATCAAGTGCCCGGATCTTTGACCATAATGCCACATTGTCTCGTTCGCCCTCTGCAATGAGGCCTGTCTTGCTCCGGTTTCGTGCAACCCTTCCTAGCTGTCTTTTCCTAAGACCGTGGAGTTGCTTTCCGCCCCCAAGAAAGCGGGTCGCAACCACCGTGCCTTCGACCGTTTGGATGCTACACACGGCTAAATGCTCAGTGATATTAAGATCAATTGAACACAGACGAGTCTCTGAATTGGTGCTGAGTTGATATTCTGCTTTGGAAGGCGGGGCAAACTGCTTCTGCACAGCGGTGTACAGGTTCCAGTGAGGACCGTCTTGTACCAGTGTTGGGCTTTTTACGTCCCATTCCTCAGGAAAATTACGCCCTTGAAGGCCACATTTGATCCAGGCCCAACTGCTTCCTGTCCAGAGTTTCAGCATGATGGTGGTGGATGTGCGCTCTTTCCACTGTCCTGCATACAGGGTGACTGATCGGTTCCAACGGCGTGGCGGCACTGGTGGGCGGATGCTAAACTTCTTGCCACGCGCTCTCGTCTTCTCTTTCTGCTTCCGCCATTTCTCAAGACGCGTGTAGAACGAGTGGGCAGAGCCAAGTGCGGCATGAATGGCAGCACGACGGAACAGAGCAGGAAGAGCAGCGGGGATCACATCAGATAAGGGCATCACCGGACCAGGATTGTCTTTGGTCGGATGTGTGAGCTTTTCTAGGGCAGTGAGAGCCTCTTGACTCGAGAGATCGAGGATGGCTGGATGTGCCACAATCACGTCGAAATAAAAAGCAGTGACTTGGTTGAACAAGGTCTTTGTTGCAGCAAAATAGACAGCGTGAGCCGCTTTATGGCTCAGGAGTTGCTTGACGGTTTTGGTCGCCTTCGCCATGAGACTGCTCACTCCCTTCCTCCTGATGATGGGCATACCTTGCATGCAAAGGTGAACAAGTGCATCAGGTATTTGGGCGCAAGCCAGACGCCTTGCTTGCCAACACTGCGCCAGAAGAAGACGAGCGTCTTGCTGGAGAGGTGCCCGCACGTAGGAGCGAGTTCATCAAGGGGTGCTGTCTTGCCGATCTTGACGTGCCGGACATGGTCCATCGGCTTGTCCTCCCTTCTGTAATCGCTCCATCTCCGCCTGTGCAAGTCGCTCAACCGTATCTTGCATACTCTCTTCATAGTGGGCTGCAATGATCTTGAGCTTCTTCCGGGTAGAAGGATGAACCCGGATCAGCGGGTTTCTGTTCGTCTCTTTCATGGGTAAGCATGATATACCAATGCTTACCAATTGTCAAGCGAGAAGGGCTCAAGCCAACGAGAAACCCGCCTTCCCACTGCCGTTGAAACGGCGTGGCTTGCGGCGGGTTCCGTTCTCAGTCAGAATGGGTCAAGAGGTAATAGGGTATTATGAATGGTTCTAAAAGCTTGATTGCTACTCTCAATTTCTGATACGAGCTCAGATGGCTTTCAGTGCCGATGGAGAAATCGTTCATAATAAATATATGTAGGTTTTCTGAATATTCTGATAGCCTGCATCGCGTAGGAATATCGGCGAGCGTGGTGTCATACGACACCTTGACAGTAAACATCCCTTGTAGCGTAGAATGGTAGAGGATGACATTACAAATAACACTTTGTTGAAGGAATAGATAATGGGCGTACCGACTCCGGGGACCCTCGCGCTGGTCGGCGCGGGTGAGTTTCTTCCACCAATCGCACCTGTCGATGCGATGTTACTTGAGCGCGTCGATGGCACACCTCATGTCGTGGTACTTCCAACCGCGTCAGCCCCTGATGGCCCGGGTGTTCCTGAACACTGGGCAAAATTGGGCATAGATCACTTCTCTCAACTTGGTGCATCCGCCGAAGCAGTCATGCTTCTTGAACGCGGGGACGCAGACGATGATAGCATCGTAGCACGGGTTGCCGCGGCGAACTTTGTCTATTTCTCCGGTGGCAAGCCACGCTACCTGCTTGAGACGCTGAAGGACACTGCTGCTTGGCAAGCGATCATGCGTGTGCTGGCGGCCGGCGGCATTCTGGCCGGTTGTTCAGCGGGAGCTATGGTACTGGGTGGGGAACTCTTCGACTTCCCGCAATTGTGGCGCACCATTCCGGCACTGGGTATCGCGCCTGGGATTATTGTCATACCCCATTTTGACGAAATACCTGCTGCGTTTACCTCCACGATGACGTTGGCTAAAAGAAAGTTAACCCTTGTCGGTATTGATGGTTCAACGGCGCTGGTCAGGTCAGATGGGGCCTGGAGCGTGTATGGAAGGGGCGGTGCGACCGTCTTTAATGGAAATCACAAGAGGCGTTTCGCTTCAGGAGAGCAGGTACCCTTGCCCGGTGAGGCTAACCGGGCGGGCAGATAGAAAATGTGGGCATTCATTGGGCATAAAAATTGACGCCCGTTCTCTTACCATGAGGGATCGGACGCCTAAAAGTTCATGGATGGCGATCCCGATAGGATTTGAACCTACGACCTACAGTTCCGCAAACTGTCGCTCTATCCAACTGAGCTACGGGATCATGGATGATTATACCTCTCTCTATGCCGTGGATTATAGCACCCTGGCAGAGCATTGTCAATAGTTTTGCATGGTATCGAACTATGACTTTTCCTCGGGTATCACGCACAAATGCAACTCTCGCAGTTGCTTTTCTTCAACTGGCGAGGGCGCATGCATCATGAGATCGGTAGCGCTTTGCGTCTTGGGGAAGGCGATCACCTCGCGAATACTGTCTTCATTTGCCATTAGCATCACCAGGCGATCGACGCCGAGAGCGATACCGCCGTGAGGAGGGGCTCCGTACTCGAAGGCCTCGAGCATATGCCCAAACTGCTCTTCGATCTCTTCCTCGTGCAGTTTCATCAGTAAAAAGACTTTCTTCTGGATCTCCGCAATGTTGATACGAACGCTGCCACCGCCAATTTCATAGCCATTACAGATGATGTCGTATTGCTTGGCGCGAATGTTTAAAGGATCTGTGTCGAGGCGGGCAACATGAGCCTCGTCCATGCCGGAGAACGGGTTGTGTTCTGCCTCGTAGCGCTGCCCTTCTTCATCGAAATGCAGCAGTGGGAAATCAACCACCCAGCAGAGCGCCATCTCGTTGGGGTCGATCAGATTGAGACGCTCGGCTAACTTTCCGCGCAATCGGTAGAGGACATCGTTACAGACCTTGGCGCTGTCAGCAACAAAAAGCAGCAGGTCGCCTGGTTCTCCCTGGAGACGGTCAATAATCGCTTGCACCTCCTCGCGAGACATGAATTTTATCAACGGTGACTTCACTTCACCGGTGGGGCCAATCGCCAGCGAGACGAGGCCTTTAGCCCCCAGCATACGAGCGAATTCCGTGAGTTCTTCGATTTCTTTACGGCTGTAACCACCTGCTCCTGGAACGCGAATACCTTTCACCATACCGTTAGCAGCTAAGGCACTCTGGAAAACGCCAAAATTCCCGGCCCGCGCGAGGTCCGAAATCTCAACTAGTGGCAGGTCAAAGCGGAGATCAGGATGATCTGTGCCGTAGCGATCCATTACATCTGAGAAGCTAAGACGCGGGAAAGGTACCAGCTTGATGCGCTTCTGCGTCGTCTCTTCGATCAAGAAGATCAGGAGCCCTTCGATTAAGTTCATGACGTCTTCCTCATCCACAAAGGACATCTCGACGTCGAGCTGGGTAAATTCCGGCTGGCGATCCGAGCGTTGATCTTCATCGCGGAAACAACGGGCTATCTGGAAGTAGCGATCTAATCCGGCAACCATCAAGAGCTGCTTGAGCTGCTGGGGCGACTGCGGTAGTGCATAGAACTCTCCGGGATAGAGCCGGCTTGGCACAAGGTAGTCTCGCGCTCCCTCCGGGGTACTTTTCATTAAAATAGGTGTCTCAATCTCCAGGAAACCACGTTCATCCAGGTAATCGCGCATGGCTTTAACCACGCGATGGCGAAGTATCATATTATCGCGCATTGAAGGGCGCCGTAAATCGAGGTAGCGATACTTGAGGCGCAGAGACTCGTCGACCTGAATATCATCTCTGATGGGGAAAGGTGTTGTACGGGAAGGGCTCAATATCTCGATGTGTTCAGCGGCTACCTCGATAGCTCCAGTAGATAGGTTTGGGTTCTCTGCCCCCGCCAGGCGAGGCACCACTTTCCCGCTGACCTGTACAACGTACTCGGAGCGCACCTCTGAAGCGACGCGATGCGCTTCCGCGGAACGTTCTGGATCACAGATGACCTGAGTTATCCCATAGCGATCACGAATGTCCAGGAAAACCAGCCCTCCATGATCTCGGCGTCGATTCACCCAGCCAGCCAGGGTAACCTGTTGTCCAATTGCATCTTTATTTAAATCATCACAGGTATGGGTACGATAATGTACTGCATATGCCACGATTCTCATGCTCCTTACTTTGATGAGGATGAATGGAAAAAGTCTACGATGCTAAACACTTCCAACCACTTACTACGCACAAACATTTTGAGGGTTGGTGTGGAAAGAGACGAGAGCAAGCATGGACGAAGTATTTTGTGATAAGACATTGATCTGCGAACCTTGTGCATCCATAGCTATACTCCTGGGCAGGGTAAGGAAAGTGGGTGAAACATATTGTTGCGCCAGGTGGAGCGTCACGGTCGAATTATTCGTGGCAACGCCTCCACCAGTCGTTGTTGATGTCGGGGTGACCCCAGTGGTTGGGGTCCCGGTATTTCCACCGCTCATCGTCTTCAAGTCCAAAATACGGTGAGAAGCTGTATCCATAATGTACAGGTGCTGCTCACCGTTGACAGTACCTGCGCCTAAAGAACTCGGTGAAGACGTTCCAGGCACAGCCAATGCCTTTGTGCCTTCCTGGGTGATCGTGGGAACAGGTGTTTGCCAGGTAAAGGCCTTTGCGCTCACGGGAAGCGGCTGCGCAATAGGATTGTCCACTAACACACTTGTTGCAGGCTGAGTCTGCGTTCCACCAGTCAGTTGAATACTCTGCACCGAACCACCAGCTAACAGGAAAAAAAGCTCATGATTGGGGAAAGCTGTGACGCTCATAACAGTATTAGAGAACGAAAGCGTACTGGCTGCCGTTTGAGCAAGTGGTATATTCGCTTTGGGGAAGTAGTCCATAATCAAGGTCGATGTTTGGGCGGTGTTCGAGCCAAAAACCACATAGACATCGGTTCCCGCAGCAGTAATGAGTGTAGGTACTTGGTTAGCCCTGACCAGCCGCGGATCAATCTTAGAGAAGGTATCAAAAACGGGATGATCCGGATTTGCTTGATCAGGTGACAGCAGGTTGAGCGTATAGATGTTGTTTGACGTTGAGGCACCCGCTTTCATCGGTTGCACCGTCAACATAACCAATTGAGACCCATTACTGGCAATATCCAGGACCTTAGTATCGGCAGGGAGAGGGACAGGCACGAAAAACAGGCTATTGTTCTTGACCTGATACAATTTATTATCCATGCCTAGAGCATACAATTGAGGAGCCCTCTTCCCCTTCACTTGAACAATAGTTTTCGCCTGTGTACCAGTCGTCCCATCATTGATGGCATTTGTTGTGGCGTTGGAGGGGCAGAGAAGCGCGATCGAGGATTGATTGTTATAGTTGGCAATAGCCGTTTGAACGCTCCTCGTCAGGTTACCCTCAAGATTTGAGACGGTTGTGTGCTGGTCATTGGTCAACGTGGTATTCTGCTGTAACGTCCGTAAGGATTTCTGCGCATTTGCCAGGTCAGCAAGAGCGGCAGCAGGGTTGGTTGAAATCACTTTATTAGCGTGAGACATGCTATCTTGAGCGTTTTTTACTTGCGCCGCCACGCTGATACCGCTATTGAATTGGAGAAAAATATAAATTCCTCCGCCAACCATCGCCAGTATTAACAGAGCCAGCAAGGCCAACATAGGGTAAAAGAGGCGACTACGGTTCCGACGCTGGGGAGCAAGGACAGGTTGAGGTGCAGTATCTATATCATCATGTGTAAGCGGGCCGCTACTAAAACGCATAGAACTGCTCGGGGCACTTCCATCGCCAATCACTGCTGAAGGCACGGTGGTAGGAGAACTTCCAGGTGAACCCAGCGACGCGGTATCTTCACCAACTTCACGGCCACCCACGGGCACAGGGCGACGGACATTAGGTGGTTCCCAGCCAGTCTCTTGTACAGATACAACGATGGCAGTGATATTATCTGGCCCACCGTTCTCATTGGCACGTTGTACAAGGTGATACACACTATCCTGGGGACCGGATTGGTCGACTATTCTGCGGATTTCATCATCGCTTACCAGGCCCGAGAGGCCATCAGTGCAGAGCACCAGTGCATCTTTATCCTCTAATTGTTCGGGGAATACGTCGATCTCTACATCGGCCTGCGTACCCAGACATCGCGTAATCACATTGCGCTGCGCGTGGGTACGAGCCTGATCTTCAGTCAATAGCCCTGCCCTTACCTGTTCAGCCACCCAGGAATGATCTTGTGATACTTGCTTTACCTGTCCGTCGCGGACAAGGTAAGCACGGCTATCTCCAACGTTAGCAATATAGGCCATATTGCCACGGAGAACGGCAGCAACACAGGTTGTGCCCATTCCGCTGCGCAGCATATTTTCCGCTGCACGCTGGTGAATCAGGGCATTCGCGCGTTTGATCGCGTGGAGCAAGGAGTAAGCAACATCATCACTATCATCCTGATAGTACACGTTACTAACGGTATCTACAGCTATTTCGCTTGCCACTTCACCAGCTGCATGTCCGCCCATACCATCAGCCACAATGAACAAAGCGCCCTTCTTTGCCATCACCTGTGGATCTTTAGGGATGACATAAGCCATATTATCTTCATTGTGTTCACGCTTCCGACCTACATCTGTCAGCTGTGCAACTTCGAGACGGAGTTGTTTAGTAGCCAACGAACTTTTCTCCCGTAGTTATTAGCTCATAACTTGTGCACAACGCACTCTAGCCAAATACTGAAACTTTAGGCTATAATACACCGACACAAAGAAAAACGCAATGTATCTTCCCATACGTGAGTTATGATCAAGCTCTCGATACCTGGGTGAAAGGGCGACTAGTGGCGATCCGCACTGCTGACTTCAAAGCCACTTACCCCTGAGAACCCGCCAGGAACAAAGAAGCTATAATCATGCTTCCGCGAGTACTATTAAATCTGAGTATACTCTCTCAACTCAGTGTACGCAAGATGTGTGGTATGCGGGTACTAATAATCTCTTACCTTAAAAGAGCCACCATCGGATCATTTATAGTCGAGGCCAAATATGCAACTGACGCAACTCCATGAACAAACGTGGGTTATCCAGGGAGGGGCAAATATAGGAGTAATTGCCCAGGAGGGCCGCTGCCTCATTATAGATAGCGGTATGGATAAAGACGCAGGACGCGATATCCTGAACCAGGTGAAAAAGTTGGGGCTAACGCCAACTGCCCTACTGATCACCCATGCACACGCTGACCACTTTGGCGGGGCACATTATCTCGTGCGACAGACAGGACTAAAGGTCTACGCGACACGCGTTGAGGCGGCGGTCATGTCCGGGCCGATTCTAGAGCCACTTTATCTCTTTAGCGGCGCACAGCCTCCGCGCGAGTTACAACACAAATTTTTGTTAGCCAAACCATGTCTGGTAGATAGCGTTCTGGAAGGGAACGAGCAGGCAATAGATCACATTCCACTACAGATCATCTCACTACCCGGCCATAGTATCGAACAGGTAGGCGTAGCTTTTGGCGATACACTCTTCGTTGGTGATGCCTTTCTGACACCCGAGATTCTCGACAAACATCGCATTCCTTTCTATACAGATGTACAGGCAGGATTGACTACGCTCACTACACTGAAAACGCGCATGGCATCGTTTAAGCATATAGTTGCAGGGCACGGCGAGATTTATACCTCGACTGAACGGGCTCATGGGGCTATTGATTATACTGTTGAGCGTCTTGAACGCATCCTGGAACATATACGGGTAGCGCTTGCCGACGGTGAGGCCCGAACGGTGGCAGAGCTGCTGAGAACGGTAGCCAATGCCCAGGGAGCGAACATAGAGGCGCTTTCTCAATATGTTCTTTATAATACTACCGTACAATCAGCAGTAAGTACACTCTACGCGTGGGGGGAGATTCACCCGTTCTTCCAGGATAACTTCCTGGCATGGCAGAGAACTCGATAGGCCCAGGCTTGTTACCTTGCGAAATGCAGGGACGTTATACAGCCATGAGGAGACTGTCGGTATGCATATCGGTATTAATGCGCAGTTGCTCTCATTCAGCCAGAATTACCGGAATGGCGGAGTCAGCCGCTATATACGCTTTCTGTTGAAAGAGCTAGCCAATCGACCTGGAACACATGAATATACTGTTTTTGTCAATGGGCACGAGGTAGTTGAAAGGCTCTCAGCCCAACACCCACAACTTACCTATGTACCTGCAACATGGTCAGAATCACAACCAGCAGTAAGAATTGCCTGGGAACAACTGACACTTCCTGCGCTCATTCGGCAAAGACACATCGATGTTTTGCATTCCCCGGTCAACGTACTACCGCAATTATTACCGCAGCATTGTGCAGGAGTCGTCACCTTGCATGATCTGGCATTTCTGCGTTTTCCCGACGTATTGACACGTTCAAAGCGACTCTATCATCGCATGTTCACCGTTCGCAGCATACGCCGGGCGACAATGGTCATCACTGTATCGAATAGTACCAGCCAGGATGCAGTCGAACTTGCTGGAGTTCCTGGAGAACAAGTACAGACGGTCTACCCATGTATCGATGCACGCTTCTCAGACGTTTCTAGAGATGAGGAGTTACAAAACTTTCGTGAAAAACACAGTTTGACGAGCGGATATATCCTGTACCTGGGAACGTTGGAACCACGGAAGAACATTACTACCCTGATTGAAGCCTATGCTCAGTTGCGCAAAACACATGCGATAGGCGAAAAACTAGTACTGGCAGGTGGTAAAGGCTGGCTCTACGATTCCATTTTTGAGCGAGTACAGCAATTAGGCCTCACGTCGGAAGTGTTATTTGCCGGGTATGTAGAGGATTCCGAGCAAGCATTATGGTACCGCGCAGCCTCGGTTTTTGCGTACCCGTCGCTCTACGAAGGTTTTGGCATACCGGTAGCGGAGGCCCTGGCATGCGGTACTCCTGTTGTCACATCGAACGTCTCCAGCCTACCAGAAGCGGGAGCGGATGTAGCAATATGTATTGACCCACATAATGTGGAGGTGATGGCAGCATCAATACATACGGCTTTGACAGACCAGACATACCGGCAGAAGTGTAGTACAATGGCACCTGAAGTGGCCAGGCGATTCTCAGCACAGAGGATGGTCGAGCAGACCGTCAAGGTATATGAACAAGCAGCAACGTTACATACCACAGCACAAAGACGATCTCAACGCGTTTCGTTTGTTCGTTAGTGTAGGATATAGGATAGAGCGCACATTGTGAACAGTAGTAAACTATCTGAAACAACCGATCTGAGTCTAGACACAGATAGGACAGGAGCCCTGGATATGCCCGTAGGAGCAACTGGCCCTATAAAGAGAGTTATCTCTAAGAGGCGTTCAAATCGTCACCAATGGCGTATTTTCAAGATTATCGTCCTGGTACTGCTAGACGCTACATTGGTAGCTATATCGTTCCAACTGGCGCATTTTATACGCTATAACGTCCTTTTTAAAAATCATTTCCTCGTGTTCCTGCGCCACAACATTGAAAATAGCTCTCTACCCCATACCGCCGACATTTATACACCACTAAGTGGCTTTTTATGGCTTCAAATCAGTATTGTCATTGGCTTGATTACTATTTTTGCGTTTCGTGGACTATATAACATCCGTCTGACCAGAAGCTTGCCTCGCCAGGTCTGGACAATCGCCAGTTCAGCAACGCTAGGAATAGCGTTTCTGATTACCTATTTCTTCATCTTCCAGCCACCTTCCAGTTCTCGCCTGCTTGTGCCTTTCGTATGGGCAGTGACAATCATCTTGCTCTCTCTGGGGCGCATGATCATTTCAGTTGCAATGAGTTTGCTCTACCAGCTCGGCCTGGTCGAAACACGGCTGCTGGTCGTGGGTTCGGGGCGTCTCGGGAAGATGATGATGCAGCATATAGCGGCCAGCCCCAACCTTGGCTATCACATAGTAGGGTTTTTGCACGATATGAGTGAACCGCCAGGTGATTTTGGGCGCTTTAAGATGCTCGGCACACTGGAGGACCTCGGATTAGTGATCAGTTCGATGCAGGTAGATGAAGTGATTATTGCCTTGCCCTCAAATATGCATGAGCAATCTATCAAAAGCGTCCGCCTCTGTGAGCGGCTAGGAGCCTCATTCAAACTCGTGCCTGACTTATATGAACTCAGTCTTTCACGCATTGATATGGAAGCCGTAGAAGGCATTCCGCTGATAGGTATCAAGCAAGTCTCACTGAACACAGTACAGCGTATTATCACGCGCATGGTTGATATTTTCGTCTCCCTGTTCATCCTGGCGCTAGGGTCTCCACTCTGGATGTGTATCGCCTTAGCCATCCGCCTGAACTCCGAAGGGGAGATTATTTACAAACAAACACGCATAGGTTGGGAGGGTCGCCCTTTCAAAATGTATAAGTTCCGATCTATGTATAAGAATGCAGATCAACGTCTGGCGGACCTTTGGATGAAGAATGAAGCGCAAGGACCGCTCTTCAAGATGAGATATGACCCGCGTGTTACACCAATAGGAAAATTTTTGCGGCGTACCAGTCTAGATGAGTTTCCACAGTTCATCAATGTTCTGCGGGGTGATATGAGCCTGGTCGGACCCCGCCCGCCATTACCAGGTGAAGTGGCACAATACGAGGAGTGGCAAAAAGGTCGGCTGGCGATCAAGCCGGGTCTGACCGGATTATGGCAAGTGCGCGGTCGCAGCAACCTCAGTTTTGACGAGGGGGTACTCATGGATATATACTACATCGAGAATTGGTCGTTAAAACTGTACTTCCTCATTCTTTTCCGCACCATTCCCGCGGTTTTAACCAATCGAGGAGCATATTGACAAAATGAAAGTGGCGTTGGTTCACGACTACCTCAACCAGATGGGTGGTGCAGAGCGCGTAGTTTTGGCATTGCACGAAATTTTTCCCGACGCGCCCATTTATACGTCTATCTACGATCCGCAACGTGTAGACCCGGCCTTTCAAAAGATGGATATACGTACGTCGTTCATGCAAAGGCTGCCCATGGTGACAAAACATCATCAGCCGTACTTACCTATTTACCCTTTCGCGATGGAGAGCCTGGATCTACGTGGTTTTGACCTGATTCTCAGTAGTTCCAGCGCCTTCGGAAAGGGAGTGATCACCAGGCCCGAAACATTGCACATTTGCTACTGCCATACTCCTATGCGCTGGTGCTGGAACTATGACGAATACGTAGAGCGAGAACATTTGGGCAAGGTGGCGCGGCGGGTTTTGCCTTTTCTGATCACAGCGCTACGTTCCTGGGATCAAACCAGCGCAATGAGAGTCGATCACTTTATAGCTAACTCCCCGGTGGTTGCCGAACGTATTCAGAAATACTACCGGCGCGATGCGGTCGTCATACCACCTCCGGTGGAGGCAGGGCGTTTTACTTTTGATCCAGCAATTCAAGTGGAAGATTACTTTCTTATTGTTAGCCGCCTCATACCTTATAAACGTATTGATTTGGCGATCGAGGCATGTAACGAGTTACAACTGCCCCTGGTCATTATTGGCGGGGGCCGTGACCAGGAACGACTCAAAAAAATGGCAGGCCCTACTATCCGTTTGATGGGACGACTCTCTGACGAGGAAGTACTTCACTATTATGCCCATTGCCGTGCGTTCCTGTTCCCAGGCGAAGAAGATTTTGGTATCACTCCACTGGAGGCGCAAGCCTCTGGTCGACCGGTGATTGCCTATGGCGCTGGTGGAGCACTTGCATCTGTGGTTGACGGCACCACAGGAGTTTTTTTTCAAAACCAGACAGTCGAAAGCCTGGTGACCGTACTGGCATCATTCGATGAGCGAAAATATGATCCACAAGTCATTCGTAACCACGCTCTTGAATTTGATATGCCTCGCTTCCATCGTCGCATATTGCAGTTCATTGAAGCCAAATTGGGGGAAGAAAAACCAAGGGAGTTGCGTACATCCACGAGCGATCTCGTGAGATAAAATAGCAAGAAAGGTTACTTACGTGGAACTCCGGGCCTATTGGAAAATTATCTGGCGGCGTATCTGGCTGGTGGCGCTGGTTGTAGGAGTGGTGGCGCTCTACGTCGGCTATCAATACTATCATTTGCGCAAAACTCCTGGTGCATTGACGGCATACCGCTCAGATGTTACGATACAGATCGGTTTACAATCGTCGCCCAATGGCGTTTCTGACAATATTGGCGCATCAGAGTCTCTTGCTGACGCACTGGTAACGGGCCCAATACTATCATCAAATGAATTTGATACAGAAGTGTCTCATCAGATAGCAGCGGATATGACGCAAATTGAGCAACGCTACGGCCCTAACCCCAATCTTGGAGATTGGCAGAATGCCGGCGCCATCGACGGAGCGTTAAGCGCCGATCGTGCGCACAGCGTGGTGATCATAAGCGCTACCTGGACCACACCCGCAGGTGCATGGGCAATCGCTGATGCCGTTGGTAAAGTAAGCACAGCCAAAATCTGTACCTACCTGGGTTACGTTGTCGCTAAGGAAGCTCCTTGTGCCACGACAACTGCTGGTAGTCAGTCAGTAGTCTCCGCAAGGATCATCAGTGATGCGACAGATGCAGCCACGGTACCAGGTTCATCCGTGAGTAAACAAACAACATTAATTGTCCTGCTTCTGGTGGCGCTCATTGTGGGCATTGCCCTGGCCTTTCTCGCAGATTATCTTGATGACCGCATCCATGGGAAAGACGAGGCACAGCAACTTCTCCGGCTCCCTGTATATGGGGAGGTGCCACGTGCTCCCACTGTGGGTCGAACGAGTTCTTAATTACCTGCCGTTGAGAAGATTCACATGAATAGTTTAGAGGAGCAATTTCCGTGAGTATCCGCTCACAAGAGCAGGTTGCACTGCTCACAGATTACGATACAGGCTCTGCATACAGCGCAGCCTATTATACATTTTTTGCGAACATCCGCTTCAACTGGACCAAGGAACAATGCGTACATACGCTGTTGCTCTGCCCACCGGCAATGTACACAGGTCAGGCTACCGTAGCAGCGAATGTGGCGATCGCTGCCGCGAAAAGTGGCACGCCGACCATTCTCGTTGATGCAGATTTGCGCGCACCAAGCCTGGAGAGGCGCTTTGGCATGGAAAAGGGAGAGGGTTTAAGCGACCTGCTGGCGAAGGATATGATCACCGCACAAGTAGTTCGGCAGCACTTGAGAGATACCTTTATCCCATCCCTGCGCTTGCTCAGCGCAGGGATGGCAGCTGAAGATGACGCATTGCTCCTCTCTGAGAAACTACAAGCAGCGATACAAACTATTAGCCTCTGCTTGTCAGAGATAGAAACCGCGCCAGGCATGGTTATATTTAATAGTTCGCCTGTGCTAGCAGGCCCTGATGCCTCCCTCATTGGAACCTTTGTAGAGCAAACCATCTTGACTATAGCAAAAGATCGAACAACCCGTATGCAGGCGAAGCAAGCACAAGAGCAGTTAGAACGGGCTCACTCGAACCTGGTAGGTATTGTTATACTTGACGTATAGGGCTCGTCACGTATCATCAGCAGTATGAAATCCATTGCTTCGTAAGGAGGAACTCTATGCAAGGGCGCCAGGGACCCAGGGACCGTCCTTTCAACCAGTATCCTGCCGATTTCAACGGTACCGGAAAGCAGCGGGCTATTCCTCGTCGTCCCCCTAATATGGCCCGTATCGATCATCCCCCCGTAACACAGCGGATAGCTCGTCCACAACGGGAAGCGCCTCGTAAAAAAAGCTTGCGGCGGAGGATTCTCTTCTGGGGGATCGTTTTTGTGGTGGCCGGGGCATTAGCCTGTGGTATTGGGTTTACGGCGGTCAATTTTTTCGCAGCCATAAATGCGCCCGCCGGGGCTGCAGTAACAGCTACTGATTTCCTTTCGGCACTTTCCAACCAGAATTATGACCAGGCATACAATGACCTCGATGCAACGATTACTGTCCAGTTAGCACCAGACGATTTCAAACAGCAAGCACAGGCCTCAGATCGTTGTTACGGCAAAGTGACAGATTATAGCGAAGTGCAAAATAGCGCTGTGCAGAACAATCCAAAAAGCTATAGTTATAACTTTACCATTACGCGCAGCAAGCTTACAAAGCCTTATACGTTACACTTGACGGTGCAGCAAAATAGCAATCAGGACTGGAGAATAAGCAGCTACGGCAATAATAATGATTTAGGTCCAGGACAGCCACCTTGTAGCTGAAGTAGCGTTCATCATGTTGTTCAAGGTCTCGATAGACCTTGAACAACATGATGAACGCTACTATTCAAAGGACGAAAACAGGTTATTCAGCGACTCCGCCAGTGTCGGGTGAGCAAAGATAGCATCACGCAATACGGTATACGGTACTTTCCCCATCATCGCGATCTCCAGAGCGGCCATAATCTCGCCTCCCTCGATGCCAAGAATAGCGCAGCCAAGTATCTGGGAAGTATCTTCATCCACGACGGCTTTCATAAAACCACGCGCCTCGTCTACCTCCAGCGCCCTGGCAACATAATTCATAGGCATTTTGGCCACACGGATATTGCGCCCCTGTGCGCGTGCCTCCGACTCACTCAGCCCCACCCGACCGAGTTGGGGATCGATGAAAACCGTGTAAGGGACGAGCCGATCACGGATAGTCACATTACCCTTTTCTATCAGGTTGGTACGAATGATACGAAAATCGTCGTAAGAGATATGAGTAAAGGCCGGGCCACCTTTGATATCTCCAAGTGCATAAATGCCGGGCACCTGCGTCTCTAGCTTCTCATTCACAGGAATAAAGCCATGTTCGTCCGTTTGAATACCAGTCGCTGGCAGGTTGAGCCAGTCACTATTTGGTGTACGACCTGCTGTCAGCAGCAGATGTGACCCGGTGAGCGCGCGCTCTCCTGACGGTGTTTTTAAAGCCAACTGAATAGTGCCTTCACCTGTTCGCTCGACATGCAAAGGTTTTGTCTCCAGCAATACTTCGATCCCGTCCTCTTGCAGGATCCTGGCGACCTCTTCCGCCACGTCATCATCCTCACGGGCCAGTAAGTGAGAGCCGCGTTGAATTATCGTTACCGCGCTGCCGAAGCGGCGAAACATCTGCCCAAACTCCAGCCCGACATAACCACCCCCCAGGACCAGCAGGTGCGCTGGTACGCTGTCCAGTTCCATGATCGATGTCGAGTCGAGAGTAGGAACAGAATCTAACCCATCGATTGCCGGCCTTGATGGACGATCGCCTGCATTGATAAAGAACGCATTGGCAGTTAATTGCTGCGTCTCACCATCGCTCAAGCGAACTTCAAGAACCTTCGGGCCGATGAAACGCGCCTCTCCCATCAGGAGATCTACACCCTTTGTGCTTTCTATACGTTTCTGACTACCATTGCGGAAACTGTCAACTATGTCGCGTTTGCGCTTGCGTACTACCGTCATATCCACTGTTACAGGTCCAGTACGCACACCGTAGTCAGCCGCGCGGCGAGCTAAATATGCTACTCGTGCACTGGCAACCATAGTCTTGGTGGGAGTGCAGCCTTCATTAATGCAGGTGCCACCTACATGGATACGCTCGATGATGGCGGTTCTCCAGCCAGCTTGCGCGAGTGCTGTGGAGAGAGGTCCACCGGCCTGCCCTGCTCCAATCACAATTGCGTCGTAATGTTTTGTCGCTGTCATGATTTCTTCTCCCAGTTCTTGCTAAGATATAGACAGGCTACAGCCATCATGTCGTCCATCCTGTTGGACCACAAATCTGGAGCCCGAAGATCAGTAGCCTCCCTATTCACGTAGCTCCGGGTGACGTAGGATCCAGGCAAGCTCCATTGGCCTACGCCTGGAATGAGCTACAAGATATGCTGAGTGTCCCATCCCCGGCTATCACGAGAACGCATTTTCACCCGTTATAGCCTGTCCGATGATCAACGTGTGGATATCGTCAGTGCCCTCGTACGTATAAACCGATTCGAGATTATTGGAGTGGCGACTGATGGGGTATTCCAGTGTAATACCATTCGCTCCCAGGACTGAGCGAGCTTCACGTGCGGTTCTGAGCGCTTCACGAACATTATTGCGCTTGGCAATAGAGATCTGAACGGGGTGCAACAAGCCCTCATCTTTTAAGCGTCCAAGCTGCAAGGAGAGGAGTTGGGCCTTCACCAGTTCTGTCGCCATGATAGCAAGTTTTTGCTGTACAAGCTGGAAGCTGGCAATAGGACGGTTGAACTGAATGCGGGTCTTCGCGTAGTCAAGCGCTACCTCATAGCAAGCTCTAGCAGCGCCGGTCGAACCCCAGGCAATCCCATAGCGCGCCTCATTGAGGCAGGAGAGCGGTCCGCGCAGGCCGCGTACATTTGGCAACATATTCTCTACGGGAACGCGACAATCCTCAAAATGCAGTTCGGAGGTAACGGAAGCGCGCAAAGAGAGCTTGTGATGAATATCGCTTGTAGTAAAGCCAGGGGTACCACGCTCAACGATAAAACCGCGTACGCCATCTTCGGCTCGCGCCCAGACGATAGCCACCCCTGCGATGCCACCGTTGGTGATCCACATCTTCGTTCCATTGAGGACGAAGCTATCCCCATCACGACGCGCCGTAGTGCGCATACTGCTGGGGTCGCTACCAGAATCGGGCTCGGTCAGGCCAAAACAGCCAATTACTTCGCCGCGAGCCATGCGCGGGAGCCAGTGTTGTTTCTGTTCCTCGGAGCCGTAAGCTGAGATTGGGAACATAGCGAGGGAGCCCTGTACAGAAACAAATGAACGTAAGCCACTATCGCCGGCTTCTAGCTCCTGACAGGCCAGGCCGTAGCAGACAGAACTCAATCCAGCACAGCCATAACCCTGGATATGCATGCCCAGCAGGCCAAGTTCGGCGATGGCTGGAATGAGTTCGTGCGGAAATGTGCCTGCTTCAAAATGTTCGCCAATGATGGGTAAAACACGCTCGCTCACGAATTTGTGTACGGTATCGCGCACCATGCGCTCTTCTTCTGATAGAAGATGATCGATATTATAAAGATCAGTTGCTGGGGGCATTTGTACCTGGCGCTCAACTGTCGTATCTGCCATAAATATGTGCTGCCTTTCGTAATACTATCTTGCCGGGCTGCCCTCCTCGTAGAGGGGCATACGGCCCTTCGGTATTATATCCCAGAAATGAAAAAGAGTAAGGTGTATTGATTGACCATCTCCCGTTAAGAGTGTATCATAGAGAAGCTATAATATCTCACTTCACAGCGAGTATGAGCTTTTCGCCTGCAGTGTAAAAGTCGCTCGGCGTTAAACGCTAGAGGAATGTCCTCTCTTCCGAGACTAACATATGAAATATGCATCTTTTTGGGATACCTTACAACAACCGATCATTGCACTTGCCCCGATGGATGGTGTCACTGACGCTCCATGCCGCACCATGCATGGTCTCTATGGACGCCCCGACGTGGTGTTGACTGAGTTTACCAATGTCGAAGGGCTCTGGCGTGGTGGCGACCGCATCTTCCGCGATTTTCTCTACACGCCCGCGGAACGGCCCGTCGTGGCACAGATATTCGGCTGCCAACCTGAATACTTTTATAAAGCGGCACATGTCGTCTGCGAACTCGGCTTCGACGGTCTCGATATCAATATGGGATGCCCGGCTAAAACAGTCGCTAACCATGGCGGCGGGGCGGCACTAATCCGTGTACCCGAAACCGCGAAAGCCATTATTCGCGCCGCACAGCAAGGCGTACGAGACTGGGCTAACGGTCAGACGCTGGAAGACCTGGAAATGGACCCGGAGCGTATCAGGCGCATTCGTCAAATGAACGAAGAGCGCGTGCGTATCTGGGGTGATCATGCGCAGATTGAACGCCGCCTCCTCCCGGTATCAGTCAAGACACGCCTTGGGTACGATTCAATCGTGATTACTGACTGGGTGCAAGAGTTGCTGGAATTGGAGCCGCACGTAATCTCCATTCATGGTCGTACCCTGGCGCAGCACTACAAGGGAGATGCAAACTGGGAAGCTATTGCCGCCGCGGCCGAGATCGTGCGCAAGACAGATACCCTGATCCTCGGCAATGGAGATATCCACAGCCTCTACCAGGCAGCGCAGCGCATCCGTACAAGCGGGGTCTCTGGTGTCTTGATTGGCCGGGCCAGCTTCGGCAACCCCTGGCTCTTCCGCGACCGAGAACAGTTGAAAAAGCTGCTCAACGTGGGCATCAATCCAACAGTCGAGGATTTACCCGAGGCCGCGCCCAGCCGAGAAGAACGCCTGCTGATGGCACTCGAACATGCGCGCGTTCATGCTAAACTCAAAGGAGAGGATCACTTTGTCGAGCTACGCAAACACATGGGCTGGTACCTGGGTCATTTTCGTGGAGCAAAACGGGTGCGCAACGAGCTAGTGCGCATCAACAGCCTGGCAGACGTCGAGCGCATTATCACGGCGGCCTTAGATAGAGGTGAAGAAAACGACGAAGACGGGCTGGTTGCTCCACAGGAAGAGACTCAAGATTTCCAACTCGATGTCAGCTGTTGTAGACGCTAAATAAAGCCTTACACTGAAAATAAAGTTTTACACCGGACACACTGGCGACCGCCGATTATCTTCGGTAGTCGTCAGTTGTTCATAAACACTAAATCCGTCAGTGTTCACATCTTCGTCAATTTCGCACTTAAAAGTCTATAGGAAACATGACCAGGCTGCTCTAGAAAGCAAAAGTGACTTTCTAGAGCAGCCTGGTCTGCGCATGGTTGGACGACATGGTAATTCCCTAGTCAAAGTATCGGGTGACATCAAAGGCTAGCTTGAGGATTTCGCCCGGTTTATTGGCCTGGTTCGGATCCTCGATGATCGCCTGAACGTCACCGGCGATCGTCAGCGCGTGAATGACCAGAAGCGCGACGGCAAAGAAGCCAGCTAAGGCAACTGCATCTTTCTTGCTCATAAAACCTCCTTTCTGTTTGATCGAGCGTACCTTCTTACTCATTATTTCTCCTGCTATATGTAGGGATGTAAATGGACATGGCCACTTGCTCATGCCTATTTCAAGCATAATATGTTCTCGTTGAAGAGTCAACATTGGCACTTCTTGCATATATTCGCGTTAGGATGTATTATAGAGAGCATGAGTGAACTGATGATTGATGGCGAGACTGCCGACGAATTGATTACACGCATGCAAGCCCATGACTTCACGGTGACGAAGCCGGAACTGGCCCGTTGGCATCGTGCTGGTCTCCTTTCGCGTCCGGAGCGGCGTTCACTGGGGCGCGGGCGTGGCATGGTTTCTGTCTATCCGCCAGGGACTGCAGATCAGCTGCTCGCGTTGTGTATGTTTCACCGTTCGGAAAAGCGGCTTCCCTATGTCGCTTGGCGCTTGTGGTGGGCTGGCTACGACGTGCCCATGTGCTATCCCCAGCGGTTTCTCGAACAGGCGGCGGCTACATGGCACCGAGAAATCGGGATGCTCCAGGAACTGCAGGAGCATCCTGAGATGATGACAGAGCTGATTGAACGCACGCGAATCATGCGGTTCTCTTCCAAAACGTTGGCCCAGGCGCGTAAGCGTGTGGGAAGGAAGAATTTTCCGACGTTTGTAGGCGTCCTGGTCCGTGTGGCGTCAGGCACGTTCGAGGGATACGCAATCGATCCCCACGCAGGGACAGACGCCTGTGAGCGAACCATTGTGGAGAGAGGGTTTGGTCTTCGGCGCGCTCGTACAGAGCGGGTCGGAGGTGCCAAACCATGGCTCACCGCGGATCTCAGTGAAGCATTCAAGATGTGTAGCACCTTCCTTCGCGCTCACCCTCCTGGAAAAGATCTCGAGACGGCGCCAGAAAATTACCTTGTGAGTGCCCGCGATGAAGTTCGCAGTTTTCTTACCTTCATGGAAAGCTTGAGCGAGACCTTGGATGAGCTGCTTGGCCGAGGAGCGCTTGGGTTCTCCGTCTTCGCAGATCTGATACGTGAAATGAGACCGCAGGATCAGGCACTAATGCTCCTGTTCTGGACGATGTTCCGTTCATGGGGATTAGGTGAGGGGATGGACCTGCTTCTTGGACTTGCGCGCCAGTGGCACCAGATATGGTTACCCATCTTCCGGGGTATGGAGCAATTGCGAGAGGAGGTCCCGGCTACAGCGGAAGTATTCGCGCCCAAGCTCATGGGTGACGCCCTTCACCGACCGATGGCAATGGAACACGTGCTTGATCTAGCACGTCATCTGGCCAAGCAGTACGCACCGGAGTTGCAGGCCTTTTTTGAGCGGCATCCTGAGCTGTCTCAGATGATAGAGGCAGGTGCTACCGTATCGAATTCTCAGGAATAATGCGGCTGTATATATTTCCCCATAACAGCTTCTAGTCGAATTAACATAATATAAAAGTGAGGAGAAATCGATTGCCTAGGTTCAAGTTGCGGTCTAAGCGACAGCAGCAATCAAAAGAGAATCCAGATGTCTATCATTATGATGTGTTACCTGATACATTTCGCAGGCAGGTTATTCATATCCTCGTTTCAACCCTTGGGACATATAACCAAGCTTATAGCCTCTTTACTTCTTATCTTTCAGAGCCTACTGCTAATCAACGATGGAAGGCACTCTTCTCACAATACACCCGTGAGATAGGAACTTTTAGCCTTGGAGATGATCCTGTTGCAAATCCTTATGTACAAAGCCTACAGTATTTACAAGTTGCGAATACTGAGCAAGCCTTAGATTTTATTGATTGTGCATTTCAGTTCATTGACCAGGAACTTCGCCGAGATTCAGACTACGTAGTTCATGTGCCTGGTAAGGGCTATCATTTCCCAGGGCTTGATGAAGCGATTGAGGAGTTAAATCAGCGATTTCAAGAGCATCACATCGGCTACCAGTTTCAAAATGGGCAACTCATCAAACAGACAGGTCAATATCTTCATGAGGAAGTTGTGCTGCCTGCTCTTACGCTGCTCTCAGATCCACAGTTCCGAGGGGCTCAAGATGAGTTCCTCAGTGCGCATCGGCATTATCGGGAGCGGCGGTATAAAGAGGCGGTTGTCGATGCACTAAAAGCTTTCGAGAGTACGATGAAGAGTATTCTTGATGAGCGAAAGTGGCAGTATGATATAGACAAGGATCCAGCTAGTAGGCTCGTCCAGATTTTGTTTGAGCACCAACTTATTCCCTCCATGTTACAAAACCAGTTTACCCACCTTCGTGGTTTGCTCGAGAGTGGCCTTCCAACAATAAGAAATAAGACGAGTGGCCATGGTCAAGGAACAGAACCTGTGGTTCTCCCGAAATATATTGCTGAGTACGCTCTGCATATAGCTGCAGCAAACATTGTTTTTCTTGTACATGCATATGAAGAGTATAAACAAGGTAACAGGTGAGAGGAGTAAGCAAAATGAGTATCAGAAGCCTCTCAGGGCGAAATTGACGAAGATATGAGAATGCTGCGTCCTGACGCATAAGACTACCTAAGTGGCGATTAATAGAGAAATTAATCACCCTCGAGCAACATAGCACATCTGTTCATAACTGTCTATGCGTCGCAATATATAGCCATATTGATGTATATTGTTATTGTTCAGCATGAGCTACATTGTATCAAGTAGGCCACTATGAACGTATCATAGCGGCCAATATACCGGGAAAGCACAACGATCCCTAGAGAATTACCCGACACATGCAAAACGGTAGTCCACAGCAGACATCTACTCAGCAGGCTGATTATTCATATGATCTCGTGCTTGACCTCATGCGGGAGCGCATCACAGCACAGTTTGATCAAGTGAATACACTTGACTCAAAAGCAAACGGGATAATGACAATAGCCACAGCCGTTCTAGGATCTGCTCTCATTTTTCAAGCAGCTTTGCTGGCCATATCCCCGAACGCAATCTCAGCTACCTACTCTCGCTTGTGGTGGGCAACAATTGCGCTGCTTGTCATCTACCTTCTCACTATGATTATTACCGCGATTTCTTGTTACTGGGTACGAAAATTTGATCGCGTGCCTGAGCCAGATAGGCTTGAGGACTATGCACTGGAGCCCCTAGTGAAAACTCAGAGCTTCATGGTAGGCACCATGACCAAAGCATTCGATGAGAACAAGGGAATAGTCAAATTCAAAGTTTGGCGTATGCGAATAGCGACCATATTACTCATCTGCGAGATTATCACACTGGGTGTGCTTCTTTTTATGCAAACATATCAGTAGTCTTGTGCTAATCCCTTCCTAGAAAGGAGGTTCACATGAGTAAAAGACAATCAAGGAATAATGGGCAGCCACAAAAGCCGGCTCCACTGCCAAAACCGGCCTCGTCGCCGGAGCCGGCTCCACTGCCAAAACCACAAATCGACCAGCGGCTTATAGGCGTTGAGCATAGAAATAACGATGGCGCCAATATTACTCGCAAGGTGATTTCACCACCAGAAAAGAAAGAAAAATAAACATGAGTCATCCCGAATTTTTGAAAGGATGAGAGAGAGAGAAGCATCCCTCCTATGGTATGCTTGAGAAGTACGAAAAAACGTCTCAGGTATCCAAAGGAGGGATATTCATGTCAGACCAGTATGCCATAGTTCCGT
>WNGK01001285.1_pt1 | contig 48386 bp, 55 predicted proteins | sample 5400601 | NCBI WGS metagenome assembly WNGK01 (sample SAMN13153376, study PRJNA577476) | soil metagenome | isolation source: 60 cm soil or saprolite under Garry oak tree replicate 1 | place: USA:California | collected 2016-06-15 | reverse complement strand
ATTCCCGGGTCCGGTTTCCGAATGCCGGTCCGTGCGGAAGTGACCACGTGTTCAAAGTAGGTATAGAGACTAACATGTTTCAATATCTGGAGGGCAACCTCGTGAGACGAGACGTTCGAGATAATGCCCAGCCTGATTCCACGCTTCGCCAGCCTATCGAGAACGGGTTTTGCGTCTTCAAAGGCGACCGCGTTCTCCGCACGAGTCTTTACGATAATACCGATGGCCCTGTTCACGAGTGGGCCCGGTGGTTCTCTGCCCAGCGCTTGTTCCAAAAGTTCTCTCATCCAGGTCTGCACGGGGATTTCTACGTGGTGACTGGACCGGATGGTGTGGTTTATCCGGTATCCTCGCTTGTAGATCCCGTAAAGTTGCGTACCGGACAGGGGTTTGGGTAATATCCCGGCTAGTTCTTCAAGAGCCCTCTTTGTGACGATATTGTCCTCAATGTTCTGAGTAACCAGGGTCTCGCCAAGGTCGAAGAAAATTGCCCTGATCCTCGTACGCAACTCGACCTCTCGTCAATCAGCCATTGGTTTAGTTGGCCGCGTATCGTAACACAGCGGCTACTTTTCCAAAGGAGTCTCGCAGCATTCGTCCCTCTTCGGTCTCCTCTGAGATGACCTCTATTCTGCTTCCTCCCTTTTCCGCGTAGTCGATGAAACTGTCCACGATATCTGCGTCGGCCTCGATGCCCAGCGTGGGCTTGCCGCATTTCTTGCAGGCCCTTGTGGTGAGTTCGTGCTTGACGGCGTCGGCTTCGAACCTGGTCCCGCGAAACTCTTCCTCGTTCCCGCAGGTTTTGCATTTCAGGACCAACCGTTCTCCCTGTAGGCTTTCCGATATGAGAAGCATGTCCACTATGCCCTTCTCCAGGTACTTCTGGATGTCTTTTTCTCCGTAGGCTGCTTTGCCGGTCTCATGGCCGATTTCGTAGAGGAATTTCTGAACGAGCTGTTTCTCCTCGCCGTACCGGACGCCTTTGAGAATCTCGTTGCTCTTCTCCACCACCTCTTCGACCCCGGCCTCGCTGGTGTAGCTGGTGTCGATTATGGAGAGGACTTTCTTCTGGAGCATGTACTGGAGGTGCTCGCCTTCAGCAAAGACGTACTTGGTGGGTCCTGGCCCACCGATGATTATTCCCTTTAGGTCTGGTACATGGGACATGATCTCGTTGAAGTGTTGCCCGACTCGTTTGTAGTAGTCGTTGGTTACTTGTTCCCGGATTCGTTCGAAGCGTCGGGCGGACTGTCCTCCTGCCCTGCTCTTGCCGGGTATTCCCGAGGTGAAGGTTTTCTGGATTTCAACTCGGCGGCCTTTGAGGGTCGCAGCTACTGCTTCTGTTCCGTCGATTACGAGGATGCCGAAGGTGTCCTTCTCCGCAACTAGGGCTTGGAGGGGTTCTGTGTGGAACCTGGAGTCACACCTGTAGAAGCCGACGGTTATCGGTTCGGGGGGTATGAGGGTGTAGATTTCCATCCGTTCGCTTCCGGCGCCGTTCTGCGGTATTGCTCCGGCGAAGATGACCAGTCCTGTGGGGGGTGGTTCTTTGAACAGTCTTAGGCGTTGGCTGACCCGTTCTATGGCGTCCTGGACGTTTTGGCGGGTGGTTCTGGATTTTATGTTCTCAGAGGTTCCTCCTTCTTCCCGGAGGTTTGCTAGAACCTCGTGGATTCGTGTTCCCGGTGGAACGTAGAGGCTGATGAGCTCTGTTCCCCGCCCCGTCTTGTCGGCGAGCTGGCCGAGTGTTCTGGTGAACCTGAACCTGGCTACAGAGTCTGAGCTTGAACTGGGCATGGCCTAGTTGTCTCCGGTCGAGAATTCGCGAGCAGCAACAATGCAGCTCCTATTACGATTGCGTATGGGCGCCGAGCGTGTGCTGAGCTGGCCTAGTCACATTTTCTTCTTCTCGGGATTCTCGGTTGCACGGGTATCGCACATGAGTCGCTCTATTCCTTGCTAGTACTTGGTCTTGGACGTTATAAAATGGTTATTGTAGCTGGTTTCTATGGGCCCGTCCGACGGTGTCAGTATCACGATGGGCAGCTCTCTCTTCGTCTTTCGCTGGTAGCGATCGTAAGCTGGGTACATTTTTGTTAGTACTGGCCAGAGTCGGGCTTCCTCATTGCTGTTGGCCTTTTCCGCCTTGGCTGTCCACCTGTCCCCTTTTATTTGGACCTGGGCTTGGGGGTTGTGACGTAGGTTGGTCCACCATGAGGGGTCCCGGTCGCGGCCCCCGTTGGACGCTACCAAAGCGAGCCGGTTTCCGTCTTTCGCGTACAATAGGGGTGTGGTTCGCTTCTTGCCCGTCTTTCGGCCTACTGTCGTTATGAGGAGTACTGGTGCGCCTCTAAAGCTGCCCCCCAGCCGCCCCTTGGAAAGGCGGTAGAGGAAGGCGTGCGAACTGGAAAAGAAACTCCGTCGGCTCAACGGGACTCCGGGAGTTGGTAGAAGAGGATGCTTGAAAATCTTGTTCTGTCCTGGCTACCCCCCTCCTCGTACGATTCTCACTAGGAGAATCCGGGGTCAACGGTGTTTTGGCAGGTTTTGAGACAATTTTTCGGGCTTTTTTACAGGTCCAATTCTCCGAAAGATGGTCTTGGCCAGGTCCTCTGTTCAATACCCGGCATGGGGACTTTCGTCTCTCACGTCTGCAGAAGTGTTCGTACGTACCCCTTTTTTTGAGAGTCGTTTTCTGCCCGGCAGGGATTTTCGGCAAGTTTTCGTTTTCAGGGCGTGGAATCGCTTGTCCCGGGTTTTCGCCAACCCATGTTTGACCGCCCAATAGTTTGACTCCCCCTAACGGTCGTGAAGGAAAACCGGTCAAACATGGGAATCCGGTTTCATTTGGGGGCGTTTCGAGACTAAGCCGGTTTCCGCGCCACGCTGGCGTTGCTAATATACCGAATGGGCAAGTGGGGTTCGGAGAAACATGCGAGCGGTAGTGAAGCTTGGGGGCGCCCTGTTCAAACGGGACCCCGATGTTGCCTCTATTAGAGGAATGGCCAAGTCTCTGTCCGCCTTCGCCGAGCAGGGCAACCAGCTAGTGGCCGTAGCCGGAGGTGGCGAAAACGCGCGAACATACATTGCGGCCGCGAGGAAGCTGGGAGCTGAAGAATCGACCTGCGACCTGATCGGAATACAGTTGACCCGAGCGAACGCCGACCTCCTACGCATTGCGCTGGGATCTACTGCGATTTCGAAGGTGCCCAATAATATTGGCGAGGTTCCACACCTGGCGGGAGAGGGTAGGGTCTTGGTAATGGGAGGGCTTCAGCCGGGCCAGTCAACCAACGCTGTTGCCGCTTTAGCAGCCGAGATTACAAGGGCTGAGTTCCTCGTGAACGCGACCGACGTGGACGGCGTCTATACTCAGGACCCGAAGAAGAACCCGAAAGCTAGGCTGATTCGGTCAGTCCAGGTGGACAGGCTACTGAACTTGGCCATGTCCGGAAGTGTGTTTGCAGGAAGATACGAGCTTTTGGATCCGTTAGCCTTGAAGATCATGCAGAGAGCTAGAATACCCTCAAGGTTCGTGTCTCTGAAAGACCCGGAAAATATCATCGGGGCCCTTCAGGGAAAACAGATAGGGACACTCGTGGTCTATGCCTAGGGTGGTTGCAGAATGAGACTTCTCGATATTTTCCAGTCCAAAGCCCAGGTGAAGCTTGTTGAGCACCTTCTCCAGAACCGACAAAAGGTCTTCAACCAGGCAGGCCTGGCCCGGACGTTGAACGTTTCCCCATCGACAGTGGCCAGAATCGCAGAACCTCTGGTCAAAAGTAAGATACTGTTATTTGAAAGGTACGAAAAGGGAATGAAAATCTTCGCGCTGAACCAGGAAGAACCGGCAGCCCGGACACTGATAGAGTTTTACGACAGAATCCGAAATCTCTAGGAGAGTCATCTTGCAAAGCGCGTGAACCGCTAGCTATGGACCGCGTCGTGGCTCTTACCGAGCTTATCACTCTGGCTCCTCAATTTGTTCTGAACAGGCTCGCTTCTGAGCTCTCGGACGGCATCCGAAGCAATCCACTTTGCCGCGCTCGAATCCATCCTACCAATCTTCTCGGCAGTCTCAATCGCAGCCCTGTTCAGAGCAGAATTTCTCTTACCGATCTGGCGTAGGGCCCAGTTCACAGCCTTCCTTACGAAATTCCTGTCATCGCTCGCCTCTCGTACTATGGCTGGGAGGAACCTTAGGAATGTTTCATCTCCGACCGTTTTGTCGTGCACTGCAAGCATAGCCATCAACGAGAACCCAGCCCTCTTTTCATACTCCTTTTCGCGCTTGCTCCACTCCAGAGCCTTTCCCACAGCGAGCGGCGTCTTGACGAAGAGGTTCCCGCAGGACTGGTCAACCAAATCCCAGGAATCAAAGTCAATTACCCAGCTCTCCATCTGTTCTTCTGTAACCTGTCGAGGATCGTCGACCATGCTTGCGAGGAGTCTGGCCTCATGTATTCCCGTCTTCCACAAATCGCCCGCAAGCCTATGATTCTTCCCAGCCTTCCCAGCGAGCATTCGAAGATTTGGAACTGAGACTCCAAACAGCTTCGAGCCCTTGATTCCGAATCGAGCCATGCCCTCCACAGCCTTTGGATTCCCCATCTTCCGCAGCTCCTTGACCAAGTTCTCAACTTCCAGATGAAGCGCCTCCCGACCGGGGATTCACTTTTGTATGTCTCGCTTGTAAAGGAACACTAGCCAAAATCTCGACCCCTGTTTTCTCTGACGGATGAATCCAAAGTCTTTCAGAGTCCTGTCTAAGGAGTCGAGTGGGTGCAGGTAGAACAGTATGCCACGGCGTCTTTTTTGGAAGAAGTTCATTATTCGTACTCCCAGCCTCAAAGGCCACTTCACAATGCCGTCATCCCGGGGCACCACAAACCCTAGAAGACCCCTGCTTGCTTCAGTCGCATTTCTCAGAAGCAGATCAATATCTGAATAGCAGCATATCACCTTGTCCATAACAACGATATCGGACAATGGAAGGATCGCCGTCGCCGCGTTTCCAGGCTGGAACTTGGCTTTTTCTCCTAACCCGCTAGCCGAGCCCAGTTCGGCGGCTGCCTTGATCATTTCAGGGGACAGGTCTATGCCAAATGAGTTGCCGCCTCCCCGCTTCAACGCTTCTACCGAAAAACCTCCTGCCCCGCACCCCAGGTCCAGGATCGACTTGCCCTGGATCCCATCTTCCGCAACGAGGTCTAGGAGAATACTGCTGCTCTTCGACAGCCCTGAGTTCTTGTATCGCTCGCAGAATTCGCAGGCACTTTCATCAAAATCATGAGCGATTCTATCGGACTCGTCCAATATGGAACCCAAGAGGACCGGACTCCTTGGATGCAGGGGTCTTCTTCTTGACGTTTTTCGCGCCCATTACGGGAGTGTTAAGGGTTCTTTCCACGGGGCCAAGAATCGGGGTTTGTGGATTCCGAAAGCGTTAGAAGGCTGTTCTGGAGAATGGTAATACAATCGGTATAGGCGGCACGTTGGTTCGAATAACATTAGGGTCAATCCTGTGCACTATGGAAGGTACTGGGTCCTGATCCGGAAGGCCTTCGAAGTGCGAGATCCAAGCGGGGTCTCATAGGATGAAGAGCGCGTACGCCGCGGTCTTCCTCGTCTTCGCAATCCTAGCCCTGCTCTTGCCCCCTTCGGCAGCAGCTCAGGTTCAACCCGTCCAGGTCGTTCACAACCCTTTGCGGTACGCTCCTGCAAGTCTTACTACTCCTGGCTCGCCGCCCTTTGTTCCTTCAGAGATTAGAAGGGCGTACGACTTCCTGCCCCTCTACTCGCGAGGGATCAATGGAACCGGAACAAGAATTGCGATAATCGATGCCTACGGCAGCTCTAGCCTATCCTCAGACTTGGCCAGTTTCGATTCCCTGACCGGGCTTCCTTCGGCGACGGTGAATTCCTTCTTCCCTGACGGCCCTCCTGCAAGACTCCCACACGGCTCATCATGGCCCCTTGAAACATCACTGGATATTGAATGGGCACACGCCATAGCGCCCGAGGCAACGATCGACCTAGTTGTGGCACCGGACGCAAGTCTGAGCCACATTTACGATGCTATCTCTTTCGTTGCCAACTCTCTCACCAGCGAAACCGTTCTCTCTATGAGCTTTGGACTATCAGAATCCCAGTATCCGACTACAGGTTCAGGAACGATTGCCTCTACACACCAACAGTTCGTAACTATGACGTCTCACGGAACCACCCCTTTCGCCAGTTCAGGCGATTCAGGGGCTAGCTCGTGCTGCAACATCCAGTATCCTGCCTCAGACCCTCTAGTGGTTGCCGTTGGAGGTACGACTCTCAGCCTCAATTCGACCGCGAACTATGCCAGCGAGGAAACTTGGAGCGGAAGTACCGCCGGTTCCAGCATCGTGTTCCCCAAGCCTGTATACCAGCAGGGTCTAGGCGATAACATGAGGGACAATGTGGACGTTTCCTACGATGCTGACCCTAACACCGGGTTCCTCGTCGTTCGGGGCGGAGTAGAGTACACGGTTGGAGGAACAAGCGCAGGGTCCCCTCAATGGGCAGCGCTGATCGACTTGGCAAGTCAGGCCAACGCGACTAGGTTCGGACCTGTTCTTCCGCAGCTGTACAAGTCGACAGCATATCATGACGTCACGACGGGCTCCGACACTTTCTTCTTAGCTTCCGCGGGATGGGATTATCCGACCGGCCTCGGAAGCCCTGACGCAAACGCCATTGTCAACTCGCTAGAACCAAGGATGGGGGATGTTGCTGTGACTGGAATCGCAGCCTCCCGCAGCTTCGCCTACTCCGGAGTGTCCTCCAACCCGATAAGCCTGAACGTGACAGTTGCAAACATCGGCTCTCCCGCCGAAACCTTCCTTCTCACAGTAAAAGCCAACTCCACTGTTGTCGGAAACCTGACTGTCACCATCGCCGGAGGTGCGAGCAGTGTGGCTGTCTTTGATTGGAATCCCAGCCCCCTGACCAGGGGTAACTACACGCTCTCGGCACACGCCTCTCCTGTCTTGGGAGAGATTGACCTTGTCAATAATGACTTGGCCAGTTCAACGCTTTTTCAAGTTCGCATGGCCGGTGACACCGACGCCGACTGCACCGTTAACGTGCTTGATCTGGTAACCGTGGGAGGAGTGTTTGGCACGACCACCTCTTCCTCTCTATGGAACCCGAACGCTGACCTGAACAACGATGGGAGGATAAACATATTCGACCTCACAGCTGTCGGGTCGAACTTTGGCAGCCACTGCTAAACATATTCAGAAGCAGTGAGAACTCTCCCCTTTTTGGCCTGGGCAAGTCGAAGAAGATGGTTTTCTGGGTCATTCGGGAACGGCATTAGACTTGGCGGTTTGGTCATTTTTTGTCGATTCCAGCCTTGCGAGCTGTCTTTCATGCTTCCACAGCATCTTATGATGCGCAAAAAGCATTGATATGATGAGCGGGACCTCTTTTACTGGGGAGGCCAGTGTACTTGCATAGGAAGCGTAAAGTTTGCACTGGTTCATCAGGTCTTCAAAGATTATTTTGTCCTCGGAACGTAGGAATTCTTCGAAGTGTTTCATTCTCTCCATCTCTGCTTCAACTACCATTCTCCAAGCCGGAATAGTTCGGCCCATGAGAGTCGCATTATTCTCCAGAATGCTCTAATTGACAAGGAGTGTCAGCTGTAACTAATCGTCGAGTCTTCGCAGCATGCCAGGTTGCAAAGGGTTAGCCCAGGGACTCGTAAAATCCAGGCTAAACCCAGAGAAGACCAGCAGCCTCCCTTTCGGGTAAGCATGATCTGGGCATTTTCAATGCTAGAAAATGGTGGGCCCGCCCGGATTCGAACCGGGGACCGTCAGGTCTCTCAGGCTTTTTATGAGCCTGCCGCTCTTTCAGGCTTCAGCGGGGAAGCAACCTGGCTGAGCTACGGGCCCTCCAAGGAGCCCGCTGCATTATCCGAATTCTTAATCCTTTAGAGAACCTCACGTCTCACAAGGCTAACTGGAGGGGCCACAGAACTGAGCCATAGCTCTACGCTGGACAAGTGACCCCGAAGCATCGTAAGGCGGGCTAAGAAACTCGGATAAGACACAGTGTCTGAGTATCAGCGAATTACCGCGGCCGGTGAATCGCGCAAGTGGAAACTATTTGAAACAAGCCCAGAATGAACTTGATTCGCCAATTTGCCAGCCGATTACTTTCACGCACCTATCGGTCGTGAAGAAAAAGTTGCAGAAACAAGGGGTCTCGAAAACCCTGAACGGGCCGATTATGAATCCGACGCGGGAAAAATCGCCCAAAATCCCCGCCAGATAGAAAACGACCCCGCAAAAAGACGGGCCCTATCACTCACCTCTCAAGACGTGAGAGTCCAAATCCCGCTCAGCCAAGCGGGCTCAAGAAAGATGACACTAAAGAGTCTCGAAAAATTTGTAACTATTTCTTTCTCAAAAAACATTATTTCTAGGCCCCCCGGGGGGCCCACCGGAGACAGCGCAGCTCAACACGGTGGACCCACGCAACGGGCTAAAAAACACGACCTACAAAGTAGCGAACAAGCGTAAACGACCCAGAATCACCTCAACACGGCGGATGGGAATAAGCCCAGAGTAGGCTCCGATCGCAAATTCGCCCACATGATTTTAACATCACGAACCATTCGTTCGGGGACTAGGCTGCTTCCCTCGCAACTTTCCGAGGGCGAGAATAGCACATTTCAAACCATAATCAACTAGAATCGCCCAGAAACCACGCCGGACAGAAACTCATAGCACGGAAAAAAGTATGGGCCATCCCCTACTCAAGACGTGAGAGAGACCCTGACACTTAGCGGCCTTCTCTTATGTTGAGCTAAGGAAAACTCGTCTCCACAGTTTCCGTATTGCAAGACTCGTCCAATCTTTTAATAAACGGAGGTTGGGCGGTGGTCTTTGCCGCCGGCCAGGAAGCGGGCCGCCGTTCCCCGAACACCGGGGGGCGCCAGCTCAGTGGTAGAGCAGCGGACTCGGCTAATAACTGAGGCTGAAGCTGTTAAGGAAACACCACTGCAACCCGTTGGTCAGAGCGCCAGGAAAGGCGCGACCAGAGGTTCGAACCCTCTCGGCGGCGCCAAACACACCGATTCTATTCCGCACCACCAAGAAATATTACACATGTATGGTCCTTCCACACTAGCACCCTGTGGTACCGGAACAGATTATAAGCCGCGTTGGACAATTCTAGTCTCAGAGCTCAACCTGGACCTTGAGCGTGTCGATTTATCATGAGGATTGACCAAGGACCATCGGGAGAACTAAGGGTTCTAGACTCCGGGTTCACAGACCAGGTTCTGCTCGACTGCATAAGTGAGGAAGTTCTGCGAATCAAGGCGGTCGTCTACAATTCCCTCAACGACCTTAACAAGCTATTTCACGTGGACCGGGCCTTGTACACAAACAGCCCCGACATTCCTATCTTTTTCGAGTTTACGCCCGAGAAGGTGGCCTCCATGCGGACCCCCCTAATAATCTCGGAAGTGAAGCTTTACACGGTGGAGAAGCTCTGGGGGTTGAGCACTCTTAGAATGATGAGATAGGCATCTCCTTCAATCTCGCATTGTCCTTCTGCAGCCCTCTCGCGTATCGCTGGCGATTCTAGGTATGCGGCTAACGAATCCGCAGAGCCCGTAGATTCGCTCCTTCGCCTATCCCGGGTAAAAGGACCTACGCGGACTTTTCTAGCAGAATCTCCATTGTGGAGACGTTCCGGGTCTCGTCCCCTTCGCCCAATACTTCAGTGCCAATCCTGACCTCTTTCACATTCAGCTTTCCCTGGAAGAACCTTCTCCGAACAACCTCCACAACATCAACCGCATGACTAATCGACTGGCCCCGTGCCTTGACAGTTAGGTGGTTTGCCCCACCGTTGAAGTGCATCATCACGGCCGTAGCATACGCCATGAGAGGCTTCTTCCCGATGAATACGGTGTCCGGGGGGATTTGGCTTCGAGGCCTGACCTGCGCTTCTTTCTCAATTCGCCCATTCGTTTCCTCTGTTTCTGCCAATGACAATGCCGCCTTCCATGTCTCCATTTAGGCCTGTGTACTAGCTAGGCGACCGCTAGACTGGCGTCTTAAGCCTTTGCGCTAGAACATAGAACTAAGATTGAGGAAAAAGAGAGGAAAGAAAAGGTTGGAGGTTTTTAGGGGTGGTGCTCAGATAATCTCTCTGGTGAGAGCTTCTCTGAACTTTACCCTACAGTCTTGGCACTGGAAGAGCCCGATGAGCACGTTCTTCTTGGACTTTCCACCCTTCAATTCCCAGACCTTCGCAGGCTTGGGAACGTCAGCGCCGCACTTTGGACAGACAACACCGTAGAACTGAGTGGGTGGTGTCAAGCTCACTTGGGCCAGATCTGGGCCAGTTGGGAGACCCGTGGGTGTTTCGGTGCCTGCGGTGAGTGCTTGGATCTGTGAATCGTCGCCGGACACGACTGTAGAGGATGCATCGATCGCGGGAACATCGTCCACAACCTTCACCATCAACGCGTCGTCGCCAGGACTGCTCTCAACGATGTCCACAAGTGGAACTGCTATGTCAGCGGCATAGGCGGTAATTAGACTTGCATCCAGTGATGGTGCTGAGGCGGGTTCGTTGGCGATGGTCTCGACAGGTGGCAATGATTGTGTAATGGCAATTTCAGAGGGGGAAGCAATGTCGCTGGTGGAAGAGTCTACGGTCGGGGGTGGCAAGAGATCTTCAGCAGTGGTGACAAGCTGTGGGTTCGTAGTGAACCAGTTTGAACCGACGGACTGGGGCTGAGGGGGGGAAGGGGAGGGTTTGGGAGCAGAATTATCGGCCGCACTAGGAGCAGGTGTCTCGGGGTTGAACCTTAGGCCCGTGCCTTGGGCCACAACAGTCTGTGTTGAAGTTGGTGGAGCTATCAAGGACGGGGAGGGTTTGTCCTGAACGAAAACCCCTCTCCCCCATTCCTCGCCAGTCACTGTCCCGGGAGTCGTGGGTATGGTAGCGTGTTTGAACTCGGCTGCGTTGAGCGGCCTAGATTCGATGTGGGATAGTATGGTTATCATGCTCTTGATTTCTTCGATGCTCGTGAGGTTTCGTTCAAGTAGGTGCTTGAATTCTTCTCGCTGTTGGCGGTATTCGCCGTCGCTGACTTCTCCTGAAACGTATTTTGTCTCCAGGCTTAGGAGTCTTTGCGGGGTGTTGGCAATCTGGTCCTTGGTCTCTTTCATGTGCTCGTTGAGGTTGTATCCGAGAACGTTGATTCGTTCTTGAAGTTCTTGCGATGCTCTTCCATAATCTTCGTAGATTGACCGCATCTTCTCTTTGTAGCCGTTGATCTCACCGATCAGCTTCTCGAGTGTTAGGTCATTTAGTCCCATTTTTTCACCTTTAAAGCGTGGTTTCTATTAGGTAAAATGGTAAAAGCATTCGAGTCGAAAAAGCACGAAAAAAATGGGGTAGGAACCCAAAAACGTCTTGATCCTACAAACGACACTGTCAAGCTGGTCAAACTTGCTATGATAAACTTTAGCTTTCGATGCTAAACTTGCAATGCGAAAAGGCCATTTTTGACGAGTCTAAACTGGTCCGTATATAACCAAAACCTCCTTGTGGTTCTCACAAACCCTACCGTGTTAACCTGTTGTAGCACCAGTTCCTATTGCGAATCCTAGAATTCTTTCACAGGGGCCTGGGTCAAATCAACACATTGCGTGTCAAGAACTCACTTGGCAGCAGAGCGTTGGTAGACGAGACTTTAGAGGAAAAAATGTCATTCAAGTCGATGAAGAATTGGGATAGAGGACAAAAAACACCGTTGTTCTCAAACCTGACTGACCGCATGCACCGACAAGAACCCCTCAAAGAACGAATCAACCAAGTCATCTACAAGCTCAAAGTAAACCAGAACAGGCTCGAAGGAGCCAACCTCAAGACCCAGCAGCATGACAAGGCCCTTTTCGACAAGTGTGTCCAGGCACAGATGTCCAAGGACTCAGCGCGAGCTACAATGTATGCCAATGAGATTTCAGAAATACGCAAAATGGCCAAAGTCACCCTGCGCAGCGAACTGGCACTGGAACAAGTAGTCCTCAGGCTCGAGACCATCGAAGAGTTCGGGGACGTAGCAGCCCTCATGGGCCCCGTCGCAGGCGTAGTACACTCCATCAAAGACCAGATCTCAGGCGTCATACCCCAGGTCGGCTACGAGCTCGGTGAAATCTCCGAGACACTCAGCGGCGTTGTCATGGAAGTCGGAGAAGCCACTGGCCAGAGCTACGACATGGAAACCTCGGGTACCGAAGCCCAGAAGATACTTGGAGAAGCCAACACCATCGCAGAGACAAGGATGCGGGAACGGTTCCCGGAGTTACCCTCACCCACCCCAGCCTACGCTGCAGAACCGACAATTCCAAGGTAGAGGCGGGAGAGTAACTCCGACAATATTTTTTGAGTGATCATGATGACCCTAACACTTGAAGAGATCAGAAGGTTCCTAGGAAGGCCTCTACAGGACCCGTACGGCAGAGCCTACGGAAGAATCGTGGGAATCTCAGCCAACCTAAGGGACGAAGTTACCGCGGTCGGCATAGAAGTCGGAAACGGAGAGTTCGTCCAGTGCCCAGGAGGGCGCCTGTCCATATCAGGCGAGAACCTGGTACTCGTACCCACATGGAAGCAGGAATCAGAGGAGTTTCGGAAAGAATTCGAGGTCGTGACCAAGCGGCTTAGAGCCCTAGACGAGCTATTCAGCGTGGGAGACATACAGAAGGATGTCTACGAGGATCTCAGGAAACAGCACGAGGACGCCATCAACGAGCTCAAGGGCAAGAGGGTAGAGATCCTGGACACCCTGACCCAGAGAACAGGGACGCTAAGCACCCAGCTGCGGCAACTGCAGACCCACATGGCAGGCAACAAGATGCTCCACGCCTCGGGTGAGTTTGACGACACCAGTTACAAGGCAGCAAGCGAAGCCATTGACACGGGTCTCATCCGAGCCATGGCAGAGAAGAAGGAGGTCGACTCAATATCCTCGTACCTTGGAAAGCTGGAAGCATCGAATTCGGCGGCCGTCCCACCGCCGAGCCCGAGCCCACCTTCGCCAACTATCACAGCTGCTCAGTCAAACAATCAGACCCTAGTACTCCACGTGAGGGAAACCTAGGAGGTCGCCTTCTCTGTTCAGGAAGCTGGAGGAAAGAGTCCGTCCCATTCCTCTCAAGGAGAGAATCGCCCAGGCCCTATGGAAACTTGGCTCCCAGAAGGATAAGCTGGAACATATGTCCAGTAGACTCCAACAGAGAGACCGGGAAATGTTCCAACGATGCATTGGGGCCCAATTGTCCAAGGACACGGCCCACGCCGCCCTCTACGCCAATGAATGCGCCGAGATTAGGAAGATGGCCCATATCACTCTCAGCAGCGAGCTCGCCCTGGAACGGGTGATCTTACGGCTACAAACCATAGAAGAGTTCGGAGATGTCATGGCCCAGCTAGCACCAGTCATCGGAATCGTTCGAGAGACACGCGGCCGAATCGCAGGTGTAATTCCAGAGGTCGCGGGAGAACTCGGCGAGGTCAACAACATGCTCAGCGACATGAGCCTTGAAACAGGCGAGGTACAAGAACAAGGCTTTGACCTCACAGCGTCCAGCTCAGAAGCCAGAAAGGTGTTGGAAGAGTCAAGCAGCATTGCTTCACAGCAGATCAAGGAACGGTTCCCAGAACTGCCCATGCCCGGCGCCCGTGCCCCCGCCGCGGAGGCCCGGTCTCCGGAGGTCAAAATCCCGGTGGCCGTGCTAGCAGGTGGCGAGGAAGAGGCCGACAACGCGCCCCCATTGGAAGACAGGCTACTGGACTACATCAAGACTCACAATGGCGAGCTGAGCGTTAACTCCTGCTCCTCAGACCTCTCCGTTCCAACCGAAGACATTCGACGGTCCCTACAGAAACTAAAGGAAGATGGAAAAGTAGTCTTGGACTAGGACGAGAAGGGACTCGTCCTACACTCTTTTCACGATGACAAGGAGGCTCAGCTAATATCAGCATCGGAAGAACTCGAATCTCTGGCCGTCAAATACGCACAGGAAGCTATCGAGCTCGAGCGAAAGGGCTCGAAGCGCTTAGCAGCCACGAAATACCAGAGAGCCGTCGAAGTTCTCTTGAAACTCTGCTCCCTCTACCCCATAGCTCCTCAAAACAAGGTCTACATGGAGCACGCAGAAGCCTACAAGAAGAGAATACGGGAACTCCAGTCGGAGACTCCAATTGATCACTCGGTAGATGTAGCCGATTCGAAGGAGTCCAAGAATATCAAGTTCGACCAGTGGGTTCTCACCGAGAAACCCGACATAAGCTGGAGCGACATTGTAGGCTTGGATAGGCCCAAGACGGCAATAGAAGAATCCATAATCTTCCCTGTGCGAAGGCCTGACCTCTTCCCCCTCGGCTGGCCCAGGGGAATACTCTTCTTCGGCCCCCCAGGCTGCGGCAAGACACTGCTGGCTGCAGCAATTGCCAGCGAGATCAAAGGGGTCTTCTTCTGCGCCGACGCAGCCACGCTCATGTCCAAATGGCTCGGCGAATCCGAACGCAATGTTGCACAGCTATTCAACAAAGCCCGGGAAATCTCCGACGACGGCCAACCGGCCATTGTCTTTCTCGACGAGGTGGACTCCCTAATGGGGGTCAGAGGCGAAGAAGTCGGGGGAGAGGTCCGGGTGAGAAACCAGTTTCTGAAGGAAATGGACGGTATCCTTGACAAGAAGAAGAAGTACCACGTTTACGTAATAGGGGCCACCAACAAGCCCTGGGTCCTTGACGAGCCCTTCATTCGGAGGTTCCAGAAGCGAGTCTACGTCCCGCTCCCAGACATAAAAGCCAGAATTGACATGTTGCAGCTGTACGCCCAGAATCTCAAATTCAACAACAATGTAGACTTTGCGGAGCTAGCACGGAGGACCGACGGATATTCGGGGGGAGACATCCGGGATCTCTTTCAGTCAACCCAGCTGAAGGTGGTCCGAGACTTCTTCCAGCAAGGTCGAGCCGGCGACCCGAACGCCATTCCAGATCCGATAACCATGGAGGACTTTCAATTCATCTTAACAGCTAGACGGCCTAGCGTATCTCAGACAAACCTGAAGCGTTACTACGACTGGGACGAGTCGTTCAAAGCCATATGAGGCGATTCGACCCATGAACCTGGATGGCACGGACCTCCGAATTCTAGCCGAGCTGGCCGAGAACTCCAAAGCGTCCTACGTAGAGATAGGAAGAAAACTCGGCTTACACCCCAACGTGATCGGCTACAGAGTCAACCGGCTGGAAGACTCAGGCATAATAAGAGAGTACACTACACTGATCGACTTCTCAAAGCTAGGCCTTTCTGAACAAGTATTAGTTGCCGCAAACTTTCCATCAACCGGCTCTAGAGACGACATTCTCAAACAAATATCCGAGATCCCCGGCACGGTCAGCATAATCAGCAGCCTCGGCTCTCCAGAAGGTTTACTCTTCATAGTGGCCAAGAACAAAGAAGATGTGAACGTAGTTCTTTCAAAGCTTAGGTCGATGAACCTTGACATCGAATTCGCTTCTTCTGTCATAAAGACGTACGACGAAGGCCTATTGGGAACACTCCTCAGGACGATAGCTAGCTCCGAAGCGAGGTTCTAGCCTCACTTGGAGAAACCAGGCTGGGTCCCCATAGTCTTCGCGGGGGCTGTTCCGAAAGGTGTCACTGATGCACTAGCCTTCCTGATAATCGGAACAGTGAGCTTAGAGTCCTTGTTGAGCCAAATGAGGCTGGCCTCCCTCCAGCCAGGAATTTGGTTCCTGGTTATCACCGTGGCCCTCGTGTCTGCATTGGCATCTCGCTCGGACACGGCCAGAAAACTGAGAGAGGAACTGGCCCTTATGGCCTACGGAGGTTCTTACTGGCAGATTTGGTTCAGATACTTTTTGCGGGGGCTGACTTGCGCTCTCCTCGCGAGTACGCCTTTTCTCTGTGCCGAATACATCGCGGCAGGTTCCTCCCCGTTCTCAACGATTCTCTCAGGCGCGCTCATTTCAACGGCAGGCGGAATTTTCTATGCCGCCCCGAGCCTCACCCGAATTCGATCCAAGCGATTTGCAGAGAACTACAAGGGTTAGCAGGATGACGCCTCTGATAGAGACAACTTCCGTCCAAGTGGACTATCCCCACTCCGACGGAGTGCTAAGGCTCTATGATGACGGCGTCTCACTAGCTGTGAACCAGGGCGATTTCACAGCAGTATTGGGGGCGTCAGGTTGGGGAAAATCCACTCTCATCAACGTGATTCTTGGGCTGGAGAAACCCACGTCGGGAACCATCCATTTCAGGGGAGAAGACGTAACCAGACGCTCATTCTTGAAACGTCGCGAGTTGGTCAAGACTGCGGCAATTTTTCAGCGCCCAACAGCTCTGCCACAGCTGACGGTTAGCCAGAACCTTAGCCTAGCCTTGTCGATCTCAGGGGTCGCGGGAAAGGAGAGGGAAGAGAGGGTGAGAGAGTCTCTCAGCTTCTTCGGACTTGAGAGGCTCGGGAGAGCCTACCCGGAATATCTTAGTGCTGGGCAGAGACGTCGAATCGATCTGGCAAGAGCAATGGCTGTCAGACCGGAACTACTTGTTATTGATGAGCCTACAGCCGACTTGGACAGTTCCGCTTCGAACCTGGTTTTGCCCCTACTAAGGGGGCTGAACCGGGACCAGAAAATATCGATACTGATAGCAACATCTATGCCTAGATGTGCGGCGGAGGCTGATCATCTAGTGCGTTTGAAGTCACCGGGTTTCCTAACCTCTCAAAATAGGCTGGTGGAGAGCTAGGATTGTTCAAAGACAATCCTTCTCTAACAGACCGAATTCGCGAGGCCATCAAACCCACGCCCATGAAGAGGCGGATCCAGGTTGCCAGCCATAGGATTAAGCTGCAAACTGGCAGGCTGGAGAAAACTATCAGCCAGATGGAGGCTCGGGATAAGACGCTTTACGACAGGTGCGTCAAATCCCTCGCCGCCAGGGACACCCAGTCCGCATCTCTGTTCGCCAACGAGTGCGTCCAGATCCGAAAGCTAGTGAAGACATCTTTGAGCAGCCAGATATGCCTCGAACAAGCACTGCTTCGGCTCGAAACCATTGAAGAATTCGGCGACATGGTGCACAGCATGGGCGCGGTCAAAGGGATCCTGGGCACCGTGAGGGGAGAGCTTGAGGGTAAGCTTCCGGAAATATCGACGAGCCTTGGGGACGTGGAGGATTCTCTCTCCAACCTGACCATGGAAATAGGAGAAGCCGTGGAATCAGAGGGAACGACCATCCCGGCAGATGATGAGTCCGCGAGGATTCTCAAGGAGGCTGACCTCACGGCTGAGCAGAAGGTGAAGGAAAAATTCCCGGAGATTCCAGCGATATACAATGACCCTGCAAAGCTGAGGTAGCCGGCCTCTGTTCCCCACCGAACTTGAGTCTAGAGCCATTCTAGGACGGAGTGCCACTGACGTTTACGGACGACTCCTTGGGCGCATTATCGGGATAGACCGGAACCCTTACGGTGAGTGGGAGGGCGTTCAGATTGAGGCGGTGGGGGGCAACATTCTCACAGCGAAGACTAGGCAAATTGCCCTGACGCCCAAGAGCGTCACCCTCACCCCCGAATGGAAACTTGACGCTCAGGAAATCGTTTCCGAGCTGTCCACCCTCAGAAAACGGGTCATAGCTCTCGAATCTCTCAAAGACTCGAGTGAGATCGACAAGGAGATCTACTCTGAACTCTTAGACGCCCAGAAGACAGGATATTTGGACAGGGTGAAATCGGGAGAAGCCCTGGCCGATTCGATGAAGGCTCGGCTTGGAGAGATAAGCGGGCAGATTTCGAGTCTGACGAAATACCTGGTTCATGCAAGGCTGGGGCACAAGAGTGGAGAAGTGGATGATGCGTCCCTCAAGCTTGCGCAGGATTCGATTCAACCGAGCCTGCGTCCTCTCATCGCGGAAAGAAACGACTTGGCTGGTGAGCTGAAGAGCCTTCAGAAGATTCTCCCGGCTCGTGTTGAAATCAACTAGGAGAATCCGTGGGCTCGGCTGGAACCGTTTCGGGCACACCATGACTTGGAGATACTTGTCTTAAGTCTCGGGAGTTGGATGGCCCATACTTTTTTCTCGCGTGAGACTTCTTCTGTCTGGGCTTGTTTCTCGGCGATTTAGCCGGTTCTGGGGCTGGAGTCTGCCTGTCTCGGGTCTGGAAAGTTCCCAAGAAAGCCGCCGGGTCCACGAACGAATGGTGCTCTGACAGAAAAGCGCCTGGCTGGATTCGCGATTTGGGCTTGTTCTGGGCTTGTTATTGACCAGCGTGCCGTTTTCAAGGGATTCCCAGAGCCCTAGGGCACTCGGCTCCGTTTCCTAGGTTCCCGTTGAGGAACCCTTCGGCGCCAACTGTGATTGAGTAAACCCTGTTTCTTCAGCTCCGGTATAACCAGTTAGGCGTAGTCGAGCTCTGACGACAACGCCTTCTCGCCTTGATAATGAAGCAGTATGAGGCCGTTGGAACCAGAAGGCCAGGGACGCTAGCAGGACTCTCGTATGATAACTGAGACAATTCACATTGTGACAGCCACTCCAACTAGCCACTCTCCGTGAGTTACCACTTCAATGCCCACTACCTTGCCAGGCGTGCGAGGGCACACAATAGGAATCCGAGGCTCATCCCACTAAGCCCTTATAGACGGCTCCTCCTCGGCGAAGACAAGGGCAGAAATCGATGAGAGCATTTATCCTAGCAGGCGGCGCCGGGACAAGACTGTCGCCCCTGACCCAGTACGTCCCCAAAGGCATGATACCCATTGCGGGAAAGCCCTTCATCGACTACGTGATCACCTACTTGGCCAAGCATGGAATCAGAAACGTGGTCATGCTCCTCTCAGAGGATGATTCCGAGGTTTATAGGAACCATTTAGACGATGGTTCCAAGTTCGGTGTAAGCATCGGTTACAACATAAGCCCAAGGACCGGAACGGCTTCAGCCCTGAGAGAAGCCGCCAACTTGATTGACAGCTCCTTCGTGGTCTACTATGGGGATGTTCTGACCAGCCTTGACCTCAGTGGAATGATAAAGTACCATCACGAAAAGAAAGCTCTCTGCACGGTTGCCCTATCAACCGGGGTAAGAATCGACTATGGTGTAGGAAGGGTTGATGAAGAGGGCAGGATAAAGTATTTCGAGGAGAAACCAGTTCTCAAGGAATACCCGGTCTCGATTGGGGTCTACACCTGCGAGCCTAGAGTGTTAGATTATTGCTCCGCTGGCTCTGACTTGGCGGGCGATATCCTTCCCCAAATGGTGAAGAAAGGGGAGCCCATCTACGGGTTCATCACCAAAGAACCCCATCACGACATTGGCTCTTTCAAGCAACTGAACGAGGCCAAGGAGATACTAGGGAGCCGGAAGAAGAGCTTCTAAGGGCCGGCAGACCAACCATTAAGCGCTCCAACGAGTTTCTTGCGCCCTATCTTCAACCACTAGCCCCATCTTGACCATCCTATCCCTAATCCTATCTGCTAGGGGATAATCCCGCTTCGCCCTCAATTCACCCCTCAACTCTAGGAGAAGGCCAACAAGTTCGGATAGTCTTTCTCTAGAGCCTGTTTCCGGTTCCAGGACACCCAGTATCGAGCCGAGTTCTAACAAGGAGTCTAGAATCACCCTGGCCCTTGCCGGGCTCGGGTTCTCCACCTCCTCCTCTGCAAGTCCAATAATCCTGATGAAGGCTGTTAGTGCTGCGGGAGTGTTGAAATCATCGTCCATGGACTTGAAGAACTCGTCCCGGGCCTCCTCAAGCTGCCTCGGCGTCGACTCATGGTCCTGGGCAAGCTTACTCTCGCTAATTGACAGTGTCAACTGGTCATAGGCTCGCCTGAACCTGCGGGCCAAGCTACCGGCCTGTTCCAATGCGTCTTCTGTGAACTCGACAGGGCTTCGATACTGAGTGGAGCCGTACAGCACGCGGAGGGCGTCTTTGCCGTATTTCCTTATGGCCTCTTGTATAGGGATGATATTGCCAAGAGACTTGTGCATCTCCTGGCCCCTGATGTTCAAAAGTCCTGTGTGGAGCCAGTACTTTGCCAGGGGCTCCTTTCCAGTCAGAGCTTCAGCCTGGGCTATCTCGGCCTCATGGTGGGGGAAAATGAGCTCGTTTCCTCCGCCGTGAAGGTCGTAGGTTGGGCCAAAGTACGTGAGGGTGATCGCTGTGTCCTCGATGTGCCAGCCGGGGCGGCCCCTACCCCATGGGCTATCCCATGAGATCTCCCCTGGTTTCTGGCTCTTCCAGAGCACGAAATCCCCCACGTTCTTCTTTCGCGGGTCTGGGTCAACCCGGTGGACGGTGAGGTCTTCAAGCCTCAGCTTTGAAAGCTTGCCATAGCCTGGGAACTTGCTTATGTCGAAATACACATCCTGTTCGATCCGGTAGCCTATTCCTCTGTCGATTAGGCCCCGGACCTGCTCGATGATTTCCGGCATGTGGTCCGAGGCTTTCGCGTAGAGGTTGACGCTGTCCACATTGAGGTCCTTCATGTCCCGGAAGAAGTCTTGTGCATACTTGTCGGCAAGTCGTAGAGGGTCTCTCCCCTCGCTCTTTGCCCTGTTGATGATCTTATCGTCGATATCAGTGATGTTGAGGATGAAAAAGATGCTGTAGCCTTTCCGGCGCAAGTAGCGGGCCATGATATCATAGGCCACGTAGGTTTTCGCGTGGCCCACGTGGGAAGAGTCCCACACTGTAGGGCCGCAGACAAACATGTTGACCCGTCCGGCCCGTACGGGCCTGAACTCCTCCAGGCTCCTGGTCAGAGTATTGTAAACTCTGAGCTTCGAAACAGAAGGGTCAATCACAGTCGACTAATCCTCCAGAAGTGTCATAGCTTGTAGCCTATCTTTCGCAGAAACTGCTTTCGATCCGAAACATCCCTTTCAGTCTCTATTCCCCGGGTCAGGAACCCATCCACGACTCCTATGATTCCCCGTCCCTGCTCAGTTTCGGCAACAAGGACTTGGAGGGGGTTAGCAGTGGCCGCGTAGATGTTGCACACTTCTGGGACCTGTTTGAGGTGTGGCAAAATGTTGATGGGATAGGCATTTCTGAGCAGAATCACGAAGGTGTGGCCCGCTCCAATCTTCAGAGCCTCTTCCTCTGCGTATCTTCTGAGTTCTTCATCATTACCGCTGCTCCTGACAAGGCAAGGCCCGCTAGCCTCGCAGAAGGCCAAGCCAAAGCTAGCTCCCGGCACCGACCCGACAATCATCTCGTGCAAGTCTTCCACCGTCTTGATAAAATGGCTCTGCCCAGAATCGTGTTGGCGTCCTTGGGAACACTAAGCTGAACTATTCTGAACTCCAGGGGGAGAACCACTGGGGTAGGAAAGAGTCTCTAGGGCCCTATCATATGGCATCCATTCCATGAAATCATGCTCAGTGCCTACCTTCGAGTCGGCTTGGTCGGTTTCAAACAGAAAGAAGTGAACCGTCTTATCGTAGGTCTTGGCCCGAAAGCCGAACTGGTACTTGATCGCGCCAACCTTCCCCTTTATCTTGACCCTACTCACGCCAGTTTCCTCTCTAACCTCTCGCATGGCAGTCGTTACCTCATCCTCGTCCGGTTCTATCAAACCCTTCGGGAGACACCATACGCCCCGCTTGTTGCTTCCCAGCAGCAGGAAAAGAGCATGTTCCTTGTCCCACCGGTAAACAACTCCCCCGGCCGAAACCACCTTAATCCTCGGTCTGGGCTGCAACTCCTACACCCGAAACAGAAACACCTGCTCTCATCTATAATTCCATTGGACCCTCGTTTTTCCAAACCCTTTCAGAGACAAAGGTCGTAGCTTGAACCTCTGTGCCCAGCAGTCTCAATCGAGATGTCGTGTGCCGGTGCCCCGTCGAAGTTTTGACCTTACCCATTCGACGCCTACGGCGGCCTCCCTTAGGGAGTTAACCTTTCTGTTCAAAGGTATAATCATCCGCGGCGATTAGCCCACCAGGCTCTCGGGAAGTACCTGGCTCGGAAGGTCACGTAGAAAGGGTCAAAGAACCAGACATGGCTGAATCCTCCTACTGTGGCCGAAATGTCCGAAAACTCATTACCTTTACCTCCGGATCGGGCTCACTGAGCCCCAACAATCTGAGTTACCCCACGTTCGAGGCGAAGAGACGCAGAACCGCTTGACACCATTAGTAGCTCTGTCAGCAAATGTGCCGGCCTATGATAGGAAAAGTTATTGCAACAGGGTTCGGTGAAAGTCTTTAACATAAGCATTCTTCGCTGAACCATTTCGGGTACGCCATATGCCAGGGCTTGCAGAACGACTGTTTTGGCCGGTCGCCAAGCGTTGGATTGCAGGTCGTGAGATGGACGACGCGCTTCGGATAGCCCAGGAAGCAAACGAGCGGAAAATCGATGCGATTATCAACAGGCTCGGCGAACACACCCCCGATCCTAAACTCATTCAGGAATACACTGAAGAATATCTCAAGCTACTAGAACGGATGCAGGCAGAAGCAATCAGAGGCTGCATTTCCGTCAAGCCATCCCAAATAGGGCTCGCTGCGAATCCTGAAGTTTACAGGGAGAACTTGTCCCGGATACTGGAAACGGCAGAGAAAGCACGGCGGTTCGTTTGGATCGACATGGAAAACTCACCATACACGGATGCGACCCTGCAAGTCTATCAAGAGCTTCTGGGCAGCCACAACGAACTGGGCATATGTCTACAGGCAAACCTCAAGCGGACCGAGAACGACCTAAGAGGTTTGCTGGGCTTAGGGGCAAAGATTCGGCTCACGAAAGGCGCCTACCCAGAAAACAAGAAGATAGCCTACAGGAAGAAAAGCGCGATCGATGAAAACTATGTCGCCCTCATGACTACACTGTTCGGGCAGGGGAACCGGTTCGCGATTGCAACTCACGATGAGAAGCTTGTCCTAAAGGCCGAAGCCCTCGGCAAAGAGCACGAAACAGATTTCGAGTTCCAAATGTTGAGGGGCATCCGAGATGATCTCAAAGAGAAGCTGGCGGGAGAAGGTTACAAGGTGAACAGCTACATACCATATGGCCCAGAGTGGTTCAACTACAGCAAGCGAAGGTTACGGGAAAGGAAGAGAACGATTTTCCTTCTAATGAGATCCATAACCGGCTAGAACAGACACAGACTTCCCAAGAACTGGGCAGGCTGTCCGACGACAGCACCAAGCAAAGGAGACATGGGTCCCGGGAAAATTCCAGATACGGCATTGGCCCAATCTTAGATTGGAGATCACCGTAATCAGATTGCGTCGATCGAACATTGTCAGTACAGAACCAGTCCTAATGGCGATCTATTATAGTTCAAGGTCTTTCGGTAGAGATGTTAGGTTCTCAGAAGGAGACCCCACTACCATAATATCCTCCAGCCTAACCCCGCCATACCTTGGCTCATACAGTCCTGGTTCAATCGTGACAACGGCTCCCTTTGCGAGCCGGTCCTCTCCGTAGAGGCCGAGGTAAGGCCTTTCGCCAATGGTCAAGCCTACACCATGGCCTAGGCTGTGCATGAAACCCCGAGTCCTTGCTTCCTTGTTACCTTTGACCAGCTGCCTTGCCGTAGGGTAGCCCCGCCTCTCGAAGAGTTTACAGACGTTCAGCATCAGCTCCCGACATGGGGCGTCCTCCTTCACCATGTCCAGGGCTAGGGTCTGAGCTTCTTGGACAGCGTGGTACATGTCCCTGACCTTCCGGGGGGGTGATCCAAAAGTGAAGGTTCTGGTTGTGTCGTGCCAATACCCATCAGGTTCAGAGGGGAATATGTCGAAAACTATGGGCTCACCGGGATGGAGGGCGTCTTCGTCTTCTCCATGGTAGTGGGGGTCGCTGGACCGTCTTCCCGGTGCGAAGATAGTTTCCTCGGTTGCCACCAGATTCTTTTGGACCAGTAATCGGCCGATGACCTGCTTCACATCCCCAACTTTCAGGGGCCTTGACTTGTAGCTGATTCTGAACCCTTTCACCCTGGCCGTTCGGAGAAACTTCACTGTCTCGGCTACAACCCAGCAGGTCTTTTTGCCCACTTCCCTCAACCTATAAATCTCCTTTGCATCTTTCGTCTCTCGTGCGCTCTCCAGAATTGTAGGGGATTTTTCGCCGACAATCTTGAGGCCTGTCCTCCGAAGCGAGTCTATTAGGTAGAGGGTGTTGGAGGAATCGTTTCTTCCCGCTACCACCGCGGGGCCCGCGAGTCCTTCGGTTCGAATTATCTTGCGGTAGAAATGAGTTCGGGCTTCGTCCCGGGCGTACTTGCTGTAAATCTTCTCATAACCATAGTCTGAGTAGGATTTGATCTGGCGAACCCGACCCTTCCCAGCGCTTCCCACATCGATGTTGCTGACGATCAGGGTCGGAGCGTTTCCTCTCCTTTTGACGTAGATTCCTCCCCTGGCCAGCGAGGCACCTACGACATAGACAAGGTCCGGGTTGCCGAGGCTTTGGTCGCCAAAGACAATGAGGGATTGGACCCCTCTCTTCTCCATCTCCCTGTCTAAGTCAGAGATCATTCCTGGAAACTCCAGTTTTCAGGAGTAAGGGTTGGAATCTTATGTCTTTTTGCGAATAGAATGGGTGCTTAGAGGGGAACTTCTATCATGAGCTTCTCCAAGAGCTCCTTGTACCTGTTCCTAATCGTGACTTCTGTAACACTCGCTATCTCAGCTATTTCCCGTTGAGTCTTCCGCTCATTTGTTAAGACGGTGGCGATATAGGTCGCGGCCGCGGCTATGCCCGCCGGGCCTCTACCGCTGGTCAACTTCATCTGTCGAGCGATCTCGAGGATCCGAATCGCAATCCCCTCCGCTTTGCCGGAAATCGTAAGCTTGTTCGAGAACCTGGCCGCATAGTTCCTATTAGCCGAGGGAGGGACGAAGAGGCCGAGCTCTCTCAACATGAACCTGTAGCTTCTTCCGATGTCCTTCTTGTTAAGAGTGGAGACAGACGCGATCTCGTCGAGCGTCCGGGGAACACCACACTGCCTGCAGGACATGTAGATGGCAGCCGCAGTAACGTTATGGATTGATCTTCCTCTGATCAGTTTTCTCTTGATTGCCCGCCTGTAGACGACCGAAGCGGTTTCGAGAATATTCCTCGGAAGGGATAGAGCTGCTGAGAGCTTGCTCAGCTCCGACAAGGCCACAGCCAGGTTCCTCTCCGTGGCGTCTGAGACCCTGACCCTTCTCTGCCATTTTCGCAGCTTATACAGTTCAATCCTCTGGTCAGCCGTTACCGAACGGGTCCCAGAGGGTCTGTCCCGCCAGTCGATTATTGTGGAGAGGCCTTTATCGTGGATGGTATAGGTCATAGGGGCTCCGACCCGGGCTCTCTTGGCCCGTTGATCGTCGTCAAAGGCCCGCCACTCGGGTCTCGTATCAGCGATCTTCTCGGTGACGACGTAGCCGCAGGTCATGCAAACGACTTCGGCAGCGTCATAATCCCTCATGAGACGGGAGCCTCCGCACTCGGGGCAAGACCTTACCCTTCGCGGAATCTCTGGCCTCGGCTGGACCTGGGCTTGTTCGAGTTTTTCGACCATTTAGCGATGCTCCTGTTCGTTCTCAACCAGGTATAGGACCCTGCCTGTGAGCTTGCTAACAGGTCTTGTCGATGGCTGAATTGATATGTACGGGTTCTTCACAGGGCCGAGAACGTTGTTGATCATGCCTATTCGTGCGAGCTTGTAATCGCAGACCGGTCCGCTCGTCGGAGGTGAGTTAGAGTTTTCAAGTCGAAGAATCAGATTGCCACTCTTGGACAGGTGTAGCACTTTGCCAAGCCGCCTCAATCCCGCACCTGGCAACTCTAACCAAACGGGACAAGTCGAAATCGTCTATATAAACGTTGAAAGAGGAAAGATTTTCAATCACGCCCTACTAGCATGAAAGTAGAAGGCCGGCCAAGAGTAAAATGATTCGAGAGGTCCAACTCTCAAATTTCATGTCGTACAAAAATACTAGTGTACCCCTTGAGCCGGGCCTCAACCTTATCGTGGGTCCCAATGGCGCTGGAAAGTCATCGATACTTCTGGCAATCTCCGTGGTTCTGGGACAAGCCTACACCGAAAGGTCCAGAAAGCTGAGCGAATTGATTCGCTGGGGAGAACAAGAAGCGCGAATCTCCATAAAGCTTGACAACAAAAGCACCAAGGGAACACGGCCGTTCCCCCAAGCTAGAACAGACCAAGTCCTCATCACCAGGGTGTTGAAGAGGAATGGAGACTACCTCTACCTTCTAAACAACAAGCCGGTTTCCAAGATGGAGCTTGGCGAAGGGCTCTCCGGTCTTGGTCTAAACCCGGACAACATGCTCGTAATAATGCACCAGCTCATGGTGGGACGCTTCGGGTCTGTCAGCCCAGTGGAAAAGCTGCTGATGCTGGAAGATGCGATCGGGTTCGGCGATTACCGAAGAGAGGTCTTGGACGCGTCGAATCGGTTGCAAAAACTTACCACTGAGCGGGAGGCAATGTCCTCTGTTCTGGAAGGAACAAAGGAGACCTACCAGCACTGGCAACGGGAGTACGAGAAATATGAGATGAAGAGGAAGATGGAAGAACAACTCCGAGACCTCCAGAGAGAGCTCGTCTGGAGAAGGATACTGCGAAAGGAGGCGTCCCAGAACAGGCTGAAGGAACGAATATCCTCGCTACAATCCGAGGCCGCTGAGACGAAGAAGGACTTCGAAGAGTCCGAGAAACAGAATCGAAAAGTCTCAGGAGACATTACCAACCTCACAGGCGAGCTGGAGCAATTCAGAGAAGAACAGTTGAAGCTCGAGCACGGTCGAGGTTTCCGCGCCGGAGCCAGGCAGTGGATAGAGAAGTTGGGGGAATTGTTACACTCCCAAGAGAAGCTAATCGACTCGCTGATGAAAGCTGGAGGAACAGTCGAAAATACTCTCGTCGGCGAGGGAGATGGGTTGAAAAAAGCTCTCGCCCATCTCCAGCAAGATCAGGAGAAGATTGCAGGTGAGGCCAAACAAGGCGACCATGAGTCCGAGAAAGTCCGCGAGAGCATAACCGAGATGTTGGAGAAGCTCAACAAGAGCGCAGACCTACTGGTCCAATCGAGGGTTAAGCAGGAGGTCAGCACGTTCAAACTTTCGCTTCTGACACAGCAGATCGAAGATCTGGAAGTCCAAGTGCGTCTCGGGAACGAGGAACTAGAGCCTCTACGGTCACAAGCCTCCCATCTGGGAGCACCATTCGAGAACCCCCGGGAGCTTCAGGTGATAAGCCTAGACATGGCCAGTGTCCAAGAGAAGCTTCGACCCCTCGCCCATCTTTCCGAAGAGGTAGAGAAAATGTACAAGACGTATGGGGACATGTACGAGGATCTGAGGAAAAAAGCAGGTGTGGTGGAGCAGAACAGGGCAGATGTCTTAGGCGAACTTCGGGGACGCTTCGACCGGTGGAGATCCGTGATAGAAAAAATGTTCGAAGAACTCTCACAACGCTACAATGACCTGCTATCGGAAGTGGGGGGAACCGGACGAATTATTCTTAGAGCCTCAAAGGATATTGAAAAGGCCGGGCTTGAGCTGCACGCCGGGTTTAAGGGAAACGAGCCCGTTTCCCTAGACGGGCTCGCTCCTAGCGGCGGAGAGAGAACCATCGCCCTCATCGCATTCCTCCTCTCCCTTCAACATTACATCTCCTCGCCCTTTCGAGCCATAGACGAGTTCGATGTCCACATGGACCCGCGAAACCGGGAAACCGTCTCCAGACTCATCTATTTAGCCGCCAAAGCAAACCAGGCGAGCCAGTACATCGCCATAACCCCCGGACAAGTAAGCCTCCCCGATGAAGAGAACGTTCACGTTATCGTGGTCCAAAACGTTGAGGGATCATCCTTGGTGAAGGAGTTGAAATAGCCTGGCGAAGGCAACCGCTAGAACAGGAGTCAAGCGGGATCTGGAAGACATTATCCAGACTTGTAATTCAATCGAGAACCGCCAGTTCAACCCGTTTCTACTGGACGTATCGGAAGCCCTTGGTATTCTGCGGCGGCACGCAATCCACTTGGGGTCGCTGCAGGACCATCTCCTGGACATGAGGGCCCTTACAGGTATCGCAAGGGTCGTAGGCTTACAGAGTGCTCAGTTGAGGTTCCAATCCAGCTCATTGTTCGTAGATCCCGTAGTGGCGAGGCAGAAGCTCGATGGTTTGTCACGACAGCAGCTTGCAGAGTTTTTCTTGCTATCCTGGCATCCAATAGTGGAATTAGAACAGCTGACACCCCCTGTTGTCAAGGAGGCCACTGACTATTGGAGTCGAATGCTCTCTTTCTTCGAAAGGCGGAAGAGGCTTCAGCTTGGGCCGCTGGCTATGCCGGAGGCTGCCGGGTTGGTAGAGCTCAAAGGCGCGGGGCTGATTGAGGAAAAGGCCTTCGCCAAGAAGCTTGAAGAGGCCTGGGATGAGCTAAAGCAAGAGTCGGGTCCGGATGGGGTTCTTGGATACTGGGATTTTGTCAGAAGGCACAGTTTTCCGGAAACCGTTGCAAAGGCGCAGATTGTCAGCTTCTTGGTCAGCTACGGCTACGCGAGCCTTGAAGAGAGAGACGGTAAACTTGTCCTACTCCCCAAGCAAAAGCCTCAGCCCCCGAAAGAGGGCTCTCCTCTGAGCTTTCCCATACCCATTCCCCAGGAGGCATCTGCACAATGAGCGAAGTGAAGAGCGAAGAAACCTACTACAATGAGAGGGTCAAGAGAGCCGCTCATATGCTGTTCTTCAAACGGGGAAAGATCCCAGGGGCACGTAACTGGGAACTGCGAACCGGGCTGGGGAAGGGATTCCAGAGCGTCCTCTCCCAGCTCGACGAGTCCCTCAAGGACTTGGACTTGGAGGTGAAGAAGGTCGAGGTGGACAGCCTCACAGATTCCGGGTCAAAGGGTGAGGGTGAAGAAGACTACAGGTATTTCGTAAGGCTAAGGGGGACACTGACGCCCAGGGAGGCGCGGATGTCAGGTTGGAGAATAGACAACTTGGCTGCCTTGGCGGCCTGTCTCGCCTTGGTCGTGTCGAAGCAGGGAAAATGCGAGAGAAAGGAACTAGAGGCTCTCATTGGCCACAAAGCTGGCCGCTGGAGGGCGCTAACTCTCATGGACACGTTTCTGAGAACGGGTTATTTGGAGGAGGATGAAGAAGGATTGGTAAAGCTGGGATGGCGCACTAGGGCAGAGCTGGACCTTCAAAGCTTGATGATGCTTGTGGCCGAGTCGAAACCAGAGGTCGAAGCACCTCCGGAGCCGGTGGAGGACGATCAGGCTTCAATCTGATGCTGAAGTGTTTCGAGATATTTCTGGGCCTGTGGAGCTGCTTTGGCACAGAGCTGATCGAAGGGGAGAATCTTCTCATCCCATTCTGACACCGACTCAGGGTCAAGTCTGAGCCTTCCGTTCTGCTCGGCCAGTTTTCCCCACAGCAGCATATAGCGCCTGTCCATGTACCCGCCGGTCGGAATCGCCGTAATGTGGTTGAACAAGACTCCAACATGCCGGCCATTCAGAGAAACGTGGCCGGCAGGCTTTCTCAGGAGAATCTCCTTGTGTGGTGTGAGTTCGAAATCGGTGGGGAGGCTCATTGGAAACCCGTCATCCCCGACTAGGTTGATGATCGCATACTTGAACTGGCTGAGCCTGGCAAAGTCGAGCCTTGGAGGTGTCATTATCACTTGAACACCTCAGGTGTCTTTTCCACGTTAGCGTCTTTCCAGGCCGTGACTTTCCAGGGTTGAACCTGAACCACTATTCTCTTCCAGAACCAGCCGAACTTTTCCCGTTCCGCGAGGAAACCGTCTATGTAAGGCTCCTTTTTCCTCCAGTCTGGGAGAAACCGTTCCCAGCCATGGTCTAGGTCCGCATCCTCGCACTTTGCGATTCCCTGAACTAATACAGCGTGCTTCCCGATCCCGCTCCCTTCTGGGTTGGAAAAGAGTAGGGAAACCTTCGAGTTTTTCTTCATGTGCTCTATCTTCCGCGAGAAGAGAATGCTCGATGTAACTGAGAAGATTCCGGTGGTTGGGTCGTAGAAGTAGAGGAGGGGGAAAGTGATGGGTTTCCCATCGGAGATTGTGGTGAACTCGCATATCAGGTAGTGTTCGAACACGTCTTTGATCCATGGGGAGACTGTTATCATTGCCTTCTCATTCGTCAATTCTGTCTGAGGGTGATTCAGAGCTGGTTTTGGTATTTAATGGCTGGCTATAGAATTGTGAGCTTCGCGTTTTTGGGTCCTTTGAGACGGTTGAAGCCGGTCTACGAGGTGATGGCGGATTGGGTGGGGTCCCCTTTGGAGGGGGGTGGGGCTTGGAGAGGAAGGGTTTGGGGCTTGTTTTAGGCTGTTGCGGCTGATCGGAGCTTGTTCCAAGCAGTTTGAACTGCGTGGAAACATGCAGGAAACGAGCTTGAAACTGCTCTATATTGCGTTTAGGACTCCTCTTTGTCTCCCGGTAAGTGCTTGAGGAATTCTCTAGGGTATTCCTTAGATTTGAGAAGGGTGAGGTATTCGCCTTTCTTGATGGCTTCGCGGGCAGTTTTTAGTTCTTCCCGTTGGGCGAGATGGTCATGTACTTTCGCCTTCGCGAGCACTTCTAGGACCTTGCCTTCGTAGAAGGGTTCCAGGTCCTTTCCTTGGCAGACCTGGCAGTTGCAGTTAGAATTGTTTTCCCTGAGAGTTTCGAAGTCTTTTTTCTTGAGGCTGCCCCATCCCTTTCTGTCGAAGACATTGATCACCTCTTTCGTGAGTGGTGTAGGAGGAGGGGGTACGATCCACCGTGAGAAGCTGTCGATTCCAAACATGGGGAGAATCATGCCTTCGCTGCAGGTCAGGAGTCCTCTTCCGAATCTTACCTTTGGCGGGACTTGGAACGCGTGAACCCAGACCTCTGGCTTGCGTTTCTTGAACTCCTCGATCTCGCGGAGGGAGTGATAGTAGAAGCCTCCCCGAAGGTCGAACCCCAGCGCGCTAGGTTGATGCTTCTCAACTATCTTGAGAAGCTGCACGGCTGATTCCTTGTTGTCCGGTGCCTGGAAGACCGGCATTAGTGGCTTGTTCACGCCTCGTTCTTCGGCCCATTTCTCTGCGAACTTGAGGTTGGCGTCGAAATCCTCTGGCGACGTGTCCATAGTGTGTTGGACGGTGATGATGTCGAGGCCGGCGAGAAATTGGAGGTCCAGAAAGGTCTTGAGGTCCTTGCCCTGGCTTAGGTTCGCTCCTCCCCGAAAGGCCAGGAACAATAGCCTGATCGCGTCAGCGCTAGTTTCCCGGGAGAGAAACCTTGCGGTCGATTTGAGCGCGTCTTCCTGCGTCAGAATCCTCTTGACCGTGTCGGGAGGCGCAAGCCGAGCTAGTACCGCTACTTCCCCGGGAAGAGGTTCCGTGACCCCGGCAGGCTTGAGAGCGTTCCTCTCTGGGCTTATGGGGAACCTGTTGGGCAGCTGTATTCGAAGCTGGCCGAACCGAAGTTCGGATTGAGCGGCACCGGTCTTCGCGTCAGCTTTGACCTGGGCGAGTTGGATAGTTGACACAGGGTACGCCGGCCCCATGTCCGCGTACAAAGAGCCTTCGATTGTAGGAGAGCTCTCAACCTTCTCACGTCTCGAAAGTCCGTTGACGTACCCCCCTTTTAGAAAGTCGGTTTCTGTCCGGCAGGGATAATGAGCGATTTTTCGTGTTTTGGCTTTAGAATAAGCCCGGCCAGGGTTTTAGCGACCCCCTGTTTCAGCAACAATTCCTTCATGACCGATAGGTACGTGAAAGTAATCGGTTCTCAGACGGGTTAGAAGGGGTTCATTTTGGTCTTATCCTATTCGGTCCATCTGCGGCGATCCCTCGTATTGAATGGGAGTACTTGACGCGCTCCTTGACGCTTTGTAGGTTACCGGGTTCTCTGCCGTGTCTGGATGTGGGTCAGAAGGGTCTGGAACATCCTTTCGGTAAGTTTTCCTGTCTGAGTATTTCTGGGGCTGGGATGGTACGATGCAAAGACGAGTGGGATTCCTTGTCCAAGGCTGGCTTCCAGACCGTGACCGAATTTCGGGATCGGTGCCTGGACTCCGTACCTGGCCTTGAGTACTGCAACAACCGCATTGTAGGCGAACAGGCCGAGGCACAGAATCGTTGTGACCTTTGTGAGTAGGCTCAGTTCTCTCTCAAAGAATGGAGAACAATTGGAGGCCTCGCCACTCGTTGGCTTGTTGTCGGGAGGGGCACACTTGACGGCTGCCGTGATGTACACTCCCTTTAAGCTCAGCCCGTCGTTACGACTTGTGGAAACAGCTTGGTTTGCAAAGCCAGACCTGTGTAGGGCTTTCATCAAGAAATCCGCGCTTTTGTCACCCGTGAACACTCTCCCTGTTCTGTTCCCGCCGTGGGGAGCAGGAGCCAGGCCAACAATCAGAAGACGGGCGTTTGGGTCGCCGAACCCTGGAACAGGGCTTCCCCAATAGTCCCAGTCCATGAACTGTTTCTTCTTTGTGCGAGCCACCTGTTCTCTGAATCTAACGAGCCTTGGGCACTTTGTACACGAAACGACTTCGAGTTCGAGCTGCTTCAACGAGTCTTGGGAGGCCATGCGCGATTATTACACCGTCTTCTAACTATCGCAAATCTGTCAATCCCGGCTTTCGACCTTGCCCTTTGTTTATCAGTGCCTGGAAATCCCAACACTGCTCGGCACCTACGGGATAGGTGGCTATAAGGGGAGAAAAACTTGCCGGCCTTATATGGCGTGCACTGGGAAACCCGGGTAAGTCGGCTTAAACACTAAGCTTTCTGTCAAATACCTCTATCAGCCCTAGCGTTATTTCGCGGTTCTTTGGTATACCTTTCTTAGTAATCATCTAGAATGGTTGGGTGTGAACAATGAACATAGGCGTCCTCAACAACAAAGGTGGAACCGGAAAGACCACAACAGCTGTCAACACCGCCGCAGCACTCGCCCAACGCGGAAAGAAAACGCTTCTGGTAGACCTAGACCCTCAGGGAAACGCGACAACAGGACTCGGCTTCGAGAAGGCGACACTAACCTCCACAATCTACAACGTACTCTCTCAAACCCGCAGAGCGGAAGAGGTGGTAATGGAATCCAGAGTCCAGAACCTCTCCCTCCTGCCCAGCAACCTCGACTTGGCCGGCGCAGAGGTAGAGCTCTCCTCTACCCCAGGCAGGGAGTACATTCTGAGAGAAGCACTAGCCCCACTGAAGAATAGGTACGACAACATCGTGATAGACTGCCCGCCCAACATAGGACTCTTGACCTTGAACGCTCTCGTGTCTTCCGACCTAATTCTGATTCCTGTCCAATGCGAGTTCTATCCAATGGAAGGCCTCCCGACACTTCTCAAAGTCATGGACTTGGTGAAATCGAGGCTCAAAGCAAACTTCGACTTTCGAATACTACTGACAATGTACGACCAGAGAACAGCGCTTTCTAGAAAGGTCCTCGAACAGGTCAAGACCAACTTCGGAAGCAGAGTACTCAGAACCGTAATACCAAGGTCTGTTCGCATGGCAGAAGCCCCGAGCAAAGGACTACCCGGCATCGTCTTTAGACCAAAGAACACTGCGTCAGAACAGTACAGGGCAGCAACGAGAGAACTCCTAGAGGCGCCGCTTCTAGCCGAAGCGTAGCCACTAGAGAACTAGCAGAGGCATTGGCACCAGAATCTGGCAGAGCCCCTTCCCGGGCTCACTTAGACTTCCCCGGTCCCTTGAACTTCCATTTTTCAATATCCGACTGGACCTCCTCGGCCCAGTCGAGGGCTACGTCTCCCGGTATCGACAGAAGCACCTTACCGATATGCTTGCAGAGTTGACGGGTCTCAACCGCTCTCTCCCAGTCGCCGCAATCATGGAGGATTGTCTTCGAGCCCCTGTCCATGACCAACATGTAGTCTCGGACGTGAGCCTCTATTCTCTCCTTGTTAGCCACATCGATTCTCGCCTCATCATCGGAGATTGTCAAGGCCCTCGCCAGTCTCGACTCTCCCATCAGGGAAGTGAGCTGGTCGATCAGTTTTACCCTCGAATCATCATCTTGAAGCCACTTTCCCAAACCGAACCCTTTGGCGGTCTCCTTCCCCAAATGAGCCTGGGCTCTCCCCAGAGCTTCTTCCTGCTGGGACGACAGGCTCCCGAGCATCTGCATTATTCTTAGACAATTCTCCACTGCGTACCCGTGAAAGTGGTTGTTGAAGTAACCGTATGTTGTCTTGACGGAGGCTTGTAAATTCTGGACCTGTGGAACCCATTTCTCAAGTTCTTCTTCACTGTAATGGTAGTCGTACCAGGGGCGCTTGCCCTGGCCATGCCATCGCACGTAGGCAAAATCTGCAGTCACATGAATCTCTGGAGGAAGAAGGGGCTCATCAACAATCGTATTGGCCACATTGTACTTGGAAAGGAGTCTCCAAGTGGTGGGCTGCATCCAGGTCCGATGTCGAAATTCGATTGCGTATTTGTAGCCGTGGGGGAGAATCGAAAGGAAGCTCTCCAGGTGGTCCGGGTCATATCTGTACTTTGGGGGAAGCTGGATGAGCAAGCATCCGAGCTTACCGGTGTTGTTCAAGGGCTGCATGAGCTCGGCGAACCGGTCCAGCTCGCTCTCCAGGCCGGGGCCCAGCCCGGCGAGCTTCTCATGGGTAACGGTCTGGGGAATCTTGGCATTGAAAATGAAATCCTTGGGGGAATATCTCTCCCATCCTCTCACGGTTCCTTCTTGCGGAAAGGCATAGAAGGTTGAGTCTATTTCGGCAGTGGGAAATATCCGCGTGTAGTGTCGGAGCTTGCTCTCGGAAGCGGTGGGATAGAATACTCCGACCCATTCTTGGTACGACCAGCCGGAAGTGCCAAGGAGAATTCGGCCCGTATCGACTCGCGGCCTCCCACCTGAGACCTAGATACAATGCATATGAAGGCTCCGCGTGTAAAGGTTTCTCGCCCACAGGTTCTTAGTGAAAGTAATCGTGCCCGACAATCCTTGATAGGGTAGGAACGTCACTCGGATAGGCCGGGAAGTGACTCGTTTCCCTCCATCGAATAGTCTTTTGGTGGGTGCAGGAGGTTGGGCCTATTTCCGCGTACAGGGGAGGGAAAGCCTACGTGCCTACTCGTCCACCTTCGACTTTGTTGAACTCAACAGCACTTACTACGAGTACCCCGACTTACGAAAAGCAACGGGTTGGCGATCCCGGGTCCCCAGCAAATTCGAATTCTCGGTACGGTGTAACAAGGAAATCGTCCAAGCCCTGCGCCAGGCAAAGCCAACGCAGCTCGACGAGACGATGGGAAGGATGGGGGAGGTATGCCGGATTCTGGACGCCAACATCTTGACGGTTCTGGTGCCCAAAGAGTCTGGCATTAGCGAGAAGAAGCTTGCTTCAGGATTGGAGCATATCACTTCAACGTTCAAGGCCGGGAATACTAGAATCGCGGTTGAACTCAGAGGAGGAGCCTCGAAAGAAGCCCTCAGAGCGATGGAGGAGAATGATGCCATACACTGCGTAGATATTTCCAGTGAGCAACCCGCCTACGAGTCCGGAATCCTCTACTCCCGAATCTTCGGCAAAGGCCAGGACAACATATACCAGTTCGACGACGAGGAGATTCAGGACATCGCTGCCAAGGCCTCTGCCCCCAAGTTCGAGAAGAGCATCCTAGCTTTTCACGGAGTTAGAATGTTCGGGGACGCCGCACGTCTCAAGTCGTTCTTACAGACGGGAAAGTTCATGCAAGTCACAGGGCAAACGGGGCTGGACTCTCTAGGAGAAATCTTGAAGGAGGACACGACCTTTCCAGTGTCCAAACCTGAACTAGTTGCGAGACAGGGCTGGAAGCTGTTTGACTTGACCCTTGAAAAAAGAGTCAGGGCCGAAAGTTATCTGTCCAGGCTTCCCGCCAAAACCTTCGACAGCCACCAGGACCTCATGTCTTCCCTCCAACGTTGGTTTCCACCAGAAGCCCAGGCTTGAAGCCCACTCGCGACCATAGCCACCATGATTCCTGACACGTCGGAAACCCGGAGAGGTTAGAGTGTAGGAGGCTGACGCAGTCCGTGCACTATGGCAACTGGAACAGAGTTCGTCATACTCGGCACGGGCGTTATGTGTCACTCGGGTTTCAGAATCTGGACCTGGCAGGAGGCCAGTTGCTTGAACTTCTCAGCGTCCTCTTCCGACCCGACGATGGCTCCGTAGTGCATGGGTATTGCGAGCTTTGGCCCGATAATCTTGGCGGCTTCGGCCGCTTCGTTAGGGGTCATTACATAGGTGCCACTCACGGGGAGCAGCGCTAGGTCTGTCTTGAAGTTCTTCATCTCAGGTATGACGTCTGTGTCTCCAGCGTGGTAGACTCGCACCCCTTTCATGGTGACAATGTAGCCGACTTTGGCATCCTCCTTCGGGTGGAAGACCTTGCCGGGCTCTCTGAACTTGTTCAGATTATACGCGGGCACAGCTTCGATTGTCACATCGTCCAGTTGGACTTTGTCGCCCGGATGGACTATCCTGATTTCCTTGAACTTCAACTTGGACAATTCATTTTTGCAGGAAGCAGCTGCCACGACTGTGGTCTTGTCCGATGCTACCTTCTTGATATCATCTATCGATAGATGGTCAAAATGCTCATGTGATACGAGCACTATGTCGGCTTTTTCTGAACTGGAGCGGATTTTGAAGGGGTCGATTATCACGGTCTTGCCGTTCTTGATCTTGAAGCTATCGTGTCCCAGCCAGCTAACCTTGATTCCTTGGTACTCAAACAAGTATTCGGGACCGAGCTGTTGTGAGTTTTGTCGATAATTAAGCATTGAGAAGCCGTGTCCTGCTGAGAGACATCTCCAAGAATATCCATAAATTGGGGATAGTGAGGCCTGGTGGAATCTGAATCATGTACGATGTCATAATCGTTGGGTCGGGCTCTGCGGGATATACGGCCACAATTTACTCCTGTAGGGCCGGAAGGAAGACTCTTCTTGTTGCAGGCTCAATCTCCGGTGGACAGCTCATGTTGACTTCCGATGTCGAGAACTTTCCTGGCTTTCCCCAATCCATACTGGGACCAGAGCTGATGGAGAACATGCGGAAACAGGCTGAGAAATTCGGGCCCGATATCATATTTGACGACGTGTCAAAGGTCGACCTCAAGTCCAGGCCGTTCAAGGTCACCGTAGGAGGCAAAGAGCACCAAGGACGGACAGTAGTAGTGGCCACCGGTGCATCTGCAAAGTGGCTGGGCCTGCCGTCAGAGACCAAGTTCAGGGGAAAAGGCGTATCCACCTGCGCCACCTGCGACGGATTCTTCTTCAGAGAAAAGGAAGTAGTGGTGGTTGGTGGTGGAGACACGGCCATGGAAGAAACAAATTTCCTAGCAAACGTCGTTAGAAAAGTGACAGTTATCCACCGAAGAGACAAATTACGGGCGAGCCAGATACTGCAGGAGCGGGCCCTCAAAAATCCCAAGGTGGGTTTCCTATGGGATTCGAGCGTAGTGGAGGTGTTGGGCGGGGACAAGGTTACGGGAGTGCGAATCAAGAATCTGAAGACAGGCAGTGAGTCGACTCCTAGGACCGACGGGGTCTTCGTGGCCATCGGGTTCGACCCGAACACATCAGTATTCAAGGGCCAGTTGGAACTGGACTCCAAGGGGTACATTACGACGAAGAACGAAACGGAGACCAGTGTCCCAGGGGTCTTCGCCGCGGGAGATGTCAGAGATCACAGGTACCGCCAAGCTATCACCGCTGCGGCAGACGGCTGCAAAGCAGCAATGGATGCTGACCGATTGCTCACAGAACGATACAGGGACTAGAGACCCGGTTGAAATGCCCAAAGTGCGACCTCCAACTCGATTTCGAAGGCCGATACATAGTCCAGGAGGACTTTGAAGCAGGCGCTCCCGCCCAGATCAGGGACATGGAGGTCTGGAAGTGCGATTCGTGCAAGAATTACTACGAGACCAGCAAGAGCGGCCGACCTATACCCATAAGGTTCATGCAGAGCTTGTTCAAGCGGCTTGAGTAGACGAAAGCGCTAGCCCCTTGCGCTTCGGACCTTGTCGGCCATTGTTCTAGGCTTGTCTAGGCGCTCGTCTATCCTGAGAGTGGATGAAATACGCCTGGAACCAAGCTTTCGAAGGGTCGCGTGCGAAACCTCCACTGCCTTCAGGATCTTGGTAAGGTCTGGTGACTCTAGGACGGTCGCCATTGGCGTAACCTGATACTTGAGGCCGCGAATCCTCGAAATGGACCTGATAGCAGCCTTCACTTCACGACTTACGCTTGTACCAGAGCCGATCGGATGGATGCTAAACTCAGCGATAGTGACTATGCTCTTGCGGGCCAAAGTCTCCCAATTGGGGCAATCATACATTTCTGGTATAAGAGCTGGTACCAGGTTGGATTAGCTGACGAGGCGATTCTCTCTGGTCGGCTTCTGTCTCAAGCCGTGAGATTGCTCGTATTTCTCAGTCTTATCGATGTCCAGTTCCATCAGCTGAACCGTCGATTTCTTGATGATTCCGAAAATTTCTTCAAGTTCCATCTGGTCGAAATCTTTCAGTGAGAGGTTGCCAATCCATTGCATCCAGCCTTGCATGCTCTTGGCAAGGGTTGAGCAACACAACCCGATTCCGTAGACAATGTCTAACCGATCCTTAGGGTCCAAGTCGGCTATGCGCTTAACTCGGTTCCTAGCCTCCTCTACCCACGATTTCGGTTCGTCGGACAATTCCATTTTGTCTATCTCACACTTTTCCCCGGTTGAATCTAGGAGGACCGCACCGTCACGAGGCTACTTAGTGCAGCTCTACCGAGACTCCAGTGAATCATCAACGCGAGTGGATATTAACATTATGTGCAACAAGCTCTTCATGCAGAAGGTAACACAGTTTCCCAGTGAAAAACAGCCAAGTCCTACCTCAAATCATTCATTCTCATCTCAATCCATTGAAGCAACCCACATTGGCACCGTGGCCCAGCTAAGTGGGCAGTTCTCTCAGAATGAGAGCGACCGGTTTGATTGAAAACTTGTAGCCAATCCAAGCGATAAGAAGACCTAGCACTCCGGAAGCTGGTAGGGCGAGGGGAAGTGCCGGGGACCCTCGACTGAGAAAAGCGAGAACCAGTGCGATTCCGACAGGTGCGACCATTATCACCATTGCGACAAGTCCTAATACAGAGCCTATTATCGATCCAGTGATACTGACGAATCTTGGTCTAGGGCCCTCAGAGAAGTCGGCGAACTTGCTGCCAACAGCCATTCCGACGCTTGCCTCGGCGAGGATAGTAATGAGGCCAAGACCCAAGAAAGTGGCCAGGCTGTACAAGGGAAGCTTCAGGCCGAGGACTGTGACTACGCCGGCAAGAATCAAGCCGATACTTGAAACGATCGAGGTGAAGAGTATCTTGGTGCGTACGAGCATTCTTGCGCTGACAGGGAGAGCGCTGAGGGCCCAGATGCTCTTCCCCTCCTGTCCCATCTCAGTCATACCAAGGAACAAAGCTCCCAGTCCCACCCCAAACAGGAAGGGTGCTCCCAGAAAGATTGGGAGCAGAGTGCTCATTTGACCGCCATTGCTGGGAGGAGCCGGGGAGAAGATTAGAGGGAAACCGATAAGAACCGGAATTATGATTGGCACAACGGTCAGGCGTATTACCTCCTTTCTCCTCGTGGCAGATCTCACTTCTCTCCTCAGTAGGGCTAAGGATAGCTGATCGAATCCGTAACTTCCAAGCCTGCTTGGTCCCGAGATGGACCCCTTTCCGGAGAAATGAACTGCGGAAGGCGGGACAACCCAGTATCTGGCCTTGAGGAAGAGGGCAATCCAGCCGAGGACCCCGAAAAACCCGACGCTTAGACCAAGGAATACTCCCGACCCCAGAAGGTCAGACTGGATTGCCTTGGCGAGGCTCAAGCTTGGCCATAGAATGGGGATGAAAGCGCCCGCACTAGAGCCGGACACGAAGGAACCGATGATTCTTGATATGAAGAAGCCATTGAATAGCAATTGGGTGAACACCAGGATGAGCATTATTCCCAGTATTCTGATCACGATGTACGGTCTGCCACCCACCTTGTTGAAGGCGCTAGAGGCTCGTGATAGGCTGGCCCTGAGTATTTCTACGACTATAGAGCCCATCATCGAAGCGAGGAATCCAAGGGGAATCATAAGGGACAGTGCGAGTAGGTTCCCGCTGAATATCGCGATTGGAATAATGAACCCGTAGGCAATCATCAGGACGGGAGAATAAGTGTAGCTGGTGGAGAGGGATGACGCCGCGACGTATTCTCCGGGAGAGATGGGCAGCCAATTTATCACGTCCGCACTTTCAGCTTCCGCCGAAGCGTTCAACTCCCAGAGGAGGCCCATCGTAAAGTAGAAGCCGGTCAGAAAGAGTGGGATGCCGGCGAAGAGCGTTAGGACCAGTTGCGAGATGTCCGCGGAGGTTAGGGGTCCTAGTTTTAGGAAGGATACCGTTAGAATTCCGACCAATAGGGCCACGAAGAAGAGGGCAAGGTCAATCGCTAGTATCAACAGTGGTCGGTTGGTGAGGCCTTTGGAAACGAACGAGCGTCTAGTGCTTCTTAGTCGGGAGATCATCAATACTTTGGCAAACTTCAGGACGATTGCAAGCCTCAGCGTATTAACGCCTCGACAATATCCTGCACATCCTTGGTACCCGTGAGCTTCAAGAACACATCTTCCAGCCCAGACCCGGGCAGCCCCGCTTTTTCCCGCAGTTCCTGGGCCGTCCCTTCGGCTAGAACCAGGCCGTTTTGCAGGATGGTGATTCTATCACATACAGCTTCTGCGATTTCCAACACATGGGTGCTGAATATTGTCGAGACCTCGTCCTTCGTCAGTTCATGTATCAACTCCTTCACTACTCGGGCAGATTTCGGGTCGAGCCCATTAAGGGGCTCATCGAGGAGAAGGACTTTTGGCCGGTGGAGGAGGGCCGCCATTATGGCGACTTTCTGTTTCATGCCTTGGGAGTAGCTGGCGATTAAGTCGCCTTCCTTGCCTTCCAGATCCAGGGCGTCCAAGAACCGCTTGATGCGTTCCTTTTTCTCTTGGAAGCTGAGGCCTCGAACATCGGCGATGAAGTCGAGATACTCGGTGGCTGTCAGGAACTCGTATAGCCTCGGGGATTCTGGGACGTAACCTGCGAGAATCTTGACCTCCATGGAGTCGCTCTCCACGTCGTGCCCTAGGACCCTTACGGTTCCTGATGTCGGCTTCAGCAAGCCAACAAGTGTCTTCATCAGCGTTGATTTCCCCGAGCCGTTGGGCCCAAGGAGTCCCCGCACCTCGCCCGGGGCTACGCTCAAACTAACATCGCTGACTGCGACAACTGGGCCGTAGACCTTCCTTAGGTGAGAGACGTCAATGGCAGCCCCCGGAATTGTCATGTTCTGTCGGGTTCAACCTAGGCTGAGATGAAGTTTAGCCCATTGTCTCCTGGGCTGACGGGAAAAAAGGACGAGGAAGTTTGATTATACTTTACCGACCGGGAATTGCGGGTCCTGAAGGTGTTGGTCCTTGAGGGGTATTGCCAGTGGCGCCCGTGAATCCCACGCTTGCTGTTCGTTTTCTGCGGAAGAGGAAAGCGAAGATTCCTCCAATGCCCGCTGCCACCGCTACGGCAATGAAGATTGCTGTTAGCAGACCTGCGTTTCCAGTGGGCTGGTAGAAGGCTGTGAAGTCTGGGTCGTTGACTATTCGTGTGCCGCCCCATTGTGGGTAGGATATGGTGTACAGGTAGTCGGAGACGGAGAAACTAGCCATGCCTGCACGTGCTGCTTGGAAGAGGGCTGGGTCCACGTGAGCGACGAAAAGTGGCATGAAGCCCATGAAGGCATTCTGGAAGGCGAACACAGGGTTACCGCCCCAGCCTCCCCGGCGAACAGTTCTGACTGTAACATTGTAGGGTTGGGGATTGGCATCTGTGGAGTTGTAGAGCTGGTAGGTGGGTTTGGTGCTGAAGTCTGCCTTGAATACGCGCTCCCCGTCGTCAGAGCTGGTGGTTACGGCTGTCCGAGTAGCATTAGCATCACTGTCGTCCACAGAAGTGTTCGTGTCAGTTTTATCTACCACCGTGTGACTGGCCAAGATGGCCTTGTTCGCGAGCACGATTGACAGCTTGTAACCGCCAGTTTGCAGGAAATCGTAAACTGTCACTTGGCCAGCCGGTCCCGGTAGCCGGGCTCCGTTGATGTCATAGGTGCCGGTGGAATTGTAGTGACAGACTGACAGTCGACAAACTGACGTATTGCTGGGGGTGAGCGTCCATAGACTGGTTACCTTGCCGATGGTGTAGCTTGCTGTCAATTGGGCCGTTTTCGCTGCTGGGTCTATCGTGAGGGCATAGTTGAAGGTCAATTCGTCGTACTGAGCAACCCCTCTCGCAGTTCTATTGTCCCAGAATGGGAAGAGCGGGTCAACGCCTATCTTCCACCACACAGCGTTTAGATTAGTGTATTTCAAACCCCACGTCCATTGGTTCGGAGCTGGCGAGGTGAGTGGAATGACTCGGCTGGAGGCAACGGGGGTTCCAAAGGCACTAACTCCACCCAGACTGAAAGACGCGTAGATGGTGTCATTGCGATCAGGCGAGTTTGGATAAATGGTTGAACTATTTTCAGTGAATGCGATTAGGGATAGGAAGGACGATGCGGTGATGGCGTCTTTGCCCCCAGGGGTCTTGAAATGCTCGAAAAAGCTTTGAAGTGGTACGGTGACGTTATTACCTGTAGTAGGGTTAGTAGCATTTATCAGTCCCACGTAGAATAGCTGAAAGCCCCCCACGTTGATGTAATTCGTGTAAAGATAGGCGTGGGCAGTAGCCACCCAAGGGGGTGGTGTGATACCGTTGGCTGCAGCGTATTGTCGAACATAGTCGTACCAGTCTACTACTTTCGTAAAGCTTTGGCTTTGGAAGTCTGTGCTCTGAACGGTGTCTGCTGAAGCAGACCTCGGTACCATCGCAAGAACCAAAAGTCCCAGAACAGCAAGTGCAACAATTCTAGATGTTCGAGTAGAAATCCTCATGTTTTTCATCTAACTCTTTATTGTTAGACCACCGGCAGTCACAACAAAATAGAACTCACGTTACCCTCTCAGTGGAATACGGGGGACAAGCCCGCCGTTTAGCTATCAACGGTTACAGAAAGTAGCAGACTGACTCGACGAAAGGTGAGAGATGTGAGTGCCAGGGGCTAGTTGTCCTCGGCCCCATTGTCATCGCCCCATTCGTCATCTTCTCCCCACTCATCGTCCCCTCCCCAGTCTTCATCCTCACCCCATTCCTCCCCTATGGCAAAGGGTAACATGCTATCGTTCCTCGAAAACGTGTTTAAGCGCAAATTTCGCCGGCTTAAAAGTCTTCCTAAGAACGAGTGTTTATGCGGTTCCCCGAAACTCGAGCTACTGATTTCTCGTCGCTGACCGCTGCCCAACAAAGATGGGGGGTGTTGTGGGCAACTCCGAAACCACTCCCTCTATCGAGGGTTATCAATCCTACCCCCTGTCCTAGCCTCTCGCCGACAATTCGGACTGCTTCCACTGCTGCTTTCTCGGCTGTAAACTGTTCCATCATTCCAACGGCCGTCTTGGATACGACCGCTCTCATCGCGAGTTCTCCAATGCCCGTTGCAGTTGCGGCCCCCGTCTTATTATCCGCATAGAGCCCGGCTCCCAGAATCGCCGAGTCCCCAATTCTTCCCGGAAGCTTCAGGGAGACTCCTCCTGTAGAGCAGGCTGCGGCTAGATTTCCATTCCTGTCCAGTGCCAACGCCCCGACGGTATCCTCAGCACTAGAATGCAGCTTAGTTCTGATGAGAACAAGGTTTTTCCTGAAGTGTCCACTTCGGCCCTGTCTGAGACTGGTCTGGGCCCGTCGCCAGGCATTGACCCGGTCCTGCACCCTTAGGTTCGCAGTGGGCAACCCGAAGGCAGCGGCTATCCTCTCGGCTCCATAACCTGCTATCAAAGCGTGGTCCGTCCGCTCCATTACGATCCTCGCAAGCCTGATGGGATTCTTCACTCCTCTGACTAGGGCAACCCCGGCACCCTCTAGGTTTTCCCCATCCATGAGTGCTGCGTCTGTTTCGACCTCCCCGAGAAGATTCAGTGTTGAGCCAGTGCCTGCATTGAACACTGGGTTGTCTTCCATGGAAATCACTGCCGACTCCACGGCATCTCTTGAAGACCCTCCTCGACGAAGGATTGAGAAACCGTCTGTCGCAGCGTGCCTTACGCCTAATAATCCTCGCCTGCGCCGCCTCATGGGCCACTGGCCGGCTCCTCCATGAACGATTATCACCGGCCTTGTCACGGCAGCATCGGGAATCGGACTCGCTGAACGAAATATAAGCTTCGACTTCAACGCACGATGGAAATGGCGATGCTGAGCAAGATCAGCCTGAGAACCATCACCCGGGCAGCGGCCCTAGTAATGAAGGGAGGGCTTGTAGCTTATCCCACAGACACAGTTTACGGGCTAGGCTGTGATCCCCTCAACGAAAGAGCGGTTCAGAGACTTGTTAGAGCCAAGAAAAGGCAGCAAGGCAGGCTTCCTCTCCTAGTAGACACCTTTGGAAAAGCGGAGGAGATAGGATGGTTTGACGAAGTCGCAAGGAAGCTAGCTAGGAAATTCTGGCCCGGCCCCCTTACCATCGTAGTTCCTTCGAGAACCCGTTTGCCCGAGTACATAACTGGTGCGACTGATACTGTTGGGTTACGAATCCCGGCCCGGGAAGACACAATTGCCCTAATTCGGGCGTGTGCCGGTGCGATAGTGGGAACAAGCGCCAATATTAGCGGGAACGCGTCTACTATCTCCGCGTCGGATGTGATGAGGCAGCTCGGTGGGCAGGTTGACCTAATCTTGGATGGTGGGACAACTCGCTCCGGGACAGAATCGAGTGTCGTAAGAGTAGAAGGGGGCCGGGTCTCGATTTTGAGGTCGAAAGCCATTGCCAATAGTCGAATTTTTTCGCTCCAGTACAAAACTGGGCCCGAACTCTCTCGCGTGTTGAAGGCGCTTTGTTAGAGAACTTCAACCTTCTTGTCTCGAGTGCAAGGGGAGAAGAACACGATGCGAACTCCGAACTTAGGTACTTGCTCGGGGAGCTGGGGGACCATCATGCGCGAACCAATTTCACTCCGGTCAGTGGGTTAACAGTCGCCAGAACTGCGCTGAACCCGGTCCTATCGATTGATAGGCTCCGGCCCATATTGAAGATGAGGCCATGGGAGTTTCGGTACGTTCTAAAAGTGAAGCCGGTGAAACGGGTTGTCCCATGTACGGTGAAGGCAATTGCAGCCGCAGTTGTTCAGCAGTCGTCCATGATTAGGCCGGGAGAAACCTTTCGTGTTTCTGTGGAAAAGAGACAAAACCATATCTCTTCCAAAGAGGTGATAGACACGGTTGCCTCTAAGGTTCCTCGAAAGGTGGACTTGCAAAATCCTAGCAAGCTCATCCTGATCGAGATAATCAGTCAAGTAGCGGGCGTTTCGATCATAAAGCCAATCTCCATTCTCGGCGTGGAGAAGGAGAAGCGAGCTTCTAACCTTCAAGGGCCAGCAACGCCGACCGCTCGATGATGAGCCTTTTCAAGACCGAATTCTCACCCTCCCTAGGGAACTTGGAAGCTTCCAACTCCAATCGAGTAACGCCGTAAACGTCCATCAAACCGTTGAACTTCTTGCTAGAGGCAACTTCCAACACCTGATCGTCGCGTGAGCCTTGGAGCGCATTCGAAACACTATCGACCAAGACTGACCCCACGCTCTTATCAGAGATCGCCGCAAGAATCACTTCGTGAGTATGTGTTTCGACGCCGAGAATCTGGATTGCCTTAGTGATTTGCCGCTGACAAGATGCGTAGAGCAATAGTTCGACCGCGAGACTGTGGGCGCGCTTGTACCGCCGACGGAATGCTCTTTCCGCGTTTCTGGCGGCGAACATTAGATGCTCTTTTCCAGCGATACGGTCAGCTCGCATAAGCTGGATTTGGACATCAGGGAATGATGATCGTATTTCTCTGAGGACCTTTTCGGAGTCTGAAACTTTGCATTTGATAAGCCCTTGGAGCAGGAGATGTTTTCCCTCAATTCTTTCAAGAATCATGGCTTAGGGCCTGCAACTGTTTGATGAGACGAGGGGTCAACCCACTATTCCTCAACTCTCTTACAAGTCCGGATGTTCCGTCGTTGCCTTTCGCGAGCCTACGCGAGATCAGGCGGAGAGTTTCAAGTCTCTCCCACGGGAAGATGACCCATTTTGTCGTTTTTCTTGCGTAGAAGTCCGGCGTGAACACGCTCTTCGGCTTAAGATAAATCGTGCAGACCTTGATGTCTCTCGCACCCTTCCTCTTCAAGTGCTTGGAAACCTCCCTTAGGCTCAGGCCCGAGTCAGCTACATCATCCACCACTAGAACGCGTTTCCGGGATACCTCCGAGGTAACTGGCTGAGTGATTACCGGAGCCCGATTTCTCACTCCTATGTCCTTGTAGAATACGACCTTCATGTTGGCAAGATTCTGGTTTTCGAGAAGGTCGCTCATTATTCTGGCCGGTGGCCAGCCTCCCCTAGAGACTCCGACTATGACCTCCGGCACATAGCCAGTTTCTCTTATTCTCTTGGCAAGACTTAGCAACAGTTCGTATACTTCATCCCATGACGGGGCCTCAAATTTAGGGTTGGGCAATAACCATCACTCTTCCGATGCTCGCAGGTATGATTGTCACTACGTTAAGTTAGTGGTGTTGGGCTACGCTAGCTCAATAAGCAAGTCTCATCGGGTTGTCAGTGGCGTTTTCACTTGCATCGGAATGATGCTGGGGAACGCTGATGATGTGGACTGACCTGCACCGAGGGTCCTCGCCCGGATGACGAAATGCATCTCCACTGAAATCCTATCCTAGGTTGCCCTCTGCCTGTAAGGGTCATGCACAGCAGGCTTCTTCCTTCCAAGGAGCAGGCTCTCGGGCGCTAGAAAGCGAGTTTTTCTCGATAGGCGGCGAGGTCTAGAAAACCGTGCCCGGAGACATTGAAGGCTATGACTTTCTTCTGATTTGTACGTTTACACTCCAAGGCCTCGTCAATGGATGCCCTGATTGCGTAGGCCGACTCGGGGGCCGGGAGAAAGCCCTCTACCTGAACGAAAGTCTTGGCGGCCTGGAAAACCTCCAACTCGTCTTGTGGGTAGGCAACAGCCTTGACTAGGTCCAAGTGTTTGAGGTAGCTGATGATTGGTGCAGCGGCATGGTAGCGCAGTCCATCGGCTTTGATTGGAACCATGTTTGCCCGGTGGCCGATTGTATACATTTTGAGAAGGGGAGTTTTCTCGGCATGGTCTCCAAAATCATACCGGTACTCTCCTCTAGACAGGTTGGGTGCCGACGACGATTGGGCAGCGAGAAAAACGCATTTCCTCTTGCCCCTCGCCACTTCTCCGGCAAAGGGAAGGATAAAGCCTCCAAAATTGCTTCCACCACCAACACAGCCGACCATCACATCCGGTTTCTCATCGATGATGTCGAACTGTTTCATAGTCTCGAGTCCAATGACCGACTGATGAATCAGGACATGGTTCAACACGCTTCCTAGACAATATGCGAAGCCCTGGTTCTGCTCCGCGTACTCGAGGCCTTCGGAAACCGCGATGCCTAGAGAGCCGGCCTGGTCAGGGTTGCTCTCTAGTAGGTTCCTTCCCACTTGGGTTTCGCGGCTGGGGGAAGCGAAGACTCCGCCACCGTACAGCTGCATGAGAGTCCTCCTGTCGGGCTTCCAGTCGTAGACGGAACGAACCCAGAAAATTACGCACTTCAAGCCTTGTAGGCTTGCTGCATAGGCGAGGGCTGTGCCCCACTGTCCAGCACCGGTCTCTGTCGATACTCCGGCGCATCCCTCCTCAGCTGCGTAGTACGCTTGGGCAAGAGCGGTGTTAACTTTGTGGGATCCTGTGGGAGAAAGGTCTTCACGTTTGTAGTATAATCGGGCAGGCGTGTTAAGGTAGCGCTCCAGGCGTCTCGCTCGGTAGAGAGGTCGCGGTCTTCCGGCTTGACGGTACAGATTCTGGACCGGATCCGGAATGGTAATCCAGCGTTCTGTCGAGGTTTCTTGTTGGAGACAATGTTTCAGCAGGACCTTGGACAGAAACTCGAGTCTGGACGGGCCTTCCTCGGGATCCTTGGGCGGAGGTAATTGACCTGGAAGGTCAGCTGCAATATTGTACCAGGAAGTCGGCAATTCGTCAGGGTCAAGGATAATTTGATCATGAGT